>JABAOC010010453.1_pt1 | contig 44669 bp, 49 predicted proteins | sample 7062161 | NCBI WGS metagenome assembly JABAOC01 (sample SAMN14538625, study PRJNA623070) | marine sediment metagenome | biome: marine biome [ENVO:00000428]; feature: marine pelagic biome [ENVO:01000023]; material: deep marine sediment [ENVO:00002113] | place: India: Gulf of Khambhat ... | reverse complement strand
TGGTGCCGAAGGCGGGACTCGAACCCGCACGGGTATTCCCCACCACCCCCTCAAGATGGCGTGTCTACCAAATTCCACCACTTCGGCATTCTCACGAATCCACTTTCTCTTATCTTATGCCTGATGGCAAATCTTCTTTTTTCGGCCACCTTCCACAGGCCATTGTGTTATTTTGGCCCCGGTTTCCCCGACGGCAATTCAGCTTCCGGCCTCTGTTCCTCGACTCCAGGAACTGGTTGGGCCTCTTCCGACGGAAGGCTTTCCGTCACCTCCGTCGCGGTTTCCTCCATAACCGTAGATGACCTGGGAGTTGATAACATGGTGAGAAAGATTGAGGTCATCATGAACAGGATAGCAGCCACCGTGGTAATTTTGGTTAAGAAGCCCGCTGCGCCAGGGCTACCGAAGATAGTTTGACTGGCCCCACCGAAGGCGGCTCCTATTGAAGCTCCCTTTCCGGCCTGCAGAAGCACGATGAGAATCAGGGCCACAGAAACAAAGATATGTAAGACGGCAAGTCCGGTAATCATTATGAAAACCTCAATAAAATGATTTTATTCTATCACATCCCCTTGAACTTGACAATGCTCGAAAAGGAATCAGCCTTGAGGCTCGCCCCTCCTACCAGGGCCCCATCGATGTTCGGTTGAAGCATGAGATCAGAGATATTATCCGGATTCACGCTCCCCCCGTATTGAATCCTCATCCCCTCGGATACTGGGCGTGGGGTTATATGTCCCATTTGTTCCCGAATGAATGCATGGACCTCTTCGGCCTGTTGAGGGGTTGCTGTCTTCCCCGTTCCAATGGCCCAAATGGGCTCGTATGCAATGATTATCTTCTCCATCTCTTGCGGAGAAACTCCTTCCAGACATTCGATAACTTGGGTCTTGACCACATCGAAGGTTTTCCCGGCCTTCCTCTCCTCAAGAGCCTCCCCTAAGCAGATGATGGGACAGAGACCCATGGCTAACGATGCCTTGATCTTTCTCTGTACCGACTCATTGGTCTCACCGAAGTACTGCCTCCGCTCGGAGTGGCCAATGATCACATATCGACACCCCACATCCTTCAACATGCTGGGGGATACCTCCCCGGTATAAGCGCCGCTCGACTCCCAAAAAACGTCCTGAGCAGCCACTTGAATATTGCTTGAATCGATCTCCCTGGATACCGCCTGCAATGCCGTAAAGGTAGGAGCGACAATGATGTCCGTGTCCCTTACATCGGCCACGAGGGGCTTTAATTGGCGGATGAAATCGACGGCCTCGAAAACAGTCTTGTGCATCTTCCAGTTGCCCGCAATAACAGGTCTACGCATATCCCTTCCTCACGCCGACCGCTTTTATCCCCTCTCTCTCAGTGCCTCAATTCCCGGGAGACGCTTCCCCTCCAGGAACTCCAAAGCGGCTCCTCCCCCTGTAGAAATGTGGGAAATGCTATCGGCCACTCCTGCCATCTTGACCGCCGCAACCGTATCACCGCCCCCCACAATGCTAAAAGCCTTCGATCGAGCGACGGCTTTTGCAATGGAAATGGTTCCTCGGGAAAAGGCCTCCATCTCGAAGACGCCCATGGGGCCGTTCCACACGATGGTCTTGGCCTCCTTGATCTCATCCAAAAATATCCCCACCGTTTTCGGTCCTATATCCATCCCGATCCATTCGGAAGGTATCTCTCCGTTGGGAACGACTTTCCTCCTTGCCCTGGCATCAAATTGGTCGCCCACGATATGATCCACGGGGAGGAGGAATTTCACCCCTTTCCGATTTGCCTCTGAGGCGGTCCTCAGGGCCTGATCCACCTGATCTCCCTCGACCAGAGATTTCCCCACCTCGACTCCTTCCGCCTTCAGAAACGTATAAGCCATCCCTCCCCCAATGAGTAAGGTAGTCACCTTGTTCAGCATGTGGCCGATGACTCCAATCTTGTCGGAAACCTTAGCTCCCCCCAATATTACTATACAAGGCCGCTTCGGGTTCGAAGTACCCCTTTCAAGACAATCGATTTCCTTCTTCATCAAAAATCCAGCCCCTACGACATCCAAATACTTCGTAATTCCCACAGTAGATGCATGGGCCCGGTGGGCTGCTCCGAAGGCATCGTTGATGTATACGTCGGCCATGGATGCAAGCTCCTTCGAGAAGGATGCATCGTTGGCCTCTTCTCCTGGATGAAATCGAAGGTTCTCCAAAAGGAGGACATCGCCTTCCTTCATCTGGTCGATCTTTTCCAACGCCTTCTGCCCGATACAATCGTCCGCCATGGCAACCGGTTTATCCAAAATGCTCGGCAATTGCCTCGCAACTGGTAAAAGGCTATATTTCGGATCAACCTTCCCTTTGGGCCTTCCCAGATGTGACGCCAATATGACCTTTGCCCCCCGTTCCACTGCATAGGTAATCGTTGCAGCGGCGTTTTCTATTCGGGTCGTATCGGTTATGTTACCGTGTTCATCCATGGGGACGTTGAAATCGACGCGTATGAAAACCCGCTTGCCTTCCAGCGGGATTTGACCAATGGTTCTCAAGGTCACTGAAAACCTCATCCTATTTCGAAATGAATAAAAGTAACTCCCCCATTCTCTTGGAGAAGCCCCATTCATTATCATACCACGAAATTACCTTAACCATCTTTCCGCCGATGACCTTGGTGGAAAGTCCATCCACCGTCGAGGAATGGGGATCCCCATTGTAATCGATGGAAACGAGGGGCTCTTCGGAATAGTTTAATATTCCCTTCATTTCGCCCTGGGCATATTTCTGAAAGGTTGTATTCACCTCATCAACCGTTGTCTCCTTCTTCAGCCAAACACCCAAATCGACGACGGAGACATTGGCCGTCGGGACGCGAATGGCCATACCATCCATTTTCCCCCTCAATTCGGGAATAACCAAGGACAAGGCAGTTGCCGCCCCTGTGGTGGTCGGGATCATAGACAGAGCCGCGGCACGGGCTCGCCTGAGATCCGAATGCGCGAAATCCAGGATCACCTGGTCGTTCGTGTATGCATGGATTGTCGTCATCAGGCCATATTCTATGCCGAATTCGTCGGAGAGGATCTTAGCAATAGGTGCCAGACAATTGGTTGTACAAGATCCCATGGAAAGAATCTGATGATTTTCCCGTTTGTAATCGCCTTCGTTTACCCCCAATACTAAAGTCACATCTGGATCCTTCGCCGGGGCAGAAATGACAACCCTTTTCGCTCCCGCCTCCAAGTGTTTGGATGCACTTGCCCTATCTCGGAACCGGCCGGTACTTTCCACAACAACCTCTGCCCCAAGTTCTTTCCAAGGCAGTTGGCCTGGATCCCGGATGGCCGTGATCGAAATTCTATTTCCGCTGACGTTGATGAAGTCGTCCCCCGCCTCAACCTCGGCATCGAATCTTCCATGAATGGAGTCGTATTTCAGCAGGTGAGCAAGCGTCCTCGCATCAGTCAGATCGTTCACCGCGACAAATTCCAGCTCCTTCTTATCGATGGCAGCCCTCAAAACATTCCTCCCGATTCTTCCAAAACCGTTTATTCCTACCCTAATCGCCATATTTTCTCCCTCCTCCAATCTAAATAGATTGATCCATACTCGGGCACCTATTATATATAATTTTTGTTCTTTCCCCGTCAACCCTTTTGGGTGCTCATTCTCGCTGTTGGCCAATTCGGTCAGCCCGCACCGATTGAGGATGGCCATCCCCACCCTTCATTGACAAAGGGAAATGCGGGGACTATAATAGAATTGGTTGATTTCGGAACCATGGAACCACCACACCAGGGAAGGGATTTTCGGGGATGACTTCGAGGATGAAGGATTTGGAAATCGTGGAGATCGTAAGGGGATTCCTGAAATCGGCGCTCATTTTTGCCGATATGGTGAAAGGATACCACCAGGGAAACCTGAACTTCACCAAATTGGAGAAATTGGTCGATTCAACAGGATCCAGCCCCCTCTTTGACCTAAAGGAAAAGTGCCACTCTCGATTTCGATATCACGAAGGTGAACCATGCAATGAGAAGGAAAAACTCTTTGACCTGACCATTGGCTCCATCTTTCATGAAGCCATGAAACTCAAGGAAAACCTTTACCAATTGGAGGTTTATGGACCCAGATATCTGGAGCTCGAAGAAAGGCTCGGCAATCCACTCCCGGAAAGGGAATTCCACCGTTTTCGGAAGATCATATTGCGAGCCGAACAAGGCTTAAAGGAGGGCATGGAAGATTTGAAGGAACTGTTCCGCGATGTTAAGGAACAACTGGGTGAATTGCTAAGAGAATACTCCAAGAATCAGCTATTAATCAGGTTCCTCTTGGAGAACAAGGCCTTGCTTCAAAAGGTTTATGGAAAGGGTGGATCGGAGAAAATCTTTGCTTCAATGTTCAAAGGAGGGATAGACCAGGCTTATCGGACCGCTGGAAACAGTTATCTGGAGAGCCAATACTTCGACATGGCCTACCGCGTTCTTAAGAAAGCGTTGCGCAGGCAACCGGACAATGAGATGTTACAATTCATCTGTCAATTTGCGAGTGGAGCCAGTTCGTACTTCGTTAACGATTACGAAAAGGCCCTGCAAAAGTTCAAGGGCCTCGTGAGTTTTAAGGACCAAATAAGGGGAAAGGGGAAGCATTTGAAAAAAGCCGAGGAGATCTGCCGCAAAATGAGAAGGGAATATCAGGTCGAACAGGATTGGCGAAGGGCCCAAAGGGCCAATGAGATAGCCAACGAGTTACGGAAAATGCGGACCCAACCTTCTTTTGGGAAATAAGGAGTGATCATGCCAATATACGAATATCAGTGTCAGAAATGCAATCATTGCTTCGAAGAACTCGTGCTCAAGGAGAACGAATCTATTGAATGTCCCCAATGTCACACCAGTGGCGTTAAGAAGATGATGTCCGTATGTGGATTTTCCGTTGGGGGGAAATTTAGATCATCATCGGATTCGAGCTGCTCGGGATGTACCGCAACATCCTGCGCTCCCTGTAAACCCAGCTAGTTCTTGCATACCATTATGCCATCTGCTTCCATAAGGGAGAAGTTCGAAAGAAATGCGAAAAAAGTTGAAAAGCGAGGGATTCTCTGCTAATAATGGGGGATAAGGCGGGAATTTAAATGGGGGAAAACGATGAGATTCATGAAGAGATTGATTTCGGTATGGATTGGGATCATATTTTTGGCTTCTTTATCGGTATCGCCCCTCTCGGCGGCGGAAACAGAAGAGCCTTCTCCGGATGAAGTTGCGGCGGATTTGCTCTTTATAAGACCCATCGCCTTTTCAGCGATCATTGTCGGGTCAGCAATTTACATTGTTTCCCTGCCTTTTACCCTCCCCACGGGAAACGTTAAACTGGCCGGGAAGAAATTGGTCCTCGAGCCCTGGAAACATACTTTTTCCAAACCCTTGGGGGAATTGGATACACCCTTTCGGTTATCCGCCACCGATCACTAGCCCATCTTCCCAGCCACCCATACCATGAGCCCTTCCAGATGATCTGACGGTCTCCTCGGGTGCCTTCGGCAGTTATTCCAAATCCTTCTGAATCTCCCTGAGCAGTGCAATATTATCGCTATGGCCTGTCATGTTAGCGGTCACCAAACCCTTGATCCTCTGATTAAAGAGGTAGAAATCACCGACGATGTCCAGGATTTTATGCCTCGCGAATTCATCGGGAAACCTGAGGCTCGTGTTCATGACCCTCCCCTCATCCAGGAGGATCACATTGTGCAATCTTCCCCCTTCCACCAATCCCATCTTCGCCAATGATTTGATATCCTTCAGGAAGCCAAAGGTACGGGCAGGGGCAATCTCCTCCTTAAAGGCCGCCTCATCCTTCATGATGAAGGTATATTGCTGCCGTCCGATGGGAGGTGGATAATCGAGCAGATACTTCACCCCGAAATAGTCCGATGGCTCGATAGAAATATGCTTTTTGTCTGAATCAATTTCTCCTACCGCATATCGACGGTTGATGATCAATTCCTCTGACACCTCGTCTTGCTCTTCAACACCGGCTTCTTCTATGATCTTACAGAAATCCAATGCCGACCCATCCATAATGGGAATCTCTTCGTTCATCTTCACCAGGAGGTTATTGATCCCATAGGCATGGAGAACGGCCATGAAGTGCTCTACAGTTTTCGCCCTTACTCCCCCACTTTTCAGAGAGGTGGCGTGATCCATCTCCTCCACATACATCAACTTTCCCGGAACCGTGTGCTCATCATAAATGTTACCGAAAAGGACACCGCTGTGAGGGGGAAGAGGCAAGAGCATAAGACCTGTCTTCAGCCCTGAATGGAGGCCCGTCCCATAGAGGACCATGCTCTGTTTCAAGGTTCTTTGGCGAATTCCCTTGCCTCGAGGTAACCTCCGCGAGCTAGCTGGCGAAGAAGAACTCTCCGAGGCCTTTTTTGTTTGTGGGATATGGGCCTCCGTCTCAACAGCCTCCATTTCGGGAAAAAGGTAAGGCTGCATCTCGCGATCTTTTTTCCCCACGACCTCGCGAAGCCGCCGGTTTTCCATGAGGAGACTCCGATGTTCCATTGCCTTTCCCAGTGAAAGGAGAATCTCATTCATGTTGAGCGGCTTTTCAATAAAATCGAAAGCCCCCGATTTCATGGCTTTCACTGCTGAGGCAATCGTCCCGTGTCCGGATATCATGATAATGACCCCATCAGGGTCCTGAGCCTTTAGCCTCCTCAAGACCTCCAGGCCGTCCATATCGGCCATCCAGATGTCCAAGAAAGTGACATCCGGAAATTCCATGCCGGATATCCTGAGGGCCTCTATGCCATTGTCGGCGGTAATCGTCTGATATCCTTCGTCCTCGAGAACTCCACTGAGGGACTTCAAGATATCCTCCTCGTCATCAACGATGAGGACTTTTCCCTTGTCCATTGAATGCCTCAAACTGACATTGTTTTTATATCTTTCTCTATCGGCCAATGAGGTAATTCGAGTCAAGGCAGGGACTCTTTACTCTTTCACCTTTTCCTCGGGAGGTGGGGAAATTCCGGGTTTTTTGGCCGACTCCAATTGTCGCTTCAAATCCTCGATGATCAAATCCTTCTCCTGATTCAGGACCTTGGCCTTCGACAGATCCTTCTGTGAACGAGTCAGCTCCTTTCTTAGATCTCGAATCACTTGGTCCCTGTTTTCTATCCGCATCTGTATCAACTTCTTTTCCTGCCGGTCCCGCTCCAGGCTCTGGGTCAACTCAACTATCTTCTGATCCTTAACCTCACCTTTCTCCGTTAAATCCTGAATTGCCTTGTGGAGGTCTTCCACTTGCATTTTTACGTTAGACAAAACCTGGGATTTTATCTCTTCACGGGTGGTCAGCTCCTTTACTTTTCCCTCTTTCAACTCAACCTCTTTTTTGAGGGCAGTCAATTTCCCCTGATATACTTGGGTCTCCTTTTTGAGCTTCTTCAGGTTAGCCTCCTTTTTCTTGGTCTGTGCCACAAGTGCCCTAATTTTCTTCTGGAGCGCTTCCCTCTCCTCGGCCATTTTCTCAGCCGTTATCTTACCCTCCTTTTTGAGCGCCTCAAAGTCCGCCTTCAACTGGATCGTCTCCTCCTTCAGGCTCTTGATCGGGCGCTCATAGAGGGAATAGATCCAATAAAGGCTCCCCAGAAGTAAACCCAAAAGAACGATAACCCAATGTGCGCTTTTCATATCAGCTACCTCATTGGATAATCAGAATCGAAATTAGCCCTCTGTTTTTCCCTCTTTCTCCTTGGTAAACATCAAAAAGGCCATGGAGGGACGTCTTGATGCCTCTCGAATGACAAAATGGATCCTATCTAATGACCAACCCTTCCCCACCCATTCGTTAATGATCTTCTCCAACTGATCGTCGGTTACTGTGCTGGTCTCGACAACTTTATATTCAATCATACCATTCTATCATGCCTTGAAAACTACCCACCAATGTACCCCAATCCCTTTGGCGTCATCCTTGACTCACCTGGTTATTGAAGACGCCTCGCCAGCGATGGATTATCCTGACAACGATCCCCGCGATTAAGCTCCCGCTGATCAAGATCATCATGGACGAACCAAAGAAGGCGATAAAAAAATTGAGGGGGGACCGCATTCCGTAAGCCCCTCGGAGCATATTGATTCCCAAGATGAGGAAACCCGTACAGATTAAGAGCACGAGAATGTGGAAAATCCACCAAAAAATATGCCTCATATCTCTCCAACCGTTACGTACCCTATTTGAGCCGTTCCCTGGGAAAATACTCCTCGATCAATGCCTTTTTATGTTTCGTGGCCACTGCGGCGAAGTGAGCAATGAAGTAGTATGTTCCGAAAAGGACCAAGGCCAGGATAAATAATCTAAGAAGCAAGGATTTGAATCGAAATAAGAGCAAAACGAGAATAACAACGGCGGCCACGGCAAAGACAATTTGGTTCTGATTGTAATATTCTAAGATCACTTTCAAACGTTCCATCTCGTAATGACATCTCCTTTCGATCCCTCTTTCAATGTCTCATCCGAGGAATTTTTGCAATAACTCAATATTATAATAGAAAACTTCGAGATTTTGCAACAGGGAAAATCTCTTCCCCATAGATCGAAGAGGACCCTATAAACTCCGTCTATTCTCTCCGTATCTCTAAAAGACTCGTTATGCACCCTTACTTTTCAGATCTACAAAAGAAGCATTGCAAATCGGTTGGAGGTAACAACCTTGTACTCGATGGAAATAAAGGGCCATAAGATCCCCAGTAAAGTCTCCGGGTAAAAAATACGTTTACACTTCGGGAAAAGGTGCTAAAATAGGGATGAGGAAAGATGCAGCCTATCAAAGACTTAATCTATCGCTTCTACGAAAACAAGCTCCTCTCTGAGGTGAAGGGCAAAAAGCCTCCACGTCACGTTGGGCTCATTTTGGATGGAAATCGAAGATTTGCCATTGAAAGAGGATTAAAGACCATCACCGAAGGCCACAGAAAGGGCGCTGATAAACTGGATGAGGTCCTATCGTGGTGCGAAGAGTTAACAATTCGCAATATCACCGTTTGGGTATTTTCCACCGAAAATGTATCCAGATCTGGAAATGAGGTGAAGGAATTACTGCAGGTCATCGAGGGAAAGATCCAACAACTCTCTCAAGATCCCCTTACCCATAAGAGGGGAATGAAGATCAAGGCCATCGGCAAGATGGAACTTCTCCCTGAAACGACTCAAGGGGTGATTAGAGAGGCCGAAGAAGCCACCCGAAATTATCACAACTTTTCCCTCAATATCGCGGTGGGCTACGGGGGACGGGAAGAGATAGCAGATGCCCTTAAAGACCTGATAAGGAAAAAATTCAGGAATGGGGAATCCTTGGAAGATATCATACGGCAGGTGACCCCTGACGAGATAAGCAGGCATTTATATACCTTAGATCTCCCCGACCCCGATCTGATCATAAGGACAAGCGGTGAAATAAGGATGAGCGGGTTCTTATTGTGGCAGAGCGCCTATAGCGAATTCTACTTCTGCGATGTCAATTGGCCAGCCTTTCGAAAAATCGATTTCTTGAGAGCCATAAGAAGTTATCAACAAAGGGAGAGGAGGTTCGGCAGGTAAAGGGGAAACCGTCAAGTTCATCCACCCTCGCTGGTACCGAACTCTCAAGGGAAATGGTGATAAAGTCCCGCTCCATTTCCCTTTTAGTCTTCCGTTGCTCGCATATTTAGGCTATATTTTACTTTTTAGCGCGAACATAACCTTGATGTCGACCGGCTCGTAATTGAGGACGAACTGTTGAAGGGGTGATGTTGAATGTTGAGGCTTTTCGTTATCATTTGTTGCCTGTTCGCCTTAGGGATTGCTTGGACGACCATCTTTGAGCTGCCAGAGGCGCCGCCGAAGAGGGAAATTACCGGGAAGTTTGGAGCGCGCACGGTAATTACAAAAGGGAGATCGGAGCGTGTACCGGTTAAAGTGGCGGAACCAGGGACGGCCCCCCCCGAGATTGTCTCCTATGCTGAGAAGAGCCATTGGGGGAGGGTCACCTTTACCCATACGAAGCATACCGAAGATTACGGCTTCGATTGCGGCGAATGCCACCATTTGGAAAGAGAAGGGGGGTTCAATCAATGCTCATCCTGCCATGAAGACTCGAAGAATACTTTCCATAAGAATTGTTTTAGGGGTTGTCACCGAAAGCTTAAAGCCGATGGTAAGAGGACCGGACCGACCACCTGCAGGGGATGTCATCTAAAGGAGGGATAGCTATTGGCCCCCGGGGAGGGGTAATAGCTTCTCTACTCCAACTCCCGTCTCAGATCATTCAGCAATCTCTTAAATTCCCTGGAATTTTCGTACTTCTTAATCGCCTCTTGATAGTTGATCCATGACTGCCACATCGCCATCCACTCATGGTTGTGCCAATAGAGGTCCTTTCGACTATTGCCCTTCGTTTTATTCAAGAAATTCTTAAACTCGTCCGCGCAACTCATGCAAAATCGGTAAGGAACCTCCTTCAAATAGGAATAGGACGAGGTTCGGGATATGTCAACCTGCGTTCCACAACGGTTACACTTCAGGGCACATTTAGTGCACTCAAGAAAATTCCTCATGGCGGTAAGCTTCTTTATTCTTTCCTGTTTTCGTCTTTCCCTCCCCGTCTCCGTGCATTCGTCGAATTTTACGATATCCCCCATGGGACCCCTCCCTTTCCTGAAAGTGTCAAACGACCTTTTCCGTCAATGATTCCAAATACCCTCCCCCAGAGCCCAAACAACCGTCGCATCGGATCTCATCCATCCGAATATGATTTGAACGGCTCCGTGCTAGCCGAAAGGGCTAACATATCACCGGGGAAAAGGTAACTGAACGCCACTGGACCCCATCGCCTCTCGCTATGAGCTATAGGGCTCTAAATCAACCTCATTTCCGAACCGTTCGTGAAGCTCTCTCTGAAGCTCCTCGTACCCTTTCTCGTTCTCCAGCTCTACCACCAAATCCCGATCATCCAATACCTTGAGCCTCCCATATTTGCCAATCACTTCGATCAAGGGGGAAGGATCCACCGTAATCCATCCCTTCATCCTTTGCACCAATTCTTCCCCGGTGAATGCCCTGTCGATCTGAAGCTCAATCTTCCGCTCCTTGGCATCCCACCCAATGATGCCCGGCTGAACCACAATTGGACTCACCGGGTCGTGCATAGCAGCGCACCTGAACCATACCCTCAACCGTATCATGCCTTCTCCCTTCGATTCATAAAATCCAAAGACGAAAGTCTTCAGGATCTGCGGGCCGAAGCACTGGACCCTCTGGGAGGAAAGACGCCCAAACAAAAGTATAAAAATCAATGACCACTTCTTTGTCAAGGACATTATCACGGGGTGTTCCCTGGAAAGGGCACACCTGCTCGAATGCCCCGCAGGAGAGGGGGTTGCCAAAGGAAACCGAAGGGTATACATTGATCTGGCGATCTGAAAGGGGAGGTAGGAATATGAAGCTGACCGAGGCCATTGAGGGGAGAAAGAGTATACGGGCATTTAAGCCGGATTCAGTCCCCAAGGAAATAATCCAAAGTATTCTACAGCTGGCGGTGAGAGCGCCTTCCGCCATTAACCTTCAGCCCTGGGAGTTTACAATAGTGAGCGGAAAAGAAAAGGACAGGCTCTGCCGCCGCCTTCTGAAGGCCTATGGCGAAAAAAGGGTCTCCTGCAGCCCGAGAGCTTCGAGGCCTCTCCCGCCAGAGGTGAAAGGGAGATGGAAAAAACTGTTTCAAGAGATGAAGCCGTATGTTGAACAATTGGGGGCTCCCTTTGAGGATTTCATAAACGAGGGAAGCTTCAACTTCTATGGAGCCCCGACGGCAATCATTATTAGTATGGATCGAGCCTTCCCCAAAACTCGTTTGGTATGTATCGGCGCAGGCCTGGGATACTTGTTGCTCTCGGCCCACGCTTTTGGCCTTGGAACCTGCCCCATCGGGATCATAACGGCCTTCGAGGATGAGATCAAGGATCAGCTCAATATTCCGGAGGACAAGGAGGTAGTTCTCGGGGTAGCCCTTGGGTATCCGGATTGGGAAAACCCCATCAATCGGTTTAAATCGTCCAGGGAAGATTGCCCCAATATCACGCGATGGTTCCCCTGAAACGATTGCCCTATTTCCTCCCAAAGGGCGTTCTGATGGGGACTTCCTTTAATAAGGAGAGATCCATTTCAATATCGTAGAGTTGATGGATCTTGTTCAGCTTTAAAATGGCTGAATCGAACTCCTCATAGAAGGCATCGATTATTTTCCGTGTGTTTCGACTTTTCCGGGAAAGGCCTTCCAACCTATCCACAAGGTCCTTGAGCATGATCACATTTCTCTTGGAGATCTCCCTTTTCCCCATCAGGAGCGGAGCCATAAAGATAAGGATGAAAAGGGTTTGAAAGGCATAATTGGGTTCTTTGCTCAGGAGAGAAAAGGTGTGAGAGAGATTGAGGTATTCCTTTTTCAGGGCCGGTTTGACTTTTTCCTCGATATACTCTTGGATGACTTTATCCTCTCTCTTGTTCATGCCATTCCCTTCATCAGCGGGTCTGCCAATCGGCCTTACCGCAACATCTTCTTTATTCCCCTGTTTGTCTTCTCAACTCATCCACAAAGCCCGAAAAGCTCTCCTCCCCGAACAGACAGAAAACGACTCGGCGCAATCCAGTCTTCCCCTTGAGATATTCGACTGCCGTTGATAGCATAACCCGCGCGCACCGATCCAATGGATATCCGAATATCCCCGTGCTGATAGCCGGGAAACTGATGCTCTGGAGGTGATGCTGGTCGGCAATCTTAAGGCTATTCAGGGTGGCGTCTTTCAATTTCCCGTCCTCACCTCCCTCCCCCATGCGAGGGCCGACGGCATGAATGACGTGTTTTGCCTTGAGATTACCCCCCGTAGTGATAACCGCGCCGCCGACATGGGTCCCCCCAATTCGTTTGCAATCCTCCTGAATAGAAGCCCCCCCCTTCCTCCGTATTGCACCCGCTACACCGCCTCCCAATAACAACTGAACATTTGCCGCGTTGACGATGGCGTCGGTTTCCATCTCGGTAATATCGCCCTGGACTAATTCGATGATAGTTTGGTTGATAACCCTTTCCATGGAATTTCCTCTCATCGATCTTCTGAGGATTTTCCGAATATCCAAAGAGAGAGCCTTACACTCCTCAGTATAAGAACCCAAGAGATCTTGTCAATAAGAGAATCTCGTTGGGGGGTTCAAGAGAACCCCGCTTTCTTCGGGTCCAAAGCCTTAAGGAGGTGGATCCGCAGACAATCGGTCACCTTCTTATCTAGTCACGGGAAATGGGATATCATGAAAGACCATGTGCCAACAGCGGAATAGGCATCATTCCATCGCCCCGGGGCGAACGTGATGAACCCTTGCTTTACGATTTCACCCTCCGCACCTTTAAGGCCAAACCATCGACCCTTGTGACTTCAATGACATCTCCCTCCTGAATTTCCTCATCACTCAACGCCTTCCAAATTTCGCCGTGGACGAAGACCTCTCCTTGGCCTTTGATTGCCGAAAGAGCCTTTCCTTTCTCTCCGATTAAGCCCTCGCCGCCCGTAGTTGGCCTTCTTCGGAGGGCCCTAAAGACAATCCAAGCCAAGAGTAAGGAAAGTATCCCCGCTCCCACAATGATCATTTTGAAGAGAGATGGGCGCAAGGCCTTTGGAAAGGCCTGTTTTAGGATGAGAATGACGAATAGGTCATCCAAAAAGAATAACAGAGTGAGTCCGCATATGATTAAAGCTATTTTGGTCCACTGTTGTATCAAGGGAACTCTCTCCGATCTTACTCTCATTGGTCCATAGTCCGAACTTTACATTCTGCTAATTTCTCAGCAAGCGAGAGTATATAATCCCTTCCCTTTCCCTCATTTTCCAAAGGCGTTAACCACTGCTTCGGGATATGGGAATAGCCGTAGTAGGCCCCAGCTATGGCCCCCGACATCGCTCCCAAAGTATCGGTATCACCTCCGCAATTTACGGCCACAACGACGCTCTCCTTAAATCCCTCGGTCAACAGGAAAGAGGCTATGGCCGGGGGAACGGCCCCGATGGCGCTCACATCGCAATAAAACTGTGAGCCTATAGCATCAGTAATTGTCCGAAGATCCCCACCTTCAATCCCTTTTATCCTTTCCAATTGGTCTGCCATCTCCTGGTCGATCTCGACCACAGCCTCGATAATGAGATCGGTAAATCCCTCGACCTCAATGGGCTCGCCTCTCAGCCCCTCTCGAGTAGCAATCCCAACGGCTGTCGCCTGGGCTACTGCTCCGGCTATTCCCTTTGAGTGCTTATGGGTAATCATGCTCGACTGAACGGCCGCCTCCCTCAGTTTCGCCGGATCATCGTGGAAAAAGAAACCGATAGGAGCCACCCTCATGGCACTTCCATTACCCCAGCTATCCGTTCCGGCCTGATTCCATGGTACTCCCCTTCGTAGCCTATCCATGACCCCATAGATCCTCCCCCCGTAACCCCTGGTAGGATTGAAGTTGTGAAGGAATTTTCGGGCAGTCACGCTCGGGTCAAACGAGCCGGCCTCACAGAGACTTTCCATAATCCCCATCATCATCTCCGTATCATCGGTGTAGATTCCCTCTACCATCTCCTCGAGAATCCCAAAAGACCTTCGAATTGCAGAAGCCGGCCACCCTTCAACCACCCTTCCCATGGCATCTCCTACAAAAGTTCCGATGGCTGACCCCTTGAACCTCTCCCCCAACCCGTTCCATTCCATCCTCATGGCCTCCACTATGTTTCCGTATCCCTTATTCCCGGAGCCATTGGCATACCCTGGACTGTAACGAAAACCCCTCTATAAGTCAACTCTCGTCGAAGAGCTCCTCATTTGCCTTTCAGGACAAAAATTGTTACCCTTTTCACGTGGATATCGGAACTTTGACCAAAGTGAAAATCGATCGCTTGGCCCATCTCGGTTCGGGCGTGGGGCGAGTCGATAACCGCGTCATCTTTATCCCCTTCACCGCCCCGGGGGATACCGTCATCGCTCGCATTATTCATAAGAAAAAGCAATACTTCCATGGGGAAATCAGGGAGATCGTATCCCAGTCACCCCTCCGAAATCCGCCTCAATGCGATGTATTTGGGATCTGCGGGGGATGTCATTGGCAGCACCTCGTTTATCCCACTCAGCTGGAATTTAAAGAGGAAACCTTTAAAGATCTCTTACACCGTATTGGAAAAGTTGAATGTAAGGAGACACCTCCCATTATTCCCTCTCCTCGGGAGTACTCCTATCGGTGCCGCGTTCAGCTTCACACGGACTATAGGGGATCCGAATATGCACTGGGGTTCTTTAAGGAGGCCAGCCATGAAATTATCCAATTCCAGTACTGCCACATTTCAGATCCGTTGATCAACTCCGTCCTTCAAGGGTTCAGGCCATTTCTCAACCTTTGGGTTCCCAAGCCAACCATAAGGCGGATCGATCTTAATGTCTCTGTGGATGATGAGAAGGTAATCGCAATTCTCCACGTATCCCCTCATTTCATTCGGGAAGGCAGAACTCTTTTCCGTAATCCTCAAACCATTCACCCGCAGCTCATGGGCGTTGTGTTGGTGGATTATAGCGGGGGAAAGAGGCCAGTCGAAATTGGAGAAACAGTGGCCACATACTCATGGAGCTCCCCCAGGGGGATAAAGACCCGATACCGGGTTGGATCACTCAGTTTCTCCCAGGTCAATATCGAACAAAATCACCGTCTCATTCATGCCGTCTCGGAATTAGCTGAGATGCGCGGGGACGAGAAGGTGCTTGACCTCTTCTGCGGGGTAGGTAATTTTACGTTTCCACTCTCCCTGAAGGCCCAATATGCCGTCGGGATTGACGAAAATCCTTCGGCCATAAAGGATGCCCGGTCCATTAGAAGGCTGAATCCCATCAGGGATTTGGAATTTTTGAATATGAGCGTACGAAGGGCCCTGCATGAAAAACCCAAAAAGATCCTCAGGCCAGACATCATCATCATTAATCCGCCAAGATCTGGGTGTAAGCAAATCACCAACGGGATTGCAGAACTCGGGGCTTCAAGAATAATCTACATCTCCTGCGATCCTGGAACCCTCGCCAGGGATCTAAGCATCTTCCGATCGGGGGGCTATGTCCCGGTGAAAGCCCAACTCATCGATATGATGCCCCAAACCTATCACATCGAGAGCGTAACCCTGTTGCGCAAGATCTCTCATGGGAGGTAAATTCGTGATTAAGGAGACACATCTATCGGTTAAAAAGCGGACCATACCCAAGGGAGATCTCATCTTCGATATCTCCGGATGTGGGAAAGGCACACGATCCATAAGTCCATTGGCTCCCAGTCGTGTACTGCTAGAGGACTGGAACAACGATCGGATTCGGTGGAAGGAATACGTCGAGAGGTATTTTCTTCAGCTGTACCACGACCAGAGGGCAAACAGCCTTTTGGACGAGATCATCTCCCTTGCAATGGAAAGGGACGTTTGGCTCGTTGGCCTTGAGAAAGACTATCCCTGTCCCCGTTTCCTGCTAAAGCAGGTCATTGAAAAGGTCCTCTATGAGAGAAAGGTCATCACCTCCGTGAAGGACTATTCGGAACAGTACCAAAAGTTCAAGAACATGATTCGATCTCAGGCAACCAAGATGAAAAAGCCCGGTCTTTCTTCTCCCGTCCCTCCCTCCCGCTTACTGAGGTAATGCCCTCCTCTCGGATCAAACTCTTCTCGTCACTCCCATACCCAGTGATGTATTTCTTCCACTACCGCAGTAGTAAGCGTAATCGGCCAAGACGTTGAATTCCCGGATATGCCTCTCATGATCCCGTTCCGCCAGGAGGAAACGACACCACCCCGTGAAGCCATTCTGTTTCCCATGATCCATTTCATGGGAGACGGGAGAAATATTGAAATCCACCAAGACAATGGAGTGCTCGATCACCTCCATAAAATCTGAGGAAAAGGGAACGGAGGAAAACCACCTCCAATGATCGAGATATCCCCTGAAAACCAATTGGGGATCGGGCAATGGAAGACTTCCACCATTTCGCTTGAAGGCCGTGGCTGTAACGAATTGGAGGGTTGCATTCCTTATCGAGGGAGAGGCATCTTCGTAAAGCTCGTTATAGCTTTTCCGGCTAACCCAAGGATCCATGCTTTCACGGGAAAAAACCGCATCCGTTATCCTTAAAGGGATGCCGCCTATGGCAAGAGTTATCCCTTTGCTAGGTTTCCCTAAAATCCTCTCGATTCGTTTCCCAATAGAATCCTCCAAAAGGCTGATCCTCAGGCGACATGGGGTTTCCGCCTTTATTAAATGCTTGCGGCCAAAATCCTTCTCACGGACCAATTTCTCAATCCCACGCATCTCCTCGGTCATCGGCCGTCTGTCTACCTTCCCGAAAAGAGGGGAAAGGGTAAAAGGAGTCGTCTTGGACTCCGAGATCCTCTGGGCCACCTGACTATCCAATTCTGCCAAGAAGGCCGTAAATCCGTCATGGAGGCCCTTGCCGATATACGCCCTCTTGGATAGATCTCCTTCTGGACGGCAATATATGACAAAAGAGCAGGGCATTTACCTCACTCCTTAGTACATCCTCAAGTGCTCATCATGAAAGATACCTTTCGGGGCCCTTTGTTTTGTGGCTATCGGAGAGGGTTTCGTATGATCTCGTGGCAAAAGGGACTAGTATCAGGGATTACCACACGATATACGAGATTCTTCCAATAGATCTTATATGGATCGGGGAGAAGGATGTCTGCAAGAGAAGACATGCAAAAGCCCAAGCCTGCCCCATACCATGCCTTTTTTCCTCCTAGATCACCTTACAATCTCTCGATCTTAAAGAATACGGGCCGTGCCCCATCGCTACAACAGGAGTAAATCAACCCTTCTTTCTTGATCCAGGGGTAGTTTCCCCCAAATCGCAGCCCGGTCACCGCCGGATAGATGTCGTGCCAAGCCCAGGTACAAAAGCCGGCGGGAATCGCCCCCGACTCCTCCACGATAAACTCTTGCCCGACTTCCAGCCGATCGCAATAAGGGGACATATCCTCCGATACTTCCGGTAGGGACTGGCCGTAAACTTCCTTCGAACTCAACTTCTTCAACACCGTGATCCTCAGCGGCTCTTTTGCCATTTTTCTCCTCCTTTGAAAATTCACTGTGCCCCTTTATCCCTCACCTCACTATCGAGCTCTTTAATCTTGGCCATTAACTCCTCCTCATAAATTCAATCATCGCCGCATCCCCAGTTTAGATTTGAAATGGAGATCTCTGCCGACGTTTTGCGCTTGTGATGTCTGCCGCGGGCAGATTTGGGCAAACACAATGAACCACAAACGACATGTTATGTGAGGTTTCGCCCACATCAGAATCCCATACACCTCCTTACCTTTTCGCAGTTCTTTTTTGACGTCAACATTTCTAACAATGTAAATGCGACATCTAGCGCTGCTGCAGGAGTGGAAGACGTAATGATATTCCTATCTACAACGACATGCTTATCAAGAACATCCGCTCCGAATTCTGCTAATTGCCTTCTCCTCGTCCCATCAAGTAAATGATATGTTGTAGCTTTACGTCCTCTTAAAATACCACTCTTTCCCAGTGGCAAAGCACCAACGCATGCTGATGCTATGATCTTCTTTTCTTCATTGAAAGTCCTAATCAATGTAAGGAAATCCCCATGATAGGCATCTTCATAGAATCCTGCTTTCTCAAAGCCACCGGGAATTGCCAAGGCATCGTAATCCCTCACGTCAACTTCATCTATCTGAATTTCAGGAATAATGGTAAAGTTCCAGGTGCACTTTAGTTTGCGATGCCTCCCCGTGGTAGTTAGTGCAACTGGAGTGTCTCCAAAAGCCCTACTCCACCCTAGAACATCTGTAAAAACACTAGCCTCATATGCTTCAAAGCCGTTTGCCAAAAAAAGTAATACTCTCTTCATATGCAGTTGCTCTGAGGTGGTAATTTCAGATACGCGGAGTATAGAGGAACCTCGCTTCGCTTTCTTACCGGACCCGCAGGCTTGCTTGAATATCCGGGATTCAGGAAAGCTCCGTCCATCAGATAGCCATAGATTTGAACCCTTGTATATTTTTGGCTTTTATACACGTTATTGGAAGGAAATTCCAGTCTAAGTTCACCCTTCCATGCCAGGCCGATTCCCATCTCCCCTACACCTTGATGGCCTTGCTGTCTCTCCTGAGCCTATTGGTGTCTAGGCAAAGCACCTGAATTCATGAACTTCCGGGATATCAACTCCAAGGAACTACTTCCTTGGGCCATTGGTGGGGGAAAGCGTGTCGCCGTCAAGGATCAAGGCCTGTTGCCGGGCCTTCGAGCAGGTGAGACTATGTTATACCGGGAAGGAATGAGGGGAATTGAGAAGAGAACTGTTGATAAGCGGAGTAAAAGAGCTCTTCTGGCTTCATATTTGCCATCAGGCATGAGCGCTCAGCCGGACGGAAAGGGGAAGGTAGCCCATTGGTTCCTATCGTTCCACGATGAACTGCAAGATGGTATTTCCGATTCGGATCTTATCTCCATGATTCAGGACTCGCACATCAACGAATTCGCCGTTGATAAAGGTTCCATTGGTACTCTTCAGATCCTCCAGAATAAACCTGCCATCTCTCCTCTCGATAGAGGCATGCTCACGGGAAACCGATGAATCGTCTAGTAGTATATCGCTCTGGTCAGTCCTCCCGATCACCATCCTCTTTGGGCCCAAATGATACTGTTTTCCCAAATGGGCTCCGTAAATGACGACGAGCTTACCAGGAGACACCTCCACGAGAGGATCACTGAGCCTTTTTCCCGATTTGAAAACTGGAATGGGCCTCGTTGGCCTATTACCCTGGGTCATGGGGAAACTCCTTTTGAACGGTTAGGATTTGGCCACAGATCTGCATATTCCATACCAAATTCGGCCACGAGCCAATCCCTTCCGGACAGCGGATTTCGCATAAAACACAAACAGCAAGGGGGAAAAATACGAAACCTTTTCCCCCTTGCTATGTAAATATTTCAAAGCAATTCGCCGAAACCGACGCTCATTTCCGCCTTCGTGGGGCCCTTGGTCATCGACCCATCAGCACCTTGTGGAGGGGTCCAAATGCTCCTTATAAGATCTCCCCCAAAATTTTCACAAAAAGATTGCTTTTCTTCCCCTTTTTTTGATATGAAGATATCGCGGGACGGACGAAAGAAGAGGAGGATGTGATGCAGAGGAAAAAAGCTGGCGGAAATTCGGGAGGGCTTCAAGGGGAGAACAGGAAATTTCCTCGCCGCCATATCGAACTGCCTATCTTGTACACCTTCAACGAGAACGCAAAGAGCTATGGCGGGCAAACAGGAAATATCAGTGAAGGTGGCCTCTTAGTATATTTGAAGGAGGCTTTATTGGAGGGGATGAAATTGAAGATCGAGATTTTCCCCCCGGACTTCTTCGGGTTAAAACCCATTGAGGCCGTAACGCAAATCGTCTGGGCCCCATCACACCAAGGTGAGGACTGGGAGGAGTATCTTCAGCATGGGTTGGAATTCATCGAATTGGATAATGGGAACCTCTTCAAGCTGAGAAAACTGCTCAGGTATATCGAGGGATAGAACTACCCTGTTGTTAGGATCTCATATTCTTTGGATCTCCCACACTCCCTCTTCATGGTGCCTCTCTCCGAGAAACCCCGAGGAACAGGGGTCTCTTCAAAAAGGAAACCTATGAACCATATTGAATCGGAATATTGGGATGAACTTGCTCGATTAAACTCCGAAACGGTTTGTATCAGGACAATGGCCGACTATCAGGTGAGGCAACGGGGCTATACTTTGCCCATTCTCAACCAAGACTATTTGGTCCTTCCCTATAAGAGGGAGATAAGGCGGTTCGTCGAAGGTGGCACTTCCAAAGGGGAAGATCTGACTACTGAATTCACCCTAATAGTGCTCTTCTACCTCTTGAAGACCAAAAATATCCCCCTGGACCGCAAATGGATTAGCGAAAAGGATTTGCTCGGTGGGGAAGCCTTTTTCCGGGGTCCCCATGCTCTCAGTGTCGATCTCATTGAAAAAAAATACGGCGACAATCCAGAGGGCTTTATCGAGGCCGGGAAGGCCCTCGGTGGCACCCCGGTTCGCTTCGGCGACAAATCCATTGCCCTGGACGTTTTTCCCCGGATTCCTATTATCTATATCTTGTGGATGGGGGATGAGGAATTCCCCGCGAAAGCAGGAGTTCTTTTCGATGCTTCCATCGCATCCCATTTCACCCTTGATATGATCTGGATCATGGTGCATGAGGTGAGCAAGCGTCTGCTGGAGGCTACGGGGTAGACTCCGCTTTAGGTTTCAACCATCTTTTTTTTGGGTTTCGTGGGATGGGGGTCAATCCGGAACTCGAAGATCTTCCAACCATCTTTCGCCTTGATTAAGGTATAGCGTTCCTTGGCATTCCCCAGTTCATATGAAGAGTTGTAGCTAAGGGTGCAACTCTTTTCCCTGTCCATCGACCGATAACTCCATCTCATGAGATCCCGACGTTTCACTCGTCCCAATTTTCGCCGGATCTCCTCCATCTCCCTCAGATATCCCTCGAGGGAGATCTTTCTCTGGAGATCGGACGCCATATATTTCCGGAAGGCATTGCGATAGTTTCGATGATCGATCTCGGAAAAATAAGAATTCAAGAAGGAGATTACCTGATCTCTATTCGTTGTCGTCTTGAGAAAGAAGTAACCAAACAGTAAGGGAATCAGCATGACCACGCCCAACATCACTGCCAGCCACCGGAAAAGGTGGAAATGCCGAGGCTCCCTATGGGGAAGCGGGCCTTGATCGGTCCATGTCCTTGGGCTTACATCAGCATCGGCCCCTTGGGGCTCGATTAAATCCCCATCCGAAAGATATACCACCCTCGAGTCATCATCCTCAATTCGAGCTAGATCGATGCTGCCCCCGCAGTTGGGACATGGAAAGAGGGTAATCTCGGTCTCCGACACTGGAACCTGAATTTTCCTGTGGCAATAAGGACAGTGTAGGGCCATGGGCTATCCCTCGAATATTACGGAGGTAATGAATCTCTAGCAAATTCCAAGCCAATGGACGAACGTAAAGAAAACTGGCTGACGGGCTAGGATTCGAACCTAGATACCGGGATCCAAAGTCCCGTGTCCTACCATTGGACGACCCGTCAGACCCAGTACGAATCAATTGATTTTTAGCACGCTTTATCGACGCTGTCAATACAGGGGGCGAATCGATTATGAGGTCACGAGACAATTTCTCTCTTGACATCTCTGAATAAATTGCATATAAGACAACCACGATGTGGGGCACCCGGGTTTCATGAGGGGATCGATGATTTCTTTGAAGGGAGGTGATAAAAAGGGAAGAGATTTGAACTTGAGTAAATTATGGGAATCACTCATTCTGAAAGGAGGACAATTGCGTTCCGTCACGTGTAACTTTTCCAGAAAGGAGACGTACAATGAAGTGTAGAGTCTTTACAAGAATAACTATGCTTATGCTATCGGTATTGCTATTGCTTCTTCCGTCGCTTCAGGTTGAAGTGCAAGCGGCGGAGAAGGTCGGTTGGGTAGGTCCTATTTACAAAGAGCTGTCTGACAGTTTAAGGCGAGGCTTCGGAGAATATTACAAAAAGACTTACGGTAAGGACATAGAGATTACCTTCGTCAGGCCCGGCGGATGGCCGGTCTGCTTGGATAAAATAAGAGCATGGGGCGGCAAACCAGATGCCGACATCTTCTTGGGCGCCGGCGCTCCAGCGCATGAAATCGCGAAGGAAGAGGGACTGATCGTCCCCTACAGGCCAAAGGATTGGGACAAGGTTCCCGCCGAATGGGGCGGCATGAAGGTAAAGGACGAGAAGGATTATTGGACTGCTTTCGCGCCCTGGATCGTCACCAATCTGTATAACGAGAAGGTTTTGAAAAGGCTCAGGCTGCCGCCCCCAAAAACGTGGAAGGATCTCCTCAACCCCATCTATAGGGGCCACATTGTGCATACCTTGCCATACGCTTCTGGCACAATGCATGAAACCACTGAGATCCTTTTGCAGACACTAGGAGAAGAGGGAGCTTGGGCATACCTCAGATTATTGGCGGCGCAGTTGGGCCGCTTCTCCACCGGCAGTACGGATACGACCCACTTAGTGAAGCGCGGCGAAGTTCCCATCGGGGTCGCGCAGCCGCAGATGAACGCGATGTCTGCCCGCAAAGATGGCTATCCCGTGCGCGATCTATTGCCAGAGAAGACGATCCTGGTTCCAGAGGCAGTGGCCTTGCTGAAAGGCGCCCCCAACGAAGCCAACGGTAAGATATTCTTGGACTGGCTATTTAGCATGGACGGACAAAAATACGTGCTGGAGGGCCGCTACTTCACGGCCAGGACGGACATTAAATTCTCCGCGTGGGAAAAACAGGGCGTTGAGATGGCCAAACATGCGAGGGGTGCGCTGGGCGTTGATGGGTTCTGGGATCTGAAAGTCGGGTTCATCCAGTACGACATGGATCTCGCGAAAAAAAGGTGGGACGAAGTCAACCGCTACTACGAGTACGAGATCTTTAGGAAGTGGGGCGAGTTGAAAAGCAGCCTGTTCCTAATAGAGGAAGTCGAGGGAGAAGTTAAAGCGGCGAAAGCCGAGAAGATGGACGTGGCGAGGGCTGAGGCGAAAATAAAAGAAGCCAGAAAGCTCTTCGAGACAGATGGCGCCTATGCGGCAGCCCGCTTGGCTGCGTCGAAGGCACGCACACTGCTTGTCGCGCCGTAACGGCTACGTCAAGTCAGAAAATACTATCCGGGTTGATGTACGGGCGAGCCCATCCGCTTGCCCGTACATCAACTATGAGATAACAAAGAATCTGAGCCCAAAGGATCCGGCTCTGAACCAACGCCGATTCGAATTTTCAACCTGTCTGACGTGGCCGAGCCAAAAATTTCTAACCTAGCCTGGAAGACGAGGCTCTTAATATTACGGTAATCAAGGATGTGATATGTCTCGCGGCAATATCTTTCTGGCAGCACTCCTGTGGTCGGTCATTGCCTTCCTCGTGATCTATCCGCTGTCAATTCTGGTGCTGCAAAGCTTCAAAATCGCCGGAACCGACAGGTGGGGCATAAGCAATTACCTGGAATTCTTCGGAGACGCGTATTACCTTAAGACCTTTGGAAATACCCTGCTCCTGAGCACGTTGGTGCTCCTCACGACCACCGTGTTCGGGGTGCCCCTGGCGTACATTCTGGCGAGATACAGGCACTGGGGGAAGACGGTTTTCACAGCCCTCATCCTTTTGCCCATTGTTTTGCCCGCTTACGCCGGCGTATTTGCATTCATCATCTTTCTCGGGAAGCACGGAACTGTGAATCTGCTCCTTATGGACACGGGGTTGATCAAGACACCCATAAATTTCATCTACGGGCTACACGGGCTGGTATTCATTCAATCCCTGCACATGCTCCCTTTTATCGTCCTTGGTCTTTCCGCAGGTTTCACCAACATAGACCCCTCCTTTGAAGAAGCCGCCGAAGTCGAGGGAGCGGGCGGCTTTTGGAGATTCCTCACAGTCACTTTACCTCTGTGCACCCCAAGCTATCTGGCGGGCGCCGTCATCGTATTCCTGTGGCCCTTTACGGACTGGCTCACGCCATTGATTTTGGGGCAGGTGGACTTTCTCCCCTCGATTGCGTACATCAACATCGCCTATCACTTCACCGATATGCACCGCAAGTACATGGGGATTGTGGCGGTGGTTGTTTCTTCTACCGTTTGCATTGCCCTCTTTTTGCTCGCCAGGTGGTGGGTCGAGAGGAGAAAATATACCGGCCTCTCTAAGGGGACAACCTCCGAAGGCAGAGTGATCGAGCCAGGGGCATTGGTGAAACGGGGCGCGTATTTGTATATGTTTTTTATCGCCTTCCTCGTCCTGCTCATACCGATTGTGCTGGGGTTATCCGCTTTTTCCAGAAGATGGGTCTTTGAGCCATTTCCAACGAATTGGACCTTAGAGAATTTCAGGGTAATCCTGCTGGAAACCCCGGGCTTGATAAAAAACTCCTTCCTCTTCAGCGGGGTAGCCCTGCTTTTCGGGATCGCCTTCGGGCTTCCGGCCGCCTATCTCATCGTCCGCACCCGGGTCCCGGGGAAAGATGCGCTCGACTTTGTGATCACACTGATGCTGGCGTTTCCCGGTATGGCGGTCGGCGTGAGTTATCTCCTGGCATTTTGGAAAGGCATACCCCTAGCCAGGTATTGGATCATCATGCCGCTGGCCCTTTTTGCACGGCGGCTCCCGTACTTTTTGCGGATGGCGCATTCCTCCTACTTGCAGTTGGATCTTTCGCTCGAGGAGGCCTCCGAAGTATCGGGCGCGGGTAAACTCAGGACTTTTCTGAATATATCTTTGCCTTTGCTGATCAAGGGGGTGCTCATCGGCGTGGTGATGTTTTTCATCATGGCGTTCCAAGAGATCTCTACCGCGATATTCCTTTATCGAGGAGGGTGGGAAACCTTGCCCATAGGAATCTTCTTGAACTGGCACCGCAGCATGGAGTTCGGAATCGCCGCCGCCATGGCTTTCCTGATGATCGTGATCACCTTTATCCTTCTGCTGATCATATCAAGAATCGGCGGAGGCATCCTCAAAGCCGCCTGGGGTCCCGGCGGCACGTAGAAATCGGGCATGTGCCTCACATCGAAGGTGTGTCCCACATTAGGCGATCACTCAAGGAGAGGGATTCAATGGCATTCATAGAGATCCGAAACCTGTTCAAGCGCTTTAGGAACGTCGTGGCAGTTAATCACATACAGCTTGAAGTGAACAAGGGCGAAATTTTAACGCTTCTTGGGCCCAGCGGATGCGGCAAGACAACCACATTGCGCTGCATCGCCGGATTGGAGAAGCCAGAGGAGGGGACCATCTTTATTGACGGCAAGCCAATGCTTTCGGAGGGATTTGTCGTGCCGTCAAAAAGGGGAATCGGCATGGTGTTTCAAAACTATGCCGTATGGCCTCACATGAGGGTGTTCGATAACGTCGCTTACGGCTTAAAGCTCCAGAAATTACGCAAACAGGTTATAAAGGAAAAAGTCAGGGAAATAATAGACTCAGTGGGTTTGGCAGGCCTGGAAGGGAGGTATCCCGGACAACTGAGTGGTGGCCAGCAGCAGCGGGTGGCCCTTGCAAGGGCCCTTGTAAGGAATCCAAAAGTGCTCTTATTTGATGAGCCGCTCAGTAACCTTGATGCAAAACTCAGGGAAAGGATGCGATTTGAAATCAAGAGCCTCGTGAGACGCATGCATATAACAACAGTATACGTCACTCACGACCAGGCAGAAGCGATGGTTATCTCTGATCGTATAGCGGTTATGGATGCAGGTAACATCGTACAGGTCGACCCCCCCGAGGAGATATACAAGAAGCCTGCTAACAGATTTGTTGCTGATTTCGTAGGTACCACGAACTTCATACCCGGGGAGATATCTGAAGTGCTCAAGGAGGGGGATTTGGCTTACGTTCATACCGAATTTGGCCAGAAGATGCTTTGTAGAATGCTGGACTTTGAAACGGCCACGCCAAATAAGAAAGTTCACGCCTCCATTCGTCCTGAGGATATAGAGGTATTCACAGAACCACCAGAAGACAGGGACAATCTATTCAAAGGCACCATCGTCCATAGAGCCTATCTGGGGAACTTTTTGTACTTCTTTGTGAATATAGACAGCACCATGATTAGAGTACAGGCCCCCTATAACATGGTGCAGAAGGAAGGAGCGGAACTCTTCCTTTTCCTGAACCCGGAGAAATGTATAGTCCTATCCTGAATAGGAAAAGGGGACAGGCTACTTCTTCTTATCCCTTTCAATTGAATTCCTCTTTCCCGGTCTTCCACCTGGCCTAACGGTCGATTCTCATCCGAGTTCTCTGTTCACCTTCATCTGTCACGCAGCGTTCCATAAGGAGATTGACGATTAACACCCTGTCGAAGCATGTTCAATTCCTTTACCCTTGAAACGCCATCTGCATATCCACCCCAACCCTTAGGCAACTCTACTGGAATTTCATCGATTAATAAACAAGCTGTTTCGCCAATTCTCTCTTTATGAGAGGACCAGAACCACTCCCTGGCTGAGCTAACCAGACCATTGTTTGACCTCTCTATAAGCAAGTCGCCTCTTCCTTTTTTGTTATGTGCCTCGTGAAATCAGAAAATCATTCCTCTGTTGACATCTCCCGATGAATAGCATATAGGACATCCGAGGAGCATTTTTGTTCCATGGGGTGATGGATGATTTTCTTGGAAGGAAGCGACAAGCCACCTAAAATCAATTGGCCAAGAGGGGAGCACATATGAGAAGTTGGAGAATATACCGAACCTTAGCTTTCGTGGCGTCGCTGGTCAACGTCTTTGTCGTGGCGATAACCCCAACGATCTCCCACGCGGTAACCAAGATCAGCTTCTGGCATGCGATGAGTGGCAAAAGGCTGCCAGCGCTTGAAAGGATTGTCAACGGATTCAACGCGGCCAACCCCAATATTAAGGTCGAGGCCCAGTACGCGGGAAAATATAACGAGGTTGTAGCCAAGACCATTACAGCCGCGAAGGCGGGAAAGCCACCTCACATCGCACAGGCCTATGAGGTGGAGCTGCAGGCTATGCTTGATAGCGGCGTATTCGTCCCGATTCATGAGATATTCAAACCCGGGGAAATGGACTTCGGCGATGTCGTGGGGCCGATTCGGGATTACTATTCCGTCAAGGGGAAGCTTTACTCCATGCCCTTCAACTCCTCCACGGCCATTCTGTACTACAACAAGGACCTGTTCAGGAAGGCGGGACTCGATCCAAACAAGCCGCCTACGACATACAAGGACCTCGAAAAGATCGGAAAGAAGCTCGTCGACTCCGGCGTTGTGCCCCGAGGCCTATCCACAGGGCTGCCTTCCTGGATCATGGAACAGGCCCATGCTCTACACAATCAATACTTTGCCAACAATGAAAATGGACGCAAGGCTCGGGCAACCAACGTATACTTCAACCGGAAATTCGGGGTGAAATACGTGGAAACGATGAGTCGTTTCGCCAAGGAGCGGGTGTACATCTACGGCGGAAGGGAGTATTCCCCCAATAATGCCTTCTTGGCCCAGCAGATCGCCATGCTGATCCAGTCCACCTCGTCCGTTGGCTCCATCGAGGCGGCCGCAAAGGGGAAGTTTGAGGTGGGAACGACCTTCCTTCCCAGGTTTGAAGGGTATTCCAGAGGCAACTCGGTCATCGAAGGAACCACACTCTGGGTTCTCAAGGGATATTCCAAAGGGCACTACAATGCCATCAAGGAGTTTCTGAAATGGACCGTTCGACCCGAAGTGACCATGCAATGGCACAAGGATACGGGATACTTCCCCGTCACCAATAGCGCGGTCAAGGCCCTCATGGATGAGGGATGGTTCTCCGAACACCCCAACCACCTGACGGCGTTCCTCCAGATTCTGTCCGGGGTGAAAACCCCGAGGTCTCAGGGGGTGAGATTGGGCAATTTCGTGGAGATCAGAAATATCGTCCACACAGCCTTAGAGAAGAGCTTTGCTGGACAAGCTAAGCCCAAGGCAGCACTGGATGAGGCCGCAAAGGAAGCGAACCGCGTCTTGAAGGAGTATAACGCGCTTTACAAATAGACTAAAGAGTACGATGATAAGTACTCTGTTCAAGCGTCGGGTTATGATATTCATTCAAACCTCTGCGTTTCTTTTATTTGAAACAAAAACGAGGGGCTGTCCCATTAAACCCTTGAAAAAGGTTTCGTGAATCTCATATCGCCTCTCCTTCATATGTCTTTCGCACATACCTGTGCTCCGCGTTGGTGAACTCGACCAGCTTCTCCAACGTGTTCAAGGCCTTCCCAGAATCGATGGATTGATTGGCCAACTCGACACCTCCGTTGAAATCCTTCGCCCTTCCGGCTATTACAAAGGCGGCCGCTGCATTCAAAACGGTAATATCCCGTCTCGGGCCTCTTCTGCCCTTTAAGATTTCCAGAATGATCTCGGCATTCTGCTCCCTCGTCCCTCCTTTAACCTCGGCGAGCTTTCCCCTTTTCATCCCAAAATCCTCGGGCTTGATGAAGGAGCTCTTCATCCCGCCGTCCTTAAACTCCGTGACTTTGGTCTTTCCGGTGATGCTAATCTCATCCAAGGTACCTTTCCCGTGGACAACAAAGGCCCTCTTGATTCCCAGATTCTTCAAAACCCTGGCCATCGTTTCCGTCAAACTCGGCTCATATACGCCTAATACCTGCATCCTCGCACCTGCGGGGTTGATCAGGGGATCTAATAGATTGAATATCGTCCTGATTCCGATCTTCTTCCGTATGGCGATGATGTGTTCCATGCCCTTTTGGACCAGAGGTTCATAGAGAAAACAGATGCCCACCTCGTCAATGCATCTTTCCAGTTGAGTAGCTGTCATATCCAGGTTGATCCCGAGAGCCTCAATTACATCCGCACATCCACAAAGAGGAGTAGCAGACCTTCTCCCGTATTTGGCCACCTTGACACCCCCTCCCGCTGCAACCAGGGCCGTTGCCGTGGAGATATTAAAAATAGTGGTTCCCTCAGTTACACCCTTAGTAGTACTGACGATCGTCTCCCTTTCCACCGTGATTTCTTCACGATCCAGGCACACGAGATCATCTCCGACATTGATGGTTGAGGCCTTATCCCTGATTACCCTCGCCGCTGCCGTTATCTCTTCAGGCGTCTCCCCCTTCATCCTCAATGCCGTAATAAATGATGCGATTTCTGAAGGAGATGCACTTTTCATCGTGATCTCCTTCATCACCTCCTCCATTTCCCCTTCAGTTAAATCCACCTTTAAAACCACTTTACCGATGGCTTCGTTGATCATCATCTTCCTCCTTTCACATGGGTTTACATTCTCCACGAAATGAGAAAGCCGTAAGCATCTCCATTCAACTCACGGCTTTTTCAGCTCTAAATAAAAGGCCGTGAGCAAGGGATTTGCCCACGGCCTCAATCATCCATTCAGTCTATCGGTCATCCGCCATCGTCGGGCAAATCCCTCCCTCTTTTTCCCCACCACCAGAAAAAAAGGTTCACGGTTGTTGTATCCATCTCTCCAGACCTTTTCCCGTAAAAGTTCCTCCTAATAATTCGGATACCAAATGATAAGTCCTTTGTCAACAAAAATCGAAATCCGCTTTCACTTGGTTACCGAAAAAAACAAAAGCCCCTAGTTCCTGATGTTCTCATACCGTTGGCCTTTTGTTTCTTTCCGACCTAACGCACCCTGGTTGCGACGCGGAACTGATACTTCTATGTGGGGCAAGTAATTCTTCAGGATCTCGATCCATACGTACGATATTGCAAACTCAAATCCACAGATTCGGAAGCGATATTGGATCCTATATTTCATATTCCACACTCTTCACCGCGGATGAACGCAAACTCCAGGCTCATTGTTCCCCGCCTATTGTCAGTAAAATGAGGACTGGTTTTGTTAAAGAGAGGCCGAAGCACTCGCTTCGGTAGTCGGATAGGTTAAGAATCGACTTAAAGGGTGGGCAAGTAATGCAAATGGGCCACAAAATGAACCGTCAGAGCCAGCAAGCACGCTACAAGAGGTGTCAAGAACCAACCGAATAAAATATTGACCAAAGTTTGGCGATGGATCGTATTGATGCCTTTGACAATTCCCACACCCAGCACCGCTCCTACCACCGCTTGGGAAGTCGATACCGGTACGCCGACAAACGTGTAAAAATGTACGGTTATCGCTTCGGCTAAAACCACCACCAAGGCAGAAAAGGCGTCCAGCTTAACGAGTCTCTTACCAACTGTCTCCATAACTCGACTGCTGAAGGTCAGAATGCCAGAACCAATGCTTAACCCCCCAATGAGGACAGCCGAAAACACCGTCAGCATCCCGGCACTCACAAAAACAGCGGTCACATTTGCCACGTTGTTGGCCCCAAGGGTGTAAGCCCCATACGAACCGGCACCAATGAGGGATAGGCGCAGCCCTATATCGGACTGGAAAAGGTTTATGTTAAGTCTATTGTACAGAATAGCTAGGATCTTGTAGACCAAAACTGCGAAAATTGCACCGCCGACGGGTGTTCCGAACCAACACGCGACCACTTTCCCCAAACCCGCCACGTTAAGCTGACGGTTCAAAAATCCGATGCCCAAAATGGCTCCTACAGCGGCTTGAGAAGTCGATACCGGAAGCCCCAAAAGAGTCATGAGCGTCACGGTGATCGCGGCGGCCACTGATGAAATCACGGCCAGTCTGAGGGTCATCTGAGTTAGCCCCACATATGTCTCTATCCCTGCCTCACCCTGAAGAAGAGCTCCTAAGAGGACAAAGACGGAAGCCAGAATGGCCGCCGTCCAAAACTTAAGCATCCTGGACGATACCGCCGCACCAAATACATTGGCTGCATCGTTGGCGCCGAGAGACCAGCCCAAGAATATTCCACCTAGGAGAGAAAACACTACACCCTTCTCTTGATACTGATAATGTAAACGCGTCGGGATACCCGGTCTGCCTGATCCGAAATCTCCCCGATCTGGATGACCATTTCCTTGAGTTGAAGCTTTTGAAAGGGATCTAAATCTGAATCGAATATCTTCGTGATGATTCGGCGCTCAATGTGATCGCAGTGGCTTTCGTTATCGTCTATGGTAACGACCAGGGATTTAATGGCCTCTGACTTTCTGAAGAGCTTCCTCACCTGCTTGATCAACACATCGCAGCACTCCAATGAGACCCGAATCAATTCCTTAATGTCCGCGACAAGGAAATCCGGGATGTTCAACCTCTGGGTTTGAGTCATGTAAAGAATCCGCTCGAACAGACCGGGAATTCGATCAATCGCCTCAAGTAATCCCAAAATGTCCCCCCTGGACTCTGGGACGAGCGCTTTTTCATACATCATTGTTTCGATTTCATTGCGAATATCATCGGCCTTTGACTCCATCTTATGTGTCTGCTCGATCAAGAAATCAAAATCCTGGCAAGGACCCCTTTCCAGGTACAGATTTGTGGCATTCTGAAAATGTTCGTGAGTGATCTTCAGGTTTTCTAGATACCGGTAAATCAGCTGCTCGACTTGCTGTTCTTTTTTAAACAGAAATTTGAACATGGTCTGTCCTGGAAGGAATGATCTGTGAAGATGCGAGTTATTATCCCGGGAAATTGATAAAACATACCAGAAAAATTCCGGTTTTTAAAGCTACGGGTTAATGGCTCAAAAGGAGGCTTATCATTACAGATCCCCAGGTTTTGACTCCTAGCGGAAATACGCAGATTCCCCAATCCTGCATCCATATTGAAGTCGAATAGGACGGGGAACCCTTCCTCCCCAACCCCTCACACAACCGGACGTGAGCCTCTCGACTCACCCGGCTCCTGTCAGCTATCCCCTCCAGATAACGCTCTCTGTTGGCATCCAGATTAAGAGCCCCACCGTTCCTGCACAAAGATTTGATCATCCCCTTCACTATTCATCCTTATTGAGCAATATGGAGATCGTCTCGATTTCAACACACAAAAGAAACCACAGCTTCCTAAGTTGCTGGAGAAATGGGGTATCCATCGAGGCATTTTCGGTTTTCCTAGATCCGAGATTTTATGATAGCAAGCTCCAGTTGATCCGCGGCATCTTCTGCTCTATCTGATGTCTCCACGATAAGGTCCAGACAGAGTTTCAAATGGACCTTGTGACCCCAGTCAAGGGTGGAGGTGAAGATCTCCCGGGTCAGGTCCCATTCAAGCTTATCCACATCGGACTCTTTGATGCCAACCTCTTTCGCCTTTTCCCGTATTAACTTAATCTTGCCTCCTCCCTCAAGGTAGTTCAACATAGCCTCCTTGAGGGGGCCGAGAATGCCGAAGGAATCTTGGGCCAGGCAGAGATATTGGGGCTTCAACCCCGCGAGGATCTCAGGTCGCTGACCCAGAAAAAAATCGCAGGAGGCCTCTGCGGCATTGCACACCCTATCAATACTTTCTATGAGATTATATATATCCTCACGGATTACGGGCAAATAGACCCCCGAATAGAGCTTATTCCGAACGCTGTATCGGATAAAATCGGCTTGTTTTCCAATCTCGTCAACCTTGAGCGCAAGTGACTTCGCCTCAGGTATATCGCCCTTGAGATAGATTTCAATTGTTTCCATGGACGTCGCTAGGCACTCCTCAACCGTATTAATATGCTTTCTGATAAGATCAATTACCTCTTTTTCCTTCTTGAAAATCACTTCCACGCCTCCTTACGACTAGAGCTTGAGAGTCTAAATCTTAAGTACGCGAGTCAACATTTACCTTATCCATTCCCTCTCTACAGACAGCGGGGACAAAAATAATGGCTTAGAAAACAAAGGAATCTATTATCCGGCATTACTTGTCTAAGATCTGAAATGGCCCCTCCCTCACTCAAGGTCCACCCTGCCAAATCTTAATGATACTGTAAGACATGAGTCCGGAAAGGAGGGGCGTAGATATCCAACCAATGCCTATCTCAACGAGCATCCTCTTACTTACCGTCTCAACATCCTTTACGATGCCAACTCCCACGACTGCCCCGACGATGGCCTGCGACGTGGAGACGGGCACCCCCACCTGGGTGAATATATGGACCGTTATGGCCTCTGAGAGTTCCGAAACAACGGCTGAGTAAGCATCCATGGGGATAATACGCTTTCCGATCGTCCTCATGACCTTATGACTGTAAGTCAATACACCACTGGCAATGCTCAATCCGCCTATGGCTGTAGCCCCCAAGGGGGTCAACAACCCCGAACCGACATACACCCCCGTAACATTGGCCACATTGTTAGCCCCCAAGGCATAAGCCCCGTAACACCCAGCTACAATGAGCCCGCCGGTGAGAAAAAAGGATTGAAGCCTCAAATCCCGGATGATTCTTTGGAATAAAACCCCCAAACCCTTATACAGCACAATGCTCACTATCACGGCCCCGATAGGAGTCATGATCCAACAGATAATCACCTTGTATAATTTGCTGAAATCCGCAAACCCATAGACGATGCCTATCCCCAAAAGGCCTCCGATGATAGCCTGGGAAGTGGAGACCGGTAGGGATAAGTAGCTCATAAGGGCCACGGTAATCCCCGCGGCGAGGGCAGATACAAAGGCTGTTGTTGCCGAGAGATTCGAAAATTTTCCCACCGTGTCCATCGGCTTATGGCCTTCCAAAAGCGCACCCGCCAAGACGAAAATAGAGATCAATATGACTGCCGTCCGGTATTTGAGGATATTAGCCGCGACCCCAGTCCCAAAGATGTTTGCCGAATCGTTGCTCCCCAGGCCCCAACCCAAGAAGATCCCGCTCAGAAGGGTCCACATCGCTCTTCCCCGTCTCGCAGTATTATTGCTAAAACGGAACCTTTACTATTAGCCTTCCTTGAAAATCAATTATCGGTTGCACTTGTCCTGGATAAGGGTGATTGTTATTACATTAGAGGGTTTTTTATTAGGCCCTCGAATTCATGGTGATCAGCTCCAGTTCATCTGCGGCGTCTCTCGCTTGGCCCGATTTTCGCACGATAGCAGATAAGCAGTGTTTCAGATGCATTTTATGCCATGGTTCAAGGGAACCATTGAAGATCTGCCGCGTTAGGTCCGATCCCATTTTATGGACATCTAACTCCTTCGTCCTGACCTGTTTGGCCTTTTCCCTGATGGTATCTATTTCCCCGTCTCCTCTGAGATACCTCAGCACACCTTCCTTGAGCGGACTAATAACATTGAAGGACTCCCGTATTACTTGGATGAATTGGTCCTTAAAGTCCTCGGGAATTTCGGGCCGCTGTTCCAAAAAGAAGTCGCAGCACGCACCTGCAGCATCCGCCATCCTGTCGACGCTCTTTACCATATTATAGATATCCCCACGAAGCACGGGGAAGTATGCTCCTTTATAGAACTTGTCCCAAATATCGTACCAAATATCATCGGCCTCCCCTTCAATTCCAGCCACTTTGACGGCCAGAGAGTTTGCCTCAGGTATGTCGCCCTTGAGATAGGTTTCAATTGTTTCCATGGCTGTTTTCAGGCAATCCTCAACCTTATCGAGGTGCTTGGACATGAGCTCTATGACCTCTTTTTCTTTCTTGAAGATCATTCCAACACCTCCGTTCCCAAAAATCACAAAAACAATAAATTAGTCACAAATTAGGTCGCTCATCAATATCAAAAACCGTATTTTATGAAGAAAAATGAAAGAGTGTCAATAAGAAAATGAATAATTTCAAATGGATCAATTTTTGGAAAAGGGAAGGAGGAGAAGGGACAACATATAAGGAGGGGATATAGGGGGTTCTCCCTACCCGGGATGAGCAGGGGATAGTCGCCGAGGGAGCTCTCGGAGATCATACCGAGTGGATTACCAAAAAGCCCCTGCCAAAAGGCTGTTGACAGCAACCCAAGTCCCATCCGTCAAGAGGATATTTCTTCTATTTCCACAGAAGCGTCCAAAGCAACGACGTCAGCAGATCTGGTATGTCCTGCCAAACCTCATTTCGCCCGGCGCTGGAGTATGGTCTCAACGATTTCAGCAAAACCTTCCCCTCCCTCACGGGTCGCGACAAAGGACGGCAGAAACTCCATGCGATCGGCGAAGTTCAGGACGTTTTTCACCCCCGCGGTGTTCGGGAAGTATTGAAACATGGGTTCGTCGTTAGGGGAATCGCCGCAGAACAGAAACCGCTCCCTGTTGACATCCAGACTTAACCCCCAGCGCTCCTGCACAAAGGTTTTGGTCATCTCCAACTTGTCGTAGTCTCCGAACCATCCGTTCACATGGATGGACGAGACTTTGTACCTCGCACCGTACTTTTTGAAGATCCCACAAATCCGCTCGACGGCTTCCCGATCTAGCGGTGCCACATCCTCGCAATAGTCGATGGCAAGGTCAGTCTCGCGGTAACGCTGATCGCTGGCGATGGCTGAGCCTGGGACTGAGGCCAGGATCTCTTCCTTGATACGCCCTAGGCGTTGTCGTTTCTCAGCCCTTACTACTTCAGGGTCGAGGAATCGCTTCTTGAGTTTTCGTTCCCCTTCATCAAACCAGAAATAGAGGGCCCCGTTCTCCCCGACAATGCCATCTATGGGCCACATGCGGGCAATGTGGTCACACCACCCTGCGGGGCGGCCCGTAACGGGAACGGCCCAGAGGCCAGCCCCCTTCAATTCCCATAGGGACTGGTAAGCGATGGCACGAATCCTCCCACGACTCGTAAAGGTGTCGTCAATATCAAAAAAGACGCCGGAAAGATTCCTCGCGGTCTCGGGATGCAGTGTCTGGATGGAGGGTATCATAATGAGATCTCTCCCTTGATGGGATGATACGCACAGCCTCTGTCTAATAAGATGCTCTTGGTTTACACCGCCTGGTATGCATCCCGGAGAATCTGGATGGGGTGGATGACCTTCATACCCGTGAGGTGTCTTATTTGCAATCGACACCCCTCGCAGTCCGTTACCACGGCATCCGGGTTTAAATCCGAGAGGTGCTTGGTCAAATCCTTTCCTATCTCCATGGAGATATCGTATTTCTCCCTTTTGTAGCCGTAGAGTCCTCCCAACCCACAACAGCCCTCATCGACGAGCTCGATGTGAATTCCGGGGATCAACCTTAACAGTTCCAAGGCCGGTAGCCCCATCCCCGCAGCCCTCACATGACAGGGGGAGAAATAGGCCAATCTCCGTCGCATCTCAGAGGGGCCTTTCAGGGATCCCCTTTCATGGCGGGCCATGAGGTATTCGAAGATGTCGTAGGTCTTCTCAGACACCTCCTCGGCTCCTGGAATCCCAAGCACGTTGGCATATTCATGGCGAATCATATAACCACAGCTGCTCGAGCTAAAGACGATATCTATCCCCGAATCGATCGCGGCCTTCAAAGAGGTAAGGTTTTTTCGGGCAATGGATCGGGCGGACTTCAGGTCCCCGCTCCCCAGCATAGGTAGGCCGCAGCAATCCTGCTCCGGAACGACCACCTGGATCCCGTTTTCCTCCAAAACCCTAATAACCGCTTTCCCCACGTCCACTTCGTGGATGTTGGTAAAACACCCATAAAAATAACCAACCCTCGCATTGGGCGAGGATTCAGGAGTTACTGGAAGCCCTTCGGGACGCTTCCTGAACCACTGCCTGAAGGTGGGCAGTTCGAAATCCGGGAAAGGCCTTCTCCTATCGAGGCCCAACAGCCAATCCAAAATCAATCTCGTGAAAGGGGATCGAGACGCCCGGTTCACGAAGGGGATTGCCCAGGGTAGCCGGCCTATCCAGTGGCTAAAATGGGCTAAGATTCGGTCTCTCAGGGGTATCCCCTGTTCATCGCAGTACTTGGCCTTCGCCATGAGATTGAGGCGATAAATATCCACCCCGGAAGCACACACCAGTTCGCATATGGCGCAGCCAATACAAAGATCGACGCAGCGATCCAAGGAAGGAACATTTCGCCCTCTAAACCTCTGCCCACCAGGACCTGCCTGCTTCGGTCCTGGAAACCGATCAGTAACCCGGAGAACCGGGCAGTACTCCATGCAGGTGGCACAGCGGATGCAGAAATCCGTTGTCTCCTCGATTCTGGACTGTTCTCCCGTCAATGGATTTCCCCTCCTCCGCATTTGTATCCCGTGGAAAGGGCTACCCCACCCCCGGACTTCTCCCGCAGCGCGTTGCAGTGCGAAAGAATGGATCCAGCTGCACGAAGATTTCTAACCACAACCCTTCCCTCTTCATCGATGGGATTCAACCGTTCGTCGACCATGACCCCAAAGCCTTCAATGGGATGTGCTTCATCGGAGAAGAATCGATCCCTGAACCAATACTCCCTGGAAACGGGCTGGTGTACTGGAACATCGAACAAAGGCTCCACAACCTTGTTTCCCTTCACTTCCAATCCACCGCCGAAGAAACTTCCCGTTGCCAGAACATACGCTTCCGCGGAGTAGATCCTTTCAATGGGTGGAGAGGTAACGGTCACCTGGAGGCATCTCCCATCCCGAACGAGGACTTCTGCCGCCGAAGATCCCATGATCATGGTAACCCCTTTCCGCTGCAAATCCCTTTTGAAAGCTTGGAAAAGCCGAACTCCCGGAACCGAGGGAGGGAATGTGGGGATTTCAAAACCCATCGTTCCCAATTTCGCCTCCAGTTCCCTCCTCACTTCCTGTGGCCTCTCTACGCCCAGTACCGCGGGAAATGCCACACGCTCCTTCCCCTTCAGTTCGGCACGGATCGCCTCAGCGATACTATCCCGAAATACCTCCTCCTCAAATAGTCGTGCCAGGGCTGAGGAGGGGGCTGTTTTCCGACGGGAGAACTCTGACAGCGGTAGCGATATCGATCTCGCTCCAAAGGAAAGGCGCTGCTCCTTCCTCAGGGAGTTGATGTTGTGAGCAATATAGGCACTATAAAAATCCTTGAGGCCTTCAAATCCTACGATCAAGATATCCCTTTCATCCTCGATGCCTCCCCATTCCATGGTCGATGGGAAAAGGTACGTTCCCCTTGTGGACCCTATAGGAGTGAGGGTGACCGCGTTCACTTCTCCATTGGAGAGATAGGTATAATTCTGTTCTGCGAAGAGGCCCAGAAATGACGTAATAGCCTTCCGTATATCCGATACTCCCACCCGAGCATAGGGATGATTCGGTATCTCCTCGATCAATTGACTGAGCCCTTCAAGCGGGTTTTCCACTGGGACGGAGGACTCGCCTGGGCAGTACCCCAACACATCGATACATCCCGTATACGTGTGGGCTGTCCCTACCCCCTTCCCGATAAGCAGGACGCTCTTCCCCCCTTCCGCGGCCGTCTTTGCGGCCATCAATCCGGCCAATCCCATGCCAATCACGATGACATCGTAATGCTTCATTTCTCCTTATCCAGATTGAGTAAACCCATGTACATCTCCTCGATGAATTGATGTTCTCGAAGCTGCTCTCCCCAAAGGACGGGCCGGATCCCCTTCCACCTCTCCTCCAAAAACCCCTTGAGTTGAGCACTGGAATTAATCGCCTCGACCTTGCCCATTGCATGGATAACTCCCAAAAGGCGGTAACTGCAAAAGGCCCCTTGACAAGTCCCCTTGGCTAATCGAGTTCGATGGAGGGTTTCCCTCAATCCCTTTATGGCCAGACACCTCACCACCTCCTCTAATTCGCCACGGGTAATGAGCTCGCAATCGCAGACAATCTCGGAATCTCCCTTGTCGACCTCTTGGCCAAGTGCTTTCAGGTATTCTCCCCTCCCGCGGAAAGTTCCTTTGACCCCGGCCAAGGTGGTCAGATGGGTCTTGCAGGGAATGTCTAACCCCATCTTTTGGCAGATGAGATCGACCGTTTTTTCCGCCATAAGTCGATATGTGACAAATTTGCCCCCCGTAATGGTGATGAAGTTCTCCACCCCATCCTGGAGCCCGTGATCCAGCAGGACGAACCCCCTGCTGAGCTCCCTTGAATCTTGGCCGGATTCAGCTCTAAACAGCGGGCGTATCCCCGCATAGGCGCGGATATATCGGGCCCGCGTTAAGCAGGGAAGCATTTTGGAGGCCTCATCGATGAGAAAGGAGACCTCCCCGGGCTCCACCGTGAGGTTGCTCAGGTCAGCGGTCTTTAAGGAGGTCGTTCCGAGGATGGAAACCGTGTGATTGGGAACGACGATATCCCCATCCGAGGGCAACCGGCACCGGTGGACCACACGATTGCTCACCCTCCGGTTGCTGATCAGCATACTGCCTTTGGAAAATTCCAATGGGACTGAGAGGCCCGCAAACCGGGCGATTTGATCCGCCCACGCCCCCGCGGCATTAACGACGAAATCAGCGTGAACGGTGAGGGGTTCACCGGTTTCCGCGTTTTGAGCTTCTACGCCCGATATGCGGTTCCGAGTCAGGACAAAACGGTTAACCTCGGTTCGAGCTAAGATCTCCTTCCCATACTCTCCCGCCTCCTCGACGTTTCCGAAGACTAAGAGAAAGGGATCGATGGCCGCATCGGGAACGTGGATGGCCCCAGTGATTTCCTTCGAGAGGTTGGGCTCCATTGCCAATGCCTCAGCCGGGCTAAGGCATCTCGTTGGGATTCCGATCTCCTCACAGGACCTCAGAAATTGCTCCATGAAGGTGCTGTTATCCTCGGGAAGCGAGATAAAAAGCCCCCCCGTATCCTCGATACACCATGGGGCGATTCTCTTGAGAATTCGATTTTCCTGGATACATTCCCTGGCAGCATGGGGATCATTTACCGCGTACCTGGCCCCACTGTGGAGATATCCATGATTTCTCCCAGAGGCCCCGTTAGCCAAATCCCCCTTCTCGATGAGCATAAACTCTATGCCCCTCTGGGCCAAATCCCGGGCGATACCAGCACCCGTGATGCCTCCGCCAATGATCACCACCTGAGTCTTCAGTTCCATACCCTCCAGGGCCTCCCCAAACTCAATCCACTAAAGGCAAATCGCCTTGACGATTTTCTTCCCCTTCTGCTACTGTATTACAAAGAAATCCGATGCTTTAAATGGTAAATGACCAGTGTAGGAATCCACTATTATTATAGTAAATTTTGTTCGTCATTACAGGAAAATTCTGCACAATTACCAGTTTAAAAGAGGGAATCAAAATGAAAGTTTCATCCGAACCTGTCTTGATTGATGCAGAAGTGCTTCGGGATTTTACCGAAAAAGTGTTCGAACAACTGGGAGTTCCCACTGAAGATGCAAGAGTGGCGGCTGATGTCTTGATTGAAGCGGACCTCAGGGGTTTCGATTGCCACGGCGTAGCGCGGCTCTTTCCCTGTTTCAACCGCATCAAAAATGGTGTCATCGAAACACGCCCAAAAATCAAGATCAAGTGGCTAACCCACACCACGGGGCACTGTGATGGCGGAAGTGGACTTGGAATGGTGGTGGGCTGGCGCGCTATGAAAGCCTGCCTATCCAGAACCGAAGAATTCGGGTCAGCATTTCTGGCTGTCAACAGAAGCGAACATTTCGGAATTGCCGGTTACTACTCATCCATGGCTCTCGATTTGGGGATGATCGGCATCGCTATGAGCAATGGCTCACCTCGCGTCGTGCCAACAGGAGGGACAACGGGAATCCTCGGGACAAATCCCATTAGCGTTGCTGTTCCGAGAAAGCAAGAACCTCCATTCATCTTGGACATGGCCACGAGCGCTGTTTCCAGCGGTAAGATTGATGTCGTGGTCCGCAAGGGAGAAAAGGTCCCAAATGGATGGGTCTATCCTTCGGTTGAACCCTTCCTCGATTCACAGGGGGTAGTCCCCATGTCCGTGTTGCACTATCCTTTGGGGGGCACGAAAATAACCGGCGGCCATAAGGGCTATGGGTTGGGATTGATGGTAGACATCCTTTCCGGGGTGTTATCGGGTGCAAATTTCGGGAGCAGGCTTACCGCATCAAAAAAGCCCGATACCCCGGCGAACATCGGGCATTTTCTTGGTGCCATGAAAATCTCAGGATTCCGCCAGATAGATGAATTCAACGGGGATTTCGATTCGTTAGTCCAGGACATTAAATCCTCACCCCTCGAGCCGGATACAGAAAGGATATTCATCCCCGGTGAACCCGAAATGATCACCCGCGAAGAAAACCAAGGGAAAGGTGTTCCGGTTCTTCCGTCGGTCTTAGAAAGACTTAAGCACATTGGTTCAGAACTAGACCTCGACGTTCCGCAGTAATGTGCTTCAATGAGTTATATACCTTGTAAATGAAAGGATCAAAAAACTGCTCCTGAACAATGCAAATTCTCTCTGTTGACCAATGAAACGCGACTGGTGGCTCTTCGGGATTTGTTCCTCGAGATTCTTTACGTATTTAGTCTTTATGACCTATGCGGCCGCCCTTCCTGTCCTCCAGAGGGAATGGGGGATGTCTGCTGCGGCCGCTGGATCAATTTCCAGCGGATTTCAAATTGGGCTTGCCCTCTCTCTGATTATCCTTTCGGAGTTGGCCGATCGAATTGGGCCAAAGCACGTCTTTCTTTGGTCAAACGTTTCCGCCGCCTTTGTCTCACTGGCCTTTGCCTTCCTTGCACGCGGATATTACTCCGGCCTCATCCTTTATACCCTTATTGGGCTCTCCCTGGGAGGAACCTATACACCCGGGATCATGATGATTGCGGATCGATACCCCAGCGAAACTCGGGGGAGAACCACTGGGTTCTTCATCGCCAGCACTTCCTTAAGTTATACCGTATCGCTGGGAATCAGTGGGTTCGCGTTACCGTATGCCGGGTATCAGCTCTCCTTCCTTCTGACCTGCCTGGGGCCATTGGTGGGGTCGATTTTGGCATGGATCGCCCTGGCTTCAACGCCAAGTCCAATATCCCGGAGACGAGAAGAGCAGAAGCTTTCGGCAGAGGTCTTGCGAAATAAACCCGCCATGCTGTTTATCATGGCATATGTTTGGCATAACTGGGAGCTTATGGGCATGTGGGCGTGGACCCCGGCATTTCTATCCGCCTGCCTCGCGGTCGGCGGATCCGAAGCGCTGAAGGTTGCGGGTGTTGGTGCTAACATCGTCGGGTTCTTTCACCTCATGGGGTTTTTTGCATCACTCTCCATGGGTTTTCTTTCAGATAGGCTTGGGCGCGCATTCATGATCCTGCTTCTCGGGAGTATCAGTACGGCCTGTTCTTTTACCATGGGATGGCTCATTGGTTTTCCCCTCGTTTTGGTTATCCTCATTGGTATGATCTACGGGTTTTCTGCCATAGGGGATTCTCCAATCCTCTCAGCAGGACTGACCGAAAACGTCGAAACCTCGTATTGGGGAGCTGCCTTTGCCTTGAGGTCGTTCCTGGGATTCATTGCCGGTGCTATCTCACCGTTGACATTCGGTGCTATTTTGGATTGGGTTAATCCCATGTCGTCAGAAACCGGCACCTACATAACGTGGGGTTGGTCTTACAGCGTGCTTGGCATCGGTGGCATAGGGGTTGTGGGGATTGCCTTTATCCTTCACAGGGGAACCGCTCAGCGATGGCCCTCCAAAACACTGACGGAATGATGGACGATTCCCGGTTGGATTGTATCGATACGTTCTCTGTATTTCCCCATCGTATTGGAGTTCTCTTGAGGACCCATCATACCGCCCGAAGAGAAATTATATGTTAACGGTAATCCACCTTGACCAATGCCTTTATGACCTCATGATAATGGTCGGGCTTTTCGCCTTTAAAGAAAGCTCTCAAACCGGATTGAGAGGACTTCCGTAGTCGATCTCGAACCGCTTCAGCCATAATCGGTCTCACATGTAACTCATTCAAGGTTTCGATTACATGGTCCATTTCATCAGCGCGCCGGTCTGCATGAATTACGTTGGTTGTGATCCACGTATTCGCGATCTCTTGAAAAGAGCTCCCATCCATATGTTTGACAATAGCACCCATAAGTGGTTCCACGAGATCACAACGCTCCGCTCCGACCAACATTTCAAGGAGAAGGGCTTCAACGCCTTTGGCAAAGACACTTCGGAGCATTTTTAAATAAGATGCCTTTCCGATCTCTTTGGAGACGAACGTCATGTTAAACCCCATCTTCGCGAACAAGTTGACGAACTCATCCGCTCTCTTTCCGCAAACTAACATCGGGCTTTTAAACCCGTAGGAGGCGATCGCACCCAAGATTGCTACCTCAATAAAAGATCCTCCTTTTTTCTCAATCAATTCACCCATAAGCATTTTCTCTCTCGGCGCAACGGTATTCATATCCACGTACACCTTTCCCTCCCTTATGCATGGCAAGGAATCCCTGAGCACCTGAGCCGCTACTTCCCCAGTCACAAGGCTTAAGATCATGTCGCTGTTCGCGATCAAGGACGGCATATCCTCCTCTACGATTATCCCTTGTTCCTTAGCTTTGAGTCTCAGTGATTCCTCAAATTCACGGTCATTGAACTTAATATCAAAAACACTAATAGAACTCCCTTTGTTTGAGAACAACCCCTGGGCAATGGCCTGCCCCGCCTCTCCATAACCGATAATCCCAATTCTATCCGCATCCATAGGTTGAGTTCCCCTCTTCGATCTTATTCTCTTTATGCTTTTAAATAATTACAGAGTCCAGGATCTATATACACCCAGATTTCAGCGTCAACTTCGAGATGTTTATGGGATGAGGTTTGAACTCTCAAAACCTCTTTTTCCACCTTGATTCTGTAATCATAGAAACTGCCCAGAAATGTCTTTTGAACGACCTTTCCTTTATACAAATTATGGGCCCTCTCTATTCTAGAGGGCTCGATTTCAATGGACTCGGGTCGAACGGAAATGAGAACATTGGAATCGATATCGGGAAATTCATTTTCCTCTCCCTTTTTGACCCTCAATACCATTCCCTTTTCAGTCCTTACTTCAACGAAAGATTCGTCTTTTCTTTGAACCATTCCCTTCAACAAATTGGTCGTCCCCACAAAAGAAGCAACAAATCTGGACTTGGAGCTGTGATAGATATCTTCGGCACTACCTATTTGATCAATCCTCCCCTGATTCATAACCACGATCCGGTCCGCAATCACCATGGCCTCCGTTTGATCATGGGTAACGTAAATGGAAGT
>JABAOC010012768.1_pt7 | contig 44772 bp, 46 predicted proteins | sample 7062161 | NCBI WGS metagenome assembly JABAOC01 (sample SAMN14538625, study PRJNA623070) | marine sediment metagenome | biome: marine biome [ENVO:00000428]; feature: marine pelagic biome [ENVO:01000023]; material: deep marine sediment [ENVO:00002113] | place: India: Gulf of Khambhat ... | reverse complement strand
CTCACAGTAATGAAATAAGAATAAATTTGAGAAATCCGGAGAGTTATATTAGAAATCCGGAGAGCTTTTGTCAGAAAGCTTATTAAACTAGTTAATAGATATATTAGGTGACTGTACAATCATAGTATACAGGTTGTGAAAGCGTCTCAGAAGCAAGTTTGTGAAGGGCGCTTGACGCACGGAAAGGGGACGCATAGAAAGGGGATGTGTTGGAAAGCGAGGCAATCTTAGATGTACCCACAAAGTGAATTTACTCTATTTTTAGAAGAACTAGCGAAATCTGAACCACAAATTCAGGCGGTGCTCTATACAGACCTTACGGGAGTTGTTAAAGGTGTTCTGAAGCGAAAAACGGCCTCCGAGCCGACACCCCATGAGGATCAGCTACATGCGTTCCTCGGATGCGCCATAGCTCAAAGCTATGTGGAGATGGGAACGAATTATGCCCTGAAAGAATTACGAACGGTGATGGTGGAGTATCAATGGGGGACCCTCCTGTTGGCACCTACATGCGCCGGGGTGCTCATGGTACTTGCAGATCTTGGGGCGAACTTAGGATTCATTCGCCATAAGCTGGGTCGTATAGCAAAAAAGGTGCGGAAGCTAGAATCCGCGCTTGAAACACGCCAATTACCATCTTCGACTGGAATTCCGAAAGTTAGCGGTCCCAAACAAATCAGTAGCCCAACTTCTGAAGTAGAACATCGAACAAAAGGGAAAAAAGAACCCGTAGATGATAAAGAAGTGCTTAAACAGGCCCTTCAAGCGCTTGATAATATTTAGCTATCCACAGCCCGTTCAGTACTTAGTCTGTAAGGTAAGAAGTCATTTTCCCTTTTGATTTGTGGATTGGGAGATCTAATTTTTTAGCATCAAGGATTTTCTTGCATGATTTTTCCATCTTGTAAAAAAAAGATTCGATCTGCTTGTTTTGCTAACTCTTGGTTATGAGTTCCAACCAAGATTGTTCTATTTTCGTCAACCAAGGATCTGAACAGCTCAAAGACTTCTACTGCGGTCTTGGAATCTAAGTTTCCTGTCGGTTCATCGGCTAAAACTACCTTCGGTTGATTTGCCAGCGCTCGGGCAATGGCCACTCGCTGTTTTTCCCCTCCACTCAATTGGGATGGAAGATGGCGCACTCGTTTTGTCAAGCCCACTCTCTCAAGTAATTCTGTGGCACGCTGTTGTTGTTCTACACTGTGTTTTCCAGTAAAGAGTAAGGGCAATTGAACATTTTCCAAGGCTGTTAAGCTAGGGATTAGATTGAAATCCTGAAACACAAACCCAACATCATTGAGCCGAAGCTGCTGTTTCTGTTTATGACTCAGGGTGGACACGTCTTTACCATCGAAAAAGATGGTTCCGGAAGTTGGGGTATCCAAAAGCCCAATCAAATTCAATAACGTCGTTTTTCCACTACCTGAAGGTCCCACAAGAGTGGTAAATTCCCCTTGCTTAATAGTCAAGGTAATCTCTCTTAATGCTGGTATTTCGACTTCATAAAGCAAGTAAATCTTCGTGATGTGATCCGCATGAATGAGTACTCTACGCGAATCGTGACGTACGGAGTTTCTTTTCCGTTCACTCAATAGGATTCCCCACAGAACTCATCTAGATGATCTATTTATGTGCTCAGTTTCAATGTATCTTCGGGAATGTGTTGAAAAAATCTTGATGAGCTAGAGACCAAATATAGTGACGGGTATAATTTCAAATATCTTCCTTCACAATATCTGTACGATCTAAAATCAGCCAAATTAGAACAGTAAAACTCAGAATAAAGCATTACCTGATCTTCCCCTTATGGGATAATAATAAATCCACAACCATAACAAGTCTTTCCTTGGTCTAGCAACTTCTGTCCACAATTTGGACAGTGGCCATGCTTCACAAAAACCGGTCTCACCCTGTTACCTTCCTTAACTCTTATCAAATGGATGCGATGGCGGGGGATTGGTGGATCGTCCTGTTCCAGAAATTCTTGAAGAGAACACTCAACTAAGTCATCAAAATCCCTATACAGCACCCTATACTTGGAAATATCGTTGGCAAATCGCGCGTACGAAATAATTTCTTCAAGTTTCCCCTTCATTTGTCTCACAACGTCGTATCACTCAAAATGTCCGGAGAGATCTAAGCTTAGAATTTTTATTCCTTCAGGATGTTTTTAACCACAGTTATCGAATGCTGCACCTCTGCTTCACTAGCAACACCGAATGTAATAACTTTCACTAATTTTGTCTCAAATATAAAGCGAAACGCCTTTTCAGGTGGAAGCGCTCCTGCTGCGAGTGTTTTCATTGCAAAAACATTCATCTTAAGCTCTTTCATGAGTTTTTGTGCCTTTTCCATATCTCCTACAAACGTTCCTGTCAAATTAAAGGGCACCAAGATAGTATTTAGTGTTAGGTTTTCGCGGTGGTCTCTCAACCAAGCCAACACAGGGAGGGGGTTATGAATGGCAACACCGGGAATCATGCCCTTCGCTAAAATGTGTTCCTCAATGTTTTGGATGGTACGAATATTCATTCGATCGGTAATCACGCCGTGGATGAAGACAATTTCTACTCCCAGCTGTTGTAGCTCTGTAATGCTTGCTTTGGCATCGGGTAATGTGCTTCCAGACTTGTAAAACGTGATTCCGGTTTCCTTCTCGGCAATTCTGACCCCTTCCATCACAGTTTCATATGGAATAATATGCACCGCAGGAAGCCCGAAATCGGCGGCAGCAACCAGAAGTTTGGCTATGTTTTCAGGATCGCTGAATTTCTTATAATAGTCAACACTCCGGGCGCCGAACTGGCCCGCCCCAATGAAGGGCGAGGAGCCAATAAGCGCCCGCGGAACTTCTACTTCCTCAATACGAATAATTGGGAGTTCACACACCTCTTTCCAATTCATATAAATCCCTTCAAGGAGAATCCTTCCTATAGGACTCATGTTATTATTAGGATCTCATTGCGGTGCAATATTGTTAGTAAGGTTAATTAACCCTATCTCCGCGGAGACATGAAGGAAAAATAATCTCAATGATTGGAAGTGCTAGAAATAATTTTTGATAAAATTGCTAATTTTGTCCAGAAATATAATAAAGCTATGGCAGGACTCTGGGTTACTCTATTTCTGATCTCTCTCATTCCCGCATTTGGACTTATGGAAGCGACTGAAACAGAGCAAACGGAATTCCTTCCAGATGTTGAAAGTCTAGAAGCAGCGGATATAATTGCGGCTCAATTCCCGTCTGAGGCCAAATCTAGCATTATGGTAATTATAACGGCTGATGACGTTCGAATCCCCGCAATTGAGAATTTTGTGATGCGGATAGCGGCAGATATCCAAAATTCACGAGATATAGCTTATTTACAATCCGTTTTTACCCCTTATGATTATTATGATTTGATGCGAAACGGAACTCAAGACTTCATCACATTTTATTATCCCCTCATGTGGAGTAATATCTCAAGAGCGGTTTTTTATCTACAGAACAAGACAGATGCCTTTGGAGGAACTTTTGACCCTGTAAATGACGTGGAAACTGTTCAACAATGGACGGCAAACATACCAGTAGACCTTATAGCCAACATGTATTATAAATTGAACAGTACAGGCGCATGGGAGATAGTAAATGATCCCTTGTTCCACGATTTAACTTTTAATGCCGTAAATACTATATTAGAACAAATGTATGAAATGGGCGGGGAATCGCGTGAGATTCCTTATACATCCTCCCTTTCTTATCTACTTCTTCAAACATTCCATGACTCTTGGGTTCAAACCTTTACAAACGTTATTACGACCTCTCTCTATCACAGTTATGATAATACATCAGTAACTGAAGCTCTTCTGTCTCAGTATGCGGTAATCCGAAAATTGATGGCTGTCGCAGAGATAGCAAAGGAACCTGCTTGGCAACACGCCCAATTGATGAACTCTGACCTCTATAGTGGTCCAGGATTTCCTGATGGATATCCCAAGGACATATATTACAATTTTATCTCCTCAAAACCTGGTCTGGAAAATAAAACCCTATTTTTTATGATAGGATTCAGTGAAGGCCAATCGGTAGAAGGAATAGTGGAGAATGTAGATATTATTCGGGAAATAATAAACAATAATCTTGAACTCTTGCCCAATGGCGCTAAAGTTTACGTATCAGGTGACCTAGCGATGTCTATTGATATCAGTGAAGCATCCGAGCATGATGTCCGTCAAATTGATAAAGTAACCGTGGGCTTGGTGTTAATACTCCTAACAGTCGTTTTTATGTCTATTATAACCCCCACGGTACCTCTGGTGACTATTGGAATGGGAGTAATAATTGCCCAAGCCATTCTCTTTGGGGTCACTATGTTAACGAAAGTCCCAACGATGGTAATCTCAGTGGTCACAGTGTTAATGATGGGGGCGGGAGTCGATTACAGTATCTTTATGATGGCTCGCTACAAAGAAGAGCGAGAGAAGGGAGTAGAAAGAGATGAATCTGTAAAAACATCATTACGTTGGGCGGGCGAAAGTGTATTTTCAAGTGGAATGACTGTCGCTGTGGGATTTGGTGCATTACTCATGTCAACTTTCCTGTTTGTGCGTATGCTCGCCTTAGGACCGATGATAGGGATTGGAATTTGTCTTATAGCCGCTATTACAGTCATTCCTGCTTCACTTTTTCTGTTTGGTGACAAACTATTTTGGCCAAAGAAATTTGACAATACCCAAGATGAAGCAGAGAAGAAGTCTGGTCTTTTGAACCGCTTGGTGAATCGCAAGAAAGAACATTCTTGGCTGTATAGACCCGTAACTTGGGTGGTAAATCATCCTAAGACCGTCATTATCGTTTTCCTTGTTTTATGTACTCCCTTTATTTATCTAGGTTTGAATGTTACAGAAAACTATGATTATCTGCGGATGATGCCTGGAGAAGATCGGGAAAGCCTGCAAGGAATGGATGTGATGATGGAGGGCTATCCCCTTGGAAAAACTATGCCTACTGAAGTTGTTATTGCTTATAACACCATTATTCCGCTGGAAAAAACTCTACTTGATGCACTCGAGGATATGGCGCAGGAATTAGAAACCTTAGAGGTAGTCGAAACGGTAAAAACCTATACACGACCCGAGGGAACTCCCGTCGATTACATGCATCCTGATATTTTTACCCAATTATCGATGAAGAGCTTTTATTCGGAACTCAATGGAAAAAGCACATTTATCCTTGAACTATACCTCGCCATTGAACCAATGAGCCTCGAAGCTCTAAATCATGTACTTTCAATCCGAGAAACTTCTAAAGCAGGTTATGGATTCCCGGGCAACCCAAAAATCCTTGTTGGTGGAGCAACGGCGATGTACGAGGACATGCATCGCTTGGTGAAGAATGATGAACCCCTATGGATTGCTATCGTGATTATTGGGGTATTCCTGATCCTGTTATTCTTACTTGGGTCGGTTTTCACCCCAATTCGTCTGGAATTCACAATTCTAATCTCCGTGCTAACCGCCCTTGGGCTAACAGAATTTGTCTTTAGCAGGATTCAGGACCGCGGTATTCCTTGGATGGTTCCTATCATGCTTTTCGTCCTGCTTTTTGGGCTGGGCATGGATTACGATATATTCATCGTCACCCGCATGCGTGAAGAAGTTCTGAAAGGAATGAGCGACAAAGAAGCAATAGTTGAAGCAATAGACAAAACAGGCTCAATCATCACGAGTTNNACGAGTTGTGGTATTATAATGGCAGGAGCCTTTGGGAGCCTTTTATTATCGTCTGGCTTAATGTTCCAAGTTATGGGGTTCGCCTTCTGTGTGGCAATTATACTTGATGCCTCTGTTGTGCGAATTTTTCTCGTCCCTGCTATAATGGTTCTCATGGAAAAATGGAATTGGTGGGCTCCCGGACCATTACAACGAGTGAAAAGGGATTAATCCCGGTTTGTGTGAAATTTTCAGTATTCTGAGCAATGCTGCGGGTTAGAGTTTTAGGAATGTTGATGGCTGGCGCCGGATGCTCTCCAACCATTCCGCTAGTGGCATATCCGTGGGGTTTACAAGTTTTGCGTTGTGCATTGCTTGAAGATCTTTTGAGAATGCCATAAGGTTGGTTGGAAGGCAGATTTCCTCCATCTCTGATCTTAACGAACGGTTATTCTGCTTCTTGAGACCCCAAATAGCACTATTTATCGCCATTATCGTGTTTGTGTTCTTAATACTCATCGGATCGATGTCTTTAAAAGGTTCAGGAAACTTTTCAAGGTGAATACTTTTGGTAGAATAGAGTTGGGTCCAAATAGCCTCAGTTATGAAGGGACAGATTGGAGCTAAAAGTTTGAGCAAGGTTCTTGCACACAAATGGAGGGTATACCAGACACTCTGTTGCTCCACTTCTGTAAAGGCATTTTCACGATTGTAGGCTCTTGATTTCGCCAATTCTATATAATGGTCAGCGAATACTTCCCAGATGAAGTGGCGGATGGCTTTAGCGCCCGGATTGAAGTCAAATGTAATATAGGTCCTGTCAACTTCTTGGGTTAGTTGGCTAAGTTCTGCTAAAATCCATTTATCCGTTGCTGTTAATTTGAAACCGGTTGTGAGTTCAGGAAACGCCGAGATATACCTAGTAATGCTCCACAATTTCTGCATGAACCTCGCTACTCCAGCAACGCGATCCGAAGCATATCGAATATTACTACCATGACTTGCTTCGAGTGCGCCAAATAAGCGAAATGCGTCACTCCCATATTTTTCAATCTCGTCATAAGGATCTACAACATTGCCAAGGCTCTTACTCATTGGTCTTCCGTCATGAGCCACTACCATGCCTGATATCCACGCATGTTGAAAGGCTGACATCTGGTAGAGTTGTTCGGTCCGCAACATCGCATAATGGAACCACGTTCGCACGATATCAATGCCATTAGGGCGAAGGCTGCAAATGAATTCCCACTCATTTTGATCGAGGATTCGCTCAAACACCTCAGGGTCATGCTTATTATGTGGGTGGCTTGTAATGTAGATGTGGCTTATAGACGAATCCAACCAGGTATCTACTGTCCGCGTCTCTCCCTCGAATTTGGTCTCACCACATTTGGAACATGCATCAAAGGGAGCGGGATCGCGCCAGGGTCGGTAATATTTCCCTGGGGGCGGTAAATGCGGAAAACCACATCTCTTGCAGTACCAAATAGGTAGTTCGGTTCCATAAAAGCGCCGACGCGAGATAGGCCAGTCTTGCCGTACGGCATTTAACCAGTTGATCCATACTTGTTTCATGGAGGGGGGGTGCCATTCGACCTTTTCCGCATATTCCAATAGGATTGGGATGAATTCTTGCTGTTTCAAGTAGTATTCTTTCATGCCAATGAATTCTATTGGGGTTTTACTTCGCCAACAAACAGGTTGTCGGTGCTGTGTCTTTTCTTGCTTGATAAGTAATCCGTGTTCCTTCATGTCCTCAATGACGGCAGCACGAGCGTCTTTCACTGTCATCCCTTGGTATTTGCCTGCAAGCTCGGTCATCCGGCCTTCAGCATTAATCGCATAGCGAGGAGGGATTTGTCGTTCGCTAAAGAGGCGGATATCCGTCAAATCACCAAAACTACACATCATTGCAATCCCTGTGCCAAAATCCATTTGGGCCTCTCGATCCGTCATTATCGGCACTTCAATCTCAAAAAGTGGGGTGATGGCGGTCTTCCCTTCAAGATGGTGATAGCGGGGATCATCCGGATGGTAGATGACTAGTCCAATGGCTGGCAACAGCTCCGGTCGGGTAGTCACGATGTGGAGATCTTCTCCTGTTTCTTTAACTTTGAAACGCATAGTAACAAGGGTGGTTTCCATTTCCCTGTATTCGATCTCGGCATCTGCCAACGTAGTCCCACACTCAGAACACCAGTTATTGGGTCGATCATCCTCGTAGATTAACCCCTTGTGCCATAACTCAATGATTGTCGCTTGAGTTAGGGCTCGATATTCTGGCTGATCCGTCTTGTACACTTCATCCCATTCTAACGAATTATAGGAGATCCCAAGTCGACGACAAATGGAGAGTATTTGATCACCATATCGGGAGAGAAGTTCCTCACATTTCTGGATGAACTCCCCTCGAGGGGTCTCGTGCATCTTGATACCAAATTCTTTCTCAGTTTGTACCTCAACTGGTAAACCGTTTCGATCAAGACCCATCGGATATAAGAGTTCGTAACCCTTCATGCGGAGATATCGGACGAAAAAATCCTGATATGCATAATGGATGGCTCCACCGACATGCCACGGGGCGTTTGCATAAGGAGGGGGAGTATCAATTGCAAAGATCGGTTTTTGGGAATTTTTATCGAAGCGATAAATTCCTTCATGCTCCCATCGTTCAAAGATCTGGGGTTGGGCACTTACATTCCACCGTTTTTCTTTGATTTTGGACACAAATTTACGCATTGCAAAGCCTCATATTTTGGTTATTTGAAGCATAAAACGTTAGAACTAGCCGACTTCTCAGAGAAAGATGGTAGAAGAAACAAAGAAGCGACTTTACAGGTAAATACAAAAAGAATTTGGTTCCTTTCAAACGAATAGGTGGAAGACTATATCTATCGATGATCTTAGGCTGTTCTTGTTGTGTGTAGCAGTCTCTCTGAAGCTGCCAAAAGATCTGGGACCTGACATCGCCTCCGCATCACTTCTCCTCCATTGTTACAATGTACGTCTCTACAAGATCTACTTCGGATCAAGAATAAAAAGCTTTCTCTTATTGCGTCCTGAAGTGTTTTTCATAGACTCATACGAAAACCAAATAATAGCAGAGTAAAACTTATCCAAAAGACTTCTCCACAAGCTTAATAATCCAATATAAGATTTTTCCCCCGAATTAAACAGATTTGAATAATTCGGGGGAGAGACCATAAAAATTCATATTCTAAGACCATTAAATCGTACTATTCGGTGAAATTTGCTCTACGTTGTCGTTTCAACTGCGACTCAAAGAGCTGCCGCACTGTATCTAGAGTATCGACATCTTCAATCGATTTATCTTCGCGAATCGCTGTAATTCTGGCAAAACGCAGTGCAAAGCCGCTCTTGTATCGAGTGGAGGCTTGAATGTCATCAAAAGCCACTTGCACAACGATTTCGGGGCGGACTTGAACCCGCCACCCCTCATCTCGGATCGTAAGTTCTTGGAGCCATTCGGTCATCTGTTGTATTTCGAGATCAGTCAGGCCTTTGAAAGTCTTCCCGACGACTGTAAATTCGTCTTCATGGCGGGCGGCTAGATAATAGTCGGATAGGAATCCAGTGCGTTTACCATGGCCATATTCTGCGGCAACAATGACCAAATCCAGTTCAGCAAGGATCTTCTTTAATTTAAACCAGTATTTCCCGCGTCGCCCAGCTAAATACGGGGAATGGTTAGCCTTGAGCATAAGACCTTCGAATCCCTGGGCTACGGCTTGCTCGAAGAGTTGAGTTCCGTCTTCAATGGATAAAATCTGACGTGAAGGGACTACTTCAATAAATTCAGAGTTGGGTATGGTCTCTTGAAGGAGAGTTCTGCGTTCTAAATACGAGTTTTCAAGAAGACTTTTTCCATCTACCCACAAAATATCGAAAACAAAGTACTTGGCAGGAACAGCTTTACTATATTGCAATACGTCATATTTTCTTCGAAGGCGCCTGGTAAAATCTTGAAATAAGACTTTTTCACCCTTTATAATCCCTAAGAGTTCGCCATCAAGAATTATATTGTTTTTAATTGATTGAAGGGTTCGAAGGATGTTTGGAAATGCTTCAGAAATGTCTTCGAGTCGGCGGGAGAAAATTTTTGCTTCTCCTCTTACTTTATGTGCTTGGGCCCGTACCCCGTCGAACTTGACTTCAGCACTTAGCTTCCTGTGATGATATTTGAGGGCTGATTCTATATTTTCTGCTTTTTCAGCTAGCATCATTCGTATCGGTCGAAAAGGGCGGAGCTGGACTTGTACAAGTGCATCTTTCCCCTTCTTTGCAGTTACTGCGACATCCCCAATATTGCTTAAAAGCATGTTTGCCCGGTGTACAAGATCTAATGGGACAACAAAGGCTTTTGCAATCGCTTCTTCTAAAAGTCCTTCGCGAAATCCAATTCGGGTTTCTTCGAGAATGATTCGGGCAAGATATTTGGATTCACTTGGGGAAACCTCTGAGAGAAGTTTTTTTAACAAACGGGCGCGTTTCGTCTGAGCACCTGTCCCGGTAATCGTTGCTAGGTTACTAAAGAACCGATGGATATCAAGCACATTAAGGATCCGATGCTTGTGATCTTTGTTCACGAAAGAGAGGAGGTTTGCTTTTTTCTTCGATAAGGCATACTCCACAAGCCTCCCAATATCTGAATCTTTACGGTAATACTCACGATTTTCGATTTCTGACCGATGTGAAAGCTCCATAACCACTTGCCATAGGAGCTGGTTACCGATATTGATCCTTTTTGGCTCATACTCAGGAAAAACGCGTCCTAAAATCAAATGAGAAATGGCATGGAGTTCTTCGTCGGTTGAGGCTTTTTGCAGGAGATTGGAGGCATGTTTCATTTTCTCAAGATTTGAATTCGTATCTCCAATGGCATCCATAATCTCACAAAATTTGATCCATTTCATCTATTTGTCTCACTTATCCTTGTCCAAGATCAGGTTTAATGATCCTTTGATTTTTCATATAAATTCCTTAGCGTGCTCGATCAAAGATATAATGTCTTCATTATCTTCAATCCTTAAGTCTTTCCTGATTATAGGTATTTTTCGAAATCGAGTACTACACAGAGCCGGCCTTTAAAAGCGAAAAAAAAGAGTTTAAGAATTTTAGAACGCCTAAAAGTGTTCAAATGGAAGAATGAAGGTCGTTCTATTCATATTTTAGTGCTCTCTCTTCATAATGCCTGTGGAGTATGCGATCATAGAAGGGTGATCCCATGAGACTAGAATGATTATCCCTCTTTCAATGAACATGACACCCCTATAATGAATCATCAACCATGAAACTTATTGAATTTTAGCTGATAATCCCTACATGAAATTTCAAAAACAAGTCATAATAATTAAAAAACTCAATCTATGAGCTTCTGATGACGATTAAGTCTTATTGTCGGGCGTATTGCAGGGGAATAGCCAATTATCGCTCCTTTTCCTTTTTTTGCAGTGATAATTTTATTTGGGGGGTTTGCTCCGATATCTGCCACAGTATCTTTTGTATTCGCTCAAGCCCTTGAGAGGGTAGCCAAATTCCAGTAATTTCTGATAAATCGAGCAATTGGAAAACTCCATTCCGGTCCACTCAGATTCGGGCTTTGCCGACATCATTAAATTTCTCCTTGCAGAAATAGCAAATCATCAAGCCTTTGAAATTGATGGAGACCGAAGCAAAGAGGTTTTCCATAAATAAGAACGGTTCCTGTGAGAAAGTGCTGTCTTACCACCACCATCAAAAACAGTGGGGACTAGTTTGTTAACACTCATTTAGTCGAGACTCGTAATTATCCAGATCTATTCATACGCGCAAAAAGATATATTTAAAAGTGATATATAAATTTTGGATATATAACGAAAAAATACAAAATAAAGGAAGGCGGTTTTTCTGAATAAGCTATTTCGGTATATGATACCATCTTTGATATTCTTGAGCTTCGCAATCTATCTTGCACCTGTATCTGCCCAAATGGAATGCTCTACGGTTGGGATGGATGGGATGTGCAATATGGATTGTACAAAAGACCATCTAGCCCACCTACCTATGTGTGTGACTCATCACTACAACAAGGGACAAATCGACAACGATGGTATATATATGAGTCTCTTATCAAAAGCAGAGAACGCTGTCGCCCTACACAAGCAAGGAAACACTGTTGCAGCAATCAACATACTCAACAGTTTCATCAATGAACTGCAAGCACAGAAAGGCAAACATATAGATGTTTCAATTGCAGATATGCTCATTCATCATGCCCAGATGACCATCAAACAGATATTCTAGATTACTCAATCTCCTAGAAGACAATTGATTCATGATTACATTAACTTTTTTATTTTTTCTTTATTTTTTTCAATAGCTAAGGTTTTGAGTATTTTTACGAATCCAATACCGAGTTTTTTTCTGAATATGAGTGTGGTTGGAGGTCTTTACATGATTGAAGAGACGGTAGTTTACTTTCATGAACGTGGAGATGCAAATACCGGGAAAGTTCTTGAATTATCTAAAACGTTAGCAGCGAACAACAAAATTCAGGACATTATTGTTGCATCAACGACCGGGAAAACTGGTGTCCAAGCATGTGGAGTGTTTCCACCAACGTAGTATAACCAGATAGTTCTGTTGAATGCCCAAATCACAAATTTGCGATTTTGAGAAAATTATTTGTTTTATTTAAATTCTTGAGCACTGTTAAGTATTTAGCTACATTTAGGGGCGTTCTCCATCGTAGAGGCAAACAAAAAGAGTCGCCGCTGTGAGGTCAGATGTGGTTCCAGGATTTATGCCCTCCTCATGGAGTTCTTCATCGAATAAAAGAACCTCCTGCCATCCTTCACTAGTATAAACGCCTCCATTTCTGAGAATGTGCTTGGTTCTTGTGCTGAGCTGGTTAGCAACTTCTTTGCCAAATTTTCTGGAAACAAGGGTGTCAGGGTGAGCTGCAAGAAGCTCTAAAAAGGTTTGGATGGTTGCGAGGTTAAAGTCCGCCTTTGTGACCTCTTTTTTGAATGTAGGTACTCCTTCTTCAAAAGTGATCTGGAAATCATGGAGATATTCGTTACAGATCAAATCACGATCCGCACAGAATTTGAATAAGGAAAGCAGGTCAATTTCATCTTTCTTCAATTGATCAATAATATTAGGATCTGTAACTGAATAATTCTGTACTGAACCAAGACCACCTGGTTTAACAAGATTAATGGCCTTTACAACTCCCATTGCATCCTCAACTGTGGCTTTTCGGAGAATAATTTTTAAAGAATTTCTCAATTCCTGAATCGAGTGTCTCCCGGCGGCTAGTGAGACACCTGCAGCAGCACAGAGAGGAATAAGTAGCAAGATAATCCCTAAGTTTGGATTTCGGCCTTTATGCCATCGCCTCCCATCTTTTATGGCAGCAAGAACCCAATCACCAACACCAATCTGGCTAAACTCTAATTCGCCTAACTCTGCTAATATCCCGCGACGCGCAGCTGTTCGCCAAATCGCCCCTGCTCCAATTGCAGCTCCTAAAAAATGCTCGAATTTTGTGTCCTCAAAATCTCTGAAACGATGAACATTACCTGGTTTGGGTGAGGCGGAGACTTCTAGCACAGACGCCAAAATAGCTAATTGTTCAACAAAATCAGAGATGTTTGAATGCATTTTAGAAACTCCACATCATCATTAGTCCTATTGCTATTTTTTCTCAGTGAACTATTTCCAATTAAATTGGGTGGGACTCCATTTACTAGATACAACGCTAAATTCAGTAACTGAAATTTTCTCACACTACTTTCAAATCATTGTATCGTAGGAATTCAACTTTAAATACAGTTTATAAGGGTTCAGGGGATATTACTTAGTAGATTACTCCCTTTTATTGAAGTGGTTTGCCTATTACAAATTTCCACATACTTGAGTAATTTGCAGGTTATTTGTGACTTATTTGCTTTTTAATAGCTTTACAGAACTTAAATGCCCGGTGGATAAATTCATCAGGGTCAATCTTTTGAATCCCCAAGCGATAGCGATGTGCTTCGAGAACTGTGCCTGCATCGAAATTTGTGGAGTTCTTGTAGCGTTGCTGAAAGATTTCTGGGAGTTCGTAGCGGACGCGCCCTGTTTCGCCCTCATAGGCCAAGTACGCATGTGCACAAGCCAAGACATGTTCCCCTCCCTCCAATGCAATACCATAGGGATCTAATCCATGCCCTCCTGTTAGGATGTCGGTATAACTCACATAGCTGTTGACAATAAGTGCCTTAGTTACTTCTTTAATAACAGTTTCCGGGAATTCCACATCTTGAAAGACATTTTCACCTAGTAACACTTCACCCTGGGAGGCTCCTAACGCCAAGATCGTGCCAAGGGCATTATATGGCTGCGGTCGAATATCATCCTCTTCCACAACTCGCAAATCTAGGAGTGGTGCAAAAAGCGGCTCAGTTCGGAATCCTTCAATAATTCGAGTAATTTTTTCATAAGTATCTAAGATGTCATCTCCATTAACTACGAGATAGAAATCGATATCACTTTCTCCAGGGATGTAAAAACCATCACCTTTGGCGATAGATCCGTAAAGGATCAGTCCCTTAACACAGTCTCCCAAAGCGGCAAGCTGATTAACCATTTTCTTTTTGATCACAGTATACTCAACAGTTGACACGACATACTCTCCTACATAGTCCTTGTGGCTGTATCCTTTATTAGGCTTAAAAATCGAATTGTTTAACAAAGGCGCATTACTGCTACCAAATCCACCCTCGAAGGTGGAATTACCCTGAGATGGTAGCCCGGGCCGGATATTCGAAGGATTCACTATGGGATCATTTTTCGAACCGGCGTCCTCGGATTTCTCTCTTCTGGAATTCTCTTACTGGCTGAAGTCCAGAGTCCGAGATGATTGGCTTGTAGACCGTAGTAGTACTACGGTTCGCTACACCACCGGGCTTTCCTTACTGCATCCAAATTGGCAGTTCATTTTTTATCTATTTCCATCAATCACTTAGACTAGAGATGCGCCCAAAGCAGAAATAAGATGGTTCCGTAGACTGCTGTTATGGCGAAGCCTACCATCAAAGCTACCAAAAAGGGTATATTGTCACTAATCCAAATATAGGGCTTAGGGTCTTTATCTAATTCCTTGAGAATCTTAATTTTACGCTCTACAAGTTCTTCTTCCCGCAATTCCATACCTGAATGGAATTTCAGATACCATGCCTCCGTTTTTTTCTCTTCCAAGGGAGTATAGAATGTAATACGTCCTGAACGGAGATCTTCCGGGTCAACGGGTCTTCCCACAAAGGCGGCGAAGATCTTTTGGCCCAAAGACGCCTTAAGGCCTTTGAATATGTCTTCACCTTTCAGGAATCTCCGGTACATATTCTGTAGAACAAGATATAATGGAAGACCAGTTGTTATGATATAGGCATTTGCTAATGCAGAAACAGAGAATGGAAGGACTTCATAAGAATGAGGTGAAAAATAAGAGATAGGGAGCGTTGCCGTAATAAATGATGCAGAAATGTAAATTAAGAGATCTCCATCTCCCCAAAGGTAAAGATAGAAGAGGATGAAGCCAATAGATGTGGCTATGATTAGGGTGAGGGCAATTGTGGCTATGGTCAGGAGTCGATTCCTTGCTGTGAAGACAGCCATTGTATTGATCAATAGACCAGTGGCAAAAAAGGTGATCCAAACCCAATCCATGACTTCGCGCGTCTTCCAATCTTGGTAGGCAGAGATACCAAGAAAACTAAAGAGTAAAACGACAGTTAGTATCTCAATCACTATAATCATCTTCTTTCTTCAGTCATCCTAGCAATTCTTAAAAGCACTTTTACATGTTTTTCTCGTTTTTTTCTGTATAAACTATTCTCTTTTTGAATTTCTTGCAAGATGGTGGATATGCCAATAATAAGAATGAAGTAGATAAGAGATGATATTAGATCAGAAACAAAGGTGTCAATGTTTCTGAGTCGTAAGCTGTAATCGATAATGTAACATACATGTCAAAAAAGAAAGGGACTTAGGAATGCCATGTGAAGCATTATAAGCTTTCTTGTGAACTATAGTATATTCAATCCTTCTCAACTTGAACCACCAATAATTGGCGTCCTGTTTGGTTGAAAGGTTATTCATTGTCTCGTTTTTAAGAAAGGATCTGAACACCATGAAAGAAGCGATGTTCTACGAACCCTTAGGCGAACAACGCGTACATTGTTATTTATGTAGCCATCACTGTTCGATTCGGAATAGAAACCGCGGTCGCTGTTCAGTACGAGAAAATCAGGCTGGAGTGCTTTACTCGTTAGTCTATGGTAAAATCATAGCCCATCACGTCGATCCTATAGAAAAGAAGCCGTTATATCACTTTTATCCGGATTCTTTGGCATATTCAATCGCTACAATAGGCTGTAATTTTAACTGTTCGTTCTGTCAGAACTTTCACATAAGTCAAGCGTCTCAGGAGGAGCAGTCCATTTTGGGTGAGGAGATATCGCCTAAAGAGATCGTCCAAGGAGCGAAGCAGTATAATTGCACGAGCATCGCCTATACTTATACCGAACCAACCATCTTTTTTGAATTCGCGTATGATGTGGCGAAACTGGCGCACAAGGAAGGGATCAAGAATGTCTTTATTACAAATGGGTACATGACTGAAGAAGCGCTACGTACCATAAGGCCCTATTTGGATGCAGCAAACATCGATCTCAAAGGATTTACTGAGGAATTTTATCGAAAAATGTGTGGGGCACGATTACAACCGGTTCTCGACACAATCCGCCTCCATAAAGAGTTGGGTATTTGGATCGAGGTGACGACACTAATCATCCCAACGCTCAATGACTCTGAAGACCAACTAAGAGGAATCGCAGAATTTCTCCGGGATTTAGGCGAGGAGATCCCATGGCATATTACGCAATTCTATCCTACTTATAAGTTGACAGATAAACCACGTACTCCAGCGGCAACTCTACACAAAGCCCGAAATATTGGGTTGGAGGTAGGGCTGCGCTATGTCTACGAGGGTAACATCCCCAGGACGAAAGGGGAACATACCTATTGCTACCACTGTCAGGCTCTGTTGATTGAGCGAGATGGATTTAGGATCGGAAAAAATGTCTTGAAAGATTCTAGATGTCCGTATTGTAATACCAAAATTGAGGGGATTGGATTGAAAAAGTCAACTAATTTACCCTAACTGTAGGAGAGAGTGACTGAGGAGGGAAACCTGCAACCCATCTTCCTTCGCACCGATAAGCTGGTAGTCCTATTTCCTATTATTTATTCATGTTTTAAAGCTTTAATCGGCATAATTATTGAAGGCATGATTAAAAAACTAAATCGAGAATATCAATATATATACGATGAAAAATTTTTTTGGCTCGAAATAATCACCAAAATTATAAAGAACCCTATCTCATGATTATATAGAAAACTCTGAACTGTACATAGCCTGTGAGGTTTTTTGATCCTGAAGTAAGAGATAAGCGAAGGCACAAAGAGAAAACTCTTAAAGAAAAATCCATAAATCTATTTGAAATTCTTTTTACTTCACCAGAAATACATAGGAGTAACTTAAATGAGCAGTATACAGAAAATAATAGATGTGAGGGTTCATGGTCGAGGAGGTCAAGGTGCGATGACCGCTTCCCGCCTATTAGCGGAAGCAGCACTTCTAGAAGGAAAACATATCCATGCATTTCCTTCATTCGGACCTGAACGCATGGGTGCGCCGATAGAGGCGTTTACTCGAATAAGTTCCGAGAAGTTTTATATGAAAACACAGGTCTATGAACCGGATGTATTACTAGTTCTTGATCCCACCCTATTCGACTCAATTGATGTAACACAGGGCTTAGTCACAGATGGTAAAATCATTGCCAATTATCCCCATACTCCTGAAGTATTACGAGAGAAACTCGCGATCTCTCAGCAGATTGCCACGGTAGACGCTACAAACATCGCTCTTAATACAATTCGGCGTCCAATAACTAACACAGTACTTCTTGGCGCGCTTATTAGGGTCGCAGAAAACATTGTGGAACTTGATTCATTGAAAGAAGTTGTCCAAACCTGGTTTCCTAAGCCAATTGCGGAGAATAACATTATTGCAATTGAACGTGCCTACAACGAGGTGAAAATTAGTGAGTAAGAAATTAATGAATTGGAAAGAAATGCCCATTGGTGGAATGGTTATTCAGCCAGGTAGTTCCCTTGAATTCAAGACAGGAGACTGGAAGACATTTCATCCGGAGATTGATCTTGAAAAATGTATTCGCTGTTATCGTTGCGTTATATTTTGTCCAGACGGATCAATTAATATTAAAGACGATGATCCGGATGTAGATTTAGACTTCTGTAAAGGCTGTGGCATTTGCGCAAAAGAATGCCCTGTTGATGCCATAGAAATGTTAAGATGATGTAACAAACGGAGGAACACTTAAATGGGAAAAATCGTGGGCTATACTGGAGATGAAGCTATAGCGGAAGCTGCCGCTTTATGCAACCCAGATGTGATATCAGCATATCCAATTACCCCCCAAACTATTATTGTAGAGCATTTGAGTCAGTTGGTCGCCGATGGGAAGTTAGATTGTGAATTTGTGTCTGTTGAGTCCGAACATAGCGCTTTAACATGTACTCTCGCCGCTTCTCTAACTGGAGCCCGAACTTTTACAGCTAGTGCTAGCCAAGGCATTCTACTCATGTATGAGATTCTCTATGTCACCTCAAATGCGCGAGCGCCCGTAATAATGGGAGTGGCTAATCGCGCCCTAAGCGGTCCAATCAATATTCATGGTGAATTGACCGATATGATGGTTTGCCGAGATGCGGGCTGGATGGAGTTCTTCTCTTCAAGCGCCCAAGCTGCCTATGACAACATCATCCAAGCTTACCGAATCGCAGAAGATCCTGAGGTTCTTACACCGGCTATGGTTGGCCAAGATGGGTTTATTATCTCCCATGCGCTCGAACGCGTAGAAACTGTTGATACAAAATTCATACAAGATTTTTTGCCTGACTATAAACGGGAATATCGATTAGACCCAGATCATCCTATTACTGTAGGTTTGCTAGTTTTACCTGATTACTACACAGAAAGCAAATATCAACAAGTAAAAGCTTTGGAGAAGGCTAAACAAAAAATAGTGGAAGTAGGCAAGGAATTTGGAGAGCAGACAGGACGATATTATGGATTAATTGACACTTTTAAAGTGGAAGACGCTGATGTAACAATACTCACTATGGGCGCCTTCGCTGGCACAGCACGGGATGTGGTAACCCGCCTCAGGGCAAAGGGCAAGAAAGCTGGGCTCATCGAGATCCGGACCTATCGCCCATTCCCTGGAGAGGAACTCCTCAGCGCTTTAAACGGATCTAAATCAATCATTATCTTTGAAAGGTCGCTAGCGTACGGAGGGCTAGGATCTGCGCTCTATACGGATGTTAAAGCGCTTCTTTATGATGCTAAAGAGCGTCCTGCCCTGTTAGGTTTTGTTGGAGGTCTTGGGGGTAGAGATTTAGCACTTAATGAGTTTTTAAATTTGTTTGAAAGAGGATTTGAAGCAATTGGATCTGAGGAACCGAGTAGAGTTGAATGGATAGGACTTAGAGAGTGAAAGAAATGGTAAGCATCAAAGAAATTGCACAAATAGAAGATCGTTTCATGTCTGGACACCGATTATGTGCTGGGTGCGGAGCTGGAACCATGGCACGCCTTGTCATGCGCGCTATTGAAAATAAGTGTATAATCACAAACGCGACCGGCTGCTTGGAAGTTGCTTCCACTATATACCCCTATACCGCTTGGAATGTTCCTTGGCTCCATACGGCGTTTGAGAACGCAGCTGCAAACGCAAGCGGTATTGCAGCCAGCTTAAAAGCCATGATGAGAAAAGGAAAAATCCCAAAAGAAAAAATTGATGTGCTTGCGTTTGGAGGGGATGGTGGGACCTTCGACATTGGTATCCAAGCGCTTTCCGGAGCGATTGAAAGGGGACACGACTTCCTTTACATCTGCTATGATAATAATGCGTACATGAACACAGGAATCCAGCGTTCAGGAGCCACGATGTATGGATCTTGGACGACTACGAGCCCTGATGGATCCGTAAGCATCGGTAAGAGCGAATTTCCGAAAGATCTAGTTGAGATTATTGCAGCTCATAATATTCCTTATGTGGCTACGGGGAGTATTGCCTTTCCTGGTGACCTCATTGAAAAAGTCAGAAAAGGCTTAGCTGTGGATGGACCTGCATTCATGTATGTGTTAGCCCCTTGTCCCCGTGGTTGGAGACATGAAAGCGACTTAGCTATCTCTATTGCACGGTTAGCTGTACAAACTCGTATTGCGCCGTTATATGAGGTAATTGAGGGTAAATATATTCTCAACAAAAAAGTACCAAAACCCAAACCAGTGGAGGAATTCTTGAAACAGCAGGGGAGATTCCGGCATTTATTCCGACCCGAACGCAACGAAGAAGCAATTACAGCTATTCAGAAATTTGTAGACAGCCGATGGCAACGCCTTATGGAAAGAGTGGCCATATCAGAGCAGGCTTAGGCTTTTAGATTCTACACAATATTTATTTACAACCAACCTATATCAGCTGGAAATAGAACCAAGTGAACTAGTTACTAAAGATAGTCTATCGGTAATCATTCTAAGAGGAGAGACTTCTATCCCCAATCTGACTAAATTATTGCTGAATAAACTCAAAAGGGACTTATTTTAATAGGAGGCGTATCTAATGGCCCCCTCGAACTACAGAAAATCTAAATCTCTAGCGACGGACGTTGCTCGCTGGTGGAACCAACTTAAAGAAGAAAGAGGGAAATACCTAGATGAGTTCCCACTGCTAGCTAAACTTGTCAAAACTCTATTAAATGAATCCTCTTTGCTCAAAGAGGAAAAATTGACTGCAGAAACTAGGCTTGATCCATCTGAACAAAGGGTCTCACTTGTAGAAGCCATACAAACAAAATGCACTAGTATGCAAGATTCTTTTTTTGAAGTAGAACGAATTTTAACAGACATGATGGGTAATGACCTAGTGAAACCCTTGGCTCCTGGGACCGCAATCGAGCAGGTCCGAAAGGAGGCAAAGCAACTCGATCTTCTGCTTATTACAGCCAAGAACTATATAAAGGTAATAAATAAATTAAATATAAGTTTAAAGGAAGGAAAAAACTCTGAACTTGTGAAATCTGCGAGAGAAGCTCTTGTAGAAGCGTTTAGGACTTTTCAAGATCTAGTTTTACAAACAGAGGAGACAATTAATATAGTCTATGAAGAGCTGACAAAGCAACGTGAAATTGCGGATCTTCTTGAGAAGAAACAGCTCTTATAAACGAATTCCTGAGCAAATTCCTCTACGAAATTTAGTAAAGGAGGCAGTGCTCCAAATAAATAGTAGATCAATCTCAATATATGGTGAAACATCTTAAGCGAGAAATCCAACTCGGCTTCAGTTTTAAAATAAATCCTGGGTCATTCAATTACATCAATGCCGCATGATGGACAGATAAAGGCCCCTGGAGGAATTTCAGCCCCACAGTTAGGACAAATCCATTTTTCATCTTTAGTCCATATCTTAGTTGTCTTTCGCTTTATTTCCTTTTTAACAGTAGAAGATGTGAGTGACCCTCCAATCCCTCCAATGATTGTTGCAATTCCCAATCCCAATATTATTCCTACAACGGGAGGTAGTGCGGTGCTTATACTTTTGTCTTCTAATATTATTCCTCCAATTACGACAAGTAGGACGATAAAAATGCCCCCAATGAATCCTGATATGGCACCCCGAGTTGCGTGTCTGCTGCGTGCACCTGCGGCTAATCCAGCAAGCGCCCAGAAAAGCATTAAAGCAATAGTGACTAGATTGAATACGCGGGTAGTAATATCAAGGATCATAAAGTTTGCTCTAGCAAGATCAATTATATCCATGAAAGCAAATCCAATGAGCTCAGGGATATCCCATGGAAGGATTCGTAACAATTCTGTTAGCCCTATGATTGCGACAACGGTTAGGACAGCATTCCAGAGAATATTTGTTCGTGGTGCCAAAATATACTCTTCCAACTAGAGACCTCCTCTTTTGTGATGCTCACAACAAGCTATCCAGTTCATTAATAAAAACCCTTCCAGAAGATTTGATCCGAAGAATTCATATAATCTTTTGCTTTCAACGTTTTTTCATTATTATTAGGAATCTAATGATCTATCAGGTGAAAATATACTTTCGCATTATTAAACTACGGTATGGGCTTTCCAAAGATTAGTTGGCCAATTCAAACAAGCTCCGACTGGTTTGGACTTAAGTGTTATGGGTTTATTCTTGCAGCAAGTTCCATGGTCAGTTTACTGGCATTGTCTACATCGAGGGCGTCATTTATTCGGTAAATTACTCTTAAATGTGGTGGTTCCTTACTTATGGTGAGCCAGAGAAGATAGTTCTCCGTTTTTAAAAGACGTGCAAGTATTTCACGCACACCAAGTATCTTTCGCGCCAATTTAATATTATCACTTTTCTGAAGAAATACTGCGTCTAATCGCTTACTAACTCCCAGATTTACGTCTTTGAGTCCTACTAAATAATCATAATTTCGTTCAATGATTTTCTTTTCACGGATCGGAATGATTTCGATAACAAGCCCTATGGAATCCTTCTCTAAAGTTCCTTCAAATATGATGAAGTCTTGGTTTCCCATTAGCCTGTTTGATAAAAGTGCGAAANNTTTTGGTTGTGTTTCAAGCACCCATTGGGACGCGCTTAACTTGTTATCTTCAATCGGAGCTTCAGCATAACGTTTGAGTGATTGTCTCAGATCAGGGAGAACGGCGTTTTTAATTGTTTGATTTACTCTTCTTCCACGGAGATAAACTCCAAGGACTAACAGGCCAAATATCATCAAGGGGAAGAAAAAACTGATCAATTGGAAAAGTAGATCCGGCATTTTTGAACCTTCCATATTTAATAAGGAGTAGGTGTTCTTTGAAATTTCGATGAAAAAAATCTTTCTGGGAATGCAACCTCATTAAGTTATTGTACCTCAAAGCGAAGCAAACTTGAAAGTAATTTGATTTTATTTTACATTAAAAGAATATAATATCTAGATGATAAATTTGGATTTACATAACGGTCAAATCTTTGGGAGTTATTTTCNNGGAGTTATTTTCTGATTAGAAACTTGTTGTATTTATGTATGGGAAGTGGATAACATTCTTCCATTAATTAAGAAAACAAATATATTTGTGATTCCAAATTGAATGCAACAGAATCCCTACTCTAATATATAAAGTATATGAAACGAATTTATAGATAACGTGTAAGAATAAGGATTAAAAAGAAATTCAATTGAAGTAATTGTAAAAGTAATATGAAATGAGAGACCGCCATTCAGAAATCGTTAGGAGTGGTACGAAGTATGATAAAATCGGTACTCATTATGGAGGAAGGAGGGATTGCGATCTTCTCCTATGAGGCAGGAGGTCCAATCGTCGACGAGCAATTGATTTCAGGGTTCCTGGTAGCTGTCCGCGATCTGACACGCGAAGCATTTCTCGACAGCCTCCAAACGCTCCAGATGCAAGACAATCAACTAGTTTTCGGATTCAAGGAGATTGAAGATATTGGTAAGCTCTTTGGAGCAATCATTTCAGATAATACCGATAATGCCGACCTCGTTGCAGAGCTGCTGGATCAACTTCTTGAGCAATTCATGACGAAGTATGAAATGGATGTCAAACAGGTCCTCGAGAAACGGGTTCAAAAAGAATTTGAGGGTTTCAAGAATGATATCGAGCAGGTAATGGAATCACGTCTTAGGAAACCTGCGATTCTTCAGGAACGAAATAAACCAACACTCACATTAGGTTGGATTGTGGGATTGGTTCTCTTTTTCATAGGACTTGAGTTTAATCTTTGGCTTTGGGGGAAAGTGGGGGTAACTCATCGCGAGATAGCAGGTTTGAGTATGGCAATCACCCTCCTTATCCTCCCAGGTGGAATTGCGGGATGGGTGGCGGGAAATGGGCGAAACGGGTTAATAGCCGCGGGAGGGGGTGTATTCGTTGGAACGATTATTCTTGCGGTTATAAACGTCGAAACTTTAATAGATTGGATTGAACGGATTGAAATCACTGGTACAACAGGTGCTGTTATTGCTGTTTTAACAGCGCTCCTAGTACTTGTCCCCGCATACGGATTATTTGGTTATCTGATGGGTTCATGGGTTGATCGACGATATCTTTATCCTCCACAGCGTTCAAGTGATTAATAGGAAGTAACCGAATGTATCTTACCCAACCTATTATGTGTCTCCTTCAGATATCAATCAATTTATGATATTATGAAATATTCATGATATTATCATATCTTCCTGAGTCCTACTACAGAAAAGATTATCACATTAAGCTTTCAATAAGGTATCCTTTAATTGGAATATTCCGAAAACGATCGAGATAGAGACCATGTTTTTACGGATTTCACAGCCCACAAAAGAAAAATGTAAGGTGTGTGGTAGAGAAGATATCACAATATCTCGTTCCTTAAATGTCTGTGGTAATTGTATTCGAAACCAACCCGCTAAATCGATACCTCTGATAGATGTAGCCCATCGACATGCGCGAGAAGCATATGGCCTCCCGGCGCAACCTCCTAACTCAACATCTGGTGTACTTTGTAATATATGTGCTAATGAATGCCGGATGGACCACGGAGAACGGAGTTATTGCGGGCTGAGATGGGAAGAAAATGGGCACCTCAAATCCTATGTTTCATCTCGAATGGCACTCGTTCATACCTATTATGATCCCTTACCAACAAATTGCTGTGCAGCTTGGTTTTGCCCAGGGTCTATATCACATGGATCTGCGAATTTTGCGGTTTTCTTTTACGGCTGTGGATTCAATTGCCTTTTCTGCCAGAATGAGTCCCATAAAGGAGTGGATGTTGCTCCTTCAATGACACTGGGGCGCTTCGTAGAGAAAGCGTTGAATTCCCGCGTTTCCTGCATCTGCTATTTTGGGGGGGACATGTGCCCACAATTACCATTTGCTCTTAAAGCTTCAAAGCAAGTTTTAGAGCAGTGCGCCCCTCACCGGATCATGCGGATCTGCTGGGAGACCAATGGCATTGGTAACCCAAAATTGATAAGAGAAGCAGCTGAATTGTCGTTAAGAAGTAATGGAAACGTGAAATTTGATCTTAAAGCAATTAATGCAACTCTCGCTCGAGCCTTGAGTGGAGTCTCCAACCAAAGGGCTTATGAGAACTTTGCAATGATCGCCGAGGAATTTTATGAGCAAAGGCCAAAAAATCCGGTATTAACTGCTGTAACTTTGTTAACTCCCGGCTACACAGATGAAAAAGAAGTAGAAGGAATTGCGCAGTTCATAGCAGATCTCAACCCAGAAATACCATACAGTCTTTTAATTTTTCATCCAGCCCACTATATGAAGGATTTACCTATCACACCACCAGACCAGGTCGAACGCTGTTATCAAGTTGCTCGAAAATATTTGAAGTATGTAAATATAGGGAACAAGCACTTTCTTCCTACCCGATTGAGAAATATTGACAACTCAAGTCTTAGGCGTGTCAGGGGTTGAGAGATTATATCTTCCTGAGCACGTATCAAGTGGGTTCTCAAGTAATTACGTGGAAGACTCTAAGCACCTTGGAAAAGAGTAGTAACTCAGAAAAAACCATTAAATCTTTTTAATTCAATTCAAAGGAGATATTGGGAGGAAAATACTATAAGTAAAAGGTGTTCAATTCACTAATTTGAGTGACGTTCGAGATAATCATCTTTTTGACGAGCTGTACCTCTTTATATGTACCAACGTTCGGAAGGCTCCTCTTGTTGTTTTTTCTTCATTAAATTAAATATTTTTTTGGTCATTTCTTCGCGTTCAAGAGCTTTCTCAATTTTTTCATCCAGCTTGGCGATATCTAAATGCAGTTGAAAACCTAGAGTATTCTGGATTACTTTGAGTACATTCTTGGCTGCAACTGGATCAGGTCCGGTTAAGCTAATTTTTCCAAGAAGGCCATAGGCGGTGAGCCCTCGTTCTGCAGCTACCGCAGTGAGAACTCCAACAGCACCTGTGACTTCTCCCCCCGTTAAGATTTCAAGTTCTTTCTGTTGTAAATATGCCTTGGTTTCTTCTGTATAGGCGAATGCCGCCACTTCTGGCCCTTCTGGGCTGCGTAACCCGCCTAAAGCGATTACTGTGGTACATCCAAGTTTTTCTGCATAATCTAAGATAGTGTTCATTGTTTGGATGATACCGAGGTCGATAGGTTGTGTGTCTCCAGTGAAAAGAAGGAGATTCGGCTCAGTGAGCACAGCATACAGTTCTGCACGCGTTAAACGTCCGATTCCATCCTCTGTTAATCGTACAATTGGAGGAAAATAACTGGAGTAAATCCGAGCGACTTCTTTTGCTTTTAATTCATCAATCAGAAAGTTTACTGCCAGATGGCCAACAAAACCCATGCCTGGTAAGCCCTGGATCAGAACTCCATCTTTTAGCGGAATTGCATCAATTTCTTTAATCAATGTACCATTGTCTTTCCATTCCATGGTAAATTCTCCTATATGAGGATATCCACTCTAAAAGGGTTTATATTTTTGCTTTGTACCGTGTCCAGGGTTTTAAAAGTGTAGGAAGGCTCGTTTAAAGGAGTCGCTAAGAGGGTTCAAGGGGGGTTCCTTCCGTTTGGGAAATCTTTTTAGGTTTTTCAACTATGCATCCTGTGTGGTGGGACTTACTGTGAAATTGCCAGGGCAGTTACGCACATATTGCCGAACCTGCCGGAAACATACAATGCACGATGTAAAGATCGAACGAGGGGGTCGGAGAGGCAGTGGGCTAAGTGCAGGAACACGGCGGGCTAAGCGGCATCGAAGTGGCCATGGAAACAGAGGGAGATATAGTAAACGCCCCCTTTCTCAATGGAATATGATCGTCAAAACGTCCAAAAAGACAGATCTCCGCCTTATGTGTCAGGAATGTAAAAAACAACAGGTAAGGGTTTATCCAAGGACAAGGCGCATTGAACTTGTTAGATAGATAAAACATCCAGTATAAATAGATTACCTACATTTTGCTTATACTGTTACTTCTCAAGTGAACCAAGTTGTTAAGATTAATTGCCGAAACGGAAAAACATCATTGGATGAAACTATAAAATATTATTGTATAAAAAAGGGGGTTTAATCCGGAAATGGATAGTGAGGATCTATCAAAACTATTGGAACGACTTGGGAGGACAAAGAAACGCATTTTAATCGAACTTTCAAAGAGCCCTTGTGGCTATAAGAAGCTTGCAAAAACAATTGGGGTGGGTTTAGACACAGTTCGGTCGCACGTCAGGACAGGGAAGTATAGTACATCTTTAGTTGATTTAGGGTTGGTCGAGAAAGCAGAGCGCGGATGGATTCTTACAGAGAATGGAAAGGAAGTTACGAATTCCCTCAAGGACGATCCTGAACTAAAAGCCTTTTTCTACGACTGATAAATCATTTTTTAGGAACAGGCTTGTATCATATGAGATTTTCAAGAACGAAGAGCGTAATAATCGATACGAGTCATATTTCCTCCTTTTTATAAATTCATATAATTCTATTCCTATTGAAAACAAGGTTAATAGGTCTGAAGTTTAGCCTAATACATTCATCTATCAATGGTTTCCTGATCAACTTTATTCCCCAACCTGCAGTTAAAAGCTATCTTGGAAAACTTTATCTGATAAAGGAAAAAGGTGCAGGAAAGGCTATATAGTTTTTCGACTTCAAAAACATTTTCGAAACAATAATGGAGTAACAATTTGTTGAAAATGATTTATGTCTCATGTATATTTGAAGAAGTTACTACCACTGAATTATAAAAATAAGCAGAGGCTAAATGATGAGTGATAATTCTCACAAAATACCACGGAGAGAAACATTAGAGCTTATTGTTTTTGTTACAATTGCTATAGTTTTAGCTTATGGAATAAATGCGGGACTAAGCGGCTATTCTGGTTCAAGAACCGCATTTGTCGTCGTGGAAACAGGTTCGATGCAACCCACACTTATAGGGATCTATGTCTTTGATGAAGAAACATATACTACTCACTGGTCCCCAATTACTGCTGATATGCTTTTTATCAAAAAGACTTCTCCTACAGATCTAAAACTGGGAGATATCATCGTTTTTGAAGATCCCCGTGGTGGTGAAATCCCAATCGTCCACCGGATTGTTGAAAAATACGAGCGAGATGGAGTCTACTATTTTCGAACTACTGGAGACAATCCATGGACAAACGATCAGGTGGATTGGTGGGAGATTCCCCAAGATCATGTCATTGGTAAAGTGCATGCACGGATTCCTCGTGTCGGGTATCTCCAATTAAGTCTCCAAACTCGCATTGGTCGCCTCCTCTTGCTCCTTGCAATCATCATTCTGATTGTTTCTATGTTTTTATCTTCAGACGAGCCCGAAGAATCAAAATCCACCGAAAAAAAAATGAAAATCCCACCATCTCCTATCGAATCAACACCTAGCCAGCCCGAGAGAAGAGTCAGTGCAAAAAATCTGTTTTATGCCCTCCTAATAGTCCTTGTCATTGTAACTCCTGTCTTTGTTAATTCTCTGGAGATCATGTCTAATCGATCAAGTGGCAAAATTATATCAGCAAATATAAAAACAACTCCCCAGAATGTAACTCAGCTTTCTGTTAAGATTTCCCTTTGGTCTGGTGGATATTTTTGGATGGTGCTTGATAAAGCGACTATCAATATATTGAGCACCGAGAACCTGGAATATGTGTGGAATAGTCCCTATCGTTGGAGTGGTACAAAAATCATATCGGCTAATTTTTATATTGAACTAGATGTTCCTCAAGGAACTCTTATCTTGATAACACTTAAGACTTATTTCCATAACGGATTTGGAGTTCAGTGGATCGAAAAGGTTTCTACATCCATTCCTGCACGCTAAGGAATAAATCATGACACTTAGGAGCAACATAGATATTTCTCGATACAGTAATACAGTAGTAAAGCTACCATCCTAAGGCTCCTGCGTCCTCTAGAATGGATCGGGCTTTCTCCATGGCCTCATGAATCACTTCCTCTCTTTTTCCGCCTGTACAAACAAATTTTCCCGATTGAAAAAGCAGAATCACGACTTTAGGATCCTGCATTCGGTAAATTAATCCTGGAAATACTTCGGGTTCATACATAGAGGTCTCCAGGGTTAAGGCAGCAAGTTCCAAATTGATTGAATCGTGTAAGTTTCCCGAAGCTACTACATTTTGAATGGTAACTGAAGGGTTTTCGTCAATCGACATTCCAATGTCGATCAGAAGGTTTCTGAGAACATTAACTGCCTCGTCAATCTGCTTAATATTCCTAGCTCCAGTGATCACGCATTTACCTGAGCTAAATACTAGAATACTCACTTTTGGTCGGCGAAGCTTAAGAACTAGTCCGGGAAATTGATCTGGGATGTAACTTACTTGAACTGTTGGAGGGAGGCCTATTGCAGTTTGTTCCAAGTTAATCGCTGTATAGAGGTCAATCGAGGAAACAACGTTCTGGATCTTAATGGTAATTTTGGATCGATCCTTACCCACCAGTGAGTCGGAAATCTTCTAGGCCTCCTGGAGAATTAGAGTTTTCTTCTCCTTAAAACATATTTGCCTTTACGAGGGGAATTTTTATGAATCCCATATAAATTCATTTGGTGAAGAATTGAAGTATTTACTCTGGGGAAATAATGGCGGGAAGCGGTTCATCCCCAATTAACCCAAATTTTGAAAAATGAAAGCGAAAGAAAGAACATCGAAGGATATCAATATAGTCCTAATGTCTATTCTTGTATATTTACGTGTATTGGAAGATTTCACAAGTGATATCAGTGTTTTTGAATCCACTAAGTTTTTTTACTCGCATGAATTCCAACAATTATAAATTAATTGAGTAAAACAATATGGTTATCGTCGGATTAGATCTTTAACTTCTCTCACCTACATTTCTAGTGCTAGTTGGGATTATTCACAAAGACTAGGCGTATATGTTATCATTGAAGAAAACAAAAATAGTTTATAAGTGATGATTTGACAAAGAACGGACGACCAATAGTGGAGCGCAAAAGCAGATGAAAGAATTAACTATTTCAGTCCGCCAATTCACAAGAGAAGACTTGGACACTGTTGTACAAATAAATCGGAAAACCCTTCCTGAAAACTATCCTTCTAACTTTTTTTTATATTGCTTCCAAGCTTGTCCAGAAGGGTTCCTCGTAGCTGAAACAGAAAAAGGAAAGATTATAGGTTATATTATGCTACGATTGGAGACTGGAATGAGTAATTTTGGATTCCGGCTCATAAAGAAGGGGCATATAGTTTCCATAGCAGTTCTTCCTGAATATCAACGCCAGGGGGCAGGAACCTGCCTATTAAAGTCTGCAATGAGTATTCTTTCTAGTCAAGGCATCAATGAGTTTCATCTTGAAGTGCGTATTAGCAATACTGCCGCCCTGAACATGTATGAGAAGTTAAACTTTAAAAAAATTAAAGTTCTCAAGCGTTATTATCATGATGGGGAGTCTGCATACCGTATGGCAGTGAAATTACCGGAGGCTTGATTTTTTTAGGTCAAATTTCATAGATTAAATAAGTTGAAGCGACAAAATTCTTATTCAAACTAATTCTAAAAATTTTCTTATAAATTAACAATTGATTAATGATAAGTACAAATACAAGAATCTAAAGGTCTATACAAGATAAAAAAGGCATTAGATTCAGCTATTTAGAGGAAATATGAATACATACACGTATCTTTAAATAAGGTAATAATGAACATCAAAATGAGCAAAAATGCGTTTCGAAATGATGGATTTAGCTAAGATCGAAAGATCTTCTCTAAACCCTCGTTCGGAGCTAAACATTCAAAGTTTGGAAGAGCTGAAGGCTTCAATCAAAGCTCATGGGATTCTTGAACCTTTAATTGTTAGACCTAAGGATGGAAAATACGAGGTTGTTTGCGGAGAAAGACGCTTCAGAGTTGCCCAAGAACTCAACATTGCGAAAGTTCCTGTTCTAAAACACGATTATACAGATGACCAAGTACATATCGTGATGTTGGTTGAGAATCTTCAACGAGAAGATCTCTCGGCTCCAGAGATTGGTCGAACTGCAAGAGTGCTCTTAGGCGAAGACTACCCCAAGAAAAAACGCAAGTACAAGGATCCTGTACTAGGCACAGAAGCTGAAATCACAACGAAATGGATTGGAGCAATGATTGGGAAAAGCCGCCAGCGCGTAGAAGAATACATAAGCGCTTCAAAATTTGCAGGAGACAAGGCAGCTCAGCTTATAGCTCCCATTTCTCATAAACCCGTGAAAGGAACCGGTAGGATCACTACCGATACTGCTGCAAAGATAGCTCGAAAAATACCTACGCCACATCATGAAAAAGTTGCAGAAAAGGTCATTGAGAAAAAATTAGATCAGACTGCTGCCCGAAAATTCGTGGAAAAAGTCGCAGATAAAATTGGGGACAAAAAAGAAGAAGTAGCCAAGAAGCAAGCCTCAATAACTGACTACGCCCAAAGGGAACGCGACCCCCAGATTATCAAAGCTACTGCAGCTGAACCTATGGGACCTAGAGCAGTTGAAGAAATCTCCGTCGAAGAACTGGTTTCCGATAAATTCTGGGCGGATCGTCCTACTACAACTACACCGTCTTCGGCCGATGTGCTAGACGCTGAGATAGATATTGATGAAGTATTGGATGAAGTCGAAAAGGAATATGCAATAGACAAGTTTGAGCAAAAGACTTATTTGATCCAAAAGAACATTGCACGAGCCGTTAAAGATGATGCCATAGCTCAAGGCGCCAACGAATCAACAATCATCAATAGAATATTAGGTTTCCACTATAAAATTCCAGTTATTGAACTGGAATAAAATTCTAGGTGAAGCAAATTAGGGTGCTAGTGTAGGTATTCTTGAGATATGCTGAATAGTTCTGGATAGTTCTCAGTTCTTCAACTCAATTGCGGATAGCTTAAACATAGCATTCAACTATGTTTATATCGACAACTTAAGCACTCTCCCCTGGCTTGATTAATTTTGAATTGGCCTTCAGTTTATTCTTCAGACTCATCTGTTATTCCATTCTGAGTGATATAAAATATGGCTTCCCGCTCAGGAAGNNTGGGGAATCAAAAAGGCGGGCAATCCTAGCATTCCCTCGGGACTTTCGCAAGAAAATCCGATGGGTGGGACGATGTCCCCAAGCCAACCCAAGTGCCGGTACAATGGAGGAACCAGAAACAAGCGCCTCTGGACTTGCTAAAACTTGGTTAGTAACTACTACCGCCATATTAAACGAGTCAGCAAACTTAAGTAGATTTTCTGCATAGCGCATTAACGCCTGTTGGCGTGCTGGGAGTTGCTGTTGACCTACAAACTCCGCTCGAAAATGACTTGCTATGGAATCAATGACCATAAGCTTGATGTTCTCTTTTGGCACTAGACTTTTCGCTTCATTCACAAGAAGGAGCATGTGATCGACATTATATGCTTTACTTACTAGTATGTTTTTAAGGGCGGTCAGCCTATCTTTTCCTAGAGCTAGAGCCATTTCAGTTAATCTTCTTGGAGAAAATGTACCTTCTGTATCTATAAAATATGCTTTTCCCCCCAAACCGCCTTGCTCGGGAGGAAATTGCACAGTAATACAGAGTTGAAAGCCGATTTGAGTTTTCCCAGAGCCATATGCTCCCGATAACTCAGTGATCGCTCCAACCGGTACTCCCCCTCCTAGAATCTGATCAATATTACTTGATCCTGTCGTGAGACGAGGTTTTTCCTCTTGGAGCTCAAAAAACTCCGCGGCTGTGATTGGAGCGAATCCCAAAACCTTCCGCGCTTCTTTAATCACCTGTTTCGCAAACCGTTCGCTTAGTGCAATTGCCGAGGCGAGTTCCGCAGGGGATGTTGTTGCAAGAATTTCAATTGTTGTGTAGCCTTCCTCTCTGAGTTTCTTGCTAATTGTTGAACTGATCCCGGGTAGTTCCTCAATCCTTTTCAGTTCTTCAGCCATTATGGCATCCTCTTTATAATTTGATACAACCACGATCCCACTGCACGACCTCCCACAGGATAGGAACATCGTTATCTTTTATTGTTCAAGCTTTAGACCAGTCTTCTCGAATTTCAACGTTCCTTGCAGGAGAGCCGTTCCAGAGGGAACTACTCTGACATACCTGTCATAATATTTTGAGAACCAATCGGGCTTAAATATTTTCGGCTCTCCTAATAGATGAGATGAAGGAGTTCCCGAATAAAACAAGCTTAATTTCGCCCAGTTAAGATCAATTTCCTTTGATTTTCCTATGATGCAGGTATCTCTCCAAGATAAGGAAAGAAAGGTTTTTCTAAGGAAGTTGTAATGAATCCCTCTAGGTGCCAATCAATGGCTCAAAGCCGTCAAAAACCAAATGCCCAAAGTCTAAAACTTCTCCGAGTTCTTAATCTCTCAATAATCTTGTTTAGTCTCATATTTGTCGCGGATGTCATCTTCTATTTTGTCGGGGATGGTTCACTTCGAGATTTTGTCGTGATGATGTTTTCGTTGTATATGGTTATGGTGACTCTCACAGCACGTCTCCGATTTCAACCCGAACTCGGGCGGCAGATAATAATGGAATGGATAATTGTATCTAGCGTAGGAATAATAATAAGTTTGTATTTGGCATTTGTATTTACACTTTGAACTAGGTGGACATTGATTCGGTTGCGTATTTATAGGATAAGGAACAAGCTCGAAGTTCAGAAGCTTCAAGAAATCGTTGACTTTTTAGATAATCAAGAGTTGATTATTTATCCAACAGAGACATGCTATGGCCTTGGGGGGGATGCGACGCAGAAGGAGGCAATCGAGAAGGTTTTCTGTGTAAAACGCCGACCACGAACAAATCCACTACACATTGCTGTTTCATCATTAGATATGGTGAATAAATATGCGAAAGTGAATAAAAGGGTTCGAATCCTTTTTGAAGAGTTTCTTCCTGGTCCTCTAACTCTTATCTTAGAAAGCCGGGAAGTGTTGCCTTCTGCATTAAGTGCAGGGTATAAAACCTTAGGGATTCGGTTTCCAGATCATCCCATTCCAAAACAGATCATTGAAGCACTAGAACGACCAATTACAACAACAAGTGCGAACATTTCTGGACGACATCCTACTTATACAGCTAAGAAAGCTATGATCCAACTGGGGGACTCAATTGCAGCCATTATTGATGCAGGTCAACTCTCATATTGTCCTCCAAGCACTGTGTTTGATCTCACATCTGAGCCCCCTCGCCTCCTACGAAAAGGTCCAATTACCGAAACCGACATCATGAGAGCACTCAGTGGAACCTTGGATGCATAAAAGGAGGCTAGAGGATCCTTCGCATTAAGGATCGGTATAGAAAATTTCAATGGTGGGAATATAACGCTTCAAGGGAATCTAAACAATTTTTTGCATTAATCAAAATACGTTGAGTTGTCTAGTAACTGGTTCTTATTGTATTAAGTTGCATCCATCTGTTCCTCTTCTTTAGTGCCTTCGAACTTCACATGGCAAGGAAAAAACTCCCATATAATCAAGAGATAACACAAGAACAAGGCAACAGATCCCAAGATCTATATTCCAGTAGCTTCTTATATCTCCCATATCACTAGAACTAACAATCCAATTCCTTTAATGATCAATATTTGTGCGAAAAACATCTTTATACGAAACTTTTCTCAAACTATGAATCATTTAGGAGAAGCCCTTTTTGTCCGTATTAGGAATATTTCATTACATACTAGAATGGTTAAGAAGAAAAGGAGTAAAGAAATTAATTCTAGTACTTTTCGATTCATAAAAAGATAGTAGAAGAGTACTACCATTATTAGCATGCATAAACACACTGCTAAAGTGATTATCGCTCGGTTTGCTCGAGTATCTTGCGAAAGACGGAATGCAGACAAGTTGACTAAAACAAAAATTGTTAAAAATGTCATGCTGGCTAGAGATGCAATTTGCTCTAGACTTCCAAAAACGGCTAAAACGCATATTAAGATGGCTATAGATTCAAGACTGCGTGCAGGGACTCGTTTTGAGTTGATTTTCAAAAATGTCTTTGGAAAAATTCCTTCTCGCCCCAAGACATAAGATAATCTTGATGAACCATAGAATGAAGCATTAAACGCCGATGCCGTTGAAAAAATTGCTCCTATGGCGATTAATCTAAACCCTAGAGGCCCTAAAATAGGTTCTGCCGCCTTTGCGAGCGCATATTCCTTTACATCCTTGAGTTCGGTGTACTCTATATTTATTATGGCTACTAGTGAAGTGATTACATAAATTGAAATTACTATTAAAATGGAGTACAAAATGGCTCTTGGGAGAATATATTCTGGATCTCGGAGCTCTTCGCTAGCGTTTGCAATCAGTTCAAACCCTTCAAGAGCAATAAAGGTGAGCGCACTTCCTATTATTACTGCTAAATAACCATTTGGGAAAAGTGTTCCTCCCACCATTAAGTTCTTCGTTCCATAGGTTCCCAAGCCTAATAAGCCAACTGAAATGAAAAGGAGGAGAATTACAATTTTTACGATAACAATCAGATTTTGTGTTCGTGCCGTTTCTTTAACACCTGCAAGATTAATAAATAAAAACAGAAATATCAGAAAAAGTGTGAAAAAAACTCGAGAAATCGTAAAAATCATTTTAGAAGAAGTGAACGGGACTATTACCGCCGCTGCGAAGTAAGCTCCAAATGTAAAGGCGTATAAGGCGCATGCTACCACATATCCCAGCCAAAGCAGCCACCCTGTCAATGAGGCAAGCCGTCCTTGGCCAAATGCCATCCGAACGTACATATAACTGCCTCCAGCAGAGGGATATGAAACCGATAGATGTGTATAAGAATATCCTGTTGCGATTGCTGTGATTCCACCACACACAAAACTCAAAAATACTGCTGGACCCGCAATTCCAGCTGCAAGCCCGAGAATCGAAAAAATCCCACCTCCAATCATCCCCCCAATTCCAATAGCTAAGGCATCACCTAACCCTAACTCACGAGCCAGTATTCTATCACTGACAATCGATGTATCAGTGGGCAATCTTGAAGGATCTGATGGTGTGATAAAAAACCCTCCTCAATTATTTTCTTGGAAAATAAAAAGCAACAGTACAAGGGGCCGCTTTAGCGATCTGGTATACCTGAGTTCGTTCTAATCCGCGTCTCCACGGGAGCCACGAGGTTAGTTTTTCTCGTACTGCAACGAGCAAGAGGTCTACATTCTCTGTTCTTGCTGCATAAGTGATGGATTTTTCTAATGAATGGCCCAACACCACCTTTGGCTGAAAAATCACTCCAAAATGTTGGGAGTATTGTCCCACTAGGTGAAGGAATGATTTTTCTTGTTGTTGAAATTCTTTATCTGTCTGAAACTCCTTGAGGGGAACCTTATCGGATATAGTAACAATATGTAAGGCCTTAATATTGGATAACGCTTTCGGTTTGCATGTAACACCTATAGCGAGCTTAACCATGCTATCATCGAGTGTGTCTCCCATTTNNTTGGATCAAAATCATGAGATTTTCAAATTCTATTTCACGATACGAATCGAAATCACCTAGTAGTGAATGAACAATTAGGATTGGCTGTTGAGAATGCTTAACAATAAATGATGTATTGCTCCCTGTGATTGATGAGGGAAAGCCTTTCACATGCCGTGTTGTCATAATAGTCAGATCTGGTTTCGTCTTCTTGATAAACTTTGCAATATCTTTTTTTGGGGAATCACTGGGTTCCAAAACACATTGAAGTTGTACGTTCAGCAAATTTGCAGTGTGTTCTATCCTTTTTTCCAAATCTAAATATTCCTTAGAAACTTCTTTTTCTTTTGATTTAAAATGAAGAAGGGTTAAACTGGCACCTGCGCATTCAGCTAGACGCAACGCGAGAGTTGCTGCATCTGATTCCGATGGGAACCCTCGAAGTGGCAATATAATATTTTCCAGTTCAAGAAATATCCCCCAATCATTTCGTATTGCCTCTTTAAGGTTTATCATAAGAAACACCATATCATCTGGTTATTTTATAAAATACCAGTTAAAAATAGCCAACTTAGTAATTTGGGCTATTTTATAGGTATCGATTCGCCTTTCATTCGATTTGATTCTTTCATTTATGACATCAAGACTTTTTTGATCAGTGAATTACATCTCTAGACTCTATCGGGTATCGTTGACATTAAATATTATTTTAATAGTTTATTTGTTCTTCATGCGTGATCTCCTATTCCTAGGTACTGCATCTAAAAGATTTATCGTATGACTGATTACTTTTGGGCAAAAAAGAAACTACCACATAAGAGTGTCGGTTTATTGAACCCACCTTCTATCAATATCGAATTGATTCCTTCTACAGTAGGGAGCTGTGTGAACTGTTGGAGAACCGCCCACACAGGTTCAACAGCCAATGCTCCTTTAGTATTTTGGTTACGCATCAGTTGAAACCCAAAGACACATCCAGCTTCTTTCAATAGTGAGTTGATTCGCTCTACGAGTTGGAGCCAATCAGAAGGCACGGTCCATTGGAAGGGTTCGAATCCGAAGATTAGATCTACTTTCTCTCTAATCGGGCTTTCCGTTAGTGGAGTCGATAAGAATTCGATAGATGTAGCCAAAGGATCTTCGAGGACGATGTTTACGTTTTCCTGAGCAATTTGAGTGAGTCTCCTATCTCGAGGCTCAAGCGTATAAATTTTCTTAGGACGGAACTCCTCCGCAAGATAGATTGTACTCCACCCTGTCCCTCCAAAAAGGTCAATAATGACTTCCCGGTTTCTAGAAGCGGGGAATAGCTCATTGATCAAAGCAATTGCTTGGTTAATAATCAATTTAACAAAATCTGAAGAGAAGAATGCATCCAAGGCAACAAGGGGAATAGAAATCTTGACATTGTCGTCTCCTTGAAGGACTTGATAAATAGTTTCAGCCAACACACTGTTATATCTTGCGACTGCAGGGCCTGTGTTTGTGAATTCATTTTCATTATCTGTGACCTTGAAATCATACCCTTGCCATTGATATTTTGCTCCGACGTGTTTTAATATATTATAATTGGCAAGGATTTCGAGAACTAACTCGATAAGTTTAAGGTTGCGAAGGTTTTTTGCCTCCGCAATTTCAACTATCGTCTTGGGCGCTTGGAGGAAGACATTAAAGTCAAGGGGGCTGCGAATAACTGCTTGTGCGAGCATCCGTTTGCAGTAATCCTTTAATCCACTAATGATATTCTGAATGTCTGACTCCACTCTACAACGCTTTAAAAAACTCATCTTTTACCACCCGGCCNNCCACCCGGCCACAAGAAACCCCACAAACAACAAGTTGTGGGATGAATTGTGGAAATGTTGATTATATCTGTATTGGCACGTTAAAATGGTTTTTGATGGGTTAGTTCGATAACATTTTTTGCTGATTATTAACTTTAATCGAAGAATTAGGAGCTTCGAAGGATCTTACAATACTTTAAAGTATACTTTCATAGCATTTACATTCAATTATTAGATTAGCATCTAATAAGGAGTTGGAAAAGCAATGAATCAATAGTCAATTGACTTTCCCCTTGATTACTTCCACTTAAGACCACTTTGAAAAATAGTGTGCCCAATAGACTAAAACGGTATATTTTTCTCCTCTATACAGTTTCTTCTCATCGGTGTTTGTGAATGAAGGAGGCTGAATTTGTAGAGATCCTCAGAGATCTTGAAAAAAGAGCTGATCTCTACGCCTGCGCATTGATTACTCGAGATGGCATCCGCTTGGCTACTTCGGCAGAAGCAAGAGAAGATGCAGATATTCTGTCGGCCTTAACAGCTGCTGTTCTCTCGCTAGGACAAAAGGCTACAGATATGCTGAACCATGGAGACTTAGAAGAGTTAATAATACGTGGAACTGCTGGATATAGTGTAGTACGTAGGATTGGGGAAGATCATCTCCTTGTTGCTGCAGGATTCAACGTAATTCGTTTAGGATTGGGAGTTAATCTTATCCGTAAAGCATCCGAACTACTTGAGAATATTATACACAGTTCCTAGGGGTTCAGATTCTTCAGAACAATTTTTAGTTAAAGCGTAAAGCTTGATTCATTTATAGAAAGCTCTCAAAATTATATAAGCAACAAATGTTATTACATCAGAAATTGAATATACAATTCAAAAGAACCTTAATTTGGGTGAATCATTCTTTCAAAACCTTGGAATCCTGTCGGAAAAAGGTTATATGCTTTTAATCACTTGGGATGAGGTAACTAATAGAAATTTCAGCATATTTAATTAACCAAGTATGGTGAGTGGCTTTGAAGGATGCTTCTTGTTCCGTAGAAAATTGTACCAACACTGCAATCCGTTCTCTTTCAAAAAAAAGAATTCTGGAGGTCGCTGAAAAACTTGGTTTGAAAATAGTAACTGCTAGGTCAGGCCGAGCCAGAAGAGCCTACCTCTGCAAAGCTCATTATAAACAAATAAAGAAAGAGCTAAAGCATATAGAAAAACTAGAACGAATGCGATATGGTAGCTAAGTTATTTTAATTTTAAACATTATTAATTTTTAAAATAACAAAATCACTCTTACTTGTGATTTGAAAGGTAAATCAAACCAACTAAATACAATTCTCGGAGACTAATGTCTCCCCAAGTGTTTTGCTGTATGCTAAGAAGGGAACTGACAAATTATTCGAATAATCTACAAGTGATCGTGTCGGAAAATCTATTATGAGCGATGAGTGCATGGGCGCTCGGCGAGATCAGGGATCCGCAAGCTATCGCCCCACTAACCCAGATGATGGAGAACGAAAAGGACGATACAGTCATCGCAGTCCTCAAACACGCTTTAACAACACTAAAACCGCTGAATCGTAACCACGACTTGTAACCTTTTGAAACTTAAGTCCGTTTGCGATAACGCGAATATAACTCCATATAACTTCACTAGACCATCAACTGAGATTGGTCCTCAGGTTTCTGTCCGATCTGAGTACCAGTTTACTTCCCCACCACCAGCGTGATGGCCTTTGCATGGCACGCCTCTCTACATTCGAGACAGAGGATGCACTGGCTGTCCCTGACCCGTTCGTACGTGTAGTCGAGCAGGGGCACCCCGGTTGGGCATATCTTTTCACAATCTCCACAACGATCACAAAGAGTGGGATCACGCCCAATGCCGAGTAAACTAAACTTCGCGCAATAGCCTAAGAGTAAGCCCGTAGGACAGAACCAACGGCACCATCCCCGTTTGACAAAGATGATAAGAATAATCACAAGAAGAAGGATGAATAATCTTATCCAGAAGAGGATAGGAACATCTCCAATCGCTCTTAGCTTTAAAGGGTCCCAAAAAATGAACAACATAGGTAAGGCTGCAAATAGAGTGGTTACTGGACTAAGGGGACTAAAGGGTTCATCAGCAAAAACCCCAAAGGCGTTTCGGATATCATCTCCCTGTCCCTGGTAAGTACGGATACCAATAGCCGCTACAATAATGGTAGTGATCGCTACGAATGTTTTAGCAAAATCCTGGAGATCTTTATTAGTTTTTTTGGCAGGTCTCCTATGACGGACGGGAACATAGCCTGCCAAATCCTGAAAGGCTCCAAAAGGACATGCCCAAGCACAAGTTCCCCTGCCAAATAATGCTCCAACTAAAGCAAAGGTAGCAAGGGCCAAAAAGGGAAAAGCTCCACTTGCAGTCACAAGTTGAAACGCATAGAAGCTTCCCATGATTGTCCCGTAGGGAGCCCCATCGGGCTGCTCCACTGGAAAAATAAACCCGGTCTTTATAATTCCGAAGATAAGGGAGTTTAAAAGAAGAAATGAGAATATTTGTGAGATGTGACGCAATATTCTTGTCTTGCGTGTTGATAGTTCTACTAGTCTTCTTCGGCGCAAAATTTTCACTCCAATGCATGAGTTTCAGGGCCTTGGGGTCCCAGCAAGACAGCTCTCAGAGAGTTGTTTCATAAATCCCACTATGACATTAAATTCTTCTGCAAAGATTGCTAAAATGAGGGAAATTACCCCCGTGGTGATCATCAAAGCCGCTTTACTGGAAGTCCGCATTTGAATTGCTCCTTTATCCGTAGGTGCTCGGGTGAGCTGTTTAAAAATAAAGTTTTTGTTCGTAGCTTCTTTTCCAGCAGAGATTCTTGTAGGAAAAGACTTGAAAAGTTGTCATCCCATCTCCTATGAACCACAGTCGCTAGTTCGCTTCTTTTAGACATGTTTGAGTGGTTATTCCTCTGTTTCCATGGATGATTTCAATTTTTTAAAGGCCTGCTTCAATTCGTCTTGCAACGCAGCTCGTATTCCTAAACCACCTGTAGGAGGAGCGGCTTCGAGCCCCCCTTCAGCATCGGAGGGCGCTTTAGTGAACCCTTGAAAACCAGGTTGCCAATCTCCAGTCACCACAGGCTCTCCTGGGGCAGTAATTGGTACGGATGGTAGTTCACTAGGAGTTCCTGAACGTTGGGAGATAGCTGATCGCAATTCTGCTTGGATCCCTCCCTCGCCAGATGCAGGCACTTTAGATGGACTTGGGGCGCTTATAGGCATTGATGCAGGAGCACCCGCCGTCATGGGACGAGACTCAATTGAACGAATTCTCCCCTCAAGCCGATTCATTTGTTGTTCTACTTGATCTAAAGCTCCTATAACTAAGTTCATCAACCTAGTAATGAGTCGAACAACTTCCTTCATTTCTTTTGAACCAGAACTAAACAAATCTGTCGTAAATGATTCAAGGCTCAAAATTCTACCATCCAGTGTTTTCTCCGTATTCTACTGTACAGATGAGATTTAAAAAAGTTGCGAATATCGAGATTTTTGTCAACAGGGATGTAGAATTAAAGGCGGGTATTTATTTACGAATTTGTTCAACAAAATCCGACTAGCTGAAATGTTTATAGGTTTTACCATCCCAAGTTCCTATTACATCCCACTTCTATCAAACCGTACATTCTCCAATTGTGCTTCCTTAAAAAATACATAAAATGGATCAGGTTTTCTAGGGCTTATACCAAGAAAATGCGTAATATTTGACTTTATTGGTTTCAAAAATCATCGCAATAACAAATCTTTTGCGAACAGAAGTGGCTAGACGCCCCGCACGGACAAGTTGAATTGGAGAAAGTTCTGTCCCTTTTGGAACAGCGCTTACCAAGAAAGGCGAATGATCGATCCCTGGCCCGTGTTCATAAACGGCCATATCGCAACCGAATTTTAGACCAGGTCGTACCACATACTCTCGCTCTCTTAGGTCAGAGTAGACAAGATAATGGTCTTCGAACATTTCATAATAGCGGGTAGCAATCTTGGTTAGAGTTTCAATGTCTATATTCTCCCTAAGTTCCGAATCGAAAAGTATTATCCGTTTTTTTTCAAGAAGATATTTAGCTTCTAAAAATGATAGTTCTAGGGGTACTGTGAAATGTGGGGATTTTGGCTTGCGGATTCCTAGAGCCTTACCATAGAATCCTTCGGCATATAATTGGCTACCCTGTTCTGGGTCCCATACTATAATTCGGGACCCAACAAGCTCAGCCTTTATATATTGCGATTCCTCATCCAGTTCCTCTGATGCTTCTTGCGTCATGATTATCCTCCGTGAGTAATAGCTAAGATCCGGATCGCATCTGAAGCATCTTCTGTAATATCTGCAATAGTCTCTATTCGTTCAATGAAGTCTCGCACTTCCATAAGGAATTTCGGTTCCAATTCGTCTAGATGATAGAGTTCAATTGTCAAAGAGCGAAATATATCGTCTACTTCTGTTTCTATGGCGTCAATCTGATTAGCTAACTGTATTGCGTGACTTACGTTCGATCCTAATGCTCTTACGGCATTTTTCAGATTGCTAACACAGTTTATTACCTTTTTTAGCATTGAATCGATCATACTGGCGATTCTCTTGGGGGGTCGCCATGCCTTGATAAATTCGAGATAAAATGAGGCGCCTTCCGCATACTCTCCAATGGAATCAATCTTGATAACGAGTCGAAGTAGATCTTCTCTTGTTTCAATCATAGCACCTGAAATTCTCCGGAATATCTGTCGCTTAAGTTTATCAGCTTCTCCTTCTAATACCTTAACTTTATCTAAGGCACTTATAAATCTCTCATTATCGTTAGAAACCCAAGCATCGACGCTTTCTGCCATCTCGAGGACAGTCTCTTCAATTTTACGTACATGATCTAAAGCGATATCTAGGATCTTCCGTTCTTCTGCCCGAGAGAAGGCATCTATATCTATTGTCATGGACTACATCCCCAAGGATGCAATTAAATTGAATGTTAAAAGATTTTAGATTTGGAACCCTTCAACATAAGATTACATTGGATTTGAAACGTTATAAACCACTCTTCTAAGCAGAAATTGCTAAAAACCTATAGATTATGGATTGTTTTCAAGAGAACATTGCTAATTCGTGAAATTTGTTGAAAATAGATTGAATGCATAAATAAGAAATGTTTCATGAGATGTGTTCTGGAAGGAAGACGCTGCTTACGGCAGCAACAAGCACAAAAATAGCAACCATGCCCATGAATCCGGGCAGCCCATATTGATCTAACATGACTCCTCCACTTAATGGTCCAATGATCATTCCTGACCCAAAGATCACACTATACACTCCAAAAGTTGTTCCACTTGTATCTTTCTTTGAAATGTCACTTAAATAAGCAAGAATTGCTGGAGGAAATGCACCTGCTCCAAGACTGACCAGGAGAACAACAGGCCATCTTGTCCACAGGATTTCCATTGTTTCCGANNAGGATAGCTAACACTCCAAAACATAGAAGTCCCACTGTAATGAAGGGTCGTCGTTTTTCAAGACGATCTGAGAGCCGTCCATTGATGATCATAGAGATGAAGAGAGCACCTCCCATTAGAGCTAGAACTCTGAAAGCGGGGGAGCCTAAAGAAAGATCAATTCGTTCAGCTAAACGCTCTGAGAACGTTATGATCAACCCGTAAAGACAAATCGTTGGAACATAAACTGGCAAGAGGTGTTGAATGTTTCTATCTTTAAAAACAGATTTCAGCATGATCCAGCTGCTAATTCTTGGTCTTACAGTTCTCGTTTCATTAACAAAGAAGAGGACAAGCACTGCTGAGATAAAAACAATTATTCCAGCACCAATAAACAGGTGATTTGGCTTGGCATCATACACATTGATGAGGAACACTCCTGCAACATATCCACCAGCAAGCCCTCCAAGTGTTACCATGTCAAAAATTGCCATGAGTTGGGCTCGATTATCCAATGAAGCGGAGTCTGAAACCATGGTAAGGGTTGAAGAAACCTTAGATGCCGCACCAATTCCAAACAGTGCTGAAAATAGGAATAATGCAAAAACAAAATTTGTTATTGCAAAGCAAAACACTGCTATCGCTGAAATGAAGTGTGAAAATAGAAGAATAGGCTTTCTCCCTATTTGATCAACGAGGGTTCCAAAAAACATGACGGTTAAGACTTCTGCAAGCGGGTAAAAGGCAATAATTAAGCCAACCGTCAAATTTGAAACTCCCATTTCAAGATACTTTGTGCTAGTGATAACAGCAATAGAAAGGTAAGCAGCGGCTCGCATGATCAAAGTTGCAAAATACAGGAAAAATAGACTACTTTTACTACCACTAATAATATTCGGACTTTTATTAGTATCAAACGATTCAGATGTTTCCAAAGCAACGATCTCCTGCCAGATTTCAGTTGCGTTGTTCTTACTAATTTAAAGGTTATCTTTGGAAATAACACCTATTGAAAAATATTCCTTTATTTATCCTCTAGAACTTTTTAAAAATATAATTTTGCAGTTACAAGAGGTCTTCTTCCCTCAGTAAAGAATTGATATACTGAATAAATAGCTAAAGTATAGCCATAGCTACCTCAGCTAACATCTCCTTATTTTCACCAACTTCATCTTGATAGACTGGTTGAAGAGTCATCTTTCGCAAATGGATTAG
>JABAOC010006558.1_pt3 | contig 44786 bp, 40 predicted proteins | sample 7062161 | NCBI WGS metagenome assembly JABAOC01 (sample SAMN14538625, study PRJNA623070) | marine sediment metagenome | biome: marine biome [ENVO:00000428]; feature: marine pelagic biome [ENVO:01000023]; material: deep marine sediment [ENVO:00002113] | place: India: Gulf of Khambhat ... | reverse complement strand
GGGCGGTGTTGCAGTCTGCCACGACCTTCTGGGGCTGGCCAACTTTCGGGCCGGCGAGTGGGATGGCGCCTTCCACCACTGGCAGTCGGCGCTGGAGAGCATGGAAGTGGCCGGTGTGGCCGACCAGAAGATCGCCATGCAGGCCAACATCGCAGAGTTGTTGACGTTGCGCGGCGAATTCGACCGGGCTTTGCACCTGTTCAACTCGGGGCTGCAGCTGGCCGAGGAGCTCGAGGATCCTTCCCTCGCCCTGCGTTGCAGGATCGGTGTCGCACGGCTTGAGTTCGAGCGCGGCGCGTATACCTCGGTGCTGGCGATGACCGAGGAGATTCGAGAGCTGCTGCCCCCGAGCGGCGCCTGGAAGGCCGACTTTCAGACCACCGCTATCCGCGCGCTGGCCTACCTGGAGACGGGCGATGAGCTACAAGCGTGGCAGGAGGCGGCTCGGCTCGAGCAGCTCTACCAGGGCAAGGAGGGTTGGTTCGAGCGGCGCGCCGAAGGTGATGCCGTTCGCATCCGGGTCATCGATCTCGACAGCGACGCCTGGCTAGCCGGCATGGTCGCACAGCAGGGAATCGGAGAAACGACTGAGACGGATCCCTACGGCGAAGGATTCCTGCAATTCCACCAGGCCCAGGTCTTGGCTCGGGCCAAACCGGCCGAGGCGCGGGTCGCGGCAGAACGCGCGGTCGTCTTATTCGAACAGCTCGGCGCCGCCCCGATGCTGGCTCGCGCCCGGCAGCTGGCGGAGGAGCTGCCCGAGGTCGACTCTGCCGCCGGAGCGGAAGGCGAGCAGGACGTGAGCGACGACAAAATCGACGCGTGGTTCGATAGCCTCGAAGGCTGATGCTGTAACGAACTCCGAACATCGCACATCGAACATCCAACATCGAATTCGTTGAGACGTAGCACGGCGCAGCGCGCCCACTTCGATCTGCGTTCGCCCTTCCAGCCGACGGGCGACCAGCCGACGGCTATCGAGGAGCTGGTCGCCGGGCTCGAGCGCCGAGAACGCTGGCAGACGCTGATGGGTGTCACTGGCTCGGGTAAGACACTGACGATGGCGCACGTAATCGCGCGCTGGGGTCGCCCGACTCTCGTGATGAGTCACAACAAAACACTCGCCGCACAGCTTTACGGCGAGCTCAAACAGTTCTTCCCAGCTAACGCTGTCGAGTACTTCATATCTTACTACGACTATTACCAACCCGAGGCCTACGTCCCCCAGACGGATACCTACATCGAAAAGGATGCCTCGATCAACGAGGACATCGACCGACTCCGCCTGCGGGCGACTTCAAGCTTGATGGAGCGCGATGACGTCGTCGTCGTGGCTTCGGTCTCGGCCATCTACGGACTGGGCGAGCCGGCAGAGTACAGAGACCTGCTGGTGATCCTCGAGCGGGGCCAGGAAGTGCGCCGCGACGACATACTCGCGGCCTTGGTCGATGTGCAATACGGGCGTAACGATCTTGATTTCCGCCGGGGGACCTTCCGGGTGCGCGGCGATGTCGTGGAGGTCTTCCCGGCCTACGAGGAACAGGCCGTGCGCATCGAGCTCTGGGGCGACGAGGTCGAGCGCCTGACGAAGATCAACCCGCTCACTGGCGACGTGATCGCCGAGCTCGATCGTGCCGCAGTCTACCCCGCCACTCACTACGCTATAGCACAGCCGTCGATCAGGCAGGCCGGCGAATTGATTCGGGCCGAGCTCGACGCACGCCTGCTCGAGCTGCGCCGAGCCGGGCGCTTGCTCGAGGCGCAGCGCCTCGAGCAGAGGACCCGCTACGACCTCGAGATGCTACGCGAGGTCGGGTACTGCGCCGGAATCGAGAATTACTCGCGCCACCTCTCGGGCCGAGCCGAAGGCGAACGACCTGCTTGCCTGATCGATTACTTCCCCGAGGACTTCTTGGTCATCGTCGACGAGTCGCACGCCACCATCCCACAGATCGGTGGGATGTACGAAGGCGACCGGTCGCGCAAGAGGACGCTAGTCGACTACGGTTTCCGACTTCCCAGCGCGCTCGACAACCGACCGCTCAAGTTCGAGGAATGGGAATCGCTGGTGCCGCAAGCGATCTTCGTCTCGGCGACACCGGGCGACTACGAGTTGGAGCGGTCTGGCGGCGTTGTGGTCGAGCAGGTTATCCGACCGACGGGGCTACTCGACCCGGCCGTCGAGGTCAAGCCGGTCCGCGGCCAGGTGGACGACCTGATGGGCGAGATCCGTGAGCGCGCGGCGCGCGGCGAGCGGGTCCTGGTTACGACGCTGACCAAGCGGATGGCCGAGGATCTCACCGAGTACCTGCTGGGCGTGGGGATCAGGGTCCGCTATATGCACTCCGATATCGACGCCATCGAGCGGGTCGAGATTCTGCGTGGTCTGCGCCTCGGTCTCTTCGATGTACTCGTCGGAATCAACCTGCTGCGCGAAGGTCTCGATCTGCCGGAGGTGTCGCTCGTTGCGATTCTCGATGCCGACAAAGAGGGCTTCTTACGCTCCGACAAGAGCCTGATTCAGACGATCGGTCGGGCGGCGCGCAACGAGCGCGGCAGGGCGGTGATGTATGCCGACACGTTGACCGGTTCCATGCAGCGGTGCATCGAGGAGACCAATCGCCGCCGCGAGATACAGGCCAGCTACAACGTGGAGCACGGGATCACACCCCGCTCGATACGCAAGTCGCCCGATGAGGTGCGACGTGCCACTGCGGTCGCCGATTCGCGCCTCGACCCGGGGGCCCGGGCGGTCGAGACGCTGGCCGGGCTCCCCGAGCTGGAGCCCGACGAGCTGGTCGAGCGTCTCACGCTCGAGATGCAACGTGCTGCCGAAGAGCTCGACTTCGAGTTGGCGTCCGAGCTGCGGGATCACATCTTCCAGATCAAAGCGGAGGTGGAGACAAGAGGGCATCGCGACGCAAAAGGCAGTGGCAGATGAGCCGATCCCCGAGCCACGAATCTCAGCTGGGCCCTAACGCTTTGTCCGAACCCGAGCTGGTTCACTGGGGCGAGCGGGTCGGCGCCACCATCCAGCCGCCGTTGTGGATCGCGCTGCACGGCCCACTCGGCGCGGGGAAGAGCGTCCTGGCTCGAGCGATCTGTCGAGGTGCCGGGATCACCGGGCATATCCCTTCACCGAGCTTTACCCTCGTCCAGGGCTACTCGAGCCCCAGGAGCTTCCCGGTTCATCACGTCGACCTGTTCCGTCTACAGCCCGGCGACCCCATCGAGCCACTCGGCTGGGAGGAGCTACTGAGCGCTCCGGGCCTTGTGCTCTTGGAGTGGGCGGAACGCGCCGGGGACCGGCAACCGGCAGATCGCTGGGAGGTCGACATGGAATACGGGTCGACGCCCGAGCAGCGCGTCGTCCGGGTGAAACGCCTGGGCTCGGCCCCGGAGCTGTTGCAATGGTGAAGACCGGCCGGCGGGAGAGCGCTTCCGGAGAGGGGCCCGAGCCGCAGATCTGGCTCGCGCTCGAGACTGCGACGTCCGTCGGTTCGGTTGCCGTCTGGCGTGACGGGCTGGCCATCGAGTGCAGCTTCAACATCCGGGGCTCGCATTCAGAGCGTGTGCTGCCCGCCGTCGATCACGCCCTCGAGGTCACAGGGACTTCACCCGAGGATGTCGCCGCCCTCGTCGTCGGCTGTGGGCCGGGCTCGTTCACCGGTGTGCGGATCGCCGCCTCGTTGGCCAAGGGCTGGACGATGGCGCGCGGTACGCCATTATTCGCCTACCCCAGTCTGCTGGCCCTCGCCGCCGGGACCGGGGTCGGCGGACCCGTCTGCGCCGCCTTCGATGCCCGCCGCGCCGAAGTCTACGCTGCCTGCTATGAGATATCGGAGCAGGGGGCCACCGAGAGACTGGCCCCCGCCGCCTGGCGGCTCGAAGATCTTCTCGACGAGCTAGCTCGTCGGGATCTCAAGCCGGCGGCCTTCGTCGGTGACGGGGCGACGGCCCATCGGGGGAGGATCGCTGAAGCTCTGGCCGGCGCGCTCGTGCTGCCTGAGCACCTGGCTGTCCCCCGCGCCGCCAGCCTCCTCTGGCTGCGCTCGGTTGACCCCCAGCTGGGGCACGTCGCGCAGCCGGCGGACTGGGAGCCCCTTTACGTCCGTGATTGGCGGGTTCCAGAGGAGCGGGGTGGAGAATGAGCACAGCTGAGCGGCTAACGATGCCGGACATCCGCCGCATGGAGGAAGCGGACCTCGACTCGGTGATGGAGATCGAGTGTACGTCGTTTTCCACACCCTGGAGTCGCGCCAGCTTCTCCAACCTGCTGGGCCGCGATGATGCCTCGCTTTGGGTCGCCGCCATCGACGGGAACGTCGTGGGCTACGCCGTGGTATGGTACGTTCTACGAGAGGCCGAGCTGGGGAACTTGGCTGTGGCCTCCGGCTGGCGCCGCCGCGGCCTCGGTCGCTACCTGCTCGACTGGGTGCTCGATAGGGCGCGGCGGCGCGGCGTGGAGCGGATCTACCTCGAGGTCCGTGTCAGCAACCAAGGCGCCCAGGAGCTGTATGAGCGGAGTGGATTCCAGCATGTGGGCGTCCGCAGACGCTACTATCGGGCGCCGGTCGAGGACGCCCGGGTCATGTGCCTCGACCTGGGCCGCGGCAAGTAGATTCTGCTGTAAGCCGGGGCCAGCAAGCGACGCGTTGACAATAAGTTGACGGGCGGGTATAATCTTGGCTGGCGTCAGTTTTGGCCGTACCGACGCCAACCGCCCCAGTGGAGGAGCCATGTCACGCAGTGTCAACAAAGCGATCATAATCGGCAATCTGGGTAGTGATCCCGAGATCCGCACCACGCCGCAGGGGAGCCGTGTAACCACGCTCTCAGTGGCGACGAATCGCCGCTGGCAGAACCGCAACGGCGAGATTCAGGAGGACACCCAGTGGCATCGGGTCGTCGCCTGGAACAAGCTAGCCGAGATTGTCGAGCAGTACCTGAAGAAGGGTGACCGCGTCTATGTCGAGGGGCGGATCCAGTATCGCCAGTGGGAGGACCAGAACGGCCAGAAACGCTACACGACCGAGATCGTGGCCAACGAAATGGTGATGTTGGGTGGCCGCGGAGAGGGCGCCCTCGAGACGCAGCGGGCGCCGACCTATGGGGGTGAGGACTATGATGACTTCCCGGCGGAATCGCTGGAGGAGGGTGACGACCTGCCCTTCTAAGAACCTCTTGTCCGTTGCCGCAATCGCACTAGCGGCGCTACTGCCTGAAGCCCTCCCCCTACACGCTCAAGAAAGGCAGGAACCGACGACGCCCCAAGAGGGCCGTCGTGTTCACGTCGTACGTACGGGAGATACGCTCTGGGATCTGGCGGAGTTCTACCTCAGTGATCCCTTCCTGTGGCCCGAGATCTACCGGATCAACACCATCGTCGTCGAGGACCCGCACTGGATCTATCCGGCCGAGGAACTGCTGGTCCCGGGGGTTGGTGAGGTCATACGCCCGCCGACTCCTGTGCCCGGCGAGGAGCGGATACCCGGCGAAGAGGTCGTCGAGCGCGTCCCCACGCCGGAGATCCCCACGCCGGAGGTTGGGGAGATCCCCGAGCAGATCATGGTCGAGGAACGACCCACGATCTTCGTCGAGCGTGACATCGCGGAGACCACTCTGACCTACCAGCCCATCGCGGCGGTGCCGCCCAGCGCTGTTACCGCTACCGATTTTCACCGGGCAGGTATGCTCTTGCCGCTCGCCGAGCTCGGCCCGCGCGGCGAAGTTGTCGGTGCGGCTGCGCCCAGCGGGTTCCTTGCACAGCCTCTCTCGACCATACATAGGTACGAGCGGTTCTACTTGAGCCATGCCGGCGGCGAGCCGCCGGATCCCGGTGACCGTGTGCTGCTGTTCCGGATCGAGCGGCTCGTGAGACCGTGGGGCCGCGTGATCCGGCCGACGGGGCTGGCGACTGTCGCGGCGGTGCATGAGGACGTCTCCGTGGCCGTGCTGGTCGAGGTGTACGACCGCGTCGTGGTCGGCGACCAGGCGATCGAGGCCGAGGCGTTCGATCTGGGGCCGGGTATATTCGCCGAGCCCGTGTCGGCCGGCCCGGGTGGTGAGCTGGTTGCGCTCATGGATAGGCAGCTGGTTGCCAGCACCGAGGACTTCGTGTTCATCGACATCGGACGCTCACAGGGCATCCAGGTCGGCGATGAGTTCGACCTCTACGTTGAGCCTCGGCGCAACCGAGATGGGCTGAGGCTGCCGGAAGAGCACGTAGCGACGGGCCGCGTGATGCGGGTCACCGAGCAGACCGCGACCCTCCGGCTGCTCAGCATGCGGCATCCCACGGTCGACGTCGGAGTAGCAGTGCGGTTGGTGGCCAAAATGCCGTCCTAGGCTGGAGTCCCATGGAGCTAGCCTCCCACGGTGAAACTAGGCCGGCCGGCTCACAGAGCCGGCCGGCCTAGTTTCTGACCTTGCGTTTCGTATATTCCCCTTCGCATGCACCTAGTCGCGTACGCAATCGCTGCGGTCCTCTATCTGGCCGCGTCCGTTAGATATACGATGCGGTTTGCCCGGGCCCACCCGGGCGCCACCGCGCCGGTGGCCATCATCGTCTATCTCGCGGTGCTGAGCCATCTGCTGGGCGTCAGCCTCTACTGGGCGAGCTACGGGGAGCCGCCGCTCGTTGGGCTCGGACCTTCCCTGGCCAGCCTAGCGCTACTCGTCGGCCTCGCCATCGCCGGCCTCGCGCGCTTCAGCGCTGCCAGGCCACTCGGGCTCTTCCTCGCTCCCGTCGCCACACTGCTCCTCGTTCTCGCAATGATCGTCGGAATCGAGCCGACCGGCTCGGTCCTGGCCTTTCGCGGCACTTGGCTCGTGATTCACATTTCCGCCGGCTTCATCGGTTACGCTGGCTGGCTCGTGTCGGCGGCGGCCGCATTGATGTACCTGCTCCAGTTCCGCCAGCTCAAGCACAAGCAGCTGGGCGCCGTCTTCGAGTTTTTCCCGCCCCTCGAAACGCTCGACAAGCTCGGCGAGTGGGCTCTCATTACAGGTTTCTGTACCATGACTTTGGCTATCGCCATCGGCTGGGCCTGGACGATTCGCTTCGAGGGCGGGTTCCGCTGGTCAGATGCCAAGGTCATCTGGGGCGTCCTGGCCTGGCTGGCGATGCTGCTGGCGATCTGGATACGCTTCAGCCGCGTACGGACCCCGCGCCAAGCCGCGACATGGAACGTTGTCGGATTTGCCGTGGTATTTGTGGCATATCTCGTGGCCAGAATGATCATCCCGGAGACGCAGTTCTTCCTGTAGCGAGGAGCAGAGCGAAGGAGGCCCCGGAGCCGTGTCCACGATCAAACCCGTCGAGAACGGACTAGAGGTCGCGTAATGCCGTTCGCAGCAGTCGGGCTGAACCACCGCACGGCACCGATCGAGGTACGGGAGAAGTTCGCCTTCGCCGCTACCGAGATGACGGACGTGCTCAGCCACGTCCTCGATGGCAGGGGCGTGTCGGAGGCGGCGTTGATCTCGACCTGCAATCGGACCGAGTTCTATCTTCACGTCACCGATTTCGACTTAGCCATCCCCGGCGTCATCGATACGCTCGCCGCTCAGGCCGGCGAACTTCCCAAGCCGGCCGAGCGCTACATCTACGTCCAACGCGGTGCCGACGCCGTACGGCACCTCTATCGAGTCGTCTCCGGCCTCGACTCGATGGTACTCGGTGAGGTCCAGGTCCAGGGGCAGGTGCGCGACGCGTATGAAACCGCCCGCAGCCTGACTGGTCAACGGCAGGCGGTCCGCGCCGTTTTCAACCGCCTGTTCCAGAGCGCCCTGTCGGTCGGTGGCCGCGTGCGGAGCGAGACGCGGCTCGCCGAAGGGGCGGCTTCTATACCTTCGGCGGCGGTTGAGCTGGCCCGCAAGATCTTCGGTTCCCTGCGCGGGCGGCGCGGCATGGTGATCGGCGCCGGCGACATGGGGGAACTTACTCTAGAGTGCCTGATGGACGAGGGCGTGTCGAGCGTCCTGGTCGCGAGTCGCAATATGGTGCGTGCCAAAAAAGTGGCCAAGCAATTCGGCGGGTCCGCGGTGGCCTTCTCCGATTTCTGGGAGGACCTCCCGCAGATGGACATCGTCATCACTTCCACGGCGGCGCCCCACGCGATGATCACACTGGGAGATTTCCAACGCCGCATGCCCCGGAAGCTCAAGTCGCCGCTCTTCATAGTCGATATCGCGATACCGCGTGACGTGCAGCCCGAGATCGGCGACCTGCCCAACGTCTTTCTCTACAGCATCGATGACCTGGAGGGCATCGTCACGACCAACCACGAGCGCCGCAAGGCCGAGGTCCCGAAAGCTGAAGCGATCGTCGAGAACGAGGTCGACAAGTTCTGGCGCTGGTATTCGGGCTTGCAGGCCGTCCCCTTCATTCGAGAATTGCGTGAGCGGGCGGAAGGCGTGCGGCAATCGGAACTGGACCGCGCACTGGCCCACTTAAGCCACCTCTCGGAATCGGACCAACAGCGCGTCGAGCGACTGACCCGCGACCTGTTGCAGAAAGTCCTCCACCAGCCGACTGCGCGCATGCGGGCGGCGGCAGAGGACGGTCGCGAGCATGACATTCTGGAAGCGGCAAGGTATCTGTTTGGGATCGAGGAAGAGGATGGGCTCGAGAAGAAGAGCTCAGAGTAAGTCGGTCCTCGTCACTGGCGGCGCCGGCTTCATCGGTTCGCACGTGGCCGATGCCTACTTGACGCGCGGTTGGTCTGTAACGGTCGTTGACAACCTATCTTCGGGCAGGCGTGAGAACGTCCCGTATGGCGTCGAGTTCGTCGAGCTTGATATACGGGATGATAGCCTCCACGAACTGTTCGAGCGCAAAGGGGGCTTCGAGCTCATCAACCATCACGCGGCCCAGATCGATGTTCGCGTCTCGGTCGAGCGCCCGCGCTTCGACGCCGAGGTCAACCTCTTCGGTACCCTCAACCTCCTGGAAGCGGCACGCGAGTGGCCGAGCCGCAGGATCGTGTTCATCTCCTCGGGCGGTGTCGTCTACGGCGATCCCGACAGCCGTCCGATTCCCGAGAGCGCCCCGAAGAAGCCGGAGTCACCCTACGGGGTTGGCAAGCTCGTGGGCGAGTATTACCTGCGCAGTTACCGGCTGCTGCACGGCCTCGACTATGTGGCGCTGCGCTACTCGAATGTCTACGGGCCGCGCCAAGATCCCCACGGCGAAGCCGGCGTCGTGGCCATCTTCTGCAACCGTCTGATTGCGGGCGAGCCGCTTACCGTCTTCGGTAGCGGTGAGCAAACCCGTGACTACGTATACGTCGGCGACGTGGTACAGGCCAACATGATCGTGTCGGAAGCCGAACTCGACGAAGGCACAGAGCTGGACGATCGCGCCTTCAACGTCGGCACGGGGGTGGAGACGAGCGTCAACGAGCTTGCCGCCACGCTAATGGGCGCCGCCGGGCGAGAAGTCCCGATCGAGCGGGCGCCGGCGCGGCCCGGTGAGCTGGAATGGAACAGCCTGGTCAATGACAGGCTGAGGGCAATTGGCTGGGAGGCGGCGGTGGACCTATCGGATGGCTTGCGGCGCACCTATCGGTGGATCGCCGGGGAAAAGGAATGAGCGTGTTCACGACGGTCTTCGCGGCCCAGGCTCCGCTACCGACGAATGCCTGGGATATGGTTGCTACAGCGACGATCACGACCCGGGTGATACTCGTTGTGCTGCTCGCCTTCTCGCTGGCGTCGTGGATTCTGATTATTTGGAAGTGGATCCAGTTTCGCCGGATCCGGCTACTCGAAGAGGAGTTCCTGAGCCAGGTGGCCAAGGCTCAGCACCTCGACGAGGCCTACAAGGCGGTTATCACACTGCCCGATTCACCCTACCTGCGCGTCTTTCGGCACGGGATGAACTTCTTCACGGGCCTGCGTCCGCGCAGCGAGAGTTCCGGCCTCTCGGCGGCGCAGGTGGAAACGCTCAGGTTGGTGATGGAGAAGGAGCAGGTCGGCGAGCGGGATGCCATGGCGCACGGGCTCCCCTGGTTGGCGATCATCGCTACCGTGAGTCCATTGCTCGGGCTGATGGGCACGGTCGTTGGCGTGATGGACGCGTTCGTCGGGATCTCGGCGATGGGGACCGCGAACATCACGGCCGTCGCCCCGGGGATTGCGGAGGCGTTGATCACGACGGTTACGGGGCTCGGCGTGGCGATCCCTGCGGTAATCGGCTACAACCATTTTGCTAGCCGCCTCGGACTCTTCGCCGGCGAGCTACAGGGGTTCGCCCATGAGTTCATCGGCGCCCTGGCGCGGGAGGGCAAGATCTGATGGCACGTTACGGCGGGCTCTATGAGGATCGTTCGCTGCCGCTGACGGCGGACATCAACCTGATCAACCTCGTCGATGTCGCCTTCACGCTGCTGGTGATATTCATGATCACCGCACCGATACTTCAGGGCGGCGTCGAGGTACAGCTACCCCATGCGGAGGTCGCGCCGCTGCCGGCGAGCGAGGCGATTGTCGTGACGGTCGACGACGAAGGTGTCATCTATATCGGCGACGCGACGGTCTCCCTCGACGAGTTCAAGGCGGTGATCCGAGACGTGTGGAACCAGAGGGGCAGTCCACCGGTCTACGTGCGGGGCGACGAACGGGCCAACTTCGGGGTCGTGCTCAAGGTGATCGCCGCGCTAAAGGCCGCGGACATCACAGCGGTGGGATTGGTGGCGGAACTCGAGGCGCAAAGGAGGCGCTGACTCGATGGCCCGGCTGATCTTGCGCGGTGAGACGCGCGGCGCCGGCGAGGGATTGCCGCCCAGTGCGGTCGTGGGGTCGATGAGCCTCCACGCCGTCGCTCTGATCTTCATGGTCTGGGGCGCCCATCGCATCGACCTGCCGGACCGGCCCGAGGTTTACCAGGTAGAGCTCGTTTCCGTGCCGCGCCCCGCGCCGGTCCGTGCCGTCCCGGTGCCCGAGCCGCAGCGCTCCACTCCCCGGGAGGAACCCGAGGTTAGACCGCTGGACAGGCAACCCGAGCCGGAGGCCGAGCAGCAGCAGGTGCCGGCACCGGTCGAGGCTGAACCGGAGGAGGGGGCCGAGGAAGAGGAACCGGAGCCTGTCGTGGAAGAGCGTCCGGCGGCCACGGCCGAGCAATCCCCGGAGGGTGCCGACGTGCCGGTTCGCCTGGAAGGCGCCCCATTCCCTTATCCCGAGTATGCGGCGAATATTATCTTGCAGATAAAGCGACACTGGAGACCGCCGACGGGCAACACGCATTTGAGGGCGGAGCTCGCATTTACCATTCTGAGGGACGGGTCGATCGCCGATATCGCCTGGGTGCGAAGGTCAGGTAACCCGGCGTTCGATCTGGAAGCCCGAGGCGCCATCGAGGCGGCCGCTCGCCGAGGCGTCTTCGGGGCGTTGCCCGAGGGCTACCCGGCCGACCAGCTGCGGGTCTCGTTCTTCTTCGACCCGACAAGCTATTAGTGAGGTGGGTGCCGGAGGTCGGCCGCCTAGTTGACTGCGACGACATGAAGCTATTCAACAATACAGCCGCCAAAGCCGTGTCGGTTCTCGTGGCCGCGCTTTCCCTGGCCCCTACGATCACCAGCGCCCAGGTCCCGGTCCGTGACAGCATCCCCACCGATGTGCGGCTTGGCATAGTCTATCAGCCGTCTTATCGGCCCGGCGTCGTCATGCCGCTGATCCCTGCGGCCGAGGGTCTCCGCGAGCTCGCCGACACGGCGCGGCGCATGATCCTTCGCGACCTCGATTACAGCGATCGGCTCCAGATCATGCCGGTCGCCGAGGACGTCCCCGTCGAAGGGCCGGTCAACTACGGACTGTGGGACGAGTTGGGTGCCGTCTGGCTCGTCGTCGGCGCTGTCGAGGGCACGCCGGATGAACCGGTCCTGAGACTGTCACTGCACGATGTCGTCTACAGGCTGCTCCAGGAGGTTCGCGCCTTCGAGCTTCCGCCGCTCCGGCATCCGCAGTTCCGTTACGCGATCCACGCCGCCGCCGATGAGGTGCTCGGTTGGGCGACCAGCGGCACGGGAATCGCCTCGACTCGCATCGCTTTTGTGGCTGACGGGCCGGGCGGTTCGGAGATCTACGTCGTCGATAGCGACGGCTTCGGGGCCCGCAGAGTCTCGCGCGACAGCTCGATCGCGCTGTCTCCCGCCTGGTCGCCGGCCGGTGATCGCATCGCCTATATGTCTTACAAGAACGACGATCCGGCGATCTACGAGATCGAGCTGGCGACCGAACGGTCGACGCTCAGAGTCGACCTGCCCGGAATGGACCTCACGCCGACCTACGTGCCCGACGGAACGCAACTCGGGTTCGCCGCCACCATCGATGGGCGGACCGAAGTCTACACCTATGATCTGGTCAGGAGCTGCTGCCCGGAACGCGCGACCTTCGCCCGTTACGCGAATTCGCTGTCGCCCACCTTCGCACCCGACGGTCGCCGCTTCGCATTCAACTCCGATCGACTCGGCCAGCTGCACATATTTGTCCAGGATATCGACAACGGCTCGGCGGAACTGATCACGCCTTACATCTACGACCGCAGCGTCCACAACGCTGGACCCGACTGGTCACCCACCGGCGACCGGATCGCGTTCCACGGCTGGGTCGGCGGCACGCCACAGATTTTTACCGTCGCACCCGACAGCCGCGGCCTGCGACAGCTCACTCAGCAGGGACGCAACGAGGACCCGAGTTGGGCCCCGGACGGTAGACATATCGTCTTCGCCTCGACCCGAGACGGCAGCACCGGGCTCTGGGTGCTGGACGTGGTCAGCGGCCGTATCCGTAGGGTCGTGACCGCCGCCGGAGCCCGCTTGCCTGACTGGTCCGGCCGCTTAGATTCAGCCTCTCACCTCACAAGCGGAGCGGCTGTTGGCTCCGAGAGCAATAATCCGTAGGGAGTGGTCTTATGGCTAACAGCTGGAAGAAGACAGCGGGATGGTTGGCGGCTCTGGCCCTGGTCGCCGTCATGGCGGCTTGTGGCGGCAGCCCCGTTCCGGAGCCCGAACCGCAGCCCGAGCCCGAACCTCAGGTCGAAGAGCCCACCGTGGACGAGGCTGCAGAGCGAGCTCGCCTGGAGGAGGAAGCGCGCCGCCGCCGCGAGGAGGAGGAACGGCGTCGTGCCGAGGCCGAACGCAACCGTGTGTTGTCGGTCATCGCTGAACGCGTCCACTTCGACTTCGACAAGTCCGATATCCGGACCGACGCGGCGGAGGTCCTGCAGCGTAAGGTCACCGTCCTCCGCGAGTACCCCGGTGTCGAGCTGCGCATCGAGGGTCACTGCGACGAGCGCGGCTCCAACGAGTACAACCTGGCGCTCGGCCAGCGTCGCGCCGAGGCGGTGCGCCGATACCTTGTGAGTTACGGCGTCGATGTGGGCCGCTTCGCGACCATCAGCTACGGCGAAGAGCGGCCGGCAGCGCGTGCGTCGAACGAGGACGCTTGGGCGCAGAACCGTCGCGCAGAGTTCATAGTCACGGACCACGGGCGACTCGGTAACTAGAAGAACGAGTGGTTCCCATGAAGGCCGCCGCAAAATCGCTCCTCGTCCTCGCCGTGACGGGCCTTGCTGCCTGTGCATCGAAGAAGGACGTCGACAGGATTCGCGAGGACCTGGCCAGTGTCCGCGCTCGCCAGGACTCCATCGCCACCAGCGTCGAACAGCTGGAGAGCTCCGTGTCCGAGGCGCTCGAGAATCAAGGCGCGCTCGTCGTCACGGTGCGCGGCGATCTCCTGCAACAGTTGGATGATATGGAGCGCCAGCTGGTCGAGATCCAGGAACTGCTGGGCCAGAGCCAGATCGTGCTCAGTGGACTGCGAGATCGTATGGAACAGCGGCAGCTTGATCGACAGGCTGCGGCCGAGGAGTTTGCCGAGCTCGATAGCGTGGGCGATGCGGCGGCCTTCGGGCTGGAGCGGGGAGCGGGCGGTGAGCCCCGCTCCCTCTACTCGGCAGCGATCGAACAATTCCGTCGCGGAGCCTACGAAACCGCGCGCACCGGGTTCCGGGAATTCCTGGTCGAGTACCCCGCGGACGAACTGGCCCCCGACGCACAATACTACCTTGCGGAGACCTACCGGGAAGAGGGCGACGCCGGGCGGGCGATTCGTGAATACAACCGCGTGGTTGAGCTGTACCCCAACTCGAGTGCGGCGCCGACAGCACTCTACAAGGCGGGACTCCTTCAGATCGACCAGGGAAACAAAGACACGGCTTGTGAGTATTTCCAACGTGTGATAGCTGGTTACCCAAGGAGCGATGAGTCCCGGCTGGCCCGCGATCAGGCGGAACGTCTGAGCTGCCGCTAGCGGCGCGCTCGGCAGGCTGCCGGGCTGACCATCCCTTCCCAAATGCGCTGTCCATACTGCGGTCACACGAAGAACCGGGTCGTTGACTCGCGCACCAGTCGCGAGGGCCGCGCCGTGCGTCGCCGTCGCGAGTGCGAGAGCTGTGATGCGCGATTCACCACCTACGAGGTCGTCGAAGAACGGCCGCTCGCAGTCAAGAAGCGCGACGGCAGCTCGGAGCCCTTCGATCGCAGCAAGCTGATCCGCGGCATCCAAGTCGCCTGTACCAGACGTCCCGTCACACTCCGCCAAATCGAGGGGATCGCCGACGCGATCGCAGAGAGCCTCGAGCGTAGCGAGTCGGGGGAAGTGGAAAGCTGGCAGATCGGCGAGCTCGTGATGCAGCACCTGCGCGACCTCGACCAGGTCGCCTACGTACGGTTCGCCTCCGTTTACACCAACTTCCAGGATCCCGAAGAGTTCCTGGAGACTATCCGGGAACTGGCCGAGCGCGAAGGCTATGACGCCGCGCAGCTCGACTTCCTCGAATCGGTACTGGCGGAGGAACCGTCACCCAAGCAGTCCAAGGATAAGGGAAGGGAACAGTGAAGCGGGCAAAGGGCTCGGGCGAAATGCCTTTCCTCGAGCATCTCGATGAGTTGCGCTCGCGTCTCATCTGGATGGGCGTGACGGTGCTGACGCTCTCCGTCGCCGGCTTCTTCATCGTCACCGAGCTGGACGTCATCGGCTTGCTCAAGCGGCCCATAGTGCCGCTCGTGCCCGATGGCATGCTCCTCTTCACCAGCCCCACAGAACCGATGACCGTCACGCTCAAGCTGGCGTTCGTCGTGGGGATCATCCTGTCGGGCCCGGTCATCGTCTATCATACCTGGGGCTTTCTGGCGCCGGCGCTGTTCGAGCACGAAAAGAAGGCCGTGGTGCCGGCGGTCACCGGCGGCTTTCTGCTATTTCTGCTGGGCGTTGCGATGGCCTACTTCCTGGTACTCCCCCTCGCTCTGCGGTTCCTGCTCAACTTCCAGACCCAGGCGCTAGCGCCCATCATCACCATTGGCGAGTACTTGCGCTTCGCTACGAGGCTGATTCTGGCGTTCGGGATCATCTTCGAGCTGCCGTTGGTATGCCTCATGCTCTCTGTGCTCGGCCTGATCGACGCCGGCAGCCTGCGGAAATTCCGGCGCCACGCGATCGTAGCCGTCTCGGTGCTCTCGGCTCTCCTGACACCGGCCGACATCGGTACGATGCTCATGATGATGGTACCACTACTTGTTTTATATGAGATTTCGGTCCTCCTCGTCGCCATCGTGGATCGCCGGCGACTCGCGGGACGTGAGAGCCCGAAAGCGATCGGCGACTGACCCCGCCCCGAGGCGGGCGCTGGCCGCCCTCGCTGCAGTCGCGCTGGGCGGCTTGTCCCCATCCGTCCCCGACCTGCTGGCCGCGCCCCGGGCGCCCGCCGCTCTTCCGCAGGACACGACTCGAGCCGCGCAAGACACGACCCGGGCTCGGAGTCCGGATAGGGTGCCCGACCTGGAGGAGGCTGCTCAAGATACAGTAGCCGCCGACTCGCTGCGCGATACCGGCGAGCCGTTCCCCGATCCCGACTCGCTGATGCGGGCCCTAATGGAACGCCCCGGATACCGCCCCGTGATCTATCGCGGAGACACGCTGCAGTTCTACACGGGCGAACAGAGGATACACCTCAATCAGCGCGCGCACATCGAACGCGTGAAAGAGAACGAGAACCTGTACGCCGATTCGGTCATCTTCGACGGCCAGACCCAGTACATAATTGCCTTCGGCAAGTCCAAGCTGATCAATAACAAGGGTGAGGAGGTGGATAGCGAGGAAGGCCCCTTCTTCTATCACACAGAGTCGAAGATCGGAACGGTCGTCGGCGGGCGGACGCGCTGGGAGATCTGGAACGTCGAGGGCGATTTCACCCTCGAGGGCAGCGACACTCTCTGGGTGGAGGGGGGGCACTTTACCTCCTGTGACCTGCCGGAACCGCACTACCGCTTCGAATCGGACAGGATCAAGCTGGTGCTCGGGCACATCGTCGTCGCCTGGCCGGTACGCGTCTACTTCGGGGACGTGCCCGTCTTCTGGTTCCCGTTCATGGCGCAGGACATCCGCCGAGGTAGGCACAGTGGGATTCTGTCGCTGCAGTTCGGCGTCAATGACATCGTTCGCCAGTCCTCCGGCTACAAACGGCACATCTCGAACGTGGGATACTACTGGGCGATCAGCGACTATATGGACGCCCAGTTCAGTATCGATTGGTGGTCCGATACCTGGACGCGCTTCGATGGCTTCTACCGCTATCGCTGGCGCGAGAAGTTCCTTTCAGGGCGGCTTGGTACCTCCTATTTCATGCTACCCGACGGCGGCAGGGAACTGTCTCTGGCCTGGAACCACAGCCAGCAGTTCGGTGAGCGGGCCAACCTTCGTGCCTCAGTCAGTTTCGTCTCGAGTCAACAGTTCCAGCGCGAGAACGAGTTCAACCCCGAGCGGTTGGTACAGCAGCTGCGATCGAACATCGCCTATTCGCGCCGCTTCGATTGGGGGACACTGAATATCGGCGCCCAACGGGTTCAACCTCTTTCGAACCCCGAGACGTCGCCACAGCCGACGACCATGACGTTGCCGTCGTTCTCCCTAACGCTGTCACCCATCGTCATTACGCCGTCTCCCTCGCCGACCAGCCGCAGCTGGTACCACGGGCTTACATGGACGGGTAGCACGAACCTGACCCGCTCGACGTCGGAGACGCCAGGTCGCGCAGGTCAATCGACCTTGAGTGGCGGCCTGACGTCCAACCTGGCGCTGAACAACCTCCGCTGGAACTCCAATGGGACGTTTAGAGAACAGGTCGTCGACACGCTCGATGTATTGATCGTGCCGATCGACACCATCATCATAGGACCCGATACGATTACCCTCGATACACTCGTGCTCGGGGACAAGAGGCAGCAGGGCGACATCAGTTGGCGGACCTCACTAGGTTACCAGATGCGCCTGATCGGCTCGACGACGTTGACCCCGGCGCTTAACCTCAACGGCCAGCTCAGACGCACCAACCAAACGGACCTCAAGTTCATCGCTGCCCCGACCCGTGTATCCGTCAGCGCCGGCCTCAACAGTGACATCTACGGCTTCTTCCCGGGCGTCGGGCCGGTGGAGCGAATCCGTCACAAGATCTCGCCGACCATCAGTTGGAGTTATAGCCCGGGGGTGACTCCATCGCTGCAAGCCCAAGAAGTTTTCGGGGTCGACAGCCTTCGTGAGAACCATGTAATCACGCTGGGACTGCAGCAGACCTTCGAGGCTAAGCTCAAGCCACGCAACAACATACAGGAGGACTCGCTCGCCGGCACCCCCCAGGACAGCCTCGCGGCCAGCCAGGAGCAGGAGGAGGCGCGCAAGATCACGCTGCTCGCCATCAGGACGTCGTCGTTGACCTACGACGTCGTGACGGGAAGAGTGACGACCGGGTCGATCTCGAACTCGGTCTCCTCGGATCTGCTCCGGGGGTTGACGCTACGTTTCACTCACGATCTGTTCGAGGAAACCGAGACGGGGCGACGGTTCGCTCCGTTCCTGACTCAGCTCAACTTCGGTTTCTCAATAGGCGCGCGCACGTTTGAAGGACTCGTGGGGGGGCCGGGTGACGTGAGGTCGGGAACCGGGATCGTGCCGCAGGCGGAGGAGGTCAGCGATGCGGAGTTGGAGAATCTGAGGGAAGGCGAGGTGCCCGAGCGAGAAGATCGGGGACGCGGGGCGCGGCAACCGTGGACGCTGAGCATCGACTACAGCCTGTTGCGGACGCGGCCGAGGCCGGGTCAGGATCCGCCGCGTAATCGTCAATCGGTACGGGCGAACTTTGGCTTCCAGCCCACCGAGAACTGGAGGCTGACGTGGCGCACTCAGTACGATCTCGAGGGAGGGAATTTCGTGGACCATTCGCTCAGCCTGCGACGCAGCCTGCACCGCTGGTCTGCGACCTTCTCCTTCATGAAGGCATCCAACGGAAATTTCATGTTCGCTTTCACGGTCAACCTGGACGACTTGCAAGACGTGAAGTTCGACTACCGCCAGGAAACACGGGGTTAGGAAGAGAGCCTCGAGGAATGCTGGGTCGGGCGGCGGCAAGACAGCGCATGGATTGGAGGAGCCGATGTCCACGGTGACGAAGGGGTCGCGAGAGGTGCGGGCGCCGCGGGGAACGGAGATCTCCTGTAAAGGCTGGGGACAGGAAGCTGCGCTCAGGATGTTGATGAACAACCTCGATCCCGCGGTGGCCGAGAAACCCGCCGAACTGATCATCTACGGTGGATCGGGAAAAGCCGCACGTTCTTGGGAGGCGTATGAAGCGATCGTGCGGTCGCTGCGCGAGCTCGGCGATGACGAGACGCTTCTCGTGCAGAGTGGCAAGCCCGTCGGTGTGTTCACAACGCACCCCGATGCTCCGCGCGTGCTGATCGCCAACGCCAACTTGGTGGGTCGCTGGGCGAACTGGGACTACTTCAGGGAACTGGAGCGGAAGGGCCTGATCATGTTCGGCCAGATGACCGCCGGTTCTTGGATCTATATCGGTACGCAGGGGATCCTGCAGGGGACCTTCGAGACGTTCGCGGCGGCGGCCGGCGAGCATTTCGGCGGCGCGCTCGCCGGTCGCCTCGTGCTTACGGGCGGTCTGGGCGGCATGGGCGGTGCCCAGCCGCTCGCGGCGACTATGAACGGGGCGGCGTTCCTCGGCGTCGAAGTCGACCCGGCCCGAATCGAGCGCCGCCTGGAAACGCGATATCTGGACCGCGCTACGGACGATCTAGACGAGGCGCTGGAGTTGGTGCTGGCCGCCCGCGACCGGAAGGAGGCGCTGTCGGTGGGCCTCGTGGGTAACTGCGCCGACGTCGTCCCCGAGGTCGCCCGGCGCGGGATCGTACCGGACCTGGTGACCGACCAGACGAGCGCCCACGATGCGCTGAACGGTTACGTACCTCAGGGCCTGTCTCTGGCAGAAGCGGCGGAGCTGAGGGCGCGTGACCCGGATGAATACGTGAAGAGGGCGATGGACTCTATAGCGGTGCATGTCCGCGGTATGCTCGAGCTGAAGCGGCAGGGCGCGATCGTGTTCGACTACGGGAACAACATACGGGCACAGGCCCGCGATGCCGGCGTCGAGACCGCCTTCGACTTCCCTGGCTTCGTGCAGGCCTACGTCCGCCCGCTCTTCTGCCTCGGCAAAGGGCCGTTCCGCTGGGCGGCGCTCTCGGGCGAGCCGTCCGATATCCATCGTACCGACGAGCTGGTTCTCGAGCTGTTTCCCGAGGACGAGGCGCTGGGACGCTGGATCAGAATGGCCAGCGAGCGGGTCGCGTTTCAGGGTCTTCCGTCGCGGATCTGCTGGCTCGGGCAGGGCGAGCGCGCCAAATTCGGCCTCGCCATCAACGAGCTCGTGGCCCGCGGTGATGTAAAGGCGCCCATCGTCATCGGACGTGACCATCTCGACACCGGTTCGGTGGCGAGCCCCTTCCGCGAGACCGAAGGGATGAGAGACGGTAGCGACGCGATCGCTGACTGGCCCGTACTCAACGCCATGCTTAATGTGGCGAGCGGTGCGACCTGGGTCAGCTTCCATCACGGAGGAGGCGTGGGTATCGGTGACTCGCTGCACGCCGGTATGGTAGTCGTCGCCGATGGTACTCCCGAGGCCGCACGGCGGTTGCAGCGCGTGCTGACCAACGATCCGGCCAGCGGTGTGGCGCGGCACGCCGATGCCGGCTATGAAACCGCCCACGAGACGGCGCGCAAACACGGCATCAAGATCCCTATGTCGGGTTAGATTGGACACTCGACAGTCGACAACCGACTACCGAGTTTCGGCTTGTTCTCGACTAGCGACCTCCGACGCTCTACCTTCGGTACCACGATAATCGAGCGTCGAACGTCGTACATCGGACGTCGGTCGTTGAAGAAAAGCCAAAAACCGGCAGTCGAATGTCGGCTGTCGAGTGTTGAAAACAACCACACATATGGCCGACCACGACACCCAGATCATCGAGGCGTCGCAGATCCTCACCTGCCCGGGCGGTGGCGAACCGCGCCGCCGTGGATCGATGTCCGACATCGGCCTCGTGGAGGACGGGGCGATCGCGATCCGGGCCGGCAAGGTCGAGGCGGTCGGCTCCCGCGAGGGAATAGGCGAACGCTTCCCGGACGCCGAGCGGCTCGATCTCAGTGGTCATGTGCTCGCTCCGGGCTTGGTCGACTCCCACACGCACGCTGTATTCGGGCGTTATCGCCTCGACGAGTACGAGCAGCGCTGCCGCGGTGTGCCGTACATGGAGATCGCCCGCCGCGGTGGCGGCATCAACGCGTCGGTGCGCGATCTGCGGCAGCGCTCGGAAGCGGAGCTGGTCGACCTCGGCAGGGCCCGGCTACGCCGGATGCTAGAGCACGGGACGACGACGGCGGAGGTGAAGAGCGGCTACGGCCTGACGACCGAGGACGAGCTGAAGATGCTCCGGGTCATTCGGACGCTGGCGGCGGAAGAGTGGATCGACCTGGTGCCTACTTTCCTGGGCGCCCACGCCTTTCCGCCGGAATTCCGCGAGCGCCGCGCCGAGTACGTGGATCTCGTGGTCGACGAGATGATCCCGGCCGTCGCCGAGGAGGGTCTGGCGGTCTTCTGCGACGTCTTCATGGAGCCGGGCGTGTATACGCCCGATGAAACCCGGCGCGTGCTCGAGGCCGCCGTGACGAACGGGCTAGTACCAAGGCTGCACGCCGACGAGTTCGAATCGAGTGGTGGCGCCGAGCTCGCCGCCCAGTTCGACGCCGCCTCGGCCGACCACCTAGGCGCGATCTCCGAGCCGGGTATCGCGGCCCTGGCTGGCTCGAGGACCGTCGCCACACTTCTGCCGGGGACGTTGCTATTTCTGGGTAAGTCGTACTATCCGCCGGCCCGGCAGCTGATCGATGCTGGGGCTGCTGTCGCCCTGGCGACCGACTACAACCCCGGATCGTCGCCGACCGTAAACCTCCAGGTGGTGATGAGCATCGCCTGCAGCCAGCTGGGGATGGTGCCCGCCGAGGCCTTCGTCGCTGTCACCGCCAACGGGGCGGCGGCCCTGCGGCTGCGGGACGGTCGCGGCACGCTGGAGCCCGGGGCGCCAGCAGATATTGCGGCCTTCGGCGTTCCCGACTACCGGCTCGTGCCCTACCTTTACGGCTGCAATCACTGCGCTGCGGTCTGGAAGCGGGGGGTGCGGGTCCACTGATCCTGCAACATAGCTTGCTTTTCGGGGTACAGTGCCCGCAGCCGCCTCTAGCCTGTCCGCACCCGCAGGTGGGCGCCCGCTCGCTCGGGGCCCGGTGGGCTGCTGAAAAGTCACGGCGATTGTATATCTTTAAAGGATATCCCGATGCTGGCTGGGCTTCGTGGAGGCGTTGGCGGCGCGTGGGGACAGCCTGAGAGACCGTTAGGACACGGATGAGCGCAGCGGCTAGGCACAGGCAGCGGGCGAGAGCCTTCGAGCAGCGCGAGAATTGGAAGCGCGCGATCGAGGAGTACGAGGCTGCGCTCGAGGCCGACAAACTGGAGCGGGGCAGGGACGTCGACCTGGCTCTCTACAACCGGATCGGTGACCTCTATCGCCGCGTCGGCAACGTCAACAGGGCCGTCCACTACTACGAGCTCGCCGCCGACGGGCACCTCGCCGCGGGCTTCTATAACAACGCGATCGCCCTCTGCAACAAGATCCTCCGCAATCAGCCGAACCGGCACTCCGCCTACTTGAAGCTGGGCAAGATTGGTGCGGCCAAGGGCTTCCTCTCCGACGCCCGCAGGCACTTCCTCGAGTACGCCGAGCGCATGCAGCGGTCGGGTCAGCTCGATGCAGCCTTCTCGGCGCTTACGGAGTTCGCCGATCTGTCGCCGGACCCCGAGGTCCGGCTGATGATCGCGGACCAGTTGATCGAGCACGATCGCACGGCGAACGCGGTCGAGCAGCTGCGGCTGGCCTGGCGCGACCTGACCCAGGAGGGCCGCGACGGCGACGCCCAGGAGGTCAGGGGCCGCATCATGGAGCTCGCACCCGAGCGGGATCCGGAAGTCCACCCGCCCGAGGAAGAGTCGACTTCCAGTGCGACAGATGCGGTGGGTGTCATCGATCTGCCCGAGATCCTGCCTTGGGGCGACGAGCCGGAACCCGAGCCCGAGCCCGAACCTCCGCCTCGACCGGAACCGGTCGTGGCCGACGAGCCCGTCATGGCCGACGAGCCGGACTTGGATGAAGAGCCCGGTCTCGGCGACGAGCCTGTCCTCACCGAAGAGCCGGTCTACGATGACGAAGCGCTCGCTGAGCCGCTGCAAGGCTTGGAACTGACGAGCGAAATGGACACCGAGGTGGCCGACATCGATCTCGAACCGGGCGAGCTCGACATGGAAGGCGTGGACATCGACGCCGACTCGTTGCAGGAGCTGGAGCAGGAGCTCTTCGGGCCCGAGGAACCAGCCGAGCCGCCGCTCGACATAACGCCCACCGCACTGGATCACGCAGAGCCGGCGGAGCCCGAGTTCGGGCAGGAGCCGCCGTCGATTGATCTCGAGCAGCCGCCCGCCACCGATTGGGTCGAGCCGGCCCCGGCTGCGCCGGCCCCCGAACAATCGCTGGAACCGCCGGCGCCTCCCGTTGAAGAACGAGTCACGACTCCGGAAGATCGAATCGCCGAGCTCGAGGCCAGACTGCAGATCGAGGGGGACCAGCCCGACACGCTGTTCGACCTCGCCGAGGCCCTGCTCGAGACTGGCGTGCGTGAAAAGGCATCGGTCTGCTTGGCTCAGGCGCTGGAAGGGTACGAGCAGTTGGGTCGTTTCACCGACGCCGGCCGCGTCCTCGATGAGATGCTGCGTCTCGACGTCAACGATGTACGGGCCTATCAGAAGCGGGTCGAGCTCGCTCTGAGAGCGGGCGATGGCCCCGCCCTGGTCGATGCCTACCTGGCGCTGGCCGACTGTCTCGATCGTAGCGACGCCTCCAACAAGGCGCGCGCCGTCTACGCGCGGGTCCTGGAGCTCGACCCTAGGAACGGGCGAGCGGCGGCGGCGCTGGAGATGTTCGTCGAGGAAGAAGCGGCTCCTGCGGCACCGGCATCGCAGGGCCAGGCGGCAGCGGATTACGTGGATCTAGGCTCGCTGGTGGCCGAGGAGGAGAAGGCAACTCGCAAGAGCACGCGCTTCAAGATCGCCGCGGCGGATCCGCAGAGTGAATCGGACGTCAACTTTGCCGAGATGCTGAGCCAGTTCAAGTCGAAGGTCGCAGAGGCGATCGAGGAAGAGGACGCTGCCAGCCATTACGATCTCGGCTGTGCCTTTAGAGATATGGGGCTGCTGGACGAAGCGATAGCCGAGTTTCAGATCGCCGCACGCGGACTCGAGTTCAGGTTACGAGCTATCGAGATGCTCGGTGCCTGTTTCGTCGAGAAGGGCGACCATCGCATCGCGCTCAAGGTTCTCAACCGCGCCCTGCAGGTACCCGGCCACAAGGATGAGGAATTGGTCGGCATCTTCTACGCAATGGGCCGCTCTTACGAGGACCTTGGCGAAACGGAGCACGCGCTGGAATGGTACGAGCGCGTCATGGGTTGTGACATGAACTTCATGGACGTCGGCCGGCGCGTGTCTGCCCTAAGGCCGTAATCGCACCCCCCCTTTGACAAATCCGCTGTCTCCTCGCTAAAGTGTCCGCCGAGTTGTGCGCCTCGGCGCACATAGTGTACTCCTGAAATATCGGGTCATGCCGCCTACTGCACTGGCAGGATTAGCCCGCATTCAAGAGCCGGTCAGCGATCGACTCGCAGAGCTCGACGATCTAATGCGTCGCCTGGTCGTCGACGAATTCGAGCTCATCGAAGAAGTCAACGACTACCTGCTGCTGAAGCGCGGAAAGCTCTTCCGACCTACCTTGTTGCTGCTGAGCAACGAAATTGGCGACAAGCCGAGCCGTGAGGCGCTGCTGCTGGCCGCCGTAGTCGAAGCGGTTCATTTGGCGACCCTCGTTCACGATGACGCCGTCGATCACTCGGCGCTGCGCCGCGGGATGCCGACGGTCAACTCGGTCTGGGGCTATCAGACGGCCATCATCATGGGCGACTATCTGTACTCGCGCTCGGTCATGGAGATGGCCCGATTGCAACGGGTGGATGTAATCGCCGTGCTGGCCGAGGCGGCGAACGCCATGACGATCGGCGAGATGCGGCAGCTCGCCATGCACGATTCCCTCTCGTTTACCGAAGACGACTACTACCGCCTGATCGGGGCTAAAACCGCCTCGCTGATGTCAGCCGCCTGCGAGCTGGGTGCCATGGTTGGCGATCCAACTTATAGAGATACGCTGAAGAGTTACGGGCACGCTCTGGGTATGGCTTTTCAGGTCGCCGACGACATTCTCGACTATATCGGCACCGAGGACGTCACCGGAAAGCCTGCGGGTCACGATCTACGCGAGCACAAAGTCACACTACCACTCATCATGGCGCTGCCCGAGTTCGATGGCGAGCAGCAGCTCGCTGTGAACGCGCTGTTCGCCGACCCCGAGCCCGATGACGATCTGATCGTGCGCGTCGTCGAGGCCACCGAGGCGTGCGGCGGCATCTCGTATGCCAGGGCGAAGGCAAGGGAGTTCGCGGACCAGGCGCTGAGTGCTATCGAGGGTTTGCCGGAGAGCCGGGCGACGAGCGCACTGGCTGGGGCGGTCAACTACACAGTCGAGCGGCGACAGTGACAAGGGGAGACGCGCTACTCGTGCGGCCCTCGGGCCGCTCGCCGTGGCGGATCGCGGCGATCCTGGCGCTCGGCCTACTGCTGGGCGCGATTCTCACCAAGCTTTCCGTGCTCTTCATTCCCGAAGGTCCGTTCCGGGAATTCTTCACGACGACGATCTCAGCGAGCCTCGGCCCGCTTAGCGTTGACCTGTTGGTGATCGCCTTCACGCTGGGACCGATCGTCCTCAACGTGAATCTGTTCAGCGTCGCTGGCGTGTTGGTGGTGGCCTACGTCGCGCGTATGATGCTCTGAGTAACGGCGGCTGACTGCTCGGGGTCACGGTACGAAGAAGTCTCTCCGGTAGTCCTCAATCGTCGCAGATTCTCTAAGGCCCGCCAGCCATTCATCCATTGCCGTCTGCTGCCGCTGGAGCATGAGACGCGCCCGCAGTTCCTCTTTTACCTGCTCGAACTGTTCGCGACTCGGCTCGATGCGCTCCATCAGCTGGACGAAGTAGAACCGGTCGTCGGACTCTATCGGCCCCGCCACCTGGTAGAGGTCGAGCCCGAAGGCGGTACCGACGACCTCGCTGCCTTGGCCGAGGCCGGGAACATAGTCGTAGCGGGTGAACAGCGTGGTCGTCTGGTACGCCAGGTCGTGATCGGCGCCGACCTCGTCCAAAGTCTTACCTTCGCTCAACTCGGCAGCGATCTGCTCGGCAATACCGCGGGCCAACTCCTTCTTCTTCTCCAGCACCAAGCGCCGGCGGACCGACGGCTCCGCGTCCGCAAACGGCACATAGCCCTCGGGATCACGTGCCCTGAGGTCCAAGAAGTACCAACCCTGATCGGTTTCGTAGACGGGGCTCAGGTTGCCGATCAGTGTGGAGTCGTGGAAAGCCCAGTGGTGGGCCGGAGCGAACACACCGATCCCCGGCACGAAATCGTTACCCTCGGCCAAGGTGACCGTGCGCGACTCGACGCCCAACGAGTCGATCGCCTCGTCCATCCCCGCAGCCAGCGCAATCCGCTCGAAGCGATCGACGCTCCCCAGCAATTGGTCCTCGGTCGCGCCTGCCAGCCGGACCGTGATCAGGATGTGCGAGGCACGAACGCGCTCCTCCTCCCTCTCCTCCAGCCTGATGATGTGATACCCGTACCTGGAGAGCACCGGCTCCGAGATCTCGCCCACATTCAGCTCGAAGACAGCCGAGTCAAAAGCCGGCGCCATATCGCCGCGCCCGAACCACCCCAATTCTCCGCCTTGCGACGCTGAACCCGGATCACGACTGTTGGCCTGGGCCAGCTCTGCGAAGTCTGCACCCGCCTGCAAGTCATCGTAGATCTGCCGTGCCGCCTCCAACGCAGCGGCACTGTCCGCCGGTCCGGGGACCCGCGAGAACTGCACCAGCATGACTTCCGCGACCGCCGCTCTCGCGTAGTCTTCCAGGTTCTCTTCGTACGAGCGGAGCAGCTCCGCCTCTGTCACCTCGACGGCGGAGCCCGTCACCGCCAGCTCTGGATCCAGCACCAGGTAGGCGACGCGGACGCGCTCGCTCTGGTCCCGGTATCCATACCAGAGCTCCGAGTCGGAGATGTAGATGCCGGTCCCGACCTGCTCCATCAGACGCGCGCGCGGCAGAACCGCCCGGTAGTAGTTCTCGATCTGCAGAAGCAGCTGCGGATCGACTCCCGGCGAGGAGAAGAAGCGCTGGTACTTTTCGTAATCGAATTGACCGCCCGTCTGAAACAGTTCGTTGTCCATCAGCCAGGGCGGCGGCGTCGTTTGGAACGCCAGCCGGACCTCCTCGTCGGTCACAGAGATGTCCCGGCGCTCCAGTTCCTGCTCGATCAAGATCTGGTTGACCAGCTGGTTCCAGGTCTGCTCCCCGATGAAGTCCAGTTCGCGGTCATCCAGGGCCGAACCCTTCTGCGCGCGCGCCTGGTCAGTCAAGCTACGGTAAGTACTCGTCCAGACCTGATAGCTGATTGGAACTCCGTTGACTCGCCCGACCTCGCCGACCGCGCGGGGGTTGCTTCTGCCCGAAATGTCCATGCCCCACTGGAAGACCATGAGGCCGACGAAGGCCAGGACCACCACCAGCATTATGATCTTCGTGTTCCGACGCATTGAGCGCAGCATATAGCCAGTCCTTGATATTCTGTGGAATGTGTGGACTGAATTTATTCGGGGCGTCCGAAAATGCTACCGGCGCCCGGCCCTGGTCTCGGTGACTGCGCGCCGCAGAACGTAAGAGACGCTACAGTCAGCGTTGACACTAACGCATTGGAACAAATATATTTGCACGATCCCCCCGCCTCCTTGCGTGGGAACGCAGCCGCCCCAAGGAGTACAGGACATGCCTCCGGACAACGACGTCCAGCAGGAGATCGAGCAACTTGAGAAGCGCTACGCCGAGCACTCACAGGGCTTGGTGTTTGCCCATCTGGCAGACGCCTATCGCCGTGCGGGGGAGTACGGGAAAGCGGAGGGCCTGATCCTCCACGGGTTGAAGAACCATCCCAAGTACATCAGCGCCTATAACGTCCTGGGACGCGTGTACATCGACAGCGAGCGCTACGCGGATGCACACGAGCAGTTCTCGAAGGTTCTCGAGTTCGATCCTCAGAACATGATAGCCATGAAGGCTCTCGGCGATCTGGCGCTCCGGGGTGGCCGGCTCGAGGACGCGCGCTCGTGGTTCGAGCGGATACTGCAGGTCGACCCGCGCAACGAGGAGGTGCAGGAGGAGCTACAGAGGCTGACGGAGAGTGGCGTGTCGGCGCCGGCCGAGCCGCCGGAAGCTTTGTCGGCAGCCCCGCCCGAGCCGACGGAGCCCGCAGAGGGCGCCGAGCCCGAGATCCCCGAGTTCCCGGCTGCGGAGCAGGAACCACCCTGGGAGATGGGCGGCATACCCGAGGGTCAGGAAGAGGAAGCGGTGGAGTTCTCGGCCGAGCCCGTCGAGGGGTTGGTCGGCAAAGGACAGCAGGTAGAGCTGGGCGACGAGGTCGAGTCGGCCGAGGCGTCCCCATTGGAGACGCCGGAGGAGCCGCCGGAGCTCGAGGGCCTGGACGCTCTCGACGATCTAGCGGCTGCCGAGCCGCCTCGTCCCGGGATCGACCTCGGAGAAATGGATGACTGGACTCCCGGACTCCTGCGCGAGGAGGACATGGAGGGGCAGGCGGGGGAGGACCTCGGTGTCAGCAGTCTGCGGGATGAATTCGGCGGTGGGGAAGCCGAGGCGCCCACTTCCGAACCGCTGGGCGACGAGGGTGTCGAGGCCGAACTCGAGGGCGCGGGCCCGGCAGTCGAGGGCATGCTGACAGAGACGATGGCCGAGCTGTACGCCGACCAGGGGCTATACGAAGACGCGCTGGGCGTGTATCGCGAGCTTGCCAAGAAGCAACCGGCAGACGAGCGTCTCAAGGCACGGATCGCCGAGTTGGAGCAGCAGCTTGCTGAGGCCCGGGCAGAGCCCGAGGCCGATGATCTGGCCGCCCTGTTGGAGCTGACCGATATCGCGCCGCCCGACGAGGAGGCGTTTCCCGACGGGTCGGAGGTTCCTGAGGAGCCGCCGACCGCCGAGGAGCTGCTGTCGTTCGAAGCGCCGCTGTCGTTCGAGGAGACCGCGCCTCCCGGAGAGGAGACGCAGCCGCCCGCCGGGATCTTGGACGCCCCAAGCGTCGAGACTGCTGAACCCGCTGCCTCCCCGCTAGACGCGGCAGCGGCGACGCCTGAGGAAGCACCCCCGACTGTCGGCTTCAACTTCGAAGACGAGGCGCCGGTGGCCGGGATGGACCATCTCGACCCGTTCGCCGCCTCGTTCGACGCGATGGTAAGGCGTGGTGACGCTGCGCCGATGCCGGCCGGAGTCGGCGGCCTCGGTGATCTCGCCCGTGGCGAACCGACCGAAGCGCCGCCCGAGACGCCTGAGCCTGAACTCGAGATCGTCCCAACCATCGACGAAACGCCGCCTGATCCCGATGTGGCACCCGCACCCGATGTCCTGCCGCCGGGAGCTGACGTGGCGCCGGCCCCCGAGGCGCTTCCCTCCGAGCCCGAGCTGCCCTTACCCGAAGCTCCCGCACCGGTGGCTGAAGCTCCGACTCCTGCGGCTCAGCCCCCGGCACCTGCGCCACCCGCAGCACAGCCTTCGGGAGCGCCGACGATCGAGGAATATCTCTCTGGGCTGCTGGCCTATGAGCAGGGAGGGCAGAACGCAGACCCAGCGACTGGCTCCCAGGCCACGGCACCGCCGGCCGACCCTGGCGGCGCGGATAGCGCGGCGGATGCCGCCGCCGACTCGAGCTCCGAAGACCTGGAACAGTTTCAGGAGTGGCTGAGAAGCCTGAAGGAATAAGGGTTGGCGTCCTCCACGGCCCTAACCTCAACCTCTTGGGGCGCCGGGAACCAGAGAGGTACGGATCCGAGGAGCTCGATAGCATCAACCGGCGTCTGGTCGCCCGGGGGGCGGAGCTGGGCGTCGAGCTCGATTTCTTCCAATCGAACATCGAAGGCGAGCTGGTCGACTGGATCCAGCGTGCGGGGTCTGACTTCGGCGGCCTGCTTGTGAATGCCGCCGGCTACACCCATACGAGCGTGGCGATCCGCGACGCGCTGAAGGCTATCGGTACCCCCTTCGTCGAGGTGCACCTCACGAACATATACGCACGCGAGACCTTTCGTCATCACTCGTACCTCTCGGACATCGCCATTGCGTTGGTCGCGGGCTTCGGCGGCGACAGTTACCTGTTCGCCTTGGAAGGATTGGTCGCTTACCTTCGTCGCGAATGAGAAGTCCCGATAGTCCGGCTGCTCGGCGCCTCGCCGGCGTCCGTGCCGGCCTTGCAGAACGCCAACTCGACGGCTTGCTGGTTTCCCACATCCCGAACCTTCGCTACCTGACAAGGTTCAGCGGATCCAGCGGCTGGCTGTTGATCGACCAGGAGCGGGCAATCTTTTTCACCGACGGCCGCTACGAAACGCAGGCCCAGCAGGAACTGCCAGACGACGCCGGCTTCGAGCTGGTCGTTCTGCGCGACCAGCTGCTCGCCGGGCTGGCGGAGAAGACGGCCCAAGAGTTCGCCGGTCGCCGGCTGGGCCTCGAGGTGAATCACGTCGCCGTCGAACAGTGGGAACGCCTGCGCAACGAAACATCGGTCGATTGGCGTTCGGTCCTTGGGCTCGTGGAGGAGCTTCGGGTGCAGAAGGACGCGGGCGAGATCGCGCTGATCCGCAAGGCCGCCGAGATCGCCGCCGCCGCCCTGACGGACACGCTCCCGCTCGTTCAGCCCGGCAGCCGAGAGGTTGACATCGCCGCCGAGCTTGACTATCGCATGCGCCGGCACGGCGCCGAGGGAAGCGCGTTCGAGACGATCGTCGCCTCGGGCGAGCGGTCGGCTCTCCCTCACGCTTCAACGAGCGAGCGCCAGATCGGGGAAGGCGACCTGCTGCTCGTTGACTTTGGGGCACGCTGGTGCGGATACTGTTCCGACCTGACTCGCACTTTTGTCGTCGGCCAAGCAGATACCCGACAGCGGGAGATCTACGATCTCGTCCTGGCCGCCCATGAAGCGGCCTGCTCGGCTTTGCGGGACGGCGCCCTGGGCTCCGAGGTCGATGGCGCGGCGCGCCGCTGCTTCGCGGCCGCAGGGCTCGACGAGCGGTTCCCCCATAGCACCGGCCACGGTCTTGGACTCGAGGTGCATGAGGGACCGCGCCTGGGACGGGATAGCGAGGAGCCGCTCCGCCTGGGCACAGTTGTAACAGTGGAGCCTGGCCTCTACTTTCCAGAGTGGGGCGGGATCCGAATAGAGGATGACCTGGTGGTTACCGCTGAGGGGGCCACCCCGCTGATCCCGCTGGAGAAAGGCCGGCTGCGGGCTCTGCCGTTCTAGTCGCGGGCCGTCGGTCCGAGCGCTGAGCACGGGAGATTCCCACAACCTGCAGTAGCAAGGGACATGGCATCGACGGCAGATTTCCGTAATGGGATGACGATCGAGCTCGAGGGTGAACTCTTCTCGATCACCTATTTCCAGCATGTCAAGCCGGGTAAGGGTGGCGCATTCGTCCGCACCAAGCTGAAGAACGTACTGAGTGGCGCGGTCATCGAGAAAACCTTCCGTGCAGGCGAAAAGGTCGACGAGGTCAGGTTGGTGCGCCGACCGGTGCAGTACAGTTATACCGACGGACAGTTCTACTACTTCATGGACAACGAGACCTACGAGCAGATCCCGCTACCCGCGCAGACGATAGGCGATGACCAGCTCGTCTACCTGAAGGAGAACATGGTCTGCGAGGCCCTGACCCGTGATGGTGAACCTATCTCTGTCGAGGTCCCGTTCTTCGTCGAGCTGCAGGTGACCGATACAGAGCCCGGCGTCAAGGGTGACACGGCGCAGGGTGGTACGAAGCGGGCCAAGCTCGAGACCGGCGCCGTCGTTCAGGTGCCGCTGTTCATCGATGTCGGCGACGTGATCAAAGTCGACCGCCGCGAAAACAAGTACTTGGAGCGCGTCTCCTCATGATCGACCTGGCATTCCTGAAGCGCCTAATCGAGACCGTCGAGTCTAGCGACATCGACACGCTCGAGATCTCCCGCTGGGCCACGAAGATCCGTATCTCGAAGAGCCCATCGGTCGTGATGGGGGGCAACGCGGTGGGCTCGCTGCCGACGCAGGTCGGCGCCGGACACAACGCGAGCGGCAGCCCGGTGCCCACAGCGCAGCCGGCCAGTGCGTCCGAGGCGCCGGCGGCACCCGCCGAGGCGCCGGCGGTGGCCCACCACGAAGTCACCTCGCCGATGGTCGGCACCTTCTATCGCGCGCCGGCCCCCGATGCTGATCCGTATGTGGAGGTCGGTGATCGCGTGAAGGTCGGCCAGACGCTCTGTATCCTCGAGGCCATGAAGTTGATGAACGAGTTGGAGGCGGAGGTCGCGGGAACGATAGTCGAGATCGCTGTGGAGAACGCCGAGCCTGTCGAGTACGGTCAGGTTCTTTTCCGCGTCAAGCCCGACTGAGTAACGGCCTTGTTCCAGAAAGTCCTGATCGCCAATCGTGGCGAAATCGCCCTCCGCGTCATACGCGCCTGCCGCGAGCTCGGGATACCGACAGTAGCCGTGCATTCCGAGGCCGACCGCGAGTCGCTGCACGTGCGGTTCGCCGACGAGGACATCTGCATCGGGCCGCCCCCGGCCCAGGACAGCTACCTCAACATCCCGCGCATCATCGCGGCGGCTGAGATCACCGGCGCCGATGCGATTCACCCCGGCTATGGGTTCCTGGCCGAGAACGCCGAGTTCGCCGAAATCTGCGAGGCATCCGACCTGGTGTTCATCGGACCGACCGCTGAACAGATCCGCCGGATGGGCGACAAGGTCGCCGCGCGCCGTACGATGGCCGAAGCCGGGGTGCCGGTGATTCCCGGAAGCGAAGATGCGATAAGCGATCAGCGTGCCGCACGCAGTGCGGCCGAGGAGATCGGCTTCCCGGTCATGATCAAGGCAGCCGCCGGCGGCGGCGGCAAAGGCATGCGTGTCGCCCGCTCGGCCGACGAGTTCGAGAAGCTCTTCAGAATGGCGGGTCGCGAGGCCGAGGCCGCCTTTGGCAACGGCGCTCTCTACATCGAGCGGTTGCTCGAGAGCGCTCGCCACGTCGAGATCCAGGTCTTGGGCGATCGCCGGGGTAGGGGTGTTCACCTCAACGAGCGCGATTGCTCGGTCCAGCGTCGCCACCAGAAGCTGATAGAAGAAACGCCCAGCCCGGCGGTGACCGAGGAACTTCGGGCGCAGATGGGTGATGCCGCCGTGCGCGGCGTCGAGGCGATCGGCTACGTCGGCGCCGGAACGGTCGAGTTCCTGCTCGACAGCGACGGCAAGTTCTACTTCCTCGAGATGAACACGCGGATCCAGGTCGAGCATCCGGTAACCGAGGAAGCGACCGGTTACGACCTGCTCAAGGAACAGCTCAGGGTCGCTGCCGGCGAGCCGCTGGCGATCCCCGATGGCGTGCCCCTGCTCAGCCACGCACTCGAGTGCCGGATCAACGCAGAGGATCCCGAAAACGACTTCCGGCCTTCGCCCGGTCGGATCACGACCTTTCATCCGCCCGGTGGGCCCGGCGTGCGCGTCGATACACACGTCTACACTGACTACGTCGTGCCACCGTTCTACGACTCACTGATCGCGAAGCTGATCGTGCGCGCGCCAACGCGTGAAGAGGCGATCGACCGAGCGGAACTGGCGCTCGACATGTTCGTCATCGAAGGTGTGCACACGACGATCCCGTTCCTGCGCAGGGTGCTCGAGCACCCCGATTTCCGAGCCGGCAACATCGATACCCATTTCCTGGATCGCTTCCCGGCGCCTAAGCTGGAGGGTGCCGCAACATGAAGATCGACGTACTCTGGACGCCGTCCGAGCTCGAGCGTGTCCCGGTGCACAATCGCAACGTGGTCGTGGTCGACGTGCTGCGTTCTGCGACGACGGTCGCCGCCGCCATACACAATGGCGCCAAGGCGGTGGTGCCGGCCGCCTCGATCGAGGAAGCCCTTCGAATCGCGAACTCGATTGGCCGTCGTGATGTCGTGCTCTGCGGTGAACGGCAGGGAATACGGATCGAGGGGTTCGATCTGGGGAACTCGCCCGCCGAGTTCACCAGAGCCGTTGTGGGCGACCGCACCATCGTGATGACGACGACCAACGGTACCCATGTTCTCACTTCGCTTTCCGCCGCCGGGTCCGTCTACGTCGGTGCTCTGGTCAACCTGAGCGCCGTGGCCAAACGGCTGAGAGCGGACGAGGGCGAGCCGCTTGTCGTCTGCGCGGGGCGTGGCGGTCGAGTGAGCGTCGAGGACGCGCTCTGCGCCGGGCTTCTGGTCGAGGCGTACCTGAAGCGGAATCGTGGCAAGAAGGCGTCGAAGGCGGTGGCGGACCTCGGCGACGGGGCCGTGGCCGCCCTGGCTCTCGCCAGGGAGCATGGGCCGGTGAGCACCCGCTTCCTCCGCGAGACCGCGGCCGGCCGGGCACTCGATAAGATCGGCCAGGGCGGTGATGTCAAGCTCTGCGGTGCCGTCGACTCGATCCCCGAGGTCCCCGTCCTCCGCGATCGCCAAATCACCGGCGTCGAGCCGGCGAGCGGCAAGTCGACCGCTGGAGCGAAGAAGAAGACGCGGTGAGGAGGTGAGCGATGGTCGACCGGGAGGATGATCGTACCCAACGCATCCTGATCGGCATCGGCCTGATCGCCGTTGGCCTATTCACCCTGCTCAGCGTGGTCCCGGTGGAGTTGTTCGGCGCGGGCGCGCGAGGCCTGTTTCCCTCGGGCAACATCGCTGGGCCGGTGGGCGCTGCGGTCGCCGGCACGCTGGTCGGTTCCTTCGGCGTGAGCGCCGCGGTGGTCCCACTGCTTCCGATCGTTTGGGGTATCTGGAGTTTGGGGAGGATCGAGCGATCGGAGACGGGCCGCTGGACGCTTTTCTTCGCCATCCTGCTCGCGCTCGTTCCGCCACTCCTGGCTTGCTTTGCCTATCCGGCGGGCGGTGGCGCGCCCTGGCTCGCCGGCGGCTACGGCTTGTGGGCCGGCGGCCTGCTGGCGGGTCTGTTGGGCTGGGTGGGTGGCGCACTCGTGCTCCTCGTCTTCCTCATCGTTGGCGTGATCCTCATCCTCGGACTCGAACCATTCCGAGCTCTGGCACGAGGTACGGTCCGGGGTGCCGACGTCACGCGGCGGAGCTGGACTGCGCTGGTCCGGGCCGCTGCGGCGTTTCTGAACTGGTCGAAGGCAGCCGGCCGTCGGATCGGTGCCGGCTGGGAATGGGTGAACGTGCGCCTGGTCCGGCGCGAGTCACGCGGCCTGCTCTCCGGAATCGGCGCCTCTGAGGAAGAGAAGGAGCCCGAGCCGGCTGCCCTCGAGCCGCCGCCCCCGCCCGCGCCGCCCAGCGAGAAGGAGAAGAAGAAGCGGCGAGATCCGCAGACCTGGCTATTCGGTGATGGCGCTGGTGATCTACCGCCACTCGAGCTGCTGCAACGGCCGCCCGACCAGGAGTACCGAGTCAGCCCGCAAACCCTGGACGAGCTCGGTGCGACGTTGGTCGACACTCTGAGGACTTTCAAGGTCGAGGGGGAGATCAGCGGGCGCACCACGGGCCCCGTGGTCACCCAGTTCGAGGTCGTGCCCGCGTCAGGGGTCAAGGTCGGCAAGATAGCGGCGCTCGCCGACGATCTCGCCTTGGCGCTCAAGGCACCGTCGATCCGGATCATCGCACCCATACCGGGCAAGGGGGCGGTGGGCGTCGAGGTGCCGAACCCGCAGCGCAAGATCGTCTACCTGCGCGAGATCCTCGAATCGAGCGCCTACGCGTCGAGCCGTGCCGAGCTGCCGCTGGCGTTAGGTGAGGACGTCAGGGGGCGCTCCGATGTCTACGATCTGGCAAAGATGCCGCACCTGTTGATCGCCGGCGTCACCGGTTCCGGCAAGTCGGTCTGCATCAATGCCATCATCTCCAGTTTGATCTACCGCTACCAGCCCGAAGAGCTGCGACTGCTGCTCATCGACCCGAAAATGGTCGAGCTGGGTGGTTATAACGTGCTCCCACACCTGCGTCACCCGGTCGTCACCGATAACCGTGACGCGGCCACGGTCCTCAAGTGGCTGGTCTACGAGATGGAGCGGCGCTACGAGTGGCTCTCTTCCAACGGTTGCCGCAACCTGCGGGAATACAACCGGCGCGTCTCCAAAGGTATGCCGATCACGGCGCCGGGATCGGAGGGCGGCGAGCCGGTAGACGAGCCCGAGACCAAGCCCTATATCGTGCTCTTCATCGACGAACTCGCCGACCTGATGATGACCGTGCAGAACGAGGTCGAGCGGCCACTGGCATACCTGGCGCAGAAGGCGCGGGCCACCGGGATCCACCTGGTCGTCGCCACCCAGCGGCCATCGGTCAACGTCATCACCGGCCTCATCAAGGCCAACTTCCCCTGCCGCATCGCTTTCCGCGTGGCCTCCAAGGTCGACAGCCGTACGATCATCGATCAGAACGGCGCTGAGACCCTCCTCGGCAACGGTGACATGCTCTTCATGCCGCCGGGCGGCTCGGAGCCGGTGCGCATTCAGGGCACCTTCGTCTCGACCGAGGATACCGAACGTCTGACGGACTGGTACCGGGTACGTGCCGAGGCGGCGGCGCTCGCCGCGGAAGAGGAAAACATCCTCGACGCTATGCAGCAGATCGAGCTCGAGGAGGCCGAAGCCGAGATCGGATCCGATGAGCTCGAGGACCGCGACCCGCTGTTCAAGCGCGCTGCCGAGGTCGTCATCCAGCACCAGCAGGGTTCCACCAGCCTACTGCAGAGACGGCTGAAGATCGGCTACGGTCGCGCCGCCCGCATAGTCGATCAGCTCGAGCACGCCGGGATCGTCGGGCCGCCCGAGGGGTCGAAACCGCGCGACGTATTGGTTACACTTCAAGATCTGGATAGAATCTGATTTACCAGTGGCGGGTGAAACGGGTAGGGTGAGACTATGAAAGAGATTGCAGCTGTCGCGATTCTAATATCGGTGCTGTTCGGTCCGGCTCAGGTGGCCCAGGAACAGGCGGAGGAGGTCCTCGCCCAGGCGGCGAAGGCGTACGAGGGCGTCGTGACGCTGCGCTCCGAGTTCGTGCAGAAGATCGACATCCCGGCGCTCGAACGGCAGAAGGAGGGGCGGGGCATCGTATTCCAGAAGAAGCCCAACTACTTCATGATGAAGTTCGACGAGCCACAGGGCGATGTCGTCGTCGCCGACGGCGAGTGGTTCTGGATGTACTATCCCAGCGCACAGCCCGATCAGGTCATACGTACGCCGATCCATCAGACAACTGAGAACGCCACGCTCGGCGGCCAGTTCTTGGTCAATCCTACCGAGCGCTATGTGGCCACCTATGTAGCGCGCGAGAGCCTGGCCGACCGGCAAGCGCATCTTCTGGCCCTCGTGCCCAAGTTCGATGCGCCCTACACGTTGGTGCGCGTCTGGATCGATGCGAGCGATTACCTCGTGCGCCAGTTCGAGGTCCACGAGGAGAACGAGACGGTCCGCACGATCACGCTCAGCAACCTGGAAGCGGGCATCGAGCTGCCCAACGAGCTGTTCACCTTCTCCGTGCCGCCGGGCGTCGAGGTGTTCACCCGGTGAAGTTCTCCCTCGTCACGCTAGGGTGCGATAAGAACACAGTTGATTCGGAACGCATGCTGGCCACGCTAGTCGGCCACGGGGCGGAGCACACCCCGGATCCCGCCGATGCCGAAGTGTTGATCGTCAACACCTGCGGCTTCATCGACGCCGCCAAAGAGGAGTCCATCGATACGCTGCTCGAGGCCGCGCGCCTCAAGGATAGTGGCCGGCTTCTCGCTCTCGTCGCCGTCGGCTGCTTNNCCTGCTCGCCCTCGTCGCCGTCGGCTGCTTGGTCGAGCACTACCGCGACGAGCTCGCTCGGTCGATTCCCGAGGTCGATCTCTTCCTCGGGCTCCGCGACCTGCCCCAGCTCGTTCCCCAGCTGGTGATGCGCGGCCTGCTGGACGAGCGACCGCTGAGGCACCCCGGCGCCCGGCTGCCACTGGGCGGCCTGCGTCACGTCTCGTACCTCAAGGTCAGCGAAGGGTGCGACCACGGCTGCTCGTTCTGCGCGATACCGCTGTGGCGCGGCCGCCACCGCTCCTTCGACCCGGTGGCGCTGGTCGACGAGGCGCGTGCCTTGGAGGCCAGAGGCGTCGTCGAGCTCAACCTCGTCGCCCAGGACCTCGCCCACTACGGTCGCGATCTGGCCGCTGGTGCCGGCCTTCACGGCTTGCTCGAGCGATTGCTTGAGGAGACCGAGATCCCCTGGTTCCGCCTACTCTACATCTACTCGACCGGGCTACGGCCGGCGCTGGTCGAGCTGATGGCACGCGAGGAGCGGCTTCTCTCCTACATCGACATGCCGATCCAGCATGCCAGCACTCGCATGCTCGAGCGCATGCGCCGGCCCGAGCGAGCCGACGCGCTGCGCGAGAAGATCGGCTGGCTTCGTTCCCAGATCCCCGACCTCACGATCCGCACAACGGTGCTGGTGGGGTTCCCCGGTGAGACCGAAGGCGATTTCGAGGCGCTGCTCGATTTCATCGCCGAGCTCGAATTCGATCACCTGGGAGCGTTCGCCTACTCGCCGCAGCCGGGGACCCCGGGCGCAGAGATGCCCGACCCGCTACCCGAATCGGTCAAGTTGGAGCGTCTCGCACTGGTGAGCGAGCTACAGCGTTCCATCGTCGCAGCCCGCAACTCGGCCCGCATCGGCAAGACGGTCGAGGTACTGGTCGACCGCCTGGCGGAATCCGGGGACGGAGAGTCGCAGATCGCGGCGCGTATGCGCAGTCAGGCTATCGAGATCGACGGTTTGACATACCTTACCGGTTCCGACGTCGCGCTGGCACCCGGTGACCTGGCTCTGGCCACCGTCACCAACGCTGATGACGCCGACGTCTGGGCCGAAGCGCGGTCGGTCGTCAGACCGGCGAGCCGTCCGTTCAAACGCGATGAAGCCGTCGCACTGGACCTGCAAACGGCATGGGGGAGATGAGCCCGCAGGAACGATCACAGGAACTCTTCAGTCGGGCCCGCAGAGTATCGCCGGGTGGAGTGCACTCTCCCGTCCGCGCCTTCGGCGCCGTCGGTGCCGAGCCGTTCTTCACCGCGAGCGGTGCCGGCTCGCGGCTGCGCGATGTGGACGGCAACGAATACATAGACTACGTGCTGTCGTGGGGGCCGCTGGTCTTGGGTCATGCCCACCCGCACGTCACCGAGGCCGTCGAGCGTGCCGTTCGCAAAGGGACGCACTACGGTACGCCGACGCCGGAAGAGGTCGAACTGGCCGAAAAGGTCATCGCCCTCGTGCCTTCGGTCGAGGTGGTCCGCTTCGTCAATAGCGGTACCGAGGCAACCATGTCCGCCGTCCGCCTCGCCCGCGCCTTCACCGGCCGCGATCTGATCCTCAAGTTCGAGGGCTGCTACCACGGTCACGGTGACAGCTTCATGGCGAAGGCCGGATCGGGGCTCGCAACGCTCGGTCTCCCCAGCTCGCCGGGAGTGCCGAAGGAGATCACACAGCTCACCCTCACCGTGCCGTTCAACGACAGCACCGCCGTCGGAGAGGCCATCGCCGAGTATGGCGGCCGGCTGGCCGCCGTGATCACCGAGCCCGTCGTCGGCAACTCCGGCCTCATTCTGCCGCAGGCCGGGTTCCTGGAGCTCTTGCGAGAGGAGACGCGGCGCGTCGGCGCACTGCTCATCTTCGATGAGGTGATGACGGGTTTCCGCGTCGCGTTGGGCGGCGCCCAGGAGCGCTTCGCCATCGAGCCCGACCTGACGGCCCTCGGTAAGGTCATCGGCGGTGGCTTTCCCGTCGGCGCCTACGGCGGTAGGCGCGACATCATGTCGCGGGTGGCCCCGGAGGGCGACGTCTATCAGGCGGGCACCCTGTCCGGAAACCCAGTGGCGATGGCGGCAGGTCTGGCGCAGCTGGAGATCCTCGAGCGCGAAGACCCCTATGCTGCGCTGGAGGAGCGGGCGACGAAGCTGGTTGACGGGATCGTCGCCGCCGCCGGGCGCTTCGGTGTCCCCGCCAGCGGTGGGACCGCCGGCTCGATGTGGGGCGTCTACTTCTGTGAGGGTCCGGTCCGTAGCTTCGACGACGCGCTAAGAGTGAATCGCGAGTTCTTCAACGCGTACTACCGCGAGTGCCTCGCGGGCGGAGTCTTCTTCGCGCCGTCGCCCTTCGAGGCGGGCTTCATGTCGACGGCCCACAGCGACGCCGACGTCGACGAGACGCTCTCGGTCGTGGGGCGGGCACTTGCTGCGGCTGCTGGACGTTAGTCAATTGCTCCCATAGTGCTCCCGACCTTTCGGGTGCACTAACCGAATACAGACGATGCAACGGCCAATGGATTCAGATTCGACTCACCGCCAGCGCACCCGTCGCGTCATGGTCGGAGACGTCCCTATCGGTGGCGGCGCGCCGGTCTCGATCCAGTCGATGACGCTTGCTAGCCCGGTGGACCTGGCCGCCTCGCGGGCCGAGATCCAAAAGCTCGCCGATGCCGGCGTCGAGATCGTCCGCACCGCCGTGCCCAACGAGGCGGCGGCCGATAATCTGGCCGCGCTCGTCGAGCACGCGCCGGTACCGCTCGTCGCCGACATACACTTCAACTTCCAGTTGGCCATCAAAGCCGTCGAGGCGGGCGTGGCGAAGCTGCGACTCAATCCGGGCAACATCGGCGACGCGAAGCGCGTACGTTCGGTAGTAGAAGCGGCGCGCGAGCGGGGGATCCCGATCCGTATCGGCGTTAACGCCGGTTCGCTCGAGCGCGAGCTACTGGCCGAGTTCGGCCGCCCAACGGCGGAGGCGATGGTCGAGAGCGCCCGCCGCCACGTGCGCATACTGGAGGACGAAGGGTTCGACGATATAGTCATCTCGCTGAAGGCGTCCCACGTGCCGCTAATGATCGACGCCTACCGGCTGGCCGCGAAGCAGTTCGATTACCCCCTCCACCTCGGCGTCACCGAGGCGGGCACACCGCGGGCTGGAAACATCAAGTCGGCGATCGGAATCGGCACGCTGCTGGCGGAAGGGATCGGCGACACGATCCGCGTCTCGCTGTCCGCCGACCCGGTGGAGGAAGTGCACGCCGCTCGCACGATCCTCGAGGCCCTCGACCTAAGACGCGAGAGCATCCGGATCGTCGCCTGCCCCGGCTGTGGCCGGCTGCAGGTCGACCTGATCCGACTGGCCGAGGCGGTCGAGGAGCGCACGCGCGACATCCGCAAGCCGCTTACTGTAGCGGTGATGGGTTGTGCGGTGAACGGGCCGGGCGAAGCGCGGGAGGCAGACATCGGGATCGCCGGCGGCAAGGGTGAGGGCCTGCTCTACGTACGCGGCGAAATGGTGCGCAAGGTACCTGAAGACAGGATCGTCGACGCGCTTATCGAGCTGATCGATGAGGTCGAGCCCGATCCCGATCGGGCTGCGCGCGACGCCGCCGCGATGACCTGGACTCCGGACTGGGAAAACGGGACGCAGCCCTCCTAGTCCACGACCTTCCGGGGTGTTCGAGATGGTCAAGAAGGATTCGGTACAGGTTGGCGTCGTCGGTTGCGGCGCTATCGCCCAACTCGTCCACATACCGCTACTCGGCGGAAAAGGAGGCGTGCAGGTCGTCGCCGTCTGCGATAACAACCTGCCCAAAGCCAAGCTGGTGGCCGAGCGCTTCGAGATCGGGTCCGTCTATTCTTCCATCGAGAGCCTGCTCCAGCACAAGGGTCTCGACGCGGTCCTCGTCTGCACCCCGAACCCCCTGCACGCCGAGCATACCGAGGCGGCCCTCGAGGCAGGGACCCATGTACTCTGCGAGCGGCCCCTCGGCGTCAGCCGCGAACAGGTCGTGGGTACGTTGGCGGTGGCCAAGCAGACCGGCCGCGCCCTGATGGTCGCCAACAACCACCGCTTCAGGCCCGACGCTTGGGCACTGCGCCGCTTCATCAGCGCCGGCGAGCTTGGCGATATCTACCACATCTACTCCAGCTGGCAGCGCCGGCGCGCCCGCCGGCCGCGCGTCAGCGAGTGGCGCATGAGCCCGGACGGCGGCGGCGTGCTCATGGACCTCGGTGTCACCAACATCGATGCCTGTCTCTGGTTGCTCGACTACCCAGTAGCCGAACGCCTGACCGCCTACCTCCTCGACCGGGATGAGGACGGCGTGGACGATTCGGCGGTGGTGCTCATGCGGCTCGAGGGTAACCTGACGTGTAGCGTCGAGGTGAGCTGGGACCTTGCCGCGATCAAGGACCGCCACGGTTTGGTTGCATTAGGCGAGTTGGGGACGGGATCGCTGGCGCCCTTCGTCGTGCAGAGGGAGACAGACGGGAAGGTCATCGATGTGACGCCGCGCCTGGCGCCAGGCATCGAGAACATGTACACGGCGTCCTATCGCCGCGAACTCGACTACTTCCTCGGCGTCGTTCGCGGCGAGCGGGAAGAGCCGCTGCCGACAGAGCAAGAGAAGTTGATGGGTATTCTCGACGCCTGCTATCGGTCGTCCAACGAAGGACGCGAGATCGTTCTGTGAAGCACCCCATACTGCCGCGCGGGGCGGAGCTCGGCCTTCCCATCGCCAGCGGGATACTGCTCACCCTTTCGTTCCCTCCTTTCCATCTGCTGATCCCGCCGTTCGTCGCCTTGGTGCCCTACCTGTTGTTCGTGGCCGGCGCACCCAACGACCGCGAAGGCAGCGTGTCGGTCAGGCGCGCCACCTTCTGGTTGGGCATCGTCTACTTCGGCACGCTCCTCTACTGGCTGTTTGCCGCGCTGGTCTTCTACACCTGGCTCGCGCTGCTCGGCTACATCATTACGATCGTCATCCTGTCGGGCGTCCTCGCGCTCGGTGGCTGGGGGATCCATCTGATGCGCCGGCGTCACGCCGTCCCCTTCTGGATCTCGACCCCCATCTTCTGGACGGCGGCGGAATGGGGACAGGCCCACCTCGGTGACATCGCTTTCCCCTGGCTCGGGCTCGGGCACTCGTTGACCGGCTACCCGGCGCTGGTCGGCTTCGCCGACCTGACCGGCGTCCGCGGCGTGGCCGTCTGGCTTGCCGCGATCAACGGCCTGGCCGCCGAGTGGTGGCTGGCGGGCCGGCGGGACCGCTGGAGGCTGCGGGCCGTGGCCCTCGTGCTGACCCTCGCCGTGCCGATCGGATACTCGCTGCTGCGTTCGACCACGCTCGAGACGCGGCCCGCCGCCCGGGTCCTCGTCGTTCAGCCGAACATCCCGGAGGACCTCAAGCTCGAGCGCGAGGTAGCCTCGGACACGAGCCGCCGCGCCATCGAGAGTCTTATGGGCTCGGCCCTGGCCGAGGATCCGGAACTCGACCTGGTCGTCTGGCCCGAGACCGCGATCCCGTACTTCTACAACCGCGAGCCCGAGTTTGTCGCGCTCGCTGTCCGGACCGCGCAGTCGAACCAGGTCGGCCTGCTGACCGGTGTCCTCGACTACGAGCGGTTCGAGGACGGGACCTGGGAATACTACAACGCGGCGCTCTTCCTGGACCCGCAGGGCCGGCCGGGCGGATTCTACCGTAAGCACTATCTGGTGCCCATCGTCGAGCGGGTGCCGTTCATCCCCATCGCCTGGATTCGGGCCTTACGCAGGAAGGCTGAAGAGGGCGGCGTGCCGCTGATCGGGGGTTTTCTGCAGTGGTTCGGCGGCTTCGGCCGCGGCACCGACGAGCCGATCTTCCGGGTCGACGGCTCCGGGTTCGGCGTGCTCATCTGCTACGAGTCGATCTTTCCCGGCCTCTCCCGTACCTATCGCCGCGGCGGCGCCGACTTCCTCGTCAATATCACAAACGACGCCTGGTTCGGGCGCGAACGACCCTGGTGGAGTCGCACCGCCGCTCTCTATCAGCACCCGGCCCACATGGTGATGCGGGCGATCGAGAACCGCGTCGGCGTCGCTCGCTCGGGGAACACCGGGATCTCGCTGTTCGTCGATCCCCGGGGGCGCGTCCAGCAAGCAACCCGCCTCTTCACCCCCGACGCCCGCATCACCACGGTCGAGACGACCGACGGCCTCACCCTCTACACGCGACTCGGCGACTGGCCCGGCACGCTGGCGATCCTCGCCGCGGTGCTCATGATAGGCTGGACATGGCGCTGGCAACGCCGGGAACGTAGGGAATCCGGGAATCCCTGAATCCCGGAAAGGGAACCGCTGGTATCCGAGAATCCGGGAGGTCTGGAATGGGAACGCCGGGTACGCCGGCAACGCCGGCCATCGGGGAATCCGGGATTCGCCGATTCCACGGATGCCACGGATTCCACGGATTCTCGGATCCCAAATCGGGGAATCCCCGAATCCCCAAATCCCCAATTCCCATCTTGCTTCCCTATTGCCGCCTGCTAAATTCCCTCCCGGGACGCGGCCCCGAGTGGGGCCGTTATTTTCGCACACCTAAAGGACTTTCGGCCGTTCGGCGCTCGCCGTCGGCGTTCGATGTTGGATGTTCGATGTTCGGTGTTCAAAACGAACATCAGGGTCAAAAGGGTAGTACGATGAAACAGGGTATTCACCCCGAGTACAAGGAAGCGCTGGTAACCTGCGCCTGCGGGAACACCTTCAAGACGCGCTCCACGCTCGAGACGATCCATGTCGAGATCTGCTCTCGCTGCCATCCCTTCTTCACGGGTCGGCAGAAACTCGTCGATACCGCGGGCCGCGTCGAGCGGTTCCGCAGGAAGTACGGTGAGCCGGGAGGAAAGAAGAAGGCGAAGAAGGGCAGGAAGGGCAAGGCGCCCGAGGGCCCGGCCGAACCGGCGGCGACGTCTTCCGGCGAAGAGCAGGCCGAATAACCTCTGCGAAGCTGTTGCCCCATAGCGGTTGTCGACATGACGAGTTCCGACCGGCTGAGAGAGAAGGTTCAGGCCGCCGTCGCGCGCCGGGAAGAGCTCGGGCAGCAACTGGCCAGCCCTGAGGTCATCAGCGATCCCGAACGGCTAAAGGAGTTGGCCCGTGAGCACTCCGGGCTCGAGCGGCTCGCCGAGGTCGGCGCCGAGCTGGCGAAGCTCGACGACGAGCTCGAGCAGGCCCGCGAGTTGAGCGCCTCGGCGGAAGATATCGATCTGCGTGAACTGGCGCGGGC
>JABAOC010004300.1_pt1 | contig 44800 bp, 29 predicted proteins | sample 7062161 | NCBI WGS metagenome assembly JABAOC01 (sample SAMN14538625, study PRJNA623070) | marine sediment metagenome | biome: marine biome [ENVO:00000428]; feature: marine pelagic biome [ENVO:01000023]; material: deep marine sediment [ENVO:00002113] | place: India: Gulf of Khambhat ... | reverse complement strand
ATGAGAAAAGTTGCTTTCTTCATTCGTCCTTCCCCTTGGGTGTATTGAAATAATGATGTTAGTTAAATCAAGATAAAAAATCAATAAAAGCTTGATTTTCAGTTGACATTATATGAACTCCTGCTTATATTTCTTGTGCTAAAATGAGCACTTTTAAAAAGAACCTTCTCAAGAGATTAACAATTTTTTTTTAACCTTTTTTTCTCTAGTGCTTTCTAACGTCCATAGCATCACTCCTGATAGAAAAATCCGCCTTTCTCAACTCTATGATTCAGCCGTTAAATCCGGAGGCACACTCAGAAAAGAAGGGAATTTTGAGCAGGCAATTGATGAATTTAGAGAGGCATTGGAACTTGCGAGGAAAATAAGCAATAAAGAATGGGAAGCTAAATGCTTGATAGATCTAGGCATATTATTTTGGAATATTGGCGAACTTGAAGATTCATCAGAGAAGTACAAAAAAGCTCTGTTTATTACAAAGAAACTAAATTTAAAAGACAAGTTGGAGCATTGCCTTATTGCGCTGGAAATTTATAGATTGTATGCAGAAGGGAAAAAGCTCTATAACTCTGGTGAGCACAAAAAATCAATTGATTGCTTTAAGCAGGCTATAGATTTTGCAAGGGAAATAGGAAGCAAAGAACATGAAGTTAAATGTTTGCGCCAGTTGAGTATCATATATTTTGAATTAAGCTATCTCAAGGAATTTTTCTCTTTAAATAAAGAAGCACTGACTATTGCCCAAAGCCTGAATCACAAGAAAGAAGAAGGGAATGGTTTGATTCATATCGGTATTTTTTATGAGAAATTAGACAATTATTCTAAGGCTCTCGATATATATGAAGAGGCCCTAACAATTGCAAAAGCTATTAAAGATAAAGTGAATGAATCAGCTTGTCTAACAAATATCGGCACTATCTATGCGAAAGTAGGTAACTATGATAAAGCATTGGAATGCTTAACAGAAGCCCTGACTATTGACAAGCAATTAGGAGATAATATCTATATTTCCATTGATTTGAATAATATCGGAGAAATATTTCGGGCCAAAGGTGTTGTTTCTGGTAAAAAAGGAGATTTTCTAAAGGCGCTACGTTATTTTAAAGATTGTCTAAATCTGACAAGAAAAATCATGCATACAGAAAAAGTAGGTTTTGATCTGATGCAAAATGAAGTTTATGCTTTAAATAACATCGGTTTTGTCCACACAGATTTAAAGAATTATCATGAAGCCTTGGAATATTTTAAATCAGGTTATGAAAGGGCGGAAGATATTCAAGATATAGAAGGAATGGGCATGCTTCAGAATAACATGGGAATCGCTCGTTATAATCTAGGTTTCTATGTGGAAGCCATAAAGTCATACCAGCAAGCTATTGAGCTAGCCAATAAGATTAGTGATAGACAGGTACTCTGGGAAGCTTATTTTGGGCTTGGGCAATGTTTTGAAAAGAGGAAAAAAATTAATCAGGCAGTGATGAGTTATAAAAGAGCTATTGATGTTATCGACTATATAAGAAGTCAGATTTTTCTTGACACCTACAAAGTTGGCTTTGTACGGGATAAGTTTCAGGTCTACGAGGTTTTGATAAATCTTCTTTACAGGTTGAATATAGAAGATAAATCAAGTAGCCATGCAGATGAGATATTTCACATAGTAGAGAGAGCTAAAAGCAGAGCATTTTTGGAGAGTCTAGTAGAATCTAAAATTGACATAAGAGGAAGATCAAGCCCTGGGTTGAAGATAAGAGAAAATGAGCTATCAAGCCGGATTTCCTTGATTATAAAGGAGCTCTCAAGATCAGATATATCTCAAGAAAGAAGGAAAGAATTATTGAGTAAGCTTCGACAAGAAGAAAACGAATATATGAGCTTGATATCTAGAATGAGAGTAGAGGTTCCTGAGGTTGCTAGTCTGGCTTACGCTGAGCCCTGTAGCGTGGAACATGTTCAGCAACATTTGGACTGGAAAACAGCATTAATAGAGTATTTTATTGGCGAGAATAAATCATTTATGTTTTTTATTACAAAGAAAGCTTATGGTGTGTATGATCTTCCTTCCAGGCGTGAGATTGAGAAATCAATAAAAGCATATTTAAAGATTCTTTCAGTTTCTCCAAGAGGAAAGTTTAAAGGAACTCTTGCTGCAGAACGCATCTACAGGGAACTTCTTTTTCCTGCTGGGCTGAATATTCCTGAATCTGTTGAGAGTCTTATCATTGTTCCCGATGGAATACTCTATAATCTTCCTTTTGAAACGCTTATACAAAGTACTCAAGATCAATCACCTCAGGATGATTATTTAATTGCAAAGTATAAAATTTCTTATGCGCCCTCATTTTCTGCCTTGTTGTTTTTGGCTAGAAACAAGGCCAGGAACGGAAATCGAAAAGGTCTGATGGCATTCGGAAATCCATCTTATATGTTGAAGGATCAATCAAAAAGAAGGAAGTCCAGAACACAAGCAGATATTTTAAGAGATCTGTATCTAGACCAGGGATTTACTTTTTCCCCTCTACCTTATACAGAGAAAGAAGTCTTGGAAATTTCAAGCTATTTTCCTGATGATAGAAAAGATATTTATCTTAGAGATGAAGCGAGAGAAGAAATATTTAAAGAAGCCCCTCTTAGGGATTATCAGATTATTCATTTCGCCTGTCATGGATTCTTGGCTGAGGAATTTCCCTTTAGATCGGCACTAGTTTTGTCTCTGGATGATGATCCGAAAGAAGATGGATTTCTTCAGGTTCGGGAGCTGTATAATCTTAGGTTGAAAGCTGATTTAGTTGTTCTCTCCGCCTGTCAGACAGGGAAGGGCAAATTAGAGAGAGGAGAAGGGATTTTGGGACTTCCAAGAATTTTCTTCTATGCTGGAGCCAGATCAGTGATGTTAACACTCTGGAGGATAAATGATGAGTCTGCAGCAAAGTTTATGAATTTGTTTTACCGCTATCTTTCTCAGGGAAGTGATAAAGCTCAGGCGTTACGGTTAGCAAAGCTGGATATGATAAATTCGAAGTATAGCCATCCTTTTTATTGGGCAGCTTTTATTTTGAACGGTGATTCTAATTCCAAGTTAAATTTTAAATAATCTTTTCTTTTTTATCAGTCAGTCAATGTAAATTCTTCTATCTCTGACTCGATCTTTTTCCCATCAAGCAAAAACGCTGTAACCATCCAGAAGTATATTTTGTTTGTATTTAAACTATTAGCTACTTCAGCCGGCAGGAGAGCTTGGTTCTTAGAAATTTTGTTACTTTTCCATATTTGAAAAAGGGTTTCGTCAAATAATTCAACTATGTAATACTCTGAGTCCTTAAATTCGTTCCATTTGAATACTAGTAGAGATTTTGAATATTTTCCATTTATCGGTTCGATCAGATGGACTCGGCTAAAATTTGGTCCTCGATACTCTCTTTTCCTTATATTCTGGAAGAAAAGGAAGGTAGAAATTAGGATAGCAACTCCTGCCAGTATAATGGCATACTTCCAAGATAATCTAGGAAAGAATAATTTTAGTCTTTCGTTAGTATGGTTGATTTTTTTGCCTGCTCTTTTCTTAATGGCTGCAATGTTTTCTTTAGATTGTAAGAGATTACCAATCTCTTCAATTAATTTTCTTTCTTTTCTTTGAGTTTGGAGCATGAGCTCAAATTCTTGAGCACAAAAGGAGCATTTCGTTATATGATCTATAATTTTCGATCTTTGTTTTTCCGATGTTTTTGATATAAAAAAGCTAATGATTTCTTTGGAAGGAGGGCAGCTTTTTCGTGAATAGGGAATATTTTCCGTTATATGGGCTTTGTATAATTTTATTAAATCTTTATTCTTTATTTTCATATTCGATTCCCTTATCTCTTAATATCTTTTTTAAATCAGATAATCCGCGGTAAAGCAAGTTCCTTGTTTTGTCTCTGGTCCATTTAAAATAGATGGCAATCTCCTCAATTGTCATGTTCAATAAAAACATTTTTACAACTTTACGCCGAGATTCCATGAGAGAATCCACAGCTTGACCTATAATTTCTTTTGCGTTGACATCATTGGAAATGTTAATTAAATAGTTACTTTTTTGCTCAGAAACCAATTTATGTTTTTCTTGAACAAAGATTCCTTTTTCTCTCTTAGATCTTCTAAGGTGATCAATTATAGAGGAATCTACGATTTTCCTGATATAGGACGCATAATTTTTTATCTTTTTATCATCTTCCAAGATTTTCCATATTTTTATTTTAACTTCTTGTAGAATATCGTCCGGATCAATCCCATTTTTTTGAACGTTGAATTTGTGAATGTTGGCTTTAACAAATCTAGAAAATCTGCTTATTATGACTTCAAATTCCTTGATTTTTTCTTCATCGCTATTCATCTTTGCTTGCGCATTATAGCATCGGTTGTTTAGAGGAGCAACTTGCACATAATATATAGAGTTATTTTTTTGAATAATTTTCTCACTTTGGTGAATTTAAAATGGAGGAGAGTCCTTCAAAATATAAATGAGAATTTTTTTCTTAATAATCGTTCTTATACTGAGAAAAAATGTTGGAATCGATGACACTAAATCGGGATAAACTTGAATGAAAAGCACTGTCTCTAGTGATACCGAAATAGTAGGAATAAGCCTGATAATAAAAAGAAAGCTGCGGTTTATTCATAAAGCGGCTAAAAGTGATAAGAATGTATTGATCTTAGGAGAGACAGGAACTGGGAAGGATTTGACTGCAAAGAAAATTCACGAACTGAGTAACAGAAGAGATAAACCTTTTGTGGCCATCAATTGCACAGATATACCAGGGGAGCTATTTGAGGCCGAACTTTTTGGTTACGTACGAGGTTCTTTTACTGGAGCCGTGAAAGACAAATTAGGGCTACTCGAAGTCGCCAGGAACGGGACGATTTTTTTTGATGAGATAGGCGATTTGTCTTTAAACCTTCAAGCGAAAATCTTAAGAATGATTGAAAAAAGAGAACTGAGAAGAATTGGAGAAACGACCGTTAGAAAGATTTATGCTCGCTTTATCTTTGCTACTAATAAGAATTTACAAGAAGAAGTTAAAGCAGGAAGATTTCGAAAAGACTTATATTACAGAATTAATGTGATAAAGTTCTACATACCTCCTTTAAAAGAGAGAAAAGAAGATATTCCTTTGTTAGTAGATCATATACTTAGAAAGGATAGAAAGGAAGGAGAGCCTAAAAAAGTGATTTATAATGAAACGTTGAAAATATTAATGGCTTATGATTTCCCAGGAAATATTAGAGAATTAGAAAATATCGTTGAAAGAGCATGTATTCTTTCTGAAGGTAATATAGTAACAGAAAAGGACATCAAACTTGATTGTGATTCAAAATACTGCAGAAAAACTATGAATATAACACCTGAACAGTTAATAAAGACTTTAGAGAATTGTCGCTGGAATAAAACCAGGGCTGCCAGTAAAATGGGGAAAAGCAGACGTCAGTTCTATCGTTTATTAGAAAAGCATAAAATGTCAGACCTAATTAAGAGAAATTGTCATTTATAATCCCCTCCTGTTTTTCTATTTTTTCTATAGGTGAGAAATTATTTTTATCTCATATTGAGCTTGGGAGGAAAGTTATTTTCATGTAGGAAGATTATCCTGGGCTATTGGGCCCAATTTCTTTTTTCTTAAAGTCCATAACCTGCTTGACTTCCTCATTTTTATTTAATAATATTCATTCCCGTAAGAGCCATTTTTACTTTTCTTTCTTTAAGTAAGCTTTGTGAGCCTTGTATGTGGGAAGAAACATTTGATGAACTTGAATTAGAAAACCAGCCAAAAAGCTTTTTATTTGACCTTCCTTATCTGAAAGAAAAGACAGACCCTGTTCTTATTGTCTTCATCATTTTAACCAGCTCTTTCATAGTAGTAGTTTCAATTAAATTCCGTATCTTTCACTTATGGGCTGAATTTCTGGGCAGCAATTTATTCCTCAGAATCTCAACATACCCGTTATTGATTTCAGCTGTAATCATAATAAGCGGTGTAATTTTCCGCACAATTATATGGTTTCGCTACAAGCCTCAGACAATAGAGCCGGGAGCGAGCATTAATTGGCCATTTGTTTCCGTGATCATGCCTGCTTTAAACGAGGAAGAACTCATAGAGAAATCCATCGCTTCAATCTTCAACAGCAACTATCCCCAGGATAAGCTCGAAGTTATTTGCATCAATGACGGCTCCACTGATTTAACTTTTTTCTACATGTTGAGAGCTAAGCAAGTATACGGAGATAAGCTCAGCGTCATAAATTTCAGGGAAAATTTAGGGAAGAGAAAAGCCCTTTATGTCGGTTTGAAGAAATCCAGAGGAGAGATTATCGTCACTGTTGACACTGATAGTAAGATCGGGCGGAGTGCCATCAGAAATCTTGTTATTCCCCTGATTAAGGAAGAAAGTACTGGTGCTGTTGCGGGGAGAGTTGCAGTTTTGAATGAAAAGGAGAATTTTCTAACAAGGATGCTTTCAGTCCGCTATTCAATCTCCTTTAACTTTGGCCGCGCTTATCAGAGTGTCTATGGAGCTGTTTTTTGCTGTCCGGGCGCACTCACTGCCTACAGAAAGAATGTTTTACTGAAATTTATTAATGAGTGGGTCAACCAGAAATTCCTCAAAACGCCCTGCACCTACGGGGAAGATAGAGCTCTCACGACTCAAATCTTGAGAGCAGGCTACATGACAAGATTCCAGTCCAATGCCTGTGTTTATACGAAAGTGCCCACAAGGCTAGCTCAGATGATTAGAATGTATCTTCGCTGGACGCGCAGTTATATTCGAGAATCCATTATTTTTGCCAAATTTATGTTTTCAAAATACCGGAAAAAACACCGAGTTATGCCCATATTTGACTTCTTCTTTTTGAATATCCTCCATCCTTTCCATATTTTTTCTTTAGGTATCATAATTTATTCTTTTTGTATCCATCCTCTGTTTATTATCCGTCATATTGCCTTCCTGGTTGTTTCTTCATTTTTTCTCTCTCTTTATTATCTTCGCACCAACAAAAGCCTTTCCTTCCTCTATGGAATACCCTATGCGCTCATCACAGCTTTTTGTCTGTGGTGGATTGTTCCCTTTGCAGCTCTTTCCATGCGGAACCAGTCATGGCTTACTCGTTAGAAAAGGGAGGGCAAAGGACTTTCAGAAGGATATCATAAGTTTTTTCTAAGACTTTTCACAGCGGCAAAAATTATTCCTGCCACCAATATGAAAGAGATTCCGAAGAAAAACCATTTATTTACTGGATGCGGGAAGACTACTTCATCTGCCTTTCCTGATACTATAAACCCTGCCCAGTAATAAGGGTGGGATAAGGCGCTAGAATCTATCATTTCAAGCTTGGCTTTGCGTAAGGAACTCATTATTGATTCAGAAGAGCGAAGGTGAAAGTAAAATCTTTCCATAAGCTGATAGCTTGCTTGGTCATTCACTGCCCATAAGCTCATGAGAACTGAGGAAGCGCCGGCGTAGAAAAAGGCTCGGTTTATACCTTCGATCCCTTCTCCTTTAATGAATTCGCCAAGGCCTGTCTGGCACGAAGACAGAGTGACTAGGTCCGAATTAAGTTTTAAGTTATAAATCTCTCTCATCTGGAGAAAACCATCTTGGGTTAGGTCTTGGTCCAGAGAAAGGACGATAGAGGACCTGGCTGGAATTTTTTCGTCTACTATGCTGTGCGTTGCAAAATGGATGATTTTATAGTTATCGAGGCTGTGATTTATTAATTGCTCTTTACTCGCTTCTTCTCTTCGAAAAATCTTTCTTTTTCTTTTCTTGAAAAGAGAGCTGATCTTGTCGATCTCAAATCCACTGTATTTTAATCTAAAAAAATTAAAGGCATTGGATGAGTAATAGTTCTGAAAGATGTCACTTCCGTTTTCTCCGACTTCCCAAGGGCCGAAGAAAGGATCGCCAAAGGCTAAAATATCCATTTGAGGCTTTGGATCATTTGACTTTTTCCGCTGAATTATTTCTCGAAGAGAAGAAATCGATGGGGCATACGCAATCTTGTAATCTTTTATCAGCCAATCTCTCTTTTCTTTATGAGTTATAAGAGTCCCAAAAGGAAGGAAATGGAGGATATCGTCAGGTATAAAAATAATGCTTTTTATGCTCTTATCCAAGCCAGGGAAGACAAGCGTCTTGAAGAGCTCATATCCTAATTGAAAATTTATTTTTTCCTTATCAGAGATGACTTTCAGATAGTCTGATACTTGCGTTTGGATAATTTCTTTGGAGGGGAGGGGAAATATGCTAAAGTCTTTCTTTGTGATGACAAAAGCATAGGAATGCTCTTTTCCAAGGCTGTAGGCAAAGAAAGCAGTCTTAGAATCAAGAAGTTTTCTTTGGGCTTCGTCGAGGGTAACTGTTTCTGGATTAAAGTGTTTGTATTTTGAACTTTTTATTCGCATTTCTCTTTGGAGTGATTCCAGCTCGTTTTCTTTGTTTTTAAGCTTTTCATCTATCACATTTTTTTCTCCACTTGATTGTTCTACTGCCAGTAGTTTAGCATGGAACTTTGAGATCTCCTTCATCAATTCTTTTTCTTTATTTTGGAGCTTGAAATCAACCTCCTGTGGGATGCTTACATTGGAAAGTTCTAAGCTGTCCAGAAACGATCTAGCTTTAGCTCTTTCCAGATAATTAAAAGCTTCAAGGTTATATTTTTTCTGTACATGAGATTGAGGGAAGGTTACAAGTAGATGGATAAGATAGTGATAAGCGTCGATTCTCTTGTCTGTCCCTAAGTACCTTGCTTTAAGCTCTTCTAGTTCGATTTGAGAGCGGCCTTTTTCGATACACTCGATTGAACCTTCGTAGTATTCTTTTGCCTCTTTAAATTTATTTTGTTTCTCATAAGCTCTCGCAATTTCCATGTAGGCTTCCCAAAGAATTTTTCCCCCTTCAATTTTTAGGGCAATATCGATTGCTTTCTGGAAATACTCTGTGGATGTTTCATAATTTCCCTGATTATAATGCACGATTCCTATGTTGTTCAAAATCATGCCCATCATTTCAATGTCTTTAATCTCTTCTGCCATTTCATAGCCTGATTCAAAGAATTTCACGGCCTCGTTGTAATTTTCTAAATCTGTATGGACAGCACCTAAATTATTCAAGACTTCAACTTCTGTTCTTTTATCCTTAACCTCTTTTATTATCTTTAAGCAATCTTTATAATAATATAAAGCTTTATTAAAATCTTCTTTATTTCCGGATTGAAGGCCTTTGGTCCGAAATGTTGTGCCTATACTATTCAAATCCATACAGATATAGACATTATTCCCTAATTGCCTGTCAATTGTTAAAGCCCTTCTTAGATATTCCAGGGCTTTATTATAATTGCCTATTTTTACATAAATACCACCAATATTAGTTAGACATGCTGATTCATCCTCTATATTTCCTAAAGCTAGTGCGATTTTTAGAGCGTCTTCAAAGCAATTGAGTGCCTTCGAATAATTATCTAATTTCCAATAATAAAGGCCGATATTATACAAACAATTTCCCTCCTCTTTCCTGTGGTTTATGTTTTGGGCAATATTCAGTGCGTCTTTACTAAAGGAAAAATATCTCTGCAAATTGTTTTGTTCAAAACATGTAACGCTCATCTGGCGGAGACATTTAAGTTCGTGTTCTTTGCTTGCTGTTTCTCTTGCTAAATCGATAGCCTGTTGAAAACTTTCTATTGATTTTAGGTATTCACCTGAGGAACGGAACTTTTTCCCTTCTTCATAAAGCCTATAAATTTCGAGTGCCTTCTGACTTTCAACCTGCAAGTCCTTTAAGTTTAATTTTTGTGCAGACTTCAAGGCATTTTCATAATGAACTGAAGAGTCTTTGAGTAGGCCAATGTTCCAATACAATAGTCCGAGTTTGAGGAGTGATGCACATTCCTTTTTTTTATCGGTGATTATTTTCGCAACACTTAAAGATTTTTCGAAAAGCCTTAGCGACTCTTCGAATTTGCCGTCCTTTCTGAATTTATCCGCAACTGTGAAGAGCTGAGAATATTCTTGTTCTAAGTCTGCTTTATTGAAGGGGTAAAGCTCAGAACTAAAACAATATAAAGTAAAAAAGAGGCTGGCAATTGTAATAAGAATTAATTTCCTGATTTTAAGTTGTTTCACTTTAAATAACTTAAATGAAATAATATAAATATCTTTTTTTTCTTATAAAAATCATGTTAGATTCGCTAGGGGGGCGTCAATAGCCTCTTGAGATGAATCTTTCTCCCCCCTAGGGGTGATGCAATATTGGGTATGTTTTTGATTTTTAATCGTGCAACGGGATGTGCGAATCTTAGAAAGGGGTATTAGTTGTTAATAGATTTGTTATGGGGAATTAATTTGCTTTCAGTCCCTCTAAATTTTCAAAGTTTAAAACTGTGCTTAATCAACAAAGGTTATGAATCGCCTTTCTTAGGTCCTTTCATTGAGACTACGGCACCTGTAGCCTTGATTTTCTGGACTGAATCGTCATCAGAGGTTTGATCTGAGGTGATGTCTTTGTCATCATTAACTTTCAGGTACAAGAACGGGAGAAGCAAAGAGAGCGTATCTGTAGACTTCTCAAGCAGGCGGTTGAAACTGAACTTTTTTGGAGTTTTTTCAGCAGCGATCACTCCAGGAACAGAAAGCATGAAAATGCTGAAACACGCAAAGAGAGATACTGATTTTAGGAAGGCTTTTTTGCGCATGTCAACCTCCTTTCTAAGGTTACATACGCCCTTTTGAGGGAAGGATGGAATGAAAGGTATCAGTCATGGAAGAGCAGGCTGAAACCTTACTCCTATCTCCTCATCCAAGGCGCTTATATAAATCTATGTCGTTGATAATAAAATGTCAAGAGTTTTTTTAATTCTTAGAATCCATATACATCATATCTAGTGGTCTTCATATTATTTAGTCGTATATATAGCGTATTATTGGGAAAAAAATTAAATCTGCCCCAGTTAAGCTCGGTATCTTGCTGCTATGGATTTTAGCTCTTTTTCAGCGTTTTTTGGTGGTGTAGTCAAGAAGCTTATGATTACTGTCAGAAGGGTGGAGATAAGAAAGGCCGGCACAAGCTCGTAGATAATATTTTTAAGAAAAGAAACCTGATTCCAGACAATCGTGACCGCAGTTCCTGCAACAAACCCAGCCGCCACGCCAGCCTTTGTCGTCTTTCTCCAGAATAGAGAAAGGAGAAGGGGCGGGCCGAATGATGCGCCCAGCCCTCCCCAGGCAAAAAGGACAAGCCAGAAGACATACTGTTTGGCCGCAAATCCGAGAATAACTGCTGTAATCACCAGGCCCGACACAACTACCCGGCTGAGGAAAACAAGCTTTTTCTGGGAGATTGATTTTCCTTTGGCCACTATTTTCTGGTAGATGTCCCTGACAACCCCAGAAGAAGCAACGAGGAGCTGGGAGTCGGCCGTGGACATGATTGCTGCCAGGATAGAGGCAGTAACCATGCCCATGATGAGAGGGTGGAGGTGCTCAGAGGCTAGGAAGGGAAACAGGTTCTCCTGGTCTCCTCCGGGAATTGCTTGGAGGCGGCGGTAGTAGGCTCTTCCCACAAGCCCGATAAAGACTGCTCCCCAGGCCATAAGCACATTCCAGACTGTCCCGATAACACAGGATTTCCTCAGCGCCCTGGGGTCTGAGACGGACATGTAGCGGACAAGGATGTGAGGATTTCCGGGAGAGCCAAGCCCGATGCCGAGAAAGCCTATAATACCCCCGGCAGCAAAGGCAAAAGGATCAAGAAATCGGGGATTGAAATCTTGAAGAATCCCCAGGATCTCACCCCAGCCTCCAGCGTGGACGATGGCAATTATAGGGAGTACAAGGAGGGCGATTATCATGAAAAAGGCCTGGATCATATCTGTCAGAGAGACAGCCATAAATCCTCCCAGCGCTGTGTAGGCGAGAACAATGAAGGCTGTGAGCAGGATGCCGCTCGTCTCGCTCACTCCAAAGCTTGTGCTGAAGGTTTTTCCTCCTGCGTTGAACTGCGCCGAGACATAGGGAATCATGAAGACCAGGATGATGAACACAGAGAGTATCCTTAAGATGTTGGATTTGTCTTTATAGCGGGACTCGAAGAAATCGGGGAGAGTCAGGTTGTCCATCATCGAGGTATACCGCCGCAGGCGCTTGCCGATAAAGGCGAAGAGGAAGACTTCGGCCGTAATGTAGCCTGTTACTGCCCAGACTGCAGGGGCACCGATGCTGTAGGCCATGCCTGTTACTCCAATAAGGAGCCAGGCAGATCTTCCGGATACAACAGCACTCAAGGCGACCACAAACTCTTTCAGTTTTCTGCCGGCGAGGAAGAACTCCGAGAGCCCGGAGGATGAAAATTTTGCAGACAGGATTCCTATGGCCAGGATTATGACCAGGTAGAAAATAAAGGAGAGGATAGCTAAGGGATCAGCCTGGACTGCGATCTGGGCGGCTTCCTCCATTAAGGCTATTCGCCCTCCTCCTTAAAAAATAGGTAAAAGACAAAAGAGAGAAGGATGATAGCTGAAGGAAGGATAAAAAGGCCAAAGATTTCAACTAAGCCCATCGAAATTTAGAGATGCGGGATCTATTGCTCTTCTTCTTTGTAAAAATAATTGATTTCCCATTCTGCCGTTGTCGGGCTGTCAGAGCCGTGGACGGCATTGCGCTCTATCGAGAAGCCAAACATCTGGCGCAAGGTCCCCGGTGCAGCCAGAGCAGGGTCTGTAGCTCCCATCACCCGGCGCCAGTGGGAGACGGCCTCTTCTCTTTCCAGAACCATGATCACGATTTCTCCCGAGGACATGAAGTCTGTCAGGCTCTCGTAAAAATTTTTTTCCTTATGGATGATGTAAAAGCCTTTTGCTTCTTCTTTGGTGAGATGGAGCATCCTTAGACCGGATATCTTAAATCCCTCATCCTCGATTCTCTGCATGATTTTTCCTACGTGTTTCTTTTTTATGGCATCAGGCTTGATAATGGCTAGAGTCTTTTCAACCATGGTTGCTCCTTTTGAGCATAAATTCACCCATTGATATATCCTAATCTTTCCTCTGAGTCAACTTTCGCTAGGGTCTGCGGCAATAAATGATATAGAGTTGTAAGTAAGTCTTGTTGTTATCAGTAATCTGGTTAGGTCAGACTTTTAATAGTATAGAAATATGGTTATTACAAGAATGAGTACCGGCTGAGTGAGAATTGTGGATTTTCAGGAGGCTGGAGTGTCAAAGAATTTGGATTCTATTCAGGTTTCGCTATATTCTGATATATCACCCATAGTAACGAAGGCGAGCTTTCTCGCGTAACTTGTTCAGAGTCTCTTTAATTTCTGAGTCAGTCATTCCTTCAATTTGGATTGTTTTATCTTTCCCTGCACGTGCTCCTATCAATGCTCCTAATGTTGCGCCAATAGCACCACCTACAGGCATGTCTATTAGTAATATCCCTGCACCATCATATTCCTCATGAGCAGCATGCCAGATATAATTAAATAAAATTGCCCCCAAAAGAGCTCCTGCTCCGAGTCCAATACCAGCTCCTAACAATGCCTTTGATTTTTTTTCAATAGTAATAACCCTAATATCCGCAATGTCAACAGACACATCTTTTCCTTCAGTATCCAATAAAAGAAGCGAGTTAGGTTTAATCTTAACTACAATTAGTTCGCCCTTTATTTGTCCGCCATCCTTTTTCCAGATTATGAGCGTAGCTCCTCTCCTTTCTTTAGCATAGAGATTTACAGAAAGCATTATTAAAGAGAAGACAAGAAACAATGATATGAATTTTTTATTTTTTAAGCTCATTTTTTCCCTCGCTGCTGAGAAGCCTTTTTATTACACGATGCTCTAATCTAAATTAACAATTTCTTCTCCCCCAGAATCAGCACATTTAATCCTAATCCATTTAATTTTTTTAAATTCAATGGCGCATTGCCCACTTCTATTCCATCAACTATAATCTTTGCGCCTGAAGGATTACTTGTGACAGGTATTTTTTGAGAAGTTCCAGAAATAATTGTCGCACAGTTTTGGAAAAGAAAAACACTCGTGACCATTAAAGCCAAGATGCTTTGGGTTTTTCTTTGAATATTGATTTTAGCCCTCCCTAACGATAATCCATTTTTATGTTTATAAAATTAGATAGCTTGTGTCAATCTTCAAAGTATTCTTTCTTGTGAGGAACCAAGAATTAAGTTTTTTTTTGACAACAAGAGAGAAAGATGATCTTTCAAGGAAGAAATAAGTATAAATCAAAGTTATTCAAGTTATGCAAGTCTGACCCCAAAAGATTGACTTTCATTGACAGCTCTGGCGGCCGCCAGTAAAATGGACTTTCATGAAAGAGAGAAGGAAGAACTACGAGAGGCTGATGGGATTCGCCCTGGACCAGGGGCTGTCCCTTTTTGGAGTAGCAGATGTTGCGGGTATCAGGGAGGAATTCAGCCTTGAAAGAAAGCTGAAGGAGAAATTCGACTGGGGAATATGTCTCGGGAAAAGGCTTCTTGATGCGGTTCTCGAAGACATAAAGGACAGGCCCACTCCGCTTTATTTTCACCACTACCGTCAGCTCAATTTTTTCCTGGACCGTGCAGCCTTCCTGCTCTCTTCCTATATACAGGAGTCCGGATTCCAGGCCCTTCCTATTCCTGCCTCCCAGATAATAGACTGGGAAGGACAGAGGGCGCATCTTTCTCATAAGAAAATCGGCTACCTGGCTGGTCTGGGTTTTATAGGACGGAACAACCTTCTTGTCAATCCGGAAATCGGGGCAAAGTTCAGGCTGGTCACGGTGCTCACCGACATGCCGCTCGAAGCGGATAAGCCCTTGGAGTATGATTGCGGTGTATGCATGAAGTGCCTTAAGCCCTGTCCTGCTCAAGCTATAGGAGAGAAGAAAGAAGAGTTTGACCACAGGGCATGTTTTGAGAAGCTCAAAGAATTCAAGAATATGCGGATTGTGGGACAGCATATATGCGGAGTCTGTATCAAAGCGTGCTCTGGTGTAAAGCGGAGAGAAAAAAACTAAGGATATCTGTTTTATTCTGGTTTTATTCTAAGTTCCATAAGCTGCCCGGGCTTGGGTTGAGCGCAAAAGAGGTGTGAACGAAAAAAGGGGATGATCTTCTTATGCAGGCTTGTTAAAAACGCGGTTCAGCCTTATTTAGAAACCCGGCTGAGCTCCATAGCTTCCTTCGAGATAACAAGCTGATTTCTTCCTGCTTTTTTTGCCTTGAATAAGGCTTTGTCGGCAAGAATGGTCAGCTCTGTGGCAACTTTTTCGTAATTTGTCTGATTTCTTTTGGTTTTGTCACCTCTCTTGGGCCTTACTTCAGAATAATGAGCGCAGGCAACTCCCATGCTTAAGGTTTTTTGGACTACTTCGTCTTTGGGTTTGAATTTTAACTGTTGAAAGATTCTTCTGATTCTCTCCCCGACCTTGGCTGCCTGGGCAGCGGTGAGTCCGGGCAGGATAATGACAAATTCGTCTCCCCCGAACCTTGAAGCCCAGTCCATCTCTTTGCGGATGACGTGGGATATGACGGTGGCGGTCTGTTTTAGGATTTCATCTCCTTCGAGGTGAAGATACTTATCATTGTATTGTTTAAAATCATCTATATCTATCATGATGAGGGACAAAGCGCTTCTCCATCTTTCCGCTGTTTTGATTTCATTGGGTAAATTCTGGTTGAAATACCTTCTGTTGTACACCCCTGTTAGCTCATCAGTAATGGAAAGGCGTTTGACTTCTTCTTCTAAATCTTTTCTTTCTGAGATGTCTTCGAGCACTGTATCGTAATATATGATTCTTCCAGAGCTGTCCCTGACCCCTGTTGATGTTAAAGATGCCCAAAAAGATGTTCCGTCCTTTTTTTTCAGAATGAACTCTTTATTCTTGGCATGGTCGTTTTCTTCCAATTCCTTCATCAGTATTAGCCTGTCATCCGGATTTTTGTATAAATAAGGAGCTTTAACTTTCAGAAAGTTCTTCGCACTCGTGTAACCGAACATCTCTACAACAGAGGGATTGAATTCAAGAAGTTTCCCGTCCGGTGTTGCCCTGAAAATTCCTATTTTAATGTTGTTAACCAGTTCTCGATACTTTTCTTCAGACTCTGAGATGATTTTGTCAAGCTTATGTCTCTGGATTATTTCCGAGATCAAGTTAGCAAAAATCTCCAAGGGCCTCACCGTCTCTTCGGTCGGAATCAAGCCGCTTTTGGAGTCATTAACAGAGATAATTCCTATTATCTTGCCCTTGGTATCTTTCATGGCTACAAGGAGATTGTCTTCTCTATTCCAGCGGCCTTCTTTTTTTGGGTATGTTTTTTCTCCGGGGGCGACCGCATCTTTATCCAGTATGTCCTTCCAGGAGTGCGGGATGTAGCAGGACTGGTTCCCGATTTTTATGGATTTTTCAAAGTATTTCAGGTATTTTTCCCTCGGAATCTTTGCTTTCTTTAATCTCTCTAAGTCAGTTTTCTTGATGCCTCTGTGCCCGATAATTTCCCGGTGGGGAGGAGTATCTGTGAAATAGGATATGAGCACTCTTCCGAAATCTGAAATTTCGACCACAGCTTGAGATACGTGGTCGAAAAGCTTCTCTTCGTCTTTGATCGTTAATATATTTGCAGATATTTCTGAGAATCTTTCAAGCTGGCGGATAATCTCTATTGTTTTATCTTTGGCGCTCTTGCTGTCTGTTATGTCGATATTCATGGCTATTGCGATTGGTTCTTCTTCAGGCAGAGCGGTGAGAACTGCGGGAAAGATGTGGCATAAAACGTGCCGGACCTCTCCGGTTTTTGTGGTTATTGCCCATTCCTTCTTGGGGGAAGGCTTATTCTGGCGAATAGCTTTTTTTATATATCTTTTAAACTCGTTTTCATCAGACTCTGATACAAAGAAGCTTTTAAGAGTTTTCCCTAATACCTCTTTCTCGGTGAATCCGAATAGTTTTTCTGAGAACCGGTTCCAATAAACCACCTCACCCTTTATGTTGTATCCCTGAACGGCGATATTCGCCGCATTATAAAAGATGGACTTGAATCCCGACTTTATTTTTGATGCAGGCGGGGTGTGATTTTCTTTGTGAGTGGCCAATATAACCTCTGTCTAAAAAATCTTAAACTTTTCCTTCCTTTAAGGGAGAATAATTCATAAAGGAAAACGTGTAAATCGCCTTAAGAGGTGAAATTTGGGTGAGTTTTGATTCTTTTTTTACACCTCGCTCGGTAGCATCGCTTCACCTGTTGTGATTAGTCGAATTTTGAATCCTGAGAGAGAAGGACCGCCTTGGCTGAGTAATGATGCAGTTTTGGCTGCACGAAGATGAAATTTCAGATAAACAACCGTAAGTTATTTCTTCCCCTTCTGGCAGGGAACCCATACTTCTGTCCTCAGGTCTTCTGGCTTTGTATCCGGAGTGGGCATGCTCAGGTAACGCTCCAGGACCGGCCCTGCCGGCATTAATTTGTTGGCCTGCATCCAGTCAAACATCTTGTTGATTGTCTTTTCAGATTCTTCATACGGGCCTTTATGGACGGCAAAGACGACAAGCGTGAATTTCCACTCTTTCTTTTCCAGGGGTGCCTGGACCTCTACCTGGGCAGAGACAGGAAACCCCACTTCCCACACTAGCTCCTCGGGCTTTACCATAGCCGGACTGTTGTAATAGATTCCGATCATAGGACCTGCTGGTGTAATTTTTTGTTCCTGGACGGCGTGCATCAGTTGGCCTATGATTCCCTCGATCTCTGTGAATGGACCTTTATGCGGGATGCAGCAATAAGAAAAGGGAGAAACTTCCTTGACAGAGACGAATTTTTTCTCTGGAGTCTCTTCTTGGGTATTGAGGGCTGCCGAAGCTGAAATGAATACGAGCAATAACGCCAATCCCAGTAATGAAATTGTTTTTTTCAAATTTACCTCCCTTAAAAATGAAATGAGCTTTATATCAAATAAAGAGCCTTATAATAAAGCGGCGTTCCAAAATATGAATGCAGAAGCCTGTTGATGGTAAATGTATTTTACTATTTTCTTTCGCTTTTTTTAATCTCATTTCCCCAAATGTTCTTAATCGTTATTGTATTCTCCAGATATCATTGTCAATATTTTCTTGGGGGACTCTTGAATATGGGTCCACCTGGATAAAGACCGGTTTTTCTTTACTTTTTATTATAGTTGTTATTTTTCCGATTCCACTAATTTTCAATTTTTTTATTATCATTTTTCCATTTGAAGAGGTTTTATACCCAACGTCGGTAAATATTTCATAATCCCTGTTTGCATTCAAAATTAAATCAACCTTTGACTCATATACGTTTTTATTTTTTTCTGTTTTTACATCTTCTATTAGCAGATCAATTTTTGGTACAATTTTTATCCATTGGTTAAGATATTCTTGTACATTAATGTCTGTTCTGGCTTGAATACAATCTAAAAAAGCTTTATAACCTGTATTTTTTAATCCATACTTTTTATAAAAATCTTTTAGGCCTAAAAAAAGGTCTCGATCACCAATCTTCATTCTTAATTGTTCCCATACCAAAGCTCCACCATTATATATTAAAGAATTTTCCGCTGATCCTATTTTTTGAGCATTCTCAAGAGTTAGGGATGATTTGTATGCTTCTCCATTAATAAACCTTTGTAAATAAAGACGACGGACTCTTTTCCCGGCATCTTCTCCAAGAATTTTTTCTACTGCCCAAGCACTGATAAAATTCGCTCCGCCTTCACCAAACCATTCCCTTAAGATGCCGTCCCAATAAACATAAAAAAGATTCCAATTATGATATACCTCATGAGTTACCAATCTTAGATAATCTAACCTGCCATCTGATCCAGCATTGAAATTTTTTGTGGCATAACTTGTAAAGTACATGGTATTTGCTTTATTTTCTCCGCTTAAATTTTGAGATCCTGTTTCACCAACAGTAGCAAATTTATATACTTTGGTTCCATTGTCTCCAAAATAGTCATAAAAAAGCTTTACTACTTCAAATGTATTTTTTGCCATCTCATCGTTAAATTCTTCCTCCGGATAGAGATAATATTCAACCTTGATATTTTCATTCTTTTTTTCAGTTTTTTTATATTGCGCACAGGAGAATGTGGGCATGTTTGGCGTGGAAGACACATATGTATCTGTTATGAATTCATCTTCCTCTTTTGAAGAAATCATATTCCCAGGAACACACGAATAATAACCTGCTGGATATTTAATGGCCATTCTAAATGGATAGGCCATATTCAATCCAAATAATGGATTACATCCGATATAAATTGAATAGGACGCTTTAGGACTTATTGTTAAAGCATACATCTCCTTTGGTTCATTGCTTACTGCTTCAGGTGTTAGATGGTATTCAATATAAAGTGAAATTTCATCACCAGGCATAATAAATCTTTCTGTTTCTACATTGATAACTTTAAATTCAAAGTTACCAAATACTTTCTCTGACCCACAGGATTTCCATGATATTGGATAAGCCTGATTATCAGTAGAACCTTTTAAAGTGAGCTTAGTTATTATTAATTCAGGATGAATGGTAAAGAATACCTCTTTAACTGATTTTGGAGAATCATTCTTGATTATTATTGTTTGCTTCGATTTAAATAGTTTTTTTATGGGATTAATCTCAAAGTGCAGATTATGATTTATTACTCTGAAATTATATTCCACATTATTCTTTTGATTCCCTGCTTGAAGTTGATCAAAACAAATTAGTATAAACAAAAATACAATAAGCGTAAGAAAAATTTTATCTTTAAAGGAATCCATCCAGAACTTAATGTCAGTTCCTTTTTTTGACGTATTTATCCAGCCATTCGAACATCTCGGCAAGCACATGAAGGACAGACTCCCTGGCTCTGTAGCCATGACTTTCGTGCGGAAGCATGACCAGGCGGGCAGTTGCTCCGTGTCCCTTTATGGCATGATAAAGCCTCCGGGATTGGATGGGAAAGGTTCCTGAGTTATTGTCTGCTTCGCCGTGGATGAGAAGAATAGGCTCGTTTATTTTGTGAGCATGCATGAAAGGAGAAACTTTAAAATAAATTTCCGGATTTTCCCAGAGTGTCCTTCGTTCGTTCTGGAAACCGAAGGGCGTCAGGGTCCTGTTGTAAGCTCCGCTTCGGGCAATCCCGGCTGCAAAAAGGTCGCAGTGTGCCAGCAGGTTGGCTGTCATGAAAGCTCCGTAGCTGTGTCCACCCACACCAACGCGCTCGGGATCAATGATGCCCATGGAATCCAGCTTGTCTATGGCTGCTTTCGCGCTCGATACAATCTGGTCAACAAAAGTGTCGTTCATGGTTTTTGGGTCTCCGACTACAGGCATCTGAGCCCCATCGAGAAGAGCGTATCCCTGGGTTACAAAGAAAAGCTGTGAGTAACCTCTGTAAAATGTAAATCGGTGAGGCGAGCCTCTTACCTGACCTGCAACCTTTGGATCGCTGTATTCGCGGGGATAAGCCCAGATCACAAGCGGCAGCCTCTCTCCCTCTTTGTATCCTGGAGGCAAATAAAGGGTTCCGGAAAGCTCCACTCCGTCTTCCCTTGTATATTTTATGAGCTGCTTCTTTATTCCCGTAAGCTGCGGCGCAGGATCTTTAAAGTCGGTAAGAGCTTTCCTCTCCTTTTTTCTCAGGCTATAAAGGAAATAGTTGGGAGGCTCGCTCTTGGATTCAAACCTGGTAATGATCTGATTCCTGGATTTCCCCACAAAGTCAATAAAAGACTCATAGCTTTTTGCACCGCACTGGAACAGGCGCTTCTTTTCCAGCGTCTTCAGATTCATCCTGTCGAGAAAAGGCCTGTCTCCTGTGGGGGAAGCGCCGCTTCCAGAGAGATAAATCCAGTCCTTGTCCTGAAGAAGGATCCATTCTCCTGCAGGGGTTATTGTGTAAACAGTGCGGCCAGGGTCGTTGTAGCGGTCATGAATGCTTAGGTCAAATATTTTCTTTGGAGCCTTATCCGGCTCGTCGACGTTGATAAGATAAGTGGTTCTCCATCTTCTCCTCCAGTCGTATTCTATGATGAAAGCATTTCCTTCTGTTTTTAGCCATGAAATTCCTGAATAGCGATGCTGAATTTTCAGAATTTCTTTCGGCTTCTCTTTAAAAGGAGAAAAGAGTGTCATGAGTTTATCCCGGTTTGGAACTTTTTTTTCAGGATCACCTCCGTCCAGGGCTTCAACCCAGATAAGGGTGGCTGGCTTGAGCGCCCTCCATCCAACAGACCTCGGGCCTGTCGGAACTCCCCTCATTGGAACCTCATCGGCTAGAGGAAGGTCAGCAAAAAGATGGACTAATTTGCCATCTCTGTCCCATATTTCTAGTGTGTGGGTGAAGTAGTAATAGGGGACGCTGTAGGAGTAAGGCTTTTTTATCCTGTAAACGAGCAGCAGATTTCCGCTCGGGGATTGATCAGCATAAAGGTATACGCCGGGACCGCCAATCTTTCTGCTGCTGCCCGAGATAACATCTACTTCCATAATTTGAGATGTGGTGTAATAGTCGAAAAGTTTCTCATCATATGGGTCTTTCAAAAGGTCCTGGTAGGTCCATACCTTGGAGAATTTTCTTTCTGTCTCCTGGATATTGGGGCCGACCGGGACTTCTGGTTCTTGGGGAGGATTTCCGCGGTCTGCCAAAACAGTGTAGGCGAGGAGATGGCGGTTGTCCTGGAGCCATGTAAAACCAGAACTAATGGTGGCATTAATTATTGGTCCGGTCAGATTCTTTGTGTTTCCGGTTTTTGTATCAGCTAGCCAGAGTTCGATTCCTTTATCCGTGTAGCGCAAGAAAGCTATCTTAGAGCCGTCCACAGACCACCGGGGATAGCCGAGTTTTGCTCCTTCGGGAAGAGCGATTCGCTTTGTTGAACCGTCTTTTATCGACTTTATTGTGAACCCCGTATAGAAGAGTGTTTGCTGACGGCTGTTATACAACGGTGTAATTCTCATCCCCGCCAGCCTGAGCAGAGGCTGAGCCATGTAGGCGATTGAAGGCATGGATTCATATTCGGCAAGGAGCATAAAATCGCCCTTGGGACTTATGATCGCCCGTGGGAGAGGAGGCGCATCCACGATATCTACCACCTCTTTGGGCGGCAGCTTATATGGCTCTTGCGCCGAAAGGGGGAGAATTGATAGAAAGATGAAAGCAAAAATAAAAACAATAAATGATGCGGGAATAGTCTTTTTCATGATTTTCCTCCTATAAACATGATTGCCCTCCTTAAAACAAGATTTTCCTTCCCAAAAACATGAATTTCCTTCCTGGAAAGATGGCTTTTTATCCACCGGTTTTCTTAATATATACTAATTAATCTGTCAATTTACAATTTGTTTTTATAAGAGATAAGGGGTGACAAAATTTAAGAAATGGTTTAGAATATTGAAGAATTATGAGAAAAAGGGACAGGGTTTGGCTAAGGGAAGTGTTCCCTTTAAATGAAGTATCCCGTTTAAGCAAAAATAAATAATAATCTGGATTAAAAGAGCTCTGGAAATGGACCCGGAAAATTTCAAAGGCCAAAAAAATACGGAAGAAGAAGAGAAGCCCAAGGCAGATCAACAGAAACCCGAGCTAGAACAAGAGAAACCAGAGCAACAACAGAAATCCCAGGCAGAAGAAGAAAAACCCAAGGCAGAACAAGAGCAACCTGAGATAGAGGAAGAGGAACCCAAGGCAGATCCTGTTGAAATTAATAAGGCTAAGAACGTTATCCTGTTTTTTAAAAAAACCTTCTCTCTGATGAAGCTTTATCCTCCAGAAAATCCTTCCGTTGCAAAATCTATAGATTTATTCAATAACCAGATAGGAGAATTTCTTAACGAATATGAAGAATTATCAATTCAGGTGGGAGAATTTAGTTTTTCTTTCAAGGGAGAATTAGTCTTCCAGGATGAAGAAAGAAGGAAAAGCCTTCCCTTTCTTTTTTATAAAGATGGGCTAAGAGAGCTGTCTTTTCATAAGGGCCTGGATAAAGAAGAGATCCATGAATTTTTTAGGACCATAAGTGAAGTTTCTGACCTTCCTCCAGAAGATGCTGACATTGTTAACTCTCTTTGGGAAAAGGATTTTATTCATATTAGATATTATTCCATTGATGAATTTCTTGACCAGGACATTGGAGAACCCTTAGAAGAAATAAACCCTTTTGATATAGCGGGATTTGCTAAGGGGAAGGTGGAGATGACTCCGAAAGATGAAGAACTGTTTAAAAAAAGCCTTAGTTTGGGAATACAGGAAGGAAGAGAAAAAGGAGAAGGAGAATACGAAGGCGAAGATGCTGGAGCGAGCATACTTCCATATGTCACGGTGGGCGCTGTAAGCAAGGATGAAATTCCAGAGATTGAGTCCATGGTCGCAGAGAGTCGGAAAACTCCTCATATGACTGAGCTAATAGATTTGCTCTTTGAACTCCTTTTTTTTGAAGAGGGAGCGGAGGAATTCGCGGCCATTACAGAAGTCCTTGGTGAATGCCACCAGAAGGTCCTGGAAAAAGCTGACTTTTCAATGGCCCTATCGATTCTAACCAGGCTTGAAGAGTTAAAGAAAACTATTTCTGCTAAATCTGAAGAAAAGGCGAAAGTGCTGGGGAGAATTTCGGATAGAGCTGCAGCGCCTGAAGCTGTCGCCCGCTTGAGAAAAATATACAAGGAGGGGCGGATCGAAGATTTTGACACTTTCTTCGGATATCTGGAGAAACTGGGAGCCCGCGCTTTTCCTGTCGTTGCCTCGATTTGGGAGGATTCAAAATTTCCGCTTTCCAGGCAGAAGGTCTTAGATTTATTGAAAAGAATCGGAAAGTACGATTTAAATGCTCTTCTCAATCTTGCCAGAGGCCGGTCAGTATCTCTAACAAGGGAAATTATAAGCATATTTACGACCACAGGCGAGAGAACGGAAGTATCCCAGCTTGAAGATTTCGTTAATCATCCGGATAAAGCAGTAAGGCTTGATGTTATCCGCGCCTTGGGAAAATCTGGAGATGAGGCTTCCAATAAGATCCTGTTAAGATCCCTTTCTGACACGGATAGAGAAGTCCGCACAGCAGCTATCAAGAATCTCAGATATCTTGGAGATAGCGCTACCTTAGATCATGTTAAGCAGATGGCTTACGAAAAAGGCTTCAGGAAAAAGACCAAGCGGGAGAAAGAAGCTATACTAAAATTTTTAGCAAACACCAAAAGCGCAGAGATTAGTGCTTTCCTCTGCTCCCTTTTGAAAAAAAGGAAGATTTTCTTCGCGCTTAAGACGAATGAGACTCGCCTCTGTGCGGTTTCTGCCCTGGGAGTAATGGCTACTCCTGAGGCTGAGGACATACTTAAGGAGGGGACTAAGATACGGAATAAAGCCATTCGGCAAGCTTGTAATCGTGAGCTGATGAAAATAGCATCTGGGGGAAGGTCAACGGAAGATGCCAAAAAAGAACAGAAAAAAGATATTAAAAACGAGCAGGGTTCTTAATCATGGAAGAAAAAAAGCAGAAAGTAAGAAAGGATTACATCGAGGAGGCCAAGAAATCTCTATCCAAGATAATTGAAGAGATATTTATCCGTCTTTCCTCAGCAATGAAGGTCGCTCAAATCTATGAGCCCAATAATCTTACTTTTATAAGGCATCTTAATCTTCTCTTCAACTTAATTCAAAATATCTTAAAAAGTGAAAAGAAAGCCGTATTCCAGTTTCGGCAGAACACTTTATTTTTCAACACTGACATAGTCAAATTTGATTTTCGCAGCTACCACAATTTTAAATTCCTGGCTGATGAATTCAGAAAAAAGGAGATAGGAACCCTTGGCTTCGAACCCGGCTTGAGTGAGGGTGAGCTGACGCAGTTCATTACTCTTTTTGTGGATGACGAGGTAAAAAAAGAGAATCCTTTCGAAGATTTCGAGGCGATATTAAAAGAGAAGGGAATAGGCCACATATTTTTGGAGAAGATGCATCCCTTTGAAGTGGCCAGAGGTGTCCGAGAAGAGAAACTTCAGAAATCCGCCATAAAAGTATTTTTCAAGAGCATAACCCACCTGAAAGAAGTCGTCGAGAGAGAAAAACAGAAAGAAAGGGTTCAGCTAAAAACTACTCGAAGACTGATGCAGTCCATAATTAATCTTGTAAGTCAGAATGAATCTTTCATGGTAGGCTTAACAAATATAAAAAATTATGATGAATACACTCTCAATCATTCGGTTAATGTAACCGTTTTGTCTATTTGTTTTGGACGAAGATTAGGTCTTGAAAGAAAAGAATTGGTAGACTTGGGAGTAAGTGCTTTTTTTCACGACATCGGAAAAGTGGAGGTCCCAGAAGAGATTCTGAATAAACCGGATAAGCTCGACGATAATGAATTTGATATAATGAAGACTCATCCGTGGCATGGTGCTCAAAAACTGGCCTGCGTTAAAGAATTGAATATTCTTCCAGTAACTGCCATTAATGTAGCCATGGAGCACCATATATGGGAAAACCTCGGGGGGGGCAGCTATCCCAAATTCTGGAAAAAGAAACGTACTGATTTCTTCAGCAAAATTGCTAAAATATGCGATTTTTTTGACGCTGTAACGACCGAAAGACCTTATAGAAAGGAGACCGCAACCAGAGAAGAGGCCGTGAGCTGGATGCTGGAGAAAAGCGGGTCAGAATTCGACGCCATCTTGCTCAAGGTTTTCGCCGACATGGTAGGAATCTATCCCATCGGATCTCTCGTCGTCCTTGACACAGAGGAGTGGGGCATCGTGATGGAGACGAACCCGGAGATGGCTCTTATGACCTGCCCTAAAGTGAAAATTATTGCTGATAAGGATGGCAATAAAATAGATGGCGGAATTATCGACCTGGCAGAGAAAGACCTTAAAACAGAAAAGTTTAAAAAGAAAATCGTAAAAACCCTGGATCCTTTTAAATACGATATTAACGTCTCTGAACACTTTCTAACCACAAGCGCCTAAAAAGACCTCCCTCAGTTTCTCCTCCCTTTTTGACAGACTTACTTTTCATGATTATAATCAATCTCTTTTTGAGTAAACACAACATCAAGATAAGAAGTTATTTTTGAGGAGGAACTATGAGAGGCTTTAGAACTAAATTTACTTCCACCGGGACTTATCTCATGATAGCTTTTATTACCATAGCTTTTCTCCTGATACTTTCAAACTGCAAAGATATCTTTGCTCCGCCTGCCCCAAAGACTCTTCCTGCGGTTGTTAGAAAAACATCTCCTGAAAGGATCTATCCACCGGCTGACCTCGTTTTATTCAACGGAGTTGTATATACTGCTGATCCTGTTAATCCTGAAGCCTGCGCTCTGGTCATCACCGGAGACGAGATTACGGCTGTTTGTAAACAAAACAGTGAAGTAGGGAAATACATAGGAGATAAGACCAGATCTATTGATTTAGCGGGAAAGTTTGTCACGCCGGGAATTATCGACGGCCATGTCCACTTTAACGGGGCTGGGGCTCTGATAATTGACGCGAATTTAATGACTGTTTCTGATGAGGAAGGGTTGAGGAAGGAGGTCCGGAGAGTTGTTGAAATCCTTGATGACGGTGAATGGATAACCCGGGGACTCTGGGGCGCCTATGAGAAGTGGGCTTTAGCGGATGCTGGAGAAAAAAAGTCGGGAAAAGAGGCATTATGGCGGCCAAAACGGGGCATGATAGATGATTTGACGCCGAATAATCCCTGCTTTCTCTGCCGCTATGATTTTAAAGAGTGGCTGGCTAACACAGCGGCCCTCAAGGCGTCAGGTCTGGATAAAGAAATTATCGAAGGGATGGAAGTAGGCGAGGACGGCGAACCGACGGGAATAATTTTCAGGCCTTCTCCTGCCTTTGATAGGATGGTTAAGGCGCAGAAGCCAAAATCCCATAAGAGGCTTTTGGATGAGAACCGGGCTGCTCTCCGGGCCTTGAGGGAATCAGGTATAGTTGAAATCCATGATATAGAGAGGCCTGATCAAACTAAGCGCTTCGCCGAACTCCAGAAAAACGGGGAGCTGACCTGCCGGGTCTGGCTGAGACCTGACCTCTCCCGAGGCGCCAAAATGAAAGAGGAAGGCTTCGCGATGGGTCTTCATCCGAAGACAAAAAAGAAAGATAGGTGGCTGCGTTACGGCGCGCTGAAAGGCTATATTGACGGCATCATGGGGACCCACAGCGCTCTTTTCTTCAAACCGTACGATGACCAGCCCGATAACTACGGCCACTGGCGCCGCCATACCTCTGATGATCCTGAATACAAGATTCGCAACATGGAGAAAATGTACAACCTCATCAAAGTGGGCTTGAACGCCGGTTTTGTTCCCAACGTCCATGCCATCGGAACAAGGGGAGTGGCAGAGATGCTCGACCTTTACGAGAGACTGATGAAAGAAGGAATAGACCTGAAAGGTTTCAGGGTGGTCCACGCTCAGGTCATCAGACCTCAGGATTTTCCAAGGTTCAAAGCCCTGAACGTTATCGCCGAGGTCAACCCCTACCATATCTCTGACGACATGCGCTGGATGGAAGAGAGAATCGGGCATGAGCGATGCAAGGGAGCATATGCCTTTAAGTCGCTCTTGGATAACGGAGCTATGCTGAGCTTTGGTTCGGATTGGCCTGGAACAAGCGCAGCTCTCTATCATATGCATCCCAAATATCTGATCTATGCAGCTGTAGCGAGGAAAACAGTGAAAGGCACTCCAAAGGGAGGCTGGTTCCCTGAACAGCGCATACCAGTCGAGGAAGCCATCAAGGCTTACACGATTAATAACGCCTATGCTGCCTTTGAGGATGATATCCGGGGTTCTTTAGAGGCAGGAAAGCTCGCTGACATAACTGTTTTTGACCGCAATTTACTTGAAATTCCAGAGGATGAAATCCTGAAAACAGAGGTCGTCTACACCATCATCGACGGCAAAATCGTCTTCGAAAAAAAATAACTCTTCTGCATGGTTTTATTGTAGGGGCTTGATTCATCAAACCCACCTTTTGGGTGTTTTTGCTGGTATTTAATCCATCAAATTCATTCTTGATCATGACATTGACTATTTTCCAGTTAATTGATATTCTTTTGCCATCCAAGCGAGAGGAAAAAGCAAATGAAATGTCCTAAATGCAACTTCGAAAATCCCGCTGATACAAAATTCTGTGGTGAGTGCGCCGCACCACTCCCTCCTTCAAAAGAAATCTCTGCTCATGTCACCGAGACTCTCGAAACTCCTAAAGAAGAACTGACCACGGGCTCTACCTTTGCCGGGCGTTACCAGATCATCGAGGAGCTGGGAAAAGGAGGTATGGGTAAAGTCTACAAGGCTCAAGATACTGACCTGAAAGAGAAGGTGGCGATTAAGCTTTTAAAGCCAGAGATAGCAGCGGATAAAAAGACGATCGAGCGCTTCAGGAATGAGCTCAAGTTTGCCCGTAAGATAAGGCACAAGAATGTCTGCCAGATGTATGACCTGAACAAAGAGGAAGGTGCCCATTACATCACCATGGAATATGTGGACGGGGAAGATTTAAAGAGCATGATCAGGATGATGGGGCAGTTAAGTTCAGGGAAGACGATTTTCATAGCCAAGCAGGCATGTGAGGGACTGGCAGAAGCGCACCGGTTGGGAGTAGTGCATCGTGATTTAAAGCCCCAGAACATAATGATAGACAAAGATGGGAATGCGAGGATCATGGATTTCGGGATAGCCCGTTCGCTTAAGACAAAGGGGATAACAGCCACTGGGGTGATGATCGGAACACCTGAATACATGTCTCCTGAGCAGGTAGAGGGAAAGGATGTCGACCAGCGTTCAGACATTTATTCACTGGGAGTAATCCTGTATGAGATGGTAACCGGGCGCGTTCCTTTTGAAGGAGATACACCGTTCACGATTGGAGTGAAGCACAAGAGCGAGGAACCTATAGATCCTAAAGAACTAAACACGCAGCTTCCAGAAGACTTGAACCTTGTTATCCTTCGCTGCCTGGAGAAGGATAAGGAAAAGAGATACCAGAGTGCAGGCGAAGTGCGGGCAGAACTCACCAGGATAGAAAAAGGCATTCCCACCACTGAGATAGAGATCCCCAAGAGAAAGCCCATCACTTCGAGAGAGATAACCGTAACATTCGGCATAAAGAAGCTCTTCATCCCTGCCATAGTCGCTGTCGCCCTGATAATCGCAGCAGTTGTTATCTGGCAGCTACTTCCCGAAAAAGAAGCGATTCCCGTAATCCCTTCAGATAAGTCATCGCTTGCTGTCATGTACTTTGAAAATAACACCGGAGACGAAAGTTTAGACCATTGGAGAAAAATGTTTTCTGATTTGTTAATCACTGACCTCACACAGTCGAAGTACCTGAAGGTTCTAAGTGGAGACAGATTATTTAAAATCCTCAAAGACATTAACCAGCTTGAAGCAACAACTTTTTCAGCAGACGTTTTAAAGGAAGTGGCTGACCGTGGAAGAGTAAGGCATTTATTGCTGGGAAAGTATGCCAAGATGGGTGACACCTTTAGAATTGATACCGTACTTCAGGAAGCAGATACAGGTAAGATCATTAGTTCATTAAGAGTGGAAGCTAGAGGAGAAGAAGAAATTTTTCCTAAAATAGATGAGTTAACAAGAATGATTAAAACAAATTTTAAGCTTTCTCCAGAAGAGATTGCGAGCGACATAGACAAGGAAGTGAGTAAGATCACTACCAGATCATCTGAAGCGTATAAATATTACAGCGAAGGCAAAAAATCTTATGATAGAGGAGATGATCGTAAAGCTGTCCAATTTTATGAGAAAGCAGTTGCTATTGATCCCGAGTTTGCTACAGCTTATATGGATATGGCAGTATCCTATTACAATCTGGGATTATATATAGCGAGCATAATAAGTGCCTCCAAAAGGCTTTGTCACTTGGTGATCGAGTATCGGATAGAGAGCGATATTTAAATGAGGCGGAGTTCTACGTCCAATCAGAAAAAACGTACGATAAAGCCATAGAAGCATTTAATAAATTACTAGAGCAATATCCAGGGGATGTAAACGGAAATGCTGACTTAGGGTGGGTGTATATGCGGTTAGAACAGTGGGATAAGGCTAAAGAACGATACAAAGTGAACGTCCAGAATAAAGTCGAAGAGGTTTACTCATACACAAACCTTGCAGATTTATACGAGGCTAAGGGATTGTATGATAAGGCCAAGGATGTTCTTGAATATTATCTGAATAATTTTTCAGATAATTATGATATACACTTGAATTTAGCCTATAATTATCTTAGCCAAGGGAAATATGATCTTGCGCTCGTTGAGGCTGATAAAGCTTTCATTCTAGATCCGACTCATTTTGACAACTTTAGCACAAAAGGTGAAATTTACCTTTATCAAGGGGATTTGATGAAAGCAGAAGAGGAATTCCAGAAGCTCCTGAACTCGAGAGAACCATTAGATTATAGTTATGGTTTAGTAAGTTTATTATGCCTAAATTTATTAAAAGGAAAATTTGAGAAAGTAGAGATTCTGGGCAGGCAAGGTTTAGAATTTGCAAACAAGGTCAGCGAAGACGTGTGGAAATTGCAATGGCAATTAGGGTTTGCAGAGTATTATTTAAGATCAGGAAATCCTGAGCATGCCTTAAAAGAGTGTGATGAGGCATGGAATATTGCTGAAAAGGCAGATTATATATCTGGGCAAAGACGGGCTTTATATAACAAAGGGCTCGCTCTCCTTGAGATGAAATCAATGGATGAAGCTCAAAGAGCAGCGGATGATCTTAAAGAGATGATCGAGAGAGGAATGAACAAGAAGCTCATGAGATTTTACTACAATCTGATTGGTTGGATAGAGTTAGAAAGGGAGAATTTTTCCGAGTCCATTAAATATTTTAAGAAGGCTATATCTCTGTTATCCTACGGACCCCTCACCAAGCGTGCGGATTTCATTGATTCATTAGCTTTAGCTTATTACAAATCAGGGGATTTAGAGAAGGCTCAAGAAGAATATGAGAGGATAACTTATCTCACAACAGGCAGATTCTATTATGGCGATATATACGCCAAGAGCTTCTACATGCTGGGTAAGATCTACGAGCAGCAAGGCCAGAAAGTCAAAGCAATAGAGCATTACGAGAAATTCCTTGACCTCTGGAAAGACGCTGACCCCGGTATTCCCGAAGTAAAAGATGCTAGGAAGAAGTTGACAGGACTGCAAGAACTGCATTAGTGCTAGATTGCTAATTTTATTGTTTTATAAATATGTTGGGGGTAAATTGTTACTCACCAAAAAGCAAATTCCTATAAATTAGAAGGGAGGGATTCTGTGTTTTTTAAAAGAAATTTTGTAAAGTTTTTGGGAGTATTATTGATTATGTTTATCATCTGCCCGCTTATAGCTCAGTTGAAGAGCATTGCTAAATTTAAAGGAGTAGAAATTCCATTCAGCCTGAAATATAAAGATTCTATATTCGAAAAAGGCAAATATGATTTTGAGATATTAGTCAGAGAGATGATTAGTGTGGAAGATTTCTTTATCCTCAGGATTAAAAAAAAGAGAAAGATTCTCTGCCATTTAGAGGGAAAAAGATTAAAGTATCGTACTGATTTTCTTCCTGATTTGCTAGGAGATCCTAATATTCCTGATAACTCACGCTTAGAAATAGAAAAAAATCCTAAGGAAAAAATTCTAAATATAATATTTGAATCAGGCAAAAAAGCAACTTTTTATCCCCTTGAAAAGATTAAATTTGAAATAGAATATGAAGAGTAATTATTATCGCTTACTTTTATTCTCCCTGAAATGGCCAAAGTGATTTTATGCTTTCCCCATGAATTAGAGATGTAGATAGAAGCTAAATTGGACACTAATCCCATCGGATGGAAAATTGGGCTGTTGTTCGCTTGAAGAGTCACACCATTGAGAAAGTATTCTCGCTCTAGCCTCCATTCATTCTGCTCCTCATCATATGTTTCGATGGCATAGCTGTGCTGGTCAAATTTGATCCTGACCTTTACGCCTTCGAATATGGATTTATACCTAGCATAATTCAAGCGGGAGTTTATTTCCCGAACAGCGCTTTTAAGCCTATATTTAGGGGCAAGGTTAAGGAATGAAGTTGAAGCAACGCCCAGAATGATGGCAACGATGAAAGTGGCGATAAGTGCCTCCATGAGTGAAAATCCTCTCATGTCATTAACAGAAAAGAATATTTTTTTATTTTCCACTAGAACTCTTTCCACTCCAAAGGCTTAAAAAAAGAAAGGCAGAGAACAGGCTTGGCTGTCTTCGGTGCATTCTGGATAAGATCATTCTCCTCTAAAAGCCAATCATCGAAAGTGAGTTTTAGTTTGTTTCCGTTAGATGTGTAATCGGATGCGTGGAGGCTTCCCATAATATGAACAGTTTTTCCCTTTCCTTCTACTGAGAATCCCTTATCAGCTGCAGTAAGGGATGCTTGAATTTTTATTTCCTTCGGAGAGTCTTTATCGATTATTATTTTTCCTTCTCTCTCAACGCCTCCCAGGAAATCCTTTCCTGTGACAAAAATATTCAGTTGGGAATTTCGGTCTTTCACATAGGGCACTTTATCTATCCATTTGACTCCCTGGTGGATGAGGTGGGAGGATAGAGTGATTTTATCCGAGGAGATAATCGTTAAATTGACGCCGTTAAGAATTGAAGGGATTTCTTGTTCCGTGACGAGAATAGGCTGGCCAGAGGAGTCCATCGCTCCTCCGCCGAGTGAATTAATCTTACCGTTGACTATGATGATTCCTAGGGGGATAAGATCGTAATAAAGGACTTCCTCAGGTGTGGAAAAAATCGTTTTGCTCTTCTGAGGGCTGTACCTGAGAATCCAGCAGCCCTGTTCAGAAACAAATGATACGACTTGGAAGTTTTCTTCGATGGCTGTGACCATCTCCTCCAGATCTCCCTGGACATAAATCCCTCCCAAGCCCATGTCGTCTTGGATTAGATAAACTCCCTCCGGAATAGGCTCATTTGTCTCTTCCAGACCAAGGATAGCCCGCAGGCGGCGGTCGGAAAGATTCTGTGGAGAAAAGAATTTTATTTTCAGGGCTTTTTGCACCTGGGAATTTGCATCTTTGGGAATGAGATCTCCTCCAGCAAAGCTTATTTGAGGGGGAATGAGGTTTTTCTCTGAGGGAAGAAAGTCTATTTTGTTCTTTTCTGTAAAATAATTTTTCTTGTCTGGATCAAGCTTTTTATCTATGAGTAAAGGAATATACGGAAGGGGGAGGTTGCCGGCGAGAACTCCCAACCTAGCTTCGAGGCGCGATTCCCTGGCCTCTTTAAAATTTCTTATTTTTCCTTTCGATGAAATCTCCGCTTTGTAGAAAGCATGGAAATAGTCTTCTTTTTCCTGGATTTTTTCGAAATAAAAATTTGTGATGCTTTCCCATCCAACGCTCTCCCAGAACTGTGAATTCTTGAGCGGCAGGCGGGACCCGAGGAGCTTTTCCACTATCTCTGAGCCTTCATTTATTGTGTCTTCTCTGAGTTCATTCGATTCTTCTTGGGAAAGAAGCAAAGGAGAAACTGTCTGAGAAAGCAAGTTGAGAAGGTGATCGAAGCCGAGCTTTATTCCGTTCTCAGAGGCATAATCAAGGAGTGTAGAATTTTTCTTATAAGCGCTTAATTTTAGATAGATTTGAGAGAAATAAAGCATACTTAATCCCAGCGTTGAAAAGATAAAAAAAAGGAATACGGAGACCAGAGTCATGGTGCCTTTCTTTGTTTTTCTGTTCTTATTAATGCACGGGTGGCATTGCTGTTCTTGGTCTACGTTTAGGTCATCGTTCCAGTTAACGTTCAGGTCATTGTTCTGGTTAGCGTTCCGGTTAACGCACACGTCAGCGTTCGAGCCAGCATTCATATCATTATTCCAGTTAGAATTCGGGCCAGCTTTCCGGTCAGCGTTCATCTCATCGTTCCGGTTAGCGTTCCGGTCCAAGCTCCAATCAGCGTCTGATTGCCAGGGCTGCATTCTTGGGAAACACCGATATTTCATATTTTTTCTCCTTGTTTGACCTAAGAATAAGTTGCAGGCTCGCCAGGTTAGTGGCTTTTTCATAGCTAAAAGCAAATGAGGCTGCATCTTCTAAAAGAGGCTGGGCCGGGCTGGAATTAGTCTTTCTTCTGAGAATTTTTTTGTCCTTGTCAAGAAAGAGAGATATTTTTTTAAGAAGGAGAACTTGAGTTTTTTCCTTTAGGAAGGAATATTTTAAAGGGGAGGAAAGGACTATGCTTTTTTTATCCACTTGAGATATAGACTTTGCCTCTCCCTTATGAGAGTCAAAAATACAGATCTCTCTTCCTTTTTTAACTTCGCTTATGCTCTGCAGCCCGATTCTTGTCTGCCCTTCGAGCAAGTCATTGAGAGGAGAGAGATTTTTTTCCTTGCTTAGGATAACCAAGGTTCCTTCTTCTTGGCTTATTCCTTCGAGGAATCCGAGCTCGATGGGCTCGAGAAGTCCCGAACCTCCGGCAAGAAGGTCGACTCTCATTTTATCCAGGGAAGAGAGAGCTGCTTCTTTTGTTTCTTCCTTTGTCTTGAGTTTTAAAAAGAGACTTCGGGAAAACCTGAAAAACTCAAGGCTGGCAAGAACAACGATAAGAAATAGCGCTAGAGCGAGAGTGCTCTCCATAAGGGAAAATCCCTTTTCTGAATTGCCTCGCATTTTATTTCTCTCTCTTTCTTTGCCTTAAAACCCAAGGTCCTTGGATATGAAAAGGACCATTCTGAGCTTTTTTTTTGGGTAGTTCTCGGAAAAAATCTCAATTTCCACGCTTTTCATGCTTGAGGAAATATCTTGGATTTTCCATTCTCTCCAGAAGGTCTCAAGAAGGCCTTCTCCCTTGGCGGATTCCATCTGGAAACCTTGTTTCAATTCGTCGCTTTCATAAGGAAGAGATTTGAGATACTCAAGCTTTGAAGATGCTAACTCCGCGGTCCTTAAGTTACAGTCAGCCCCCCTCTTGACTAAAAGAGAATGAATGGTGAGTTGAGCTGTTCCTGTGATCAGGATAAAGACAAGGGCGAAAGATACAAGGACTTCTACCAGAGTGAATCCGCGCTGATTCCTTTGGTCATGCATCGGTCTCCTGGGTCTATAGGTTTATCTATTTTGTCTTCGTAGTCGCTAAAATCTGCATTGCGTATAACGTGCCAGGGCAGAGGATTAGGTTTTTAAGGGAAAAGAGGGAAGGCTTTAAATTATGGATGTCAACTGATGGGAAATATAAGGGAAATTCAGGGACAATTTTGTCCACAAAAGTTTACATTGGAAAGGGGGGCTTGATGCCTAAAATGATGCTGTCGCCAGTTCTTACTCAGTCAGGAGAGCAGCCCGCCTCTTCTTCGCATCCTCAACCTCAGCTATTCCAGGATCAGCGTCTTTCCAAAGTTCGAGGAATCTCTCGTAATGCTCTACAGCTTTGGCTTTCTGTCCTTTCTCCTCATACAATTTGGCTAACCTGTAATGATACTTGGGATGGATAAGGAATCGTCCTTCTTTCTCTGGATCAAAAATAATCAGTTTTTCGTATTCGGAAATGGCTTTGTCTAAATCCCCATTCTTTAGATAAGCCTTTGCTAATATATCTTTAAGGAATGGCACGTTATAGCAGATTAAAACTTCAGTGAAATGAGGCGGAGGAGCCTTGCTAGAAAGTGACATGTTCTCAAAAATAGTAAAAGCTTTTTCAATCGAGCCTTCTGCAAGCAATACCTCTCCTAAGAGCAGGTCATAACGGGATTTTGTCCCACCCTGAAAATAACTACCCTTGGTTATATAAGACTCAATCTCAGTGAGTCTGGATTTTGCAGACTCAATTTTTCCTTCCTTTAGATTCACCAGTCCAAGAGTGTAACTTTTTGCAGCTCTAAGATATGGTGTGAACTGAGGAATGGTTTCGCTTTCTATATCAAAGTCAAATTCTTTCCGGCAAAGATCAAATTCTTCGCTGTCATAATGCATCCAGCCTTTAATCCAGTGAGCAAGACCTTCCTGTTCCTTATTTTCTGTTGATTTCGCAAGCTCTGTTGCTTTTTGAAGATTGATAAGTGCCTCTTTGAATCTCCCGAGCCACAAATAAAGGAATCCTTTTAGCAAGCGTCCATATGCTTCAACGCCTGGCGCAAGTCCCTCTGCCGTATATTGCTCGATAAATCTCAAAGCTTCGGAGTAATTTTCCTTTAAAGCGTAGACGTATCCAATTTTACCTTTGGAGAGAAAAGCAGGCTCAACCTCTAAGGCTTCTTTGTATTTCGCTATTGCCTCATCAAGCTCTCCCTGGAGGAAATACATATCACCCATTGAGTCAAAAGGATTAGCATCCCCAGGTGATAAGAATGCATACCTCTGAAAATATTCCATGGCCCTCTCATATTCTTCCAGTTGAGAATAAATGTAGCCGAGCTGATTGAGAAAGAGCCCATAGCGAGGATCAAGTTCGAGCCCTTTGTTATACTCCTCTATGGCTTTGTCCAAATCCTCTGTGCCATGGTAATAATAACCCAGCCAATAGTGAGCTTGTTTCTCTTTGGGATATTTTTCTGCCAGCTTATTAAGGACGCGAACGTATTTTTCTTGATTTTTTTCTATGTAAAGCGCATATGCTGCATCGATATAAAGGTTTTCTTTTTCTGTAGCTTTTTTGAGCAAACTTTTGGCTTTTTTCAAGGCTTCGCTTGCTGCCTTTGCATTTCCCAACCGGTCATATGTAAAAAAAAGATAAAGGAAGGCCGAAGCAAAAGTCGGATCAAGCTCAGTGGCCTTCTCGAGAAATTTCCTAGCTTCCTCCCAATAGAATTTTTCAAAGTCATCTCTTCCCCTTATATAATAGTTATAAGCTTCCATTGAGCTCGTTGTCACATCAGTTATCTGCGTTCCTTTCTGTTCAATCTTCTGCCTGAACAATCCCAGACTTTCAGAGATCTCTTTGCTCAGCTCGTCAACCTGAGTTTTTAAAATACTGTCAACTCCTTCTCCCTTTGATATATAACTCTTCAAAATTTTCTTAGTTTCTGTATCTAAGACTTTTATATCCGTATGGAACACATCGCCAGCCTTGGTGAAAAATCCTAGAACGATCGCTTCAATACCTTCCATGCGGCACACATCAAAGCCTAAGTCTCTGTCGATGATCTCCACATCTTTCTTTCCAATTTGCTTGAGGAGGTCATGCATTCTTTCCCATGTGACCACATAAAGAAGTCCTGTATTTTCAAGGTTGGTTATTAATAGATTGGGGATAACTTTTTGCAGATAGTCATAAGCTTTGTCTCCTGTCTGATTTTCAAAGCTTATGACTGCTATCGAGTTCTCAATCTTTGGAGCTCGCACTGCTTCTTTTTGGGGGAGGAGCTGCCATATAACCAAAGCTACGATTATGAGGGCGACCACAACTAAGGCAGGGATGAAGAGCTTCTTCAGGCCAAAGGTTACGGTTATTTCTCTTGAAGTTATGGGCTTTTTCTCGGGAACTATCCTCTCTGTTGTGGGGATGCCTTTCTCTATGGAGATAAGTTCAGAACGCACTTCGCCTGCACTTTTATACCTCTTCTCCCTTTCCTTTTCCATGCAATTCAGTATCACCCGGCTGAGGTCTTCAGGGATTTGAGCATTAAGCTCCCTGGGATCCGGAGGCTCTTCGCTTTTGTGCTTCATAGCTATACCTAAAGGCGTTTCTCCCTCAAAAGGAACTCTCCCTGTCAGCATCTCATAAAGGATCACTCCCAGTGAATAGATATCAGAACGCTGGTCAACCTCCTTCAATTCTGCCTGCTCAGGCGACATATACTCTGGTGTTCCGACCATCACTCCTCTACCTGTTATCCCCTTGGCGCTAAGAGAACGGGCTATCCCAAAATCCAATATCCTCGCATTTCCTTCCTCATCAACCATGATGTTCTGTGGCTTCAAATCCCTATGAACCACTCCTAAGCGGTGAGCTTCCACCAATCCTTCGCATACTTGCCTGGCTATAGAAATCGTTTTTCCAGCACTGAGTTGTCCTACTTTTCTTATTAGTCTCTTCAAATCCTCTCCAGGGACATATTCCATAGTGATGTACCGCGTTCCTTTCTCCTCCATGAGCTCGTACATACGACCGACATTTTTATGGCTGATCTTCCGGGCTAGTTTCAGTTCGTTACTGAATCGCTCTAAGGTTTTTTTATCTGAAGCTATCTCTGGCTTTATGAGCTTAAGTGCTACTTCCTCTTTTAGCTCTTTATCGAGTGCCCTGTAGACCTTTCCCATGCCGCCTTTACCAAGTTCCTCAATAATCTGGTATCTTTCTGCGAACACGGAGCCTGTGGTCAGTTCTTCTTTAGGGATTTCGAGAGTCTCGGTGAGAGGAGCGGCGATTTCTTCGGAGGGACGGAGCGGTGCCGCGCACTCGCCGCAGAATTTTGTATCGGCGGGATTTTCGAAGTTACATTTAGGGCACTTCATACTCAGTTTTCCCTGTGCTTATTCGGCAAAACAATATCAATTAAATTAAAAAGAGTCAATGCCTCAATCATGAATGGGTTTGATGAATCATATCCCTACATTAGATATAAATCATTGATTGTATTTTAAAACGTGGGTTTGATAAATCAAACCCCTACAGAATCAAGCCCCTACATAACCTCCAGGGCTGCCAGCCTCTTCTTCGCATCCTCAACCTTAGGTATTCCAGTATCAACGGCCTTCCATAGTTAGAAAAAAGTAGGCTGTCCCTTATTTACCTCGCTTATTATTGCTTCGGCCGGACAAGTTCCTGGAAGGGAGGATAATCACGAAGCGACTTCAAATCCATATCACGGTGCAGATCTATGGGAGATTCGTAGCCTTGGGCAAAGGCCTCCTTAAGAAGCACCACAGCTTGCTCACGGTCGCCCAGAAGCGAGGATATGCGGGCGCACCAGTAAGTATGCTCGCCGAACAGATAGGGCTGGTCCGTTTGCTGAAGTTCATTAAAAATTTCAAGTGCCTTTTCCCTATTTCCCCTCCTCACCGCCAGTGTTCCCAAAAAACCCTTGTAATTGATATTGTCCAGGTTCTCAGCTGCAAGCTTCTCGAAGATGGGATGCGCTTCATCCCATCGTTTAGCAAGATAAAGAGCCCGGGCAAGTGCATAGTGATATGTTGTGGGCGTCAAATGACTTTGATACCATTCGACAGCCCTGTTCGCTATTTCCATCGCTGCCTCTTCATGGCCATGGGCACGAAGTTCTTCAGCAGCATAACGCATGACTGTACCAGGGGTGTAAGAAGAGGTAAATGCCATAGCCATGCTTTCATCAATTACCTTTTTGACTTCCTCTATTCTTCCCATAGCTGCAAGGGCACGGACTTCGTAGCCTCTAATACTAAGTACATCCGGATAGTATTTACGCCCGCGCCTGGCTTCTTTCAACTCCTTTTTATGATTCCCCAGCATGTGATGCGCCCGGGTCAGAACTCCAAAGTACCAGAATCCTGTTTCCGTGGCCAAAAAGGGTTCAAAGTCCGCCTTCGCGTACGTTTCTATGGTCAATTGAGGGCGATTCACCAAGACCGCTCGTCGTCCGATCACGTATTTAAGTGCGAGATCATTCGGGGCTAACTTTTCTAAATGCTGCAAATGCCTCAGTGCTTCTGCATGACGGCCCTGCAAATCCGCTATAGCCCAGTCAAGAAAGCCCCGGTCAGTAGGAGTGAGTTTCTCCCGGTTCCGGTTAACTAGCTCGATAATCGAGTCTGCTTTGGCATATTCCCCCTGATTCATGTATGATACCGCAGTCATGAGGCGTGGCCGCATGAAGGATGGGTCAAACTCGACTGCTCGTTCAAAGTGTCGCCTTGCTTGGTCATAATCCACTCCCCATAATTCCATCCCGGTGGTGAATTCTCGATAAGCTTCGAACGTAGGAGGCTGCGCTATCGGAATCCCGCCGAAAGTGGGATCGAAATGAGTAGCTAAGGCTCCCATGATGCGTTGGTGCAACGTCTTTATTACTTCCATCGGAGTGCTAGACGATCCACTGACAGGTTGGATGCTGTGGATGAGCTTTCCGTGGACAGCATCTGTTAGCTTGGCTTGAAACCGGAGAGTTTCATCCACTAAATAGTAAGCTCCTGAGACTATTGTCCCTGCTCCTGTCTCTTTAGCCAGTGCACGGAGATGATCTGTACTCCATGTCTCACCCTTCTCGGAGCTTATCTTGCGCGAGGACTGCAATACCGTCATCTCCGGTACGACCTCAACAAAATCTATCTGGGAAAGCTCCTGGGTTATCCAATCGGCAGCAATATTACCTAAAGAATCCAGCGATTCATCTCCTGTCATGTTTTCAAAGACAGCAACCGCGACTCGGTCCGGGTTTATTTCTAATCCCCGATCCTTGAAAAGTACAAAAAATGAAATTATTGCTATTGCCAGTAAGACAGCAATAGCTGGGATGATGAGCTTCTTCATACGAAATGATATTGTTATCTCTCTGGAAGTTATGGGCTTTCTCTCTGGTACTATCCGCTCAGTGGTGGGAATGCCTTTCTCTATCTTATCCAGCTCAGCCTGCACTTTACCTGCATCCTGGTATCTCTTGCCTTTGTCCTTCTCCAGGCATCTTAGTATGACACGGCTTAGATCCTCTGGAATCTGAGAATTTAGCTTCTTGGGATCTTCGGGCGTTTCTGTCTTCTGCTTCACAGCTACGCTTAAAGGAGTGTCTCCTTCAAAAGGCACTCGACCTGTCACCATCTCATACAGGATTACTCCTAGCGAGTAAATATCAGAACGCTTGTCCGCTTCCTTTCCTTCTACCTGCTCAGGTGACATGTATTCAGGTGTTCCGATGATCACTCCTTCTGCTGTAATCCCTTTAGCCTTGAGAGAGCGGGCTATCCCGAAGTCCATTATCCGTGAATTGCCTTCTTTGTCTATCATGATGTTCTGCGGTTTTAAGTCTCTGTGAACGACTCCAAGTCCGTGGGCTTCAACCAGCCCTTCGCAGACCTGCTTGGCTATGAACGTGGTTTTACCGGCGCTTAAGGGCCCTGCTCTTTTGATGAAGCTTTTTAGATCTTCCCCTGATACGTACTCCATAGTGATGAAATGAGTCCCTTTTTCTTCCATGAGCTCGTACATCCGGCTAACATTCTTGTGCGCGATCTTGCGGGCAATCTTGAGCTCGTTGCTGAATCGGTCCAGCGTCTTCTTATCCGAGGCTATCTCAGGCTTGACGAGTTTTAGGGCAACCTCTTCATTCAGCTTTTTATCAAGTGCTCTGTAAACCTTTCCCATACCGCCTTTACCCAGGACTTCAATAATCTGATATCTTTTGGCAAAGACAGAGCCCATGGTTAGTTCTTCTTTAGGAGTTTCTAGAGTTTCGGTGGGCGAGACTGAGATTTCTCTTGAAGGGATGATCTGAGTTCCACACTCTTTACAGAACTTGGAATCAGCGGGATTGTCGAAATTACATTTGGGGCACTTCATTCCCATTTTTTTCTTATTCCGTGGATGGCAAAAGAATAACAATTAAGGTGGAAAAAAGCAAGACTAAGAAAACGCAAGGTTTAAGAAAAGTCCTCGTTCCAGCTCCTGAAAATACTTTATGCTGACAATTTTGTCACATGAGAGTGCTTCACTCCATTCGTCGTGACATTAAGGAAGCGTTATTGAATTGTTGAGCGAGTACAACTGGCTGCTTTTTCTGATATACGGAATTCCCAAGATTGTTCTATTTCTGAAGGTTAAAGACAAATGATCCCTCGTGAACAGTGAATCCGCTTTCATTCATCACAGACATGCGGCCGGGTTTTGGACCGCTTATTACAGAACAACCATATTCCCCCTTTTTGTTGATCGCAATGAAATGTTCAATTGGGAAGAATTTCGGACTAATTTTTTTATATTTGTCAACGATCATCCTTAAAGCATCTTCACAGGCTTGCTGCGGAGATCTTCCTTCCTTCATCCGGAGCACTATGTAGTATGAAGCGCATGATTTGATTACGTCTTCTCCTCTTCCCGTAGCACCGGCTGCACCGACTTCATTGTCGACGTAAAGCCCTGCTCCGATAATCGGAGAATCGCCAACTCGCCCGGGAATTTTAAAACTGAGGCCGCTTGTGGTCGTCACGCCTGCAATGTCATTGTTATTATCAATGGCAAGGACATTGGTGGTACCTGAAATTTGTTCGATACCAACAGAATGAGTGGAATCAGTATCTTCTTTGTGTTTATTTTTCAAATGCTCTGGAGTCCCCCAATCATCATTGTCGCTCAATTGTTCCTTCCATTTGAGCCAGATCTTCCGGGCTTTTTCAGTGAGGAGGTTTTCCTCTTTGAATCCCCACTTCTTGGCAAATTTCAGAGCATCTCTGCCCACGAGCATCACATGGTCAGTGTGTTCCATGATGATGCGAGCCACAGAGCAGGGAGTTTTGATGTTTTCAAGGCAAGCCACGGCCCCAGCTGAATGAGTCTTCCCATCCATGATCGAAGCGTCAAGCTGAACCACACCATTCTCGTTGGGGAGTCCTCCATAGCCCACTCCAAGCCCTTCTGCATCTAACTCAATAACATTTGCCGCTTTCTCTACGGCATCCAAGGCGGAGCCTCCTTCGCCCAGGATTTTCCAGCCAATTTCAAGGGCCTTTTTACCCGTTTCATTTGTATGGCTGGAGGTGATCAGAGGAAATTGAGCCGATTTCGGGGATTTCTGGATAGAGAAATTTTTGAACAAAAAAGCGCCAAAACCGAAACCAAAGCTTCTGTTAATAAAATTCCTTCTCGATATCTTTTCTGTCAATTGCATGCCTCCTTATCTAGCATTTTAAAGTTTAAACGACTTAAATGCTTGGATATATAAGATACAATTATATAATCCAGTTTTTATGTTTTGCCAGCTCTTACTAAAAATAAATAGATACGGATTATAATCCAGTTCTTTTTGTATTTTGCTGATTTTTTCAATATTTCCATAGAGAGATAAGGGTTAAAATCCAGTTTACTCCAAAGAGAATGGCGATAACAATTATGCCCAGATTGAGGAACCTGCCGTACCTTACGATGCGTGCCCGCCACCTTGGAATAACGAATATTCCCAGGCGACATGAGAATTGAAGGAAGACATAAATGAGGGTCAGCAATCCCAGTCGGTGAAAAGCAAGACTGCTGCCTAAATCTCCGTGCATGGCCGCAACCATGGAACGGGATAGACCGCACCCCGGACACGGCAAGCCTGTCGTAACGCGGAGAATACACATATCAGGCATAGAGATTTTCCCCAGTCGGAGATGAGATGTTCCAGGAGACGCTGGCTGGAGAATTAAGGCTGCGGCGAGAATACAGAAACACGTAATAAGGATAACCAGGTGAGGATATAATTCGTTTCTCACCGCTGAGTCACTGGCACGAGGTTTTTTATTCTAGCTCATCGAGCGCAATAAGGAAGACCTCAATGGAACGCGGCCCTAACCTCTGGTTTTGTCAGTACGACAAGACACCAGATTCCAATCGGCAGCCCCACAATACAGCAGGGCTGATACAGGGGATCATGGCGATTATGCTGGCAGCGACACACAAGCCCCAATGGGTGAGTTCTTTCATCTTCAGAGAGGCATAGATGATAAAAGCGGCCACCAGAAGACCTACAAAACAAAGCGCAACACCTACTGCACCCTCAGCGAGATCCGAATACTCTTCAATGTATCTATGGGCCTTGATGGATTCAATGCCCGTCTCGAAAACGCTCCCAATCAATCCGATAAAACAGACAACTGCCCCAAGGATTCCCGTGATGAGAAGGCCCACTGATGGGCCGGATACATGATCTGAAGCATCTGGGATTGTTACCACAGGCTCTTGTTCTTTACTCATTGTTTCCCCCTATGTTGGTTTTGAAAGTTTCCTCAAGGATATGAATTTCAGTCATCCTCACTGTCTCTTAATTTAATCTCTCCTCATTAGGTGCATCAATACACCTGAAATATAATAACAAACCAGGATAAATAGAGCCGATTCTATTCAATCGAGAATTGGATGTCAATAAAAAGCGGAGCTTTCAAATATTGGCATCGCTCGTTACATTCATATCTCTATTCCTAATTTCTATGTAAAAGCAGGTTAAAAAGCAGGGAAATAGGGCAGGAATTGGGCGATTAATAACATAATTTCTGTCTTTCTACCAAAAAGTGCGATGAAAATTTGGGGAAATCATAGAAAAAGAGGCAGAAATATCTATTTAACATAAGATTTTCTTGACATTTAGAGGAAACGCCCCTATTATATTTAAGGATTTTAACACATTATCAGTCTGTTTGAAAATTTAGTTTTTTTACTTAAAAGAACAGACTATTTTCTTTCTCGGGATAGAAAGAATAAGATCTTTGAAAAAAAGCGGAGCAGCCTTGATCGATCCCATTTGCCATATTGGTGCGAAAAGAACTTCTTCGGAAGTTCTTTAATAATTGGAGAGTTTGATCCTGGCTCAGAGTGAACGTTGGCGGCGTGCCTTACACATGCAAGTCGAACGATTCTCGAGTAGCTTGCTATTCGAGAAGAGTGGCGAACGGGTGAGTAACACGTGAGTAATCTCCCCTCGAGTGAGGAATAATTCCGCGAAAGCGGGACTAATACCGCATAATACTTTGGGGCATAAGCCCTTAGAGTCAAAGCTTTCCGAGCAATCGGACGGCGCTTGGGGACGAGCTCGCGGCCTATTAGCTAGTTGGTAGGGTAATGGCCTACCAAGGTTATGATGGGTAGCCGGCTTGAGAGGGTGTACGGCCACACTGGGACT
>JABAOC010010549.1_pt4 | contig 44999 bp, 43 predicted proteins | sample 7062161 | NCBI WGS metagenome assembly JABAOC01 (sample SAMN14538625, study PRJNA623070) | marine sediment metagenome | biome: marine biome [ENVO:00000428]; feature: marine pelagic biome [ENVO:01000023]; material: deep marine sediment [ENVO:00002113] | place: India: Gulf of Khambhat ... | reverse complement strand
ACAATTAAGATTGGTATTATTTTCTTCATAAATTACCCCTCTTTTTGCTATTCTTTTTATTAATATACCATAGGATATTATATTATATAAATGTTGTCATCAAAAATTTTAACTATATAGTAAATATCATAAAATTATAGTTATTATGAACAATATTAAGTTATGTTTTTTAATAATGTTATTTTTTTAACATTTATTAAATAAAAAAGGATTTAAATTATCTTTTATAGAATATAATAATTATTATTCTCATTAAAAGTTTAATTTCTATTTTTTTAAAAAAAATTGCATTGATAGAAATATGGTAATAAACTTATTTTTTCTGAAATATCCTGATATATTATTCATTTATATCCACCTATTTTTAAACTGGGATCTCCTAATAATACCCATTCTTCTATAACTTTTGCATCCCACTGAAAATCCATACCTGGATAAACATTAAGATATTTGTTTATTGCACCACCCCAAGTCTCTCCAAGGATATTTACACTCTCATTAAATGTTGTGTAAAAACACCTTTCAAGATATCCTCCAAACGCTTCAACACAATCTGGTTCATTTACACCATCCCCATCTCTATCACCATATTCCCATCCCGCTTCATAACCAAGACCGGTGTTACCTATGGTTGCAATAGATCCACCACCAACCTTACGTGTAAGGTGCCAACTCCAGCATTCAGGAACTGGTATTCCAAATGTCCACATAAACGGTTTTTTTAACAATGTGGAAAAAAATGATACATTGAATTGACTATTATGACATCCTCCAACAACACAAACAGGTAACTTTTTATTATTTTTTAATAAAGGAAAATCATAAATACTAATTCCTCCACCTGATATTAAACGATCAAATTCACCTGGCCAACCAGTATTCCAATTTCCGGGATGGGCATGTCCATCAAAAAATAGATGGCCACATCCATTATCTATCTCCCGTATTATGTATTTTGTAAGAGGTGTGTAATCAGGTTTATTATAACGATTTGATCCGTAAAGCTTTATAGGTTCAAAACTAGGCATATATGATAGAACTTTATCACCAATTAATTCACCCTCAATAAAATCAGTTCCACTATCATTAAAAGCATCACCACCAACTACTACCATTTTATTATACCATAATGGGTTTGATGTTGAACTTTCGTATTTAATAATTTTATTTACCATAATTTTAATTTCAAACTGATTTCTACAAGCCAATCTTCCTACATAAATATCCGGATATAAATCTATGATATCTCTATCAATTTCAGATCCTGACCACTTAGCAAAGGTACCATCTCTATTTGAATCCCAACTTGAGAAATTACCATATCCATCAAAAATGTCCGCGTAGTATAGATCACTTATATATCCTGGATCATAAATCATTCCATTTTCTTTTAAGTTGGTATATCTAACTGGAATATACCAATCCTTCGTTCCCTGGTTCCTATCATCCCTAGGATTTGCTACTAAAGCTGATTTCAAACCTCCTATCAAAATTACATATTTACTATTCCAATTTTCAATAGTATCTTTGATAAAATATTTTATCTGTTCGGGTTTATCTACTCCATTATATTCTTTATATATATTTTCTGTTGTTTTTATTGTGGTATTTATTTTATAATTTTTCTTGTGTTCAGCTAATTTTTGCGCATGGTCTATGAACAAAGATGGTGTAATAATCACCAAATCAAATAAACTAGTTGAAGGTAATTGTTTTGTTGGTTCAACATACGAAATTGTAACATTAAGATTTTTAACATATTGTAAAGTATCTGATCTTGGATTATATTGGACGGGATAAACTCTCGGGATACAAAAAATACTAAGATCGCTTTTATAAATTCCTCCCCCTAAATAATAGTTAAACCATTTTCCAGGGTAAAAATCATTTGAATTATAAACACTCTCGTTAATTTGTTCTTTAATATAATTCTTATTAAAACCTCTAACAATTGGTGGTGGGGAAGGTACAATCTTTTTTGATAAGATCATTTCTTTGACTTCTTGTATTTCATAATCAATATCTATTATTTTTGTCCCAAAAGCAAAACTTATATTTTGTGTATATATAGGTAAAATGGGATGGCCGAAATGACATAAAAGACCTTTTGTTCCTTCGACCTTTAATTCGATGTATTCTTCTCTTTCAATAATTTCGGGTTTACCAAATTTATAATGGAAAGTTAAATAATTTACATCGGTCTTTCCAGATGATATTGTTGATACTATTGGTTCAGTTTTTTCAAAAAATGAATTTTCATTTTTTTTGGTGAAAGCATTAGTATTATAAATGGCAATAATCAATGTTCCTATTATTAGTATTGAGAAAATTTTTTTCATATTTTCTACATTCCTAGGATCAGGTATATTATTGTATCTTTTAAATCATATAAATCCCATACTAAGGGTATATTTATTTTTTAATATATAAAAGAACTTTTATCAAAAAGTTGGACAATGTAGTAAATATTTTTAATTAATGATTGTTGTGTACAATATTATGGCAAAAATTGATTTGAAGGATAGAAAAATATTATATCAATTGGATATAGATTCAAGACAACCTTTATCAAAAATTGGAAAAAAAGTTGGATTACCAAAAACAGTAGTTGCATATAGAATTAATAAACTTAAAAAGATGGGTATAATAAAAAATTTTTACGCAGTTATTGACGCATTCAAATTAGGTTATACTAGTTTAAGATTCTATTTGAGTTATCAATATACAACTCCTGAAATAGAAAAGGAGATTGTTAATTATTTTAAAAATAACAAATACACGTGGTGGCTTGGTACATTTGAAGGTCGATTTGATTTAGCAGTGATTATGTGGATTAAAGATCTAAATGATTTCTATTCATTCTGGAAGGTAACACTTAAGAAATTTAGACATTATTTTCAAGAACAAGTTTTTTCCCTTTATGTTATGTTATATCTTTATAGATATTCATATCTACTAGATGACTATGATAAATCTGATAGAACAAAGTTTGAAATTACCGGTGGAGGAAAAAAGGTAGAAACTGACGATTTAGATTTTCAGATATTAAAATTAATTGCTAGGAATGCACGTATGCCAGTAACAAAGATTGCTAAAAATCTTAATTCAACTGTTACGGTAATAAATTATAGAATGAAAAAATTAACAAGACTGGGAGTTATTCAAGGATTTAGAGTTAATTATGATTTTTCAAAATTAGGTTTTCAATGGTTTAAAATAGATATTGATTTAAAAAAGTATGAACAAAGAGAACAAATTATCAATTATATAAAAACTAATCCTAATCTAATAATAATTGATGAATCTGCAGGAGTGGCTGATTTAGAATTGGAATTTCATTTAGAGAATTTAGGAAAATTACATGAAATTATGAACAATATAATTGTAAAATTTCCTGATGCTGTAAAAAATTATAGGTATATTTATGCGGTGAAAGTTCATAAAATGCATTATATGCCCGAAGATTAATGATCGTAGATCACCTTATTTAAATTCTTAAATGAAAAATATGGAAAATAACTTTGAATAACATGTTGAAAAACAATAAAAGGATATTATCAAATATAATAAATGATATTTCCTATCTAATAAAATGCGATTAATATGAAAGCTATATCCTTTGCTCCTGGGCATATATCAGGTTTTTTTGAACCGATTTATAGAGGAAACGATGCCGACAGGTCAGGATCTCGTGGTTCTGGAATCAATGTTTCATTAGGAGCTTTTAGTGATATCAATGTTGAAAGTTCTTTAAAACAAAGTATTGACATTTATATCAATAATAAGGTATCTGCAGCCCCTGTTACAAAATTAGCTGTTAAACGCTTAGTTGAAGATACTCCATTAAAAATAACTATTAAAACTAAATTAGATCTTCCTATTGGACAAGGATTTGGTATGAGTGGCGCTGGTGCTTTGAGTGTAACAACAGCACTTGCAAAGACATTGAAAATACCAAAGGAGCAGGCAATTAAAACTTCTCATTTTGCAGAGGTACACCTGCGGACTGGCTTGGGAGATGTGATCGCAAGTAGCTTCGGAGGTATTGAAATTAGAAGAGAAGCAGGTTTACCACCATGGGGAATGATAGAACATATCCCTGGAAAATATGAAGTCGTTCTGTGTGTTATTGGGGAAAAAATTGATTCAAAAAAAATATTATCTGATCCATTAAAAATAAATGAGATTTCTTCCATTGGACGATTTTGTACTAAAAAAATAATTGAGAATCCGTCGGTAGAAAACCTCTTTTCATTATCACAGATATTTACAATAAAGACAAAACTTGCAGATAAAAAAATCCTAAAAGCCATCGAATCTGCGAATCATCATGGTATGGCAAGTATGTGTATGTTGGGAAATTCTGTTTTTGCTATCGGAGATACAAATAAACTAAATGAAACACTTTCAACTTTCGGTAAAACATATATTTGCACCGTCGATAAATATGGAGCTCAGGTTTTAAAAGAATAAATAAAATTATATCTTGTTTGATTTTCCTTTTGAAAGATCGAAAAGATGTTTTTCACCATCCTGTGGACCCTTTGCATATAAAATATCGTGTGAATCGATTTTTGTATTTTTATTAGGTCCATATAACCATTTTTCCTTATGTCGCATTGCTATTATCATCATACCTGTTTCACTTGCGAGTTTAAGTTCTCCCAATGTTTTTCCACACAATATTGATTCAGGTTCGACTTCTACCCTAGTAAAAACAACATCTGATTCTCGAATGCTAAGTTTAAGAATGGGATGTAATTCAACATCCCGCAGTTCTACATCTGCTATCTCCTGTGCCGCGTCAGCTATTTGCTCTCCAGCATGTGCAATTCTTAAAAGTACAAGTGCATCTTCAATTTTATGAGCTCCTTTTTTAACATCTTCTAAAGATTTTCTTTGAAGTTTTTGATAAAGATTATCGATTACATTCTCTAATTCATAAACTTCTTCAGAAATTGTTTTATTATCATATAAAATCGATGAATATGCTAAATCGACCATGAGTTCAGATTTATCTTTAATTTCCAACACTATTTCTTCAATATCTTTTTCCTTCATTCTAATACCTTCAACTCTCCTTTTAGAAACTTACTAAGTTCGTCATGACCTTCATCTGTTCCTCTTGTAATCAACCAGTCATCAGGTTTGAGACTCGTATCTGATTGAGGATTATATATCCAACAATCCTCACGACGAATTGCGATTATTCTCATCCCTGTTTCTGATTCTACTCTCAAATCTCCAATCTTCTTATTACATGCTTTTGATTTAGATGAAACCTTAACTCGAAATATCTTTTCATCAGCTTTACTTAAAATTTTAGGTAAAATAGGTCTAGTTTCTACTTTCAATGTTAAAAGATTAACTATATCTCCAGCAGCATTAGAAATACTTTCTGCAGCTTCTGCAACCTGAAGTATACCAGCCAGTTGCTCAGCATCCTCTTTTGTTCTAGCAGCCATCATTGCCATCATTCTGATATCATAATTTAGCTTGTCCATTCGAACATCTAGATATTTTACTTCTTCTGCAATATCATCGCTATCAAGTATAACTGCAGAATAAGCAAGGTCAATGATTAATTCAGATATGTCCTTCATCTCGGTTAGTAGTTCTTTAACCGTTGTAGGTTCATATTCTATTTCAGAAAATTCTTCTTGCTTCCATTTAGGTGTTCTTTGTAACCTTCCAAATATACTTCTTTTCTTTTTTTCTACCATATTCCTATTACTCCAATTAAAACAAATAAAAAGACAATACCTAAAGTATCACCAAAAGTCGTTACCACAGGTGCAACCATATCATCTGGATCTAATCCTCTTCTAAAAGCAAGAAACGCAGTTAAAACACTAATGATAGAAATTATTAAAATAAGTAATCCCCCTGTGACTAACACAATAGATACAAACACAAATAAGTCGATCTCCATTGGTATATTTCCAATATAAGCAATACAATATATAAGTATGCCCAATATTGTATAAGTCAATAAACCCATAAAGAGTGATGTTATAAAGTTATTTTGCATATTTTTATCTTTTAATGTTAATTCAATATATCCAACATGGAGACCTGATGCAATTCTTGCTCCTAAAATACTTCCGATGTTTCCTCCCACTCCATTTATAACTGGAATTGAAATTAGAAAAATCGGAAATAGTAATAAATTATTCTGATTGCCTTGGAGGATTTGACCAGCAAAGATTTCAATAAAAACAGCTATTGTAAGTAAAGGAATGCTATTTTTCACAATTTTTTTCCAGCTATAGATCAAATAATTCCCCCTATAAAAACAGCACTACCAAATATACAAAGCATTGTAATAACATCACCAAATGTTGTAAGAGCAGGACCTGTGATATTATCTGGATCATAACCTCGCTTAAACACAAAATAAATAATAATAATAATAGTAAGAAACATAAGAATTAATCCTGAAATAACTCCCGCTAAAACTACAATTATTATCAATTCAAATGGATTAGGATAAACATTTAATGCTAATGAACTAACATATGCTAAAATTCCAATGATTATTGACATAATCAAACTTAGCATTATAGAACCTAGGAGATTTTGTTTCAGTTCATCATTCAGTAAATTTTCTGCATCTATAATACCAAGATGATAAGCCGATCCTAAGCGAGAACCTAATGCGGTACTTATATTCCCTCTCATTGCAATAACTGCAGGAATTACCACTATAAGACCTGGTATATCTCTTATTACAGTTACCATTGCTCCGAGAGTATTACCAGCAAGAATTCCTCCAAGACCACATACGACGAGGAGGGGGAGGCTCTGTTTCAACATTTCCTTGGCAAACATGATTCAAGGCCTCCATAATTTTTTCACACTCCTTTAATTAGTAACACTTCCTATATCTTTCCCACATTTGGTCGATATGGTCTTCCAATGCCTTTATTCTTTTTAAATCCATTTCAGGTTTAAAAAGATGCCTAAAACGACCCTGATATCGAATCCATTCTACAATTGGTTTCCGTTTAATCTTTTTTTCTAAAATTAATTTACTTTTTCCATTAAAAGTCATCACTTCGTTTTCAAATTCATATAACGCCCATGCCCCTGTTTCTACAGCTAGTCTTCCCATTTCGACGGTTCTTTCCATACTAAAGCGCCAACCCGGAGGACAGGGAGCTAAAATCTCGATAAATTTCGGACCTTTGATACTTTTGGCTTTTTTTACTTTCTTATACAAATCCTCTGGATAACTTACACAAGCTTGTGCAGCATAGGGTAGGTGGTGAGCTCTAATAATATCGCCAAATTCTTTTCGAAATTCAGTTTTCCCACTAACCGTCGTTGTCGTCCAAGCACCATAAGGAGTAGCACCACTTCTTTGAATACCTGTATTAGAATAAATTTGATTGTTATAACAAATATAAATAAAATTTGTACCTCGTTCAATAGCACCTGATAAAGCTTGGATTCCTATATCATAAGTTCCCCCATCTCCAGCCCACGCTAGTACAGTAGTATCTTTTTTTCCTTGTGTTCTTAATGCTGCTTCAACACCAGAAGCGCCTGCTGCAGCCGCTTCAAAAGCTATATTCATTACAGGGATGTTAAAGGATGTTTTTGGCCATAGACTTTCTATTACGGATGTGCAACAAGCTGGTACACACATAACAACATTCTTTCCCAATGCCTTAAACACGGTGCGAAACGCCATAGTTGCAGGACAACCAGGACAAGCTGCACTTCCTTGAAGGAGACATTCATCAATAGGAAAATCTTTTAGTGCCATTTGTTAGTCCTCCACAACTCCATATAATTCTGATTCTCCTACTTTTCCATTTATTGCTCTCTTACATATTTTGGTAATATCTTTATATGTAACATCTGTTCCTCCAATTCCGGCAATTATACCATGAACCTTGACACCTGATTGTCCATAAAGTGCAGATTTTACTTCTGAAAATAAAGCACCACCCAATCCTGGAGATATATTTCTGTCTATTACAATTAAATCAGCTTTTTTTCCCAATTGAATAAATTCCTTTGAGGGAGATGGTCGAAAGGTTCGAACTCGAGCAAGTCCAATTTTTATTCCGTTTTTCTGCATTTCATCGATGGCAACCTTGCTTTCTGCACCAATAGCGCCCATGGACAATAGTATATATTCTGCATTATCACATTTATATTCTTCGATTAATTCACCATGGTAATAACCAGATTTTTTCTTCCATTCTTTTGCAATTTGTGGAATCAATTTTAATGCTTTATTATGAGCTTCTACCATAGCTTTTCTAACGTTATAATATCCAACTGGTCCGATGATATTCCCAAATGTAATAGGATTCTTAACATCTAATTTCCATTGAGGTTGATATTTTCCTAGAAAATCGTCTACAATTTGTTGCTCAGGAATATCAGTCGGCATCGAAGTATGTGATAATATAAATGCGTTATAGCTTATCATAACAGGTAAGGAAATTCCTGTATATTCACCTAATTTAAAGGCTTGAATTACTGTATCAAAAATTTCTTGATTACTGCTACAATAAAATTGTATCCACCCTGTATCTCTTTGAGAGATAGAATCATTTTCATCAGCCCAAATATTCCATCCAGGGCCAACAACTCTATTAATATTACACATAACAATAGGCAATCGTGCAAGAGCTGCCCAGTGGAGCATCTCATGCATGAGTAAAAGACCATGAGATGAGGTTCCCGTGAATACTCTTGAACCGGCAGCACTAGCTCCTATACAAGCACTCATAGCTGAATGTTCACTTTCTACACAAATGTATTCTCCGGTAAACTCTCCCTGTGCTTTTAAACTTGCAATTCCTTCAACTAGTGTGGTTTGAGGTGTAATTGGATAAGCTGCAACAACATCTGGTTTTACCATAACAGCTGCTTTTGCAGCTATATGATTTCCAGTATCAATCATAATTGTCATTTTTTCTTTTCCTCCCGTTCCATTGAAATCGCTTTTACATTACATTCAGTGGCACATATTCCACAGCCTTTACAGTATTCGTAATCTATATTTATTGTTCCATCTTTTTTTCTTTTAATAGAGCTTTCTGGACAAAAAATCCAACACCTTAGACATTTTACACATTTTTTTTTGTCAAATACTGGTTTAAAAACCCTCCAACTACCAGTCTTTCCCATAGCTCCTTGCGTCGGATAAGAAATACTTGTTGTTACTTTATATTTCTTCAAAAGTTCACCTCAGTCAATTTATAAGCATCGTTCGTAGCTTGTACATTTCTATCTCCAAGATCTCCTTTCCATCTATTTTTTATCGCTTTTTGAATGGATTTTAGTGTTACCCTATCTAACACTTTTGGAACGGAACCAAGTATAGGTGTGTTAACAACTGGAATTCCTCCAACTAAAATGTCATATTTTATTGCTATGCCGGTAGCATCAATTGATGCAACGTCATATTCCTTTGAAAAATCAAATTCATTTGGTTTTTTAGTTGTATTAATTAAAATTTTTCCATTTTTTTTCAATCCTTTTATAACATCAACAAGTCCCATGATACTTTCGTCAAGAACAATCACTATATCAGGAGAGTAAATTTCACTTCGAAGATGTATTTCATCCTCCGATACACGGGCAAATGCTCGTACTGGAGCACCTCGTCTTTCTGCACCAAAAAATGGGAAGGCTTGGACTCCTTTATTTCCATCTATTAATGAAGCTTCAACAAGTATATTTGCTGCAGTAACGGCACCCTGACCGCCTCTTCCATGAAACACTATTTCTACTAAGGATTTCGATGACACAAAATTACCGTCCCGGTTCCCGAAATGAACATTATACATATAACTGTTTTGAATGAATTTTAAGACATTTAAATTTCGATTTTTAAAAATAAAAAATTTAGGACATAATTAGTAAATATTAGGAAATAAACTTTTTTGGTACATCTTATTTTTCATAATAAAATTATGAGTTTATAGTAATACTATCTTATAGAGTTTAATTTAGATTCTATTGTATTATTTTTATCTCTTCTATCATCTATCTTTAATTCTGTTATTATTCTCTCAGCTCCAAAATTTAACACTGCATTATGTGCTTTTTTTACTACATTGAATAACGTTTCCAAATCTTCTGTTTCGATAACTGTTGCCATTGCATTCGTTTTATATTTTACATTTCCTTTTTTAAATACTTCAATTGCTACTTTGACATATTTACTTAAGCTAGTACCTTTTCCCACTGGGGCAATACTAAGTTGTGCAATAATCATACCATAACCACATACCTTAACCTGTTATTATTGATTAAATTTTTGACTTAAGAAATTAACAAAAATATTACATAAAAAATGTCAAACAAGTAATTAAAATCTATTAGAATAACTCTTTTATTCTATTTATTGCCATATCGATGTTTGTAAGAGTTGTTGCATAGGAAAATCTAAGAAAACCTTCACCATATGGACCAAATGCAGTGCCTGGGAGAGCTGCTACCCCCGCTTTGTAAAGAAGATGGTTGGCACATTCCTCAGAACTCATACCAGTTCCTTTTATATTGGGAAATGAATAAAATGCCCCCTTTGGTGTAAGGCATCGAAAGCCTGATATGGAGTTAAGTCCCTTTACTATTTTATCTCTCTTCTCCTTAAATCTTCTCATCATATCGGATATAAATTTTTGATTACCTGTGAGTGCTTCAATACCTGCCCATTGTGTAAATGATGCAGTACACGATACTGCGCTAACAAGGAAATCTTTCAGTCTTTCAGCCATATTAACAGGTACCACCATATAACCCAATCGCCAACCTGTCATTGCATAGTATTTTGAGAAACCATCTAAAAGAATCGTTCGTTCTTTTGCTTCATCTCTTGATGTTGGGGTATAGTGGTCTGTTTCGTATGTCATCTTTGAATATATCTCATCTGATACAATGAAGATTTCGCGTTCTTCTGCTAACTCAGCAATAGCTTCTAACTCAGATTTTGTCATCACTGAACCTGTTGGATTTTGAGGGGAATTGACAATTATTAGCTTTGTTTTTTTTGTTATTTTATCCATTATATCCTCGGGATCCATACGGAATTCGTTCTCTTCCAAAAGAGGGACCATAATACCTTTTGCTCCAAGGAAGGATGTGACTGATCCATACGTGGGATAACCAGGATCTTGGTATATAACCTCATCACCTGGATTAATGATAGCTAACATTGAAAAAAATATTCCAGGTTTCAAACCTGGTGTAATAACTATTTGTTCTAGGCTTGGTCTATATCCCCTCGTTTTTTCGACCTCATCCTGAACAGCTTTTCTAAGTTCTATAATACCTATCGACGGTTCATAATGCGTTTTATTATTCCTGATTGCTCGTATTCCAGCTCGTATAACATTTTTTGGAGTTTCCATATCTGGTTCTCCAATCTCAAAATGCAATATGCTTTTACCTTGTCTTTCTAATTCCTGGACCTTTGCAAGAACCTCAAATGCTGCTTCCCCATAAATCCGATTTGAACCTTCACTTAATTGAACCATTTTCTAGTCCTCTATTTTCGATATTATTTTCCTATTTACTAATTAAACATAATTGATTAATCCAAGTTCTTTTATTTTTTCTGTTATGGGAATGCCATTCTGATTCCATCCACGGAGAGAGTAATATTCTTGTAAACTTTTTTTGAATTCGTTAATTGATAAACTTACACCTTTTGTAGATCCTTTAGTAAAGGATTCCTCAAAGAATCTAATTGGGAGCTTGTCTTCACCTGGATCTAATCCCTCACGAAGATTGTATAAACGTATTAGATTCCATATCCGTTCCCCTGCAAATAAATAACTTTCTACTGTATGATCAAACCCTGTTGCTAAATTTAACATACTAACACAGTCTTTTTCTGAAATTGGTGCAAAATCACAAAACACAAGTGAAAAAAATGCAGCTCGTTCGTCTTGAATCTCCTTTACCAGTTTTGCTTTTTCTTTAAAGGAAAATCTTTCAAGGTTAGGATCCATAACCTCAGCTTTAGCAGTCCATGCTCTTTGATGACATCCACCTCTATCTGACGTTGCATATGCAAGACCCATACCAAAAGCACCTCTAGGATCATAGCCAGGAATTTCAAGTCCTTTAGNNGCATTATTTTTTTTGTGGGCAATATCATCAATAAGTTTTGCCAATTCTTCAGTTTTTCCCCAACCAATTTCCAGATTATCAAGATCACATTTTGAAATAACACCTTTTTCAAATACTTCAATAGCAAAACCAAGAACGCCACCTAAAGAAATTGTGTCCATTCCAAGTTCATTACATCTTTCATTTAGATATGCTACATCCTCAATTTTATCTATACATAAATTGGAACCCATTAACGCTATAGTTTCATATTCAGGTCCAACCAATGAAACTCCCTTATGAGGTCCTGAGTTTATGGTAGATTTATTCCAACATGCAATAACACAATTCCAACATGCTCCAGATCCGTCTACCACTTTGGTTTGCATAGTATCGGCACAAAGTGCATCTCCATGTTCGAAATATCCTTCTTGGTAATTCTTGGTTGGAATGAAGCCCCAATCGTTTATGGGTTTGACCCAATAGGGAGTTCCATATTTCCTTCTTATTGGAATAAAATCGTTTTCTTGAATTTTTTTCAAAACATCTTTTGTTTTAATCTTAAAATTTTCTAGATCGTGAATTGGTACTTTACCATTCCCACTAATTGCAATAGCTTTTAGGTTTTTTGAACCCATAACAGCTCCTGATCCTCCCCTTCCCGCATGTCTATGTCCATCTATAGTAATAGCTGAGAATTTCACCAATTTTTCTCCAGCCGGTCCAATAATTGCTGTTCTGACTTTGCCTTCAATTTGGTTTATTGAGTTATGAGTTTTGAGACATTCCTTTCCCCAAATTTTAGAAGCATCCTTGAATTCAACATTTCTGTCTTTAATTAAAAGATAAATAGGTTTCTCAGACCGATCTTTGAGAATTATAAAATCCCAACCTGCTTTTTTCATTTCAGCGGCAAAGGTTCCTCCAAAATGAGAATCTAAAAAAATACCTGTTTGTGGGGATTTAGTCACGATAGTCCCTCGACCTGATGTTTGGGCTAATGTGCCTGTGAGTGGGCCCGTTGCCAATATTAAAACGTTTTTTGGAGATAATGGATCTACATTCTTTGGTAATTGGTCAAAGAGGATTTTTGCACCAAGGCCTTTCGCACCGATAAAATTTTTTGCATCTTCAATATTTGTCTTTTCTACTTTTATAGTATGAGTATTTAGATTTATTATAAGTGTTGTTTTTTCTGTATATCCACCGCTCATTAGATCACCCTTTCCATATTATAGAGGACAATATCAATTTTTGAATTAAATCTAGTTACGAGATTCTCGATTTATCTCCAAGAGATTTATAAGTAAAGAAAAACCTGTTTCACGTCGACCAGCTCCAGGTCCAACAATTGTTACTGGGCCAAGTTCATCTGTATAAAAGGTCAATGCATTAACAGCTTCACATACTCCAGCTAAAGGATCACTAAGGGCCAGTTTTTCTGGCCATACTTTTGCTTGTACTGATCCATCCTTCTGTATCTCTGCACTTCCAATAAGCTTCCATCGTTTACCCTCTGATTTTGCCTTATCAATATCCTCTTTAGTTATATTAGAAATACCCTTTCGTTCTACATTTTCCCAACCAATATTTTTCTCTAAAATAATATTGGATAAAATTACAACCTTTCCAACAGCATCCCAACCTTCTATATCTCCTGTTGGATCTGCCTCTGCATAGCCCAGTTCTTGCGCCTTTTTCAATGCTTCAGAATAGGACATACCTTCTTCCATTCTAGTCAGAATATAGTTGGTAGTTCCGTTCAATATTCCTTTGAAACCATTAATTTTATTACCTGCCAAGGTGTATTTAACAAGATTCAATACAGGAGTACCTGCTAATACAACACCTTCAAAACCATAGTATATGTTGTTAGATAAGGCAATATCTAAGAGTTCTTTTGCTTGTTTTATTGCAGGTCCCTTATTTGTAGATACTACATTTTTCCCCGCATTCAATGCTGTTTTTATGTGTGAAAGTGCTGGCTCTCCTGTTTTTACATCGGTATAGGTCACTTCCACTATAGTATTAGCATTAGTATCTTTAATAGTACAAAGACTATCCATACCCTTCACACTTGTTGGATACTCGTCTAGTTTTTTACCATTTTTAACCAAGTCGAGAATCTTAGCTAAATCAAGTCCATCTTTGTTATATACAGATCCTTTCATTATATCTGAGATTGCAACTACTTTATAGTGAAAATTATACTTATCAGCAAGCATATTCTTTTTTTCTAATAAGATTTCACATAAACCTTGTCCTACTGTTCCAAAACCTATAAATGCAATTTTGAAGTTGATACTTAATTCCCCCTATGATGTAATTTCGGGGCGGCAATGAAACTCAAACCTCTTTCGGTTAAAGCTTGTGCAGTATTATTTATTGCATCGTGCTTATCCAGATAATTCTGTAATAACAAGGGCATTAATCCTTTCTCTTCGATTTCAGCTTTTGGAAGAAAATAATCTAGAATATCACTTGGATGATCTCTTCTTTGATCTACACTCACTTCAGCTCCTTCATGCTTAGCACTAATATTTTTCACCTTATTTGCTAAATCAATGAGTTCTTTTCTACGATCGTAAGGTTGAATCACAATACTTTTCCATGTTTCAAGAATGTGATGCTCAAAACGAACGAACTTTTCTAGTCCTAAAGATTTTCTTATGTTACTACTCATTTCTATTGTAACGTTGTTTACAGAATTTGAAAAATTAAATCCAATCAGTGATGTAGATCCGTCTTCTCTTGAAAATAAACGTGCTGCTAAAAGTGTCCAAAATACTGCGTAAGGATTATCGTTACCCATATAAACAGAGATTTTGAATTCAATATCAATTCCAAGCTTATGTAAAAGATAACCAAGGAGTATAGTTCCAGGATTAATATTTAGAACTTGTTTAACACCGTAGTTGGTATAATAATAGAGAAACTCATCCACCCATTTAACTGGATAATCGTTTGGTTGACCAACACCACCAAAATAACCTGTAATTGTTTCTGGTCCACCAAGATGAATATTAGATCCATCAGTTCCCTTTGTGTCTAATGTTTCACACCAACTCGCCCCTATAATTTGCATGGCTGCTGCTATTGCTAATAAATCATTGTCTTCCTCCTGTTCCTTCATACATCTTACTCTAATGAAACGTCCAGGCATCAACTTTTTATTTTGGACAGATTTTTGTGCTTGTTCCATAAAGAAAGAAAAATATTGACATGCGCTTATCTCCAATGTAACCGCAAAATCTTCATCGAAATCCATTTCTTCTGCTTTGGCTCCTAATATCTTTTTTCGGTATTCATCAACTGAAATAAAAGCTCCTTTTTCCTTCTGCTCTATCAGCCATTCTAAATCGTTAAAAAAGGGAGATTTTTTATTCTTGAGTTTTGCCATTAAGTTTTGTAAATCACCTGCTTCTCTTGCTTTCCGATTTATCTCACTGGTTCCTCCATATTTCTCAACCGTAGTTAAAAGATCATTTACCAATTTATTTTCTGGATTTATTAAAAAAGAGTTTATTTCTTTAAGCCTTTTATTATCTATAATCAGTTTATTTCGCAAATCTATAGACATGTGCTATTTCCCCCATGTGATGCAATTTTTAAGTTAACAAAACAAATAAAACAACGCTATAAATAATATTTGTTTTAATAGAAACAATATTTTTTATTTACGAAGTAAAAGTATAGTGTATTATATTAATTTAAAAATTTATTTTTCATAAATTCTTCTAATTTATCAAATGCTTTCTCCAATATTTCCATTGGTGGAAGAATTACTGCTCTAAAATGTCCTTTACCGTATTTAGAGCAAAAACCAGAACCATGAACTACTAGAACATGCGTCTCATGTAATAAATCTAAAACAAAATCTTTGTCATCTTTCCAAAATCCTTTATCTATACCTTCAATTTTTGGGAATATGTAAAAGGCACCATCTGGTTTAGCAGTAGAGATGCCTTCTATTTCATTAAGTCTTTTATATGAGAAATCACGCCTTTCTTTTAACTTTTTATTCATCTTTTCAATATGATCTTGTGGTCCTTTTAATGCTTGGATGCAAGCAAGTTGACAAACGGAATTTGCGCATAACCGTGAACGAGCAATACGCATAAAAGCATCCTGTACTGCATCAAGTTTTTCTTCATGATGAAACAATATATATCCAACACGCCATCCTGGTACAAGATAAACCTTAGAAAAACCATTGAATGTAATAATTGGTACGTCTTTTGCTAGGGATGCAGTTGCATATTGTTTGCTATCAAATGTGATATCATCATATATTTCATCAGAAATAACTGGAATTTGAAATTCACCTGCGATATCAAGAATTTCTTTTAGAATCTTTTTTGAATATAAAGCTCCTGTTGGATTATTTGGATTAATAACAACAATTCCTTTGGTACGTTTTGATATTTTTTTACGAATATCATTTATGTCCGGTTGCCACCCTTCTTCTTCAATACACTGGTATGTTATTGGCTCTGCATCATTAAAACGAGTAATTAAGGTATATTGTGGATATGTTGGCCCAGGTATTAAAAGTTCATCACCAGCATTGAGCGATGCATTAAGCAGAATTTGAAGAGATTCAGTTACACCTGTGGTGATACAAATATCATCAGATTCATATTCGATATTATTTCTTTTTTGTTCACGAATAGCTATAGCATTTCTCAATTCCATATATCCTTCGGAAGGAGAATAACCATTATTACCATCAATCGCAGCTTTGTAAAGGGAATCTTTCATATGTTGTGGGGTGTCAAAGTCATATTTATTTGGATCTCCAATATTAAGATGTAAAACTTCAATACCCTTTTTTTCTAACTCCTTTGCAGGTAATACTACTTCTCTGATGGCATAAGAAACTCCTTGTGAACGATTCGAAGCTTTTATCATAAACAATCAGAAATCGGACATAAGAAGGCAACATAAATAGTTGATGGTTAATTAAAATTAATAGTAAAAAGGGGAATATTCATTATTCCTCAATGTTTGTATTATTTATTATAAGATAAGGTATCTTCTTTTATATTACATTTAAACAAATTTTTATCTTTAATATACTGTATATTTTCACTCACAAAAATTGAAGTTCCGTTTTTCTTTTTATGTATAGTTTTTAAATTAATTTTTCCCTGTTTTTTAATTTTGTTTATTTTCTTTTTTATATCTTCTTTAGTTTCAAGATTATCAATATCAACTAGATTTAACTTAAGCATTTCATCTTTTTTATAACCTAAAGATTTACATAAATCTTCATTACAATCTATAATATATGCATTTTCATCAAAGATTAACATGCCAACAAACTTATCTTGGGTCAAGTTATCAAAAGTCTTTTTCAAATGAGTGTCATATTTATATTTTGTTTTTTCATTTAAAATATCGCGCATTCTATCTTTCATATCAAGCAGTTTATTGTTTAGGTCTTCAATTTTTTCTTTATTCATTTTTGATTCCGTCAGGTCTTTTGCAATACCTCTAAACCCTAGAAAATTTCCTAGTTCATCAAAAATTGTGTAAAAGCTGGTGTACACATATACATTGTGTCCATCTTTGTGAACCAATTGTGTTTCAAAACTATTATTTACCTTCTGTTTTTTTCTCACAGTTTTTTTGAAAATATCTTTAATTTTTTTTGATTTATTTGATGAAAGGAATTCATAAATTTCTTTTCCAATTATTTCATTTGAATTGTATCCTAATGTATTTGAAATATTATCTGAGCAGTACGTACACACTCCTTTATCATTAGTTTCCCAAATCCATTCATCTATATTTTTTAAAAGAGTCTCAAATTTTTCCTCTACTGTTTCTTTTGCCTTAATGGTTTCTTCAAATATCTCTCCTTTTTTTACACCAACTTTATGTATTGCTAATTTTAAACTGGCCATAACCCTATTTAATGCTTCAGTTAATCTATTTATCTCGTAAATCTCACTCTTATCTATTTTAACATCAAGATTTCCTTTGCTTATTTCTTCAATATTCTTTGTTAAATTTTCTAGTGGTAAGGTTATAAAGTATGATACAAACAATGAAACAAAGAATGTAACTACAATTATGAGTCCTAGGAATGCTGTTGCAATTTGAAAACCCTGAAAACCTCCAATAATTCCAACAGGTATCAAAGAAATTGCAAGGCACATAATTATTAATAATCCTCTTAATCTCATCAGTTCACCTTTAAAACCTCTTTTTCAAATTCCTCATTAGTAATATTTTCACCAAAAATTTTACCAATATTTGTTTTGAAATCGATGGTAGTTGAATTATTTATAATATTTAACTCTCTTAATTCATCAATATATTCTAATAAACTGTATTTTTCTATTGCGTTTTTATTTTTTAATTCATCAAATTCAACCATACCCATGGGTCCTAATGTTTGTATAAATTCTTTTTTTAATTCCTTTTCTATTTCGGATTTTAATGAGAAGAGTATCTTTATAGGTTCAATATCCTCTATTGGTTTTAATGGAATGGTAAAATTGAAAATACTACCCTGATCTAAATAGCTATCAACCCATATTTTACCTTTTTGAGATTCTATTATACCCCGACAAATCGCTAGCCCCAAACCCGTTCCCTCATGTTTTCTATTTATCGAATCTTCAGTTTGATAAAATGGTTCGAATATTCTTATTTGGTCTTTGGGACTAATACCAACTCCATGATCTTTAACACTAATTAAAATATGATTTTTTTTAGAAATTGTGGATATTTCAATTTCACTATTAATATTTGAAAATTTTATAGCATTATTAATAAGATTTCTTAAAACTTGACTGATACGATCAGGATCAAATTCGAAAATTGGTAGTTTGTCAACATTTGAAATAAGTTTTATATTTTTTTCATGAGCAAAACCTGACATCAAATCGATTGTTTCTTCTATAGTTTCATCAAGATTTGCTTTTTTAAAATTGAATCTTAATCTGGCAGCTTCTATTCTTGAAATCTCTAAAAAATCTTCTATCATCTTACTTAATCGTTCTGTATTTCTAATAACGATTTCAAGACTTTTTTTCTGTTTTTCCGTAAGTTTTCCAAAATATTGCTCTTTCATCATTTGTATTTGAACGACTAATGGAGTTATTGGTGTTTTAAGTTCATGTGATGTAATACTAAGAAATTCTGATTTTGCTTTATCTAATTGCTTTCTTTCTTCCTTCATCTTACCTAAAGCAATGGCACTCATATTTATTGCATCACCTAATTTTTTAATCTCATCGTCTGTTTTGATATCCACACGAACATTGAAATTTCCTTTTTCAATTTCTTTTGCCGCGTTATGTAATTTTTTAATAGGTTTTGTTATAGTATGAGAAACTAAAAATCCAAGTAATCCTGCATTTATGGCTATTAAAGTTATAATTATTATTACTGCCGTTTCAAGGATAAATGATTGTTCAATAAAAGTTTCCAAGCTTGGGTCAAGATAAGAACTAGCAAGGGAATGGTAATAAAGAATTCCAATTGCTGGAGCAACTATTCCTATTAATAGAAAAAGGAAGGTTAACCTTCTATTTATCTTTCCCATTAGGAATTTTTTTATTTCAAACGGTTCATTATCCAAATAATACACCTTCTAAAAATGGCCAATTATTATCCAATGAATTTAAAGTCAATCTAATATTAAAAAAACTATACATTTCACTACTATTATTCATCTTTTACATCCCATTTTAGATTAATATGAATTTCAAAATTCTAATATGCAAGAATAAATTTTTGTATATAAAATTCTTATGGTCCCTTTACGCTATTTCTTTCCAATACGACATTTAACACATATACCATGTTCTTTTTCATAACAATTAGTACATACTAATTTTCCACACAAATGACATGTAAACATAGCACCTGGTTTACCACATATATTACATAGACCCATTAAATCTGCCATTTTTAATTACCTTCCCAATAAAACAAGTTTTTTCTTTAATTCATCCAAAGGTATATTTGTTACTACAAGTGGCATATTCTCTCTCTCCGCAAGTTGTATTGCTAAAGGGTCAACAGCTCCGGGTTTGTGATAAACAACAATTAGGGGTTTAACGGGATGTATCCTTATGGCAATCATTGGACTTCTTCCATATTTAATATTAGTAAAAATCAAAGCCCGTTCTGTATTCCAACCATATAGGTTTGGATAACCTGAAGAGCTTATTGTTTTAATTGTTTCAATCCCATCTATAAGAGTAAATCCCTTTATGTTTTTTTTAATGTCAACTTTTTTAGAGGTTAATAGTTTACCACTAATCTCCTCAATAAATTTTTTAACAGATATTGAAAATGGATATTCCTTAATATCCAATATTCCATACTGATTTTTGGTAACAAATTGATATTTTCGTAAAATTTTGCTATTGTTTTTCTTTTCATCTATTTTTAAGAAAGCTTCAATTATTTTTTTTACTGCTAAAATACCTGGTGATTTTCTTCTTTCTGACTCGTAATCACTAATAACACTAGGAGATAATCTTAAAAAATCAGCAAGTTCAGTTTGAGAGATTCCAAATACAGTGCGCCATTTTCTTATTGTCTTCCCTGGTTTGGGGCTTAATGTAATTTCTCCAGCTATCTTTTCAGCCAAAATATCTTTAACATTCATAGCAGTCATAACCTTAACATTGAAGTATCAGATTCTATTTATGCCGATAGGTATATCGGCAATATATTAAAAATATTTCCTTAGGTTTAATAAGATAAAACTTTAAACCTTTTTTACATTCCTGAAAAATTAGTGCCATGATAGACTCAATGCTAAAATCAGAATGTGATCTACAATTTTTCCATGATAATGGATATGTCCGAAAAAAATGCAAATTGTGTGGTGATTATTTTTGGACATTGGATAGTAGTACAAGTATTTGTGGTGATCAACCTTGCATAGAATTAAGTTTTATCAATAATCCTATCACAAAAAAATCTTTTTCACTCACAGACGTAAGAAATAGATTTCTTTCTTTTTTTGAAAAACAAAATCATTCTAAGGTAAGTTATCCTGAAACTGGTAATCGGTGTCCAGTAATCGCACGGTGGCGTTCTGATATTTATCTTACTATAGCATCCATTGCAGATTTTCAACCTCATGTCACCTCTGGTGAGGTACCCGCTCCAGCAAATCCATTAGTAATCTCACAACCATGTATTCGATTGAATGATCTTGAAGAAGTAGGGAGGAGTGGACGTCACCTTACAATATTTGAAATGATGGGGCATCACGCTTTTAATAAAAAAATAGATGAAATTTATTGGAAAGAAGCTACAGTATCATACTGCGATGAATTCTTTAGAACAAGTATTGGCATTCCAGGTGACATTATTAACTATAAGGAACAATTATGGGTTGGTGGAGGAAATGCTGGTCCATGTCTTGAGGTAATTGCCGGCGGTCTAGAGATTGCTACACTAGTATTTATGAATATGAAGGAGGATAGCAATGGAACGATAACTATACAAGGAAAAAAATATTCCCAAAATCCATTAAATATTGTTNNAAATCCACTAAATATTGTAGATACTGGATATGGTCTAGAAAGAATCGCATGGACCACCAAAGGTACTCCAACTATATATGAAATTGTATTTCCAGAGATTATTAACTTCATTCTCAATTATACTGAAAAAAATATTGATATTGCACACGTTTATGCCTTAGCTGATCATTCAAAATGCCTTGCATTTATGCTTGGAGATGGTATTGTACCATCGAATGTCAAAGCTGGTTATCTCACTAGACTTATAATTCGAAGGTCTCTTCGTTTTCTTGAAAAATTAAATCTTAACATTTCATTAACAAAGCTTGTAAATTTACAGCTCGAATCACTTCAAAAGGAATTTCCAACATTGAAACAAAGAAGAGATCAGATAGATGAAATTCTGAATATGGAAACAAAGAGATTTGTTGAAACGCTTTCAAAAGGTGAGAGTTTAGTTAAAAAAATTATCAAGGAGAAAAAAACTATCGATAAAAATGAACTTATTACATTGTATGATACACATGGTTTACCTCCAGATACAGTAAAAAATATTGCTAAAAAAGAAGGGATTACTATTATGATTCCAAAAACTTTTGATTCTATGATTGCAGAATTACATTCACACGAAAAAAAAGAAGAATCAGCGTATAAGGTAAAAACAAATCTTCCTGTAACTATCCCTTTATATTATGAGGATCACTATGCTAACGAATTTGATGGAAAGGTATTATGGAAAACCGACACTGATGCTGGAACTAAAGTTATCCTTGATAGAACAACATTTTATCCTGATGGTGGAGGACAACCAGGAGATATAGGAGTTCTAGTTTCAGATAAAAAGCAAGTATATGTTAAACTTGTTGAAAAAGATGGCCAGTCAATAGTCCATACTACAGATGGTGATTTAGATATCGGTGATAGTGTCCATGGAAAAATTGATTGGAATCACCGCTACTCGCTGATGAAACATCATACTGGAACACATGTTGTAAACGGTGTACTTAGAAAGTTGTTTGGTGAACATATATGGCAAGCAGGTTCTCAACTTGGTTTAAATGAAGCACGTTTTGATTTCTCACATTATAAATCTATTACTGAAAAAGAAATAAAGATGATTGAAAAAATAGCAAACGAGTTTATCAAAGAAGAGCTCCCTGTTGAGAAAAAAATAATGACAAGAAACGATGCAGAAAGAAAATATGGATTTAGACTGTATCAGGGTGGAGTACCTCCGGGAAATAAGATACGTGTTTTAAATATTCCAGGAATTGATGTGGAAGCTTGTGGTGGAACTCATTTAAACAATATTAAGGAAATTGAAAAGATTCGAATTTTAAAGACAGAAAGAATACAAGATGGTGTAAATCGAATTGTATTTGCTGCAGGAAAGATGGTTGATAAATATCAAAAAGAAGAAAATGAATTTTATAATAAAATTGTCAGGGATCTTGGTGTCATTTACACAATAAAAGAAAAAAATAATATTTCTGAACAATTAAAGGAAGCTAGTAAATTACTTTCAGTATCAATAGGCCAGTTAGATAAAACAATAAATCGATTTTTAAGGGAGACAGGAAAAATCCAGAAAACAACGGTAAATAATCTTCAGGATGCATGTAATCAACTTTTTAAAGAGTGGAAAAAAACACAGAAAGCAAAGAAAAAAACATCATCAGATGAAATAGAAGTGTTAAAAAGTAAGGCTGAACCAATACCTGGAACGAAAGTAAAAATTATTGCAGAAATATCCTCATCGGAATCTACTGCTACTGCTGGGAGATTAACCGAAGAATCTAATTATATAGCTCATATTTATGATGGTAATAAAATTACATCTGCAGCTTCTGAGAATGTATCAATTGATTTAAGAAAAATTGCACCTGAAATTGGAAAAATTCTTGGAGGAAGTGGCGGTGGAAAACCAAAGCTCACACAGAGTGGCGGACCTAAGAAAGAGAACATAAATAAAGCGTTGGAATTGGCCAAGAAATTAACTAGGGAGAAATTAAAAAAATAAAAGTTAAAATTTATTATCCATTTTGACAATTTTCCGCCATAGGTTTAAATAAGATTATTTTTAAAGTATATCACAATATGAAAGTGGCGAAGAGGAGAATATTGAGGAAAAATGTACTAAATTATGGTATGGGTGTTCTTATTGCCCTGCTATTATCGATATCCTTCATAGGAGAATCTACTGGAAATATCTCTCTTGATAGTGGTTTGAGTACTGATAGTACAAGCATCAACGATGGAAAAGTAGATTTAACTTCTGATGAACCTTCTACAGATACTTCTGTAGAGGAACAAAATGATCAAACAATTGATATTCCATCCGATTCTACGGACACTTCTTCTCCAGATAGTACAACTAATAAAGATAACACAATAGATCCCTCTATTTCTAAGGATGATTCTATTCTAGCAACTACAAGTGATAATACAATAATTGATACACTAACAAATATCATTGAGACAACTAATTACAATGTATCTATTTTAACTCAATTAACAACAGAAAATATCGATGTAAATAGTGATACTTTGGAATATTGGCTCAATCAGTTTAATCTTACAGATATTGATGAAGAACTTAAAGCAAGATTTCTAACACTTATGGAAAAAGCTACATTTATTAAAGAACTTAAAATAAAAATGTTGAATTTACTAACTGATGGTACATTAAATGAAGAAGAACTGAAAATAAGGCTATTGAATTATATCAGAACTGTTTCATTAAATGAACGTGAGGTTTCCATTGAAGAAATAGCATCCAAAGTTGAACTGGTTTGTGATGATGACATAGTTTCGTGTAAAAAAGCACAAGTTTTAATGAATGAACTTGATCTAGATACAGGGATTGAAAAAGTTCAATTTACTGCAAAACGAAATCTCTCAAATATAAAAGTTTCAATTATTAAACTAAAACAAAAACCTGAAGATATCCCACTTCGTTTGAGTAGAAATAAAACTGTTTATCAGTATATGGATATCAAGCTTTTATCAGAAGATGAGTATGTATCCGATGATGATATAGAAACACTTACTTTTACTTTTAAAGTAGATCTCACTTGGATATTAGAGAATAATATTGATAAAGACACCATTATCCTTACTCGTTATCATGATGGAGAATGGCAAAATCTTACGACAATAAAGCTAAGTGAAAATGAAACAGTTATTTCTTTTGAAGCAGAAACACCTGGATGTTCTACTTTTGCAGTTGTTGGAAGTACACTTGTTGAGATACCAGACCCATATGTAACTGAAACACCTGAAATTCCCTGGATGGTAATTATTGGTGTTATCGCATCAACAACAATAATATTAGTCACTGTTCTTTTTAAAGCAAGATATATATATTTTGAGGAAAGTCCTCATAAAACTAAGTATGTTTTCTATGAAGGAGACCCACACAAGTTAAAATCAAAAAATAACAATATCCCAAAAAACAATAATTTTAATAAAAAAGCTAGATAAAATTTAATAATTCTGTGATACCTTAATTTCAATACATACATTATCTTAAAATATTATTATACTTTTTTTTAATAATTCCATTTATTTATTATACTTTTATGTATCCGTTTTTAAGGTGAAATAAAATGTTGTACCCTTATCTTTTCCCATACTTTCTGCCCAGATACGGCCACCGTGTTTTTCAACAATCCTTTTACAAATAGATAGACCTAGGCCGGTAGAATCAAACTCATCCAGCGATTTATCTGCTTTATAAAATTCATCAAAAATATGACTGAGTTGTTCTTTTGTCATACCAATACCATTATCTTTTACTGAAACAGTAGTAAAATCGTTATTTTTACTTGCATCGAGTGTGATACTACCATTGTCTTTTGCTGTGTATTTAACAGCGTTAGTGATTAGATTATTCAATAATTCGCCAAGTCTTAATTTATCTGCTTTGACATAAATTTCTTTATTGACTAGATTATTTAAAGATATATTTTTTTCTTTCAAAAGTGATTGTTGACGCTCGAGAACATTATCAATCTCTTCCTTCAGATTTAACCTTTGGATATCAAATTTAACATTTGAAGATCTTAACTTTGCTAGTTGTAAAGTCTTGAAAATCAGATCTTTCATGTATTCAACATTACTAGTAATTACTTTCAAATGTTCCTTAAGTTTTGGATCTTTCTCCTGTTCTGTAATTATTGGTAGTAAACCCACAAGTGGTGTTAGGGGATTTTTTAGATCGTGGCCAAGCTGGCCAATAAACTCATCTTTTTGACTAAGTAACTTTTTCAACGTTTTATTATATTTTTCAATTTTATCTTTTGATATTCTTAAATCTGTTGTCATTTTATTAAATGCATTTGCAAGCTCCCCCAACTCATCTCTAGATTGAATGTTTATTTCTTCATTAAGATTTCCTTCACCTATAACTTTGGTTGCATCTCTAAAAGTAATTATTGGTTTAACAATAGCCCTACGAAGCATATATAAGAAACTGAAAATTAGGATGAAAAGACTAATTACAGAAATCATAACAAGGTTTCTAATTTGGATATCCAAAGCTCTATATGCCGCATCCATAGAAATAACAATTTCATACGTACCAGCTATTTGTCCAGATATATTAATTGGTGCCAGCATCGTTAATATATGGCTATCTTTACTATGGTGGGGGATATAAACAATTGCACCTTTTTCATATGAGATATTATTATATTTACTAGAGGGAGTTCCTATCGATTCTTCAAGGGTGGAAACAAAAATTAGTAATCCATCTTCACCTGGTACATTTATACTTAATTTTAAAATATCTGGATTCAGGGCACTAAAGTTTGAGATATAGTTTTGTAATTTTACATTCTCATTTAATTGTTCTTGATTAGTTATACTAGCATCAAGAGCTTTAGAAAAAGAAGCAGCTTTCTCGAAATAAGCATCTTCAAAAAATTCATTCTGTTGATGTATGTTATAATAGGTCAATAGGATAATAACAAAAGCTGAAATTGAAACAACAAGTAGTGTTAGTTTTAATGAAAGACTAAAGTTAATTCGCATAGTAAGACATCTATTGAAAACAACAGCGAAGTATTTTCCAATATTGTCTTCGCTAGGACTTCCGTTCTAATACTTTATCAATTTTTTTCTTTAAATCTGGAATTTCAAACGGTTTTCCAATATAATCTTCTGCGATAATACTACCTGTTATTTTACTAGTTTCATCTGCTGTTGCTGTGAGAAAAATTATTGGAATTTTTCTCCACTCGAAATTTTTTTTTATGGCTTTTGCAACCTCCCAACCATTCATATCTGGCATCATGATATCCAGGAGAATAAGATCGGGAATTTGATTGTTTTTTAAGAGTTCAATGCATTTTTTTCCATTTTCAACTTCAATAACATTGTAATTTGGATCCAATTTTTCCAATCCATATTTGACTGTATATGTTACTTGGGGCAAATCATCTACAATCATTATCTTCTTAATGTGCATACCACCTTCCCTATGATATCATATAAGTATTTAATCAATTTTTCTATTGATATATCATTAATATATATAAGAATAAGATGTAAAAACAAATATGTTCCAAATTTAGATTTTTATTATACGTTACATTATTAAAAAATATTAATTTTACGCAAGGGGATTCAAAAGATGGGCGGCAGTAATTATTATAGCAGTTGCAATGCATGCAGCAATAACAAACCATGGTGGAATCTTTAGTGCAGTTTTTTCCTCTGCATCAAAGTATCTTATGAGTCCTGCTCCAGAATGAAATCCTTCACCTTTTTTCTCTTTAGCCATATTTTATCACTTTTAATTAATAGTACATACTATCCTACTATTTTAGTTTTACTGTTGCCTGATTTACTCATATAATAAATCATTATAGCAAACATCTAAATAATGAAGATATATACCTATCCAGAGAGGGTGTAAAGTAAATGAAGGAAATAGAATCTCTGACAAAAAAAGCATTAAAATACAAAGAGAGCGGATTGACTGATTATGAGATAGCCGAAGAATTGAATGTATCTAAAGAAACTGCAATATGGCTTTTAAATAAAGGTAAAGAAAAGAAACCAATAGGTGATGTTAAAATTGGTTGGCGTTCTATTGGGGTTTATCCTTCAAGAATTGGATTTATTTCTGATGGACTATGTGATATTATATTAGAAGAATGCGAACAGATTGATACAATAGTTGGAATTGCTATAAATGGGATTCCTTTTGCTACTTTTGTTGCCGATAAATTAGGTGTTGAGCTAACGGTTTTTCGACCGCATCATGAAAAAGTGGGAGCGTTTTCATCAAATTATGCAAGTGTAAATGGTAAGAATGTCGTTATTGTAGATGATGTAGTTGGTACTGGCGAAACATTTAGGGGTGCAATCAAAGCAATAAAGGAAAACAAAGGTAAGCCCATACTCTGTATTGCGATAATAAATAAAAGAACTCAAAATAGTATTAGCAATGTACCGCTTCGCGCCCTTATTAGAGCTAGAGTTATTTAGCCAAATACTTATATGTGGGGATATCAGCGATGCATTGGGCAGATATTTTAGCAGATAAATTATTTAAAGACAAAAAAAAGCATGTACTCGCTACTGGTATAACTCCTTCAGGTCCAATCCATATTGGAAACATGCGGGAAATTTTAACTACTGATGCGGTGTATCGATCACTAATAGAAAAAGGTGGAAATGCTGAATTAATCTACATTGCTGATGATTTTGATCCTCTCAGGAAAGTGTATCCTTATCTTCCAAAATCTTACGAAAAACACGTTGGAAAACCAATATCAGAAATACCTTGTCCATGTGGAGAACATCAAAGTTATGCAGATCATTATCTTACTTCCTTTTTAAATTCTTTAGAAGAGATTGGAGTAAATCCCAACATTTACCGTGCTAATGAGATGTACAAAAACGGAGAATACAATGAAGCTATTCTGATCGCTTTAGAAAATACAGATAAAATTAGGAAGATATTAGAAAATATATCCAAAAGAAAACTTCCAAAAGATTGGCTCCCCTTTAATATTCGATGTAAAAAATGTAATAGAATGACTCTTGCAAAACCAATACTATATGAATATCCAATTATAGAATACCAGTGTGATTGTGGATACGAAGGGGAAGTAGATATAAGAGAAGGGGGCGTTGGAAAACTTCCATGGAGAGTAGATTGGCCAGCAAGATGGAAAATGCTCGGTGTTACTTTCGAACCTTGTGGGAAGGATTTAGCAACTGTGGGGGGTGCAAAAGATACCGGGATTAAAATTGTAGAAGACATTTATGGTTATTCTCCACCAACAATACTTGTTTATGAATTTATTTTGTTAAAAGGAAAAGGAGCGATGCATAGTTCTAAAGGCACAGCGTTGAGTGGAGAAGAAATGCTAAAGATGACTCCGCCTGAAGTACTTAGATTTTTACTGATGAGAAATCAACCAAATAAACATATTGTTTTTGATTCTGGTCTAGGGCTCCTTAATCTGGTAGATGAATATGATAAAGAAGAGCGAGTATATTTTGGTATTGAGAAAGAAACGAAAGGTATGAAAGATCTAAGGAAAACGTACGAACTTTCTCAACCTTATAACATTCCAAAGACAATCCCATATCAACTCCCATATAGGCATTTAGTTACTCTTAATCAAATAGGAGAAAATTGGGATGAAGTAAAAAAGATACTTCTTCGAACTGGTCAAATTCCAAAGGATTTGAAGAAAGAAGACGAGAAACATCTGAAACAGAGAACGGAACATGTACGATATTGGTTAGAGCAATTTGCACCAGATATGGTAAAATTTAATGTCACGAAAGAGATGCCCAAAATAATTCTTACCAACGAGCAAATAACATTTCTTAAAAATTTAAATAAGAAAATATGTAATATAAAATGGGAACCTGAAGAAATACACAATGCAATTTATGATATTTCAGAGGAAGAAAATATAAAGATAAAATTAGCGTTTAAAACGATATATCAAATAATTCTTGGACAGGAAAAAGGACCGCGCGCAGGTTATTTTTTATCAAACTTAGATAAAAAATTCGTTTTAGAACGAGTAGCAGAAGCAATTAAATAGAATTACTCCTCTTAGCAGTTGTAATAATGTATATTTATCTAGAAACATATGGTTGTACTGCAAATAAAAGTGACGAGAGTATAATAAGAGGTATTCTGAAAAAAGAAAACCATAAAATTGTTAATAATATCGAAAATGCAGATGCTCTTGTTTTACTCTCCTGCACAGTTATTGGAACAACAGAACAACGGATGCTTTCTCGTATAAAAGTATTTAATAAAACAAAAAAGAAAATGATTATTGCGGGATGTATGCCATCAGTACAATCAGATTTAATTAAAACAATCGCACCAACTGCCTACCTATTACCACCACAACATATGCACTATATTAATGAAATAATAACTGGGAGAAATTATGATTTTGAACCAAAAAATAAAACACTTTCTCCCAAAAATTTTAATGGAATTTCTGCTCCCATCTCTATTGCTGAAGGATGCATGCTCTCTTGTTCTTATTGTATTACACATTTTGCAAGAGGAAAGTTAAAAAGCTATCCTATAAATGAAATTGTTACTGATGTATCTAATGCTCTAAAACAAGGGTGTAAAGAAATTCTAATTACTGCACAAGATACCGCATCTTATGGTCTTGATATAGACAGTAATTTAGGTCGCTTATTAAAAAATATCTCGATTATTAAAGACAATTTTAGAATTCGAATAGGGATGATGAATCCCTATAATATACAAAAAAATCTGGAAAGTATAATCTCTGCGTTTGACAGTCCAAAAATTTACAAATTTCTCCATCTCCCTATTCAATCTGGAGATAACGTTATATTAGAAAAAATGAATCGAAAATATACTGTGGAAGATTTTTTATATATAATTAAAAAATTTAGAGAGAGGTACAAAGATATAACTCTTTCTACCGATGTAATTATTGGTTTTCCAACCGAAACAGAAGAACAATTTAATAGAACTGTAGATTTATTAAAACTGGTAAAACCAAATATAGTAAATATTACTCGTTATTCTGCGCGTCCTTTAACAAAAGCAAAGACTATGGAAGGTCGAGTACCAACAAATATCACAAAACAACGCTCACGGTATTTAACTGATATATGTACGGTAATCTCAAAGTTAAAAAACAAAGAAGATATCGGAATGGAATATACCCTTCTGATAACGAAAGTAGTAAAAAAAGATACATATATTGGGAGAGCGGAAAATTATAAACCAGTCATTGTTCAGGGAAAATTTGAGTTAGGAGATTTTATAACTACGGAAATTATAGATTCGGATTCAATTCATCTATACGGAAAGCTTATATAGGCAGATTTATTTTTCAGACTGTGGATGGGATGATCAGAATTGCAATAAATGGATTTGGACGGATAGGCAGAAACGTTTTGAGAGCGGCATTGCAGCATTCTCAATATGGAAAAAATTTTGAAATTATCGCTATAAATGATCTTGGTAATACCGAGATACTTTCTCATCTTCTAAAATATGATTCCATATATGGAAAGTTTGAAGGAGATGTCATTAATAAAAACAATGGAATTGAGGTAAATGGAAGGTATATCCAATTCTTCTCCCAAGTAAACCCATCAAAATTACCTTGGAATAAAATGGGTATAGATGTAGCAATAGAATCTACAGGAATTTTTCGCACTCGCGAGGGTGCGTCTAAACATCTTGAAGCAGGAGCGAAAAAGGTTGTTATCACTGCTCCGGCAAAAGAACCTGATATAACAGTTGTATTGGGTGTAAATGAACATTTGTATAATGCTGATAAACATAATATTATATCGAATGCATCTTGTACAACTAATAGTCTCGCACCACCAGTAAAAATATTAAACGATAAATTTGGATTTGAACAAGGATTTATGACTACAATTCACTCATATACTGGTGATCAGCGAATTTTAGATTTTCCACATAAGGATTTTCGACGAGCACGAGCAGCTTCGGTTTCGATTATCCCTACCACAACCGGTGCTGCAAAAGCAGTATCGCTTGTTATACCTGAGTTAAAGGGAAAGATCGACGGTCTTGCAGTTAGAGTTCCAACACCAGATGGATCACTGACTGATTTAACTTGTATTCTGAAAAAAAATGTTACTAAGGATGAAATTAATTCAGAATTTAAAAAAGCCGCTGAGGGAAATCTCATGGGTATTTTGCAATATTCTGAAGAACCACTTGTCTCAGTTGATATAATAGGCAATCCTCATTCAGCAATCATCGATGGTTTAAGTACAAATGTTATTGGTGATAGTGGAAATCTTGTCAAAATATTCTCTTGGTATGATAATGAATGGGGATACTCCTGTAGAATAATAGATCTTATAAATTATATGTTTAAATGTAATTCTTCATATATACATAACAATCAATATAACGAAGAAATCATAGCAAATAAAGAGTAAGATAGATATTATTATAATTTTATAAATATAACTATTTTATATTGCCTTAAAAATTTTCGACAAAAAAATTAAAATATTATCTTCATTTGTTTTAGCTTGGTGTTTCTATAAGTGGGATATTCAAGAGATTTAATATTAAAATAAATAAGATCGAATTTAAGATGATAAGAAAAGATGATGATTGTTGGATAAAAATAGTTCCGACTGTTCAGCAATCAATTCCAGCTACTTTATGTATTAACTTAAATGATGCGGAACACCGATGGGATATATACGATAAATCCGGAAGGGATAAACACAATATCTACTTCGAAGGTTTTAAAATAACACCAAGTTTTTATCTTAAATCAGGAGATAATTGTTATAGAATAGATTGTGAATATGATATTATTAATATCCATCCAATTAATAAGAAACACAAAATAAAAGTGTACTTAAAAAACAAATGTCATAATTCCTCATCACGAGCATCATGCTGGGCTATAACAATTTATTCTACAAGAAAGCCTGAAAAATATCCCTTTAATATTATGTAAAAATATGTAATTTCACTGGGGGAGAAGAAGGGAGGCGAAAAAAACAGAATACCCTTCTTCCTTCTCTCACTGGGGTAAAATATGATTTATACCAACTATATCTATATCATTCGATTTAAATATGGTTTATGGTACAGAATTTTGATTAATACAGATAGTTGATGATTATATAAACAATAAATACTATTTATAATCATAATTTAATAATTAATGCACATAAATCATCAATTTTATTATTATTCGAGTATAGAAAATATAAATATGATTAGACAAAGGTTTTATATTAAAAAAGTATTTCCATTATGGGCTCTGAGATGCACGAAGATTCTTTAATGGAGGAAAAAGATAACTCTACTAGTTTATTACACAAAGGAGTATCAATTTACTACATTGGTTCTATGTTTTTTGTAGCTGGCATTGCACTCGTTGCATTAGGATCAGCTTTTATAATGATATATCAGATACATTATGGATCTCCAGCAGATAGAATTCTTTACACTGCAATTTTCCTAGGGACAGGAATCACGTTGGTTTTGATTGGTATAAATCTAATGATAAGACAGACAAAGAAGGGATATTATATTATTGGGATGAGTGCATTTATTTCATTTCTTGCACTCTTATTATTTGTTACAAATTATATGCACAATTGGTATTATCCACTAATAAGTTATGTTCTCGGTCTTTATATTATTGGATTTTTAGTACTGTTAGGAAATGCATTTGGAAATGTAACTCTTTGGATAATTGAAAAAAGACCTGAATTTGAATTTGGTGAGAGGAAAGAAAAAAAAACATATACCGACGATGAAATTCAACGTGACATTGAAGAAGCAACAAGACAGAGTATTGAAGCGGCTGCAAGTGATTTACAATATGATATGGATATTACAGGTGATATTAAATTAGGGAAATCATCCCCAAAAACATGCGGTCTTATAACAAGAGTTAAAGATAATATAGATGAAGAAATTGGCTTACAACAAACATTTAACCCTGGAGCAACGGATAAGTGGGGATCAATTGGGATTGACAAAGCCTCATCGCAATTAGCAGAGGCAATGACGGAAAAGAAAGTTGAAAAAGGATTATTTGGAGGTTTTAAAAAAAGAGTTTTAAAAACATTTGGAAAGCAAAATGATAATTAATAATTACTAATATCCGAAATGTTTTTAAGGTGGATATCGCTATCAGAATTATACTCAACATAGGAGGGTGATGTGAGATGGCAAAAGGCCTTGATATTGGAACTATGAATATTATTTGTGCAGAAAAAGAAGGCGAAGATGTAATTTTTATGCAGCAGAGAAACGCTTTTATGAACCTGGACTCAAACGATCTGACAAAGAATATGTTAGATACTTCAAAGGTTCTCTATATCGAAGAAGATAAAGGAATCGCATTATTAGGAGAAGATGCCTTTAAATTCGCTACGATATTTGAAAAAGAAGCAAGAAGACCGATGAGTCAAGGGATTATTAGTCCCAAAGAAAAGGAAGCAATACCAATAATGAAACTCATAGTTGAGAGGGTATTAGGACAGCCAAAATCTAAAAATGAAGTATTATGCGTTTCAACTCCAGCAGATCCAATTGATGTCGATTTGGATGTACTCTACCATAAAAAAACTATGGAAGCATTAACAAAATCAATGAATTATGACACCCACGTAATTGATGAAGGATTAGCAGTGATATATTCTGAGCTTTCAGACTACAACTTCACGGGAATTGGTATCAGTGTTGGTGCAGGTCTAACAAACGTGACACTTGCGTATTTGGGTACACCGTTACTTTCCTTTAGTATCGCTCGAGGTGGAGATTGGATAGACGCGCAAGTAGCAAAATCAACAGGGTTACCAAAGGAACACGTGACACACACAAAAGAAACACTCTCAAAATTAAGTAAACAAGTGAAAATGGGAAGTCCAGAAGGTGCAATCACCATCTATTACGAAGCATTAATGACATATGTAATTCAGAATTTAAACAAAAGACTTGCTAAGATTACCCCACCAAAAGTAGCTTTTCCTGTTGCTATCGCTGGTGGAAGTTCAATGCCAGAAGGATTTTTTGAGTTATTCGAGAGGAAATTAAGAGAATCAAACCTACGAGTTCAGATATCGAAAATTAAGTTGGCTAGGGATCCATTACACGCAGTTGCGAGAGGATGTTTAATCGCAGCAAGAACACAAGAAGCGGGCAAGAAGCGAGCAGCAACAACAACCACTAGTGTTCCACCGATACCACAGCAGACACCTCAACCACAAACCCCAGTAGCAAAGAAAAAATATAAGAAAAAAAAGTAAAGAGAAATAATTTAATCTGACTTTTTATCTTTATTTTATAGAGATATTTCTCTTTCTATCTTTACTTTTTGTTATAAAATTATGTGTAATATTTTTACTTAATTTTAAATAAACATGAATGATACGTCGTTTTGTGGAGGTTTACTTTATGAAGGAATACAATACATTGGATGATTTTGATGTAAATAATAAAACTGTGCTATTACGCGTCGATTTCAATATGCCTCTTGACAAGGATACTTTAAATATCTTAGATAGTAGTCGAATTAAACTTGTTATTCCGACAATAAAAGAATTGATAGAAAAAAAGGCAAAAATTGTAATACTTGCTCATCAAGGAAGACAAGGAAGTTGGGATTTTATATCTATGGAAAAACATGCAAAAGCGTTACAAGAATTACTTGGAAAAGAGGTAAATTTTGTTGATGATATTTTTGGGGAAAAAGCAAAAACTGCAATAAAAAATCTCGTACCAGGAGGGATTTTATTCTTAGATAATGTTAGAAAATATTCAGGAGAGACTGATAAAAAATCTGCTGAAGAACATGCACAATCAGAGCTTGTACAGAATCTATATCCTTTAGCTGACCTTTTTGTAAACGATGCATTTGCTGCAGCTCATAGAGCCCAATGTTCACTTATTGGATTTACTGCTGTATTACCATCCTGTTCGGGGAGATTGATGGAAAAGGAATTAACAACGTTGGGAAAAATTGTCAGTAATCCAGAAAAACCTTGTTTATTTCTATTTGGTGGAGCAAAATATTCTGATGTGATTGTTACGATTGAGCGTGTTTTACTAAATAAAACTGCTGACCAAGTACTTCTTACAGGATTACCTGCAAATGCATTCTTAAAAGCAGACGGTTATAATCTAGGAGAAAAAAATGAATTAGTGCTATCAGAAGAAGGAAAACCAGAGCAAATTGATGAAATAAAAAAAATATTGTCCTCCTATCCTAATGATATATATTTGCCAATAGATTTTGCAGTCTCAGAAAATGAAATAAGAAAGGAAATTGAACTTAATGAATTACCAAGTAAATATCCATTATTTGACATAGGTGAAAAAACTATAGAAAAATTTAAAGAAATTTTAACAAATGCAAAAACAGTCTTTTTATCTGGTCCTTGTGGAGTATTTGAAAAATCTGAATTTAGAAAAGGAACAGAGGAAATATTCAATTTCGTAGCTAACTTAAATGCATTTTCAATTGTAGGTGGAGGACATACTGTTGCAGCGGTAGAACAGATGAATCTAAGAAATAAAATATCCCATATAAGTACCGGTGGAGGATCACTTGAAAAATTCATGATGGGTGAGAAACTCGCAGTTGTTGAGGCATTAAAAGAGGCGAAAAATAAAAATCTGTTAAAGTACAGCTAAAAAAGAAACAATCAAATAATCGACTTTCTTATACTTTTTTTAAGGGCTGGTAGATCAGTGGAAGATCGCCACCTTCGCAAGGTGGAGGCCATGGGTTCAAATCCCATCCAGTCCATATACTTATAATTAAATGCTAGGGGAAAATTGAGAGAATATTTGATTAAATTTGTCCTTTATTGTATGATCGAATAAAATTATCTATGCTTCTATCATATGTTTTTTCAATATCATCTGGGAAAAAACAAGCTGGTAGTTCACCTCGATTTTTATGATATTTTAAGCATTTACAACACATACCTTTTTTATCACAGGGATAACTACAATTGCAGTCTAATTTGTTCTGTTCTAAATTACATTCTACCATATTATTCCTCTATTTTTTAACTAATTTCTTAAACTCAGATTCATCAAGTATTGTAATTCCTAATTTTTTTGCCTTATTAAATTTTGAACCTGGATTTTCACCAACAACAACAAAATCTGTATCTTTACCAACAGAGGATGAAACAATACCTCCTTTTTGTTTTACAATGTCTGATGCATCTGGACGAGTTAATGATTGCAATCCTCCAGTAAAAACAAATTTCTTACCTTTTAATGGTAGATCTTTTGTTTTTACAATTTCACATGTTTTAATTCCAATTTCTTTTATTTTATTAATAAGTTCAATATTTTCCTCTGTGGCAAAAAAGGTTCCAATTGCTTCTGCTGTTTTATCACCAAGGCCATTGATTTCTTTTAGTTCTTCCACATCTGCTTTTGCCAGATTATCGATTGAATTATAATGTGATGCAAGTAATTGAGCTGCATATTTTCCAACATGTCTTATACCAAGACCATATATTAAACGAGATAAGCTCTGATTTTTACTTTTTTCAATAGAATCAAGTAAGTTTTGAGCGGATTTCTCTTTAAAGCCCTCCAATAGTATAATATCTTCTTTTTTCAGAAGATACAAATCTGCGATACTATCAATAAGATCTTTTTCAATTAGTTTATCAATCGTTGATTCTCCAAGATGATCAATATCCATTGCATCTCTTGATGCATAATATCGTATTCGCCATTTCAAACGTGCTGGACACATACGATTAGGACATCTTACAGCAACTTCACCTTTTTCATGAATTATATTTGATCCGCAAATCGGACATTTTTTAGGAATTCTCCTTGCTTTTTCCCCACCTTTTCTTTTTTTCTTTATACTCTTAACTACTTGAGGTATAACATCTCCACTGCGTTCAACTAAAACTATATCTCCAATCTTAACGTCCTTTCTTTTTAACTCATCAAAATTATGAAGTGTTGCTCGTGACACTGTAACTCCTCCAACGTTGACTGGTTCTAAAATTGCAACGGGAGTAATAGTACCCGTTCTTCCAACTTGAATGGCAATATCTTTGAGTTTTGTTGTCGCCTGCTTAGCAGCAAATTTATAGGCAATTGCCCATCGTGGATGTTTTATTGTTGCTCCAAGTTCTTTCTGTTTTAATAAAGAATTAACCTTAATAACAGCCCCATCAATTTCATAATCGAGTTCTTGCCTTAATTTTTCAAGTTCTTCACAGTATTTGATGGCTTCTTCTATATTTTCTACCTTTTTTATTAATGGATTGACACGGAAACCTGCTTCTTTCAACATTTTTATAGCATTTTCTTGGGTTACGTACTCTTTATCTGAAAATGATATTGTATAGACAAAAATATTGAGAGGTCGGGATGCAACAATTTTTGGATCGAGCTGTCTTAATGAACCAGCAGCTGCATTACGCGGATTTGCGAAAATCGCCTCCCCTATCTTAGCTTGCTCTCTATTGTATTTTTTAAAACCTTTTAATGAAAAAAATACTTCACCCCGAACCTCAACATTTTTTAGGGTTTTTTCTCTTAATTTTAGAGGAATACTGGGTATAGTTTTGAGATTGAATGTTATATCATCTCCTTTAACTCCATCCCCTCTGGTTGCTCCTCTTATTAGAATTCCATTCTCATAGAGAAGTGCGACACCTGTTCCATCTATTTTTGGTTCAACAATATATTGAGATTCTCCAACGTTTTTCTTAACGCGTTCATCATACGCTCGAAGCTCATCATACGTGTATGTATTATCAAGAGATAGCATAGCTGTTTTATGTTCAACTGTATTAAAACCTTCTAAAGGTTCTCCACCAATACGTTGAGTTGGAGAATCGGGAGTGATTAAATCAGGAAATTTAGTTTCTAATGATTCAAGTTCTTTAAGTAATTGATCAAATTCATAATCAGAAATGATAGGATTGTTTTCCACATAATACAGGTAATTGTGATGATTAATTTCATCGCGAAGTTTATTTATCCTTTTCTTCGCTTCTTTTTTATTCATGATTAACCACTAATTATCTTTTCAATTTCTTTCAAATCATACGTGTTAATTATATCACTTTTTTCTAACCACCCTCTCCGTGCAGTTGCAACTCCAAAGCGCATATATGATAAATGTTCGATGTTGTGTGCATCAGTACCGATAACAAATTTAATACCTTTATCCTTTGCAATTTTTGTATTACTATCATTTAAATCAAGACGATCTGGAAATGCATTAATTTCTAAAAATGTTCCAGTGTCTTTTGCAGCATCAATAATTCTTTCTATATCAACTTCATATGGTTCTCTTCTCCCTATCAAACGACCGGTTGGATGCGCAAGAAAATGAACATATTCATTTTCCAATCCGCCGATAATACGCTTGGTCATTTCGTTCTTCTCCATCTTAAAACTGGTATGAATTCCTATGCCAACAATATCAAATTTACTGAGTATTTTATTGCTATAATCTAACGATCCATCAGTCTTAATATCGCATTCTGTTCCACTTAGAATTTTGAAATTTGAATATTTTTTATTTATCTTTTCAATCTCATTGAGTTTTTTATGTACTCTTTCTTCGGATAATCCATTTGCAATCTTCAATGATTGCGAATGATCGGTAATACAGACTAATAAATATCCCATTTTTTTTGCTATTTTGGCAATATCTTCAATTGAGTTAAATCCATCACTCCATAATGAATGAATATGAAAATCTCCTAACATATCTGTATATTTTACTAGATTTGGTAAATTATTATTTAGAGCTAAATCGATTTCTCCTTTATTTTCTCTTAGCTCAGGTTCAATATAAGACAATCCTAAGGCAGAATATACTTCATCTTCAACCTCGCCTGCAATATACTTATCAGTTGTTTTATGAAAAAGACCATATTCGTTAAGTTTGTAGTCTCTTTTTATTGCTAAACTACGCATTTTCACATTATGTTCCTTAGAACCAGTAAAATATTGTAGAGCTGCACCATAGCTTTTATTTTCTACAACACGAAGATCGACTTGAAGATTATCATTTAATAACACACTTGTTTTTGTACTTCCTTTTAACAATACACGTTGAACATCCTTATACTGGACAAAATACTCCATAACATCATTTGGATACTTTGAAGATGCAAGAATATCAATATCACCTATGGTTTCTTTCATTCTGCGAAGACTACCTGCTAAACTTATATTTTCAATCCTTTTACATCTCTGCATATAATTCAAATAATCGTTCCCATCACCATATGCTACATTAAGCAGTACTCGTCCACTTGTTTTTTCTCGCAGTTGAATTCCGCGGAGTATATTTCTTTCAGTTATCTCGCCAAAACCATCTAAATCTCTTAATCTCCCCTCATTGCAAGCTTTTTTTAGTTGTTCAATTGTTGAAATATTAAGGTTTTTATATAATGCAGAAACTTTTTTTGGTCCCAATCCAGGTATTTCTAACAGCGCAAGTAATCCTTCAGGAAAATCTTCTTTTAATTGTTCATAATACCCTAATCTGCCTGTTTCTAGTAATTCCCTTATCTTTTTAGCTAATGCCTCTCCAATTCCCGGAACAGATTGAAGCCGATTTTCTTTTGATAATATTTCAATATCCTCATCCATTGTTTCTATTGTTTGAGCGGCCATCCGATAAGCTCTTGTTTTAAAGAAAATTTCTCCTTTCAAATCTAATAAATCAGCAATATTGTTTAAAACCTCCGCAACAAATTGGTTTTTCATAGTTCTTCTCTTTATTTTTCCAAATAGATAATTATCTCTACCTCATCACTATCTTTAAGGTGTAATTGTTCTCTTAAATAATGCGGAGATATTAATTCAAGGACATTAGAGTAATGACTTCGTTTTGGTAATACGATTGCCCCCTTCCAGTTATTGACTTTTGCCTTAAAACATAGTACACTACCAAAGGTACGATTTTGAGTTTCGAATTCTTCGATAGCAATTCCACCATAACTTCTTAGAAGCCGTAACTTATTTCTTTCAATATATTCAATTTCAACGTTCAATGTTCCTGGATAGGGGATAAAACCGAGTTTTTTCTTAAATTGATCAACATATCCTTTCTGCTCAGTATAGTATTTACCTTCGCCCATTCCTGAAACAACCTTTCCTCTAAAAACAACCCTGTTTGAGAGATCAAAAATCTGATTATATTGGGAATGTTCATCCTTTAATACTTCTGTTCCCAAACTTGTTATTTGTATGAGCTGTTTTTTAATTCCAAATTCTCGTGTAATCATTTGAACATTATCCAATTCCAAAAGATATCGGGAAGCAGTTTGCTGACTTGTTTCTAATTGTTTGGCTAATTCATATGATGAAATTTCAATTCTATTTCTTATTGCACCAAGCAATGCAAGTTCCTTTAAAGTTTGCAATAGATAAGGTTTCATATGGTATATTTCCCCTTATTTACCAATACTATCTACAAGTTTTTTACCCTTTTTTGTTAAGATATAAGAATTACCCTGTTTTTCTAATATATCACCTTTAATAAAATCATCCACAACTCTTTGAACGACTGTTTGAATTATTCGATGCTTTTTTGCAATTCTTTGAATATTTATTTCACCTGAGGCAAATTCATCAAATATTGCTCTTCGATACTTATTTGAAAGTATATATCCTTCATCCATGAGTAAACCAATTTTTTAATTTATATTATCGAGAACCTTCCAATCCGTTCGGTTCTAATACCAATAAATGAGTAGATAGTTAACCCATTAATAAACATAAGGGTTGAAAAAGACGATTTTATACTTTTCTATTCTCTTTATTTTTTAATTTCTTAAAATTATTAATTGATTTTGTTACAGATGTTATAAAAAATTTACCATAAGAAACATTTAAATTCTATTATTTTATATCAAATTTACCCAATTTTAATATATGGGGGACGGAGGAAAAAAATAGTAGGTATTTTAGTTTGTATGCTGTTGATTGCAACTGCTATACCTGTAGTAGGGATATTAAGTGAAGAAGAGAATCGTCAAAATATTTGCAATAGAGGTGGAATTTTCAGACAATATCCCTCTCCATATGATGAGCCTATGCCAGAAGGTTGGATAAGTGATACACAGGAAGGGTGGCAGCTTTATGAGAATTTCCAAGATGTTTCCAGCCCAATCTGTACGATTCACTGGTGGGGTCAAGCTGCTGTATGGTTGTTTGAGACCTCGTATCCTGGTGATCCTAAGGGCATGATTTTCGACATTATTTTCTTTGAGGATGAAAATGGTAAATCTGGTGCCGAGTTTTGTTCGTATACTAATGTCTCTCCATTAATCATTGAAACGGGCATCATTTATGATTATGGTGATAAATGGCCTGAACCATTTGAATTATATTATTTTGAGGCAGATCTCAGTCCATGTTGCAATCTGTCCAATGGGTGGGTATCGGTACTAAAAACATATAGTCCTGACGACCATGTGTTCGGGTGGTTTGAATCTCCGGATGGTAATGGTAAGGTTTACATGAATACAGTTCCAGTTTTTTTAGATGTTGCTTTTATATTAACTGATGGAGAGCCTGACGTTGAAATAAAAGTAAAGAGTGGGCTTGGTGCCACTGTAAAAGTTACCAATATCGGAGCTGGTACATTAACTGATATACCTGTTGACATTATTATATATGGTGAAATAGTCGGAGATGTAAAACATATGAGAGAAACCATATCAAGTCTTGGTGCGGATGAAACAGTTTCAGTACGAACAGGGATGTTCCTTGGACTTGGAAAAATAGCAATCGGTGTAATTGTAGATGATCAAGTAAAGTATAAAACGGGATTGCAATTGCTAATCTTTACCTTGATTTCAAATAGCTACATCCCTCTTCTTTTTTAACCATATTTTCCTAGAATAGAAGAAATAACCATTACCTGGAGTTAATGGTAACCAATATATTAATTTAGAAGCATCACATAAAGCTTTTTACTTTTATGTTTGCAAACATACCAATAATACTCAATGCAGAACAATTAATTGACCGTACTATCAAAAGAACAAAAAAGATACAAATACATGATAGAGATCCACACTTTAAGGTAAAAAAAACAATTATTGCAAGAATTGATGCTTTTGCATCGGTTATAATTTCTGCACTTGAGAAATATGTAAAAGAATTTCCTTCTATTGAAAATCTTCCCTCTTTTTACCAAGAAATTATTGATATCAGAATAGATACAAATAATCTTAAAAAATCTCTTGGTGCGGTTGATTGGGCCAGAAAAACTTGTTCAATGATTTATTCAAAACAGGGAAAATCATTGAAAAAAACAGGAAATATTGAATTTTTAAAACAAAAACAAAAGGAGATATATGGACGGATATCTTCAGTTTTGAGACAAATTGATAAAAACTTAATTTTTCTCGCAAATGCACAAAATATAATGAAAAATTTTCCTGAAATCCAAGATATTCCTACTATAGTAATTGCTGGTTATCCAAATGTAGGTAAATCGTCTCTTCTAAGATTTCTTTCTTCTGCAAAACCAAAGATTGCTCAATACCCCTTTACTACTAAACAGATTCACGTAGGGCATATTGAAAGTAAAGAAAAATATACGAAAAAATTGTATCAAATAATTGATACCCCAGGATTACTAGATAGACCGTTATCAAAAAGAAATTATATTGAAAAACAAGCTATTGCAGCCCTAAATCACCTTGCAGATCTTATTATTTTTATTTTTGATCCTTCAGAGACCTGTGGATATTCATCAGAAAATCAATTGAATATTCTTGCTCAGATAAAAGAAATCTTTAGTGGAATTCCTTTGATAATTGTCGAAAACAAAGTTGATCTCAAAAAAACAAATTCTTCTAATTTAAAGATTTCTTGTATTAATAATCAGGGAATTGATGAATTAATCGAAGAGATATTTAGCATATTAAGAAAAACTTAATTATGCATTATTACCTGCATATGTACCTAATTATCGATATTTCATTTCATTAAACAAGATCAATGAAAAAATATGATATTATTTTACCGTAATGTTAGTAGACATGTTTATTTTATAAAAGCAAGAAAAGTAGATTTTATCAGAAAAAATAAAAGAAAGAATGGTTCATTAATTTCTTTTTTATCCAAGGGATCCTCACATTAAACAATGTTAATTTTTTTTAATGTAAGGATAGGGGTCTAACGCTATAGGCAGGAGGAAAGGAGGAAAGAAGGGAGAAAATGACACCCCAAAATTTCTAGAAAATATTTTTCTACTACCATGTTAGACCCCATATTAACAATTGTTAACTTAAGTTAATAAACTTTTCGGTTAAATACTGAGAATAATCTTTCGAACTAAAAACAAAAGGAAATCTAGAAAAACAGATTCAAATTTTAATCAATAATAAATAGAGATTTTTGGTTTGATCTTATTATCTTACAGATTCTGCAAATTTCAGGAATTACCGCTGCTTCTCCATGTTGAACTATCCTTTTAGCAGAAATATTAATTTCTACTATAATTCTTTTATCTTTAATATCAATCTTACCACGCTTTTTTGACATATATTGACAGATTGCTGCTGGTGTAACTCCCAATAATTTTGCAGTTTCTCTTTGATTTAATCCATAATTATCAATGATACACTTAGTTAATTCTTTTTTAATAGAAGGTAATCCGTTCCAAATCATATATTCGCAAGGACTATGGTTCATAATATAATAATATCCTTAATAGTATATATAATTAACGATTGTTAACATACTAAAGGAAGAAAAAGTATAACAAAATTGAAAAACGATTAAAATATCATTTCTTTTTGGATATGGAGAAAATTGATCTAAAAGATAGAAAAATATTATATCATTTAGATTTGAATTCACGACAACCATTTTCACAAATAGGGAAGAGAACCGGTTTAAATAAAGAAGTTGTAGTTGCTAAAGTAAAAAGACTGCAAGAAATAGGTGTAATTAGGAATTTCTATACCGTTATTGATGTCTATAAATTAGGTTTCATTATGATGAGATTTCTCTATAAATATCAATATACAACACCAGAAAAAGAAAAAGAAATCGTAGATTTTTTTGTAAAACACAAGAACTCTACATTAGTAGCATCAACTAAAGATATGTTTAATTTAAAAGTAATTAAGATTATAAAAGATATAAATGATTTCTATAACATCTGGCAAGAAACTCAAAGACAATATGGTTATTACTTTCAAGATAAATCGTCAGCTTTATTCATCAATGAAGTTTATTATGCACCTTCATATCTAATATCAGACAGTTATGATAAAAAAAGAAGGGAAAAGGTTACATTAGTCGGCCGAGGAAAACAAATTGAAATCGATGAAATAGGATTCAAAATATTGAGGTTAATTTCATCAAACGCACGAATCAAAATTTCAGATATTGCT
>JABAOC010027866.1_pt1 | contig 45035 bp, 43 predicted proteins | sample 7062161 | NCBI WGS metagenome assembly JABAOC01 (sample SAMN14538625, study PRJNA623070) | marine sediment metagenome | biome: marine biome [ENVO:00000428]; feature: marine pelagic biome [ENVO:01000023]; material: deep marine sediment [ENVO:00002113] | place: India: Gulf of Khambhat ... | reverse complement strand
CTGAAAACAGGCGGCCTGTAGCGACCAATCCTGCGTGAGGATCCATCTGCGCCAATGTGACACAGAGGACGGCCGGGCCATTAGGATCGGCCTTCATCATCGCCTTTCCGATTTCAGAGTTGATGTCTCCTTTCCAGACCTTTGGAATTCTGTATGGCTGAGCTTCTAGAGGGTTTGGCAGATGCTTCACGACCATTGTGAGTATCGCGTTGTGGAGTGGCAGTTTCTCAACTAGCTCCTCACTCTTCTCCTCTTTGTAAGCTTCGATTATCTCGTTAAATCTCACACCTTTTTCCTGGGCAATGTCTACCGTGAATCCCCACCGGTGAAGGGCTGAGCCAAAGGCGACACTGCCCTTTGCTGGATCCACTTTCCATTTCTCTTTCTGATCAGCCTCTCCATATAGGGCGATCAGGTTGTTGAAATCCCGTATTATGCGAGCGAGTTTCGTTTGAATCTCTTCAGGCTTCAGCTTGAGCTCTTTAATCAGCCGATCAACTTTGTTGATGAACAGCACAGGTTTGACGCGCTCATTCAAGGCTTGGCGAGTGACAGTTTCGGTCTGAACCATAACTTCTTCAACAGCATCAACAACCACTACTGCTCCATCTATTGCTCGTAATGCTCGGGTTACTTTCCCGGTGAAATCAACATGTCCAGGCGTGTCAATCAGGTTGATCAAGTAGGGGATTCCTTTTTCCTCATGAAGAAGGCTTATGTTAGCAGTCTTTATCGTGATTCCTCGCTTCTGCTCTTCTTCAAGATAGTCCAGAGCTCTTGCTTCCCCAGCTATCTTGGGACTGAGAAGCCCAGCTTCCGTGAGTAGACTATCAGTCATAGTCGTCTTGCCATGATCGATGTGAGCGATTATTCCAATGTCTCGTATGTTCTTCTTCTCTTTCATGAGCTTCAGAATGTCGGCCGTTTGCTTAAACCTAGGCATGCCAAATGCAACCTTCTTGACAATGAACTTACATGCTTGTAAAGACTGTATCCTATTAAGTTTACTGAGTGGTTGGTGAGAACTGGTTTCTCCTACAGAGGACACTAAAAACTATATCAAATCAGCATTCCTGCTGGCTTTTCCTTGGAAACGAAGGATCAGAAAGGAAGCTTTAAGAACTGGGTGTACAATCCATATTCGAAATCGCTAGACTTGGAGTAGAATCAATGGCGAAATTCAAGATAATCCTGTCAGATCCTGAAACTGGTGAATCCGAGACCGTTGAAACAGAAGGTCCACGAGCGGTTCCACTGTTGGGAAGGAGACTTGGAGAGGAAGTCGATGGAACCACTGTGGGAAAGGGCGGACACAGATTAAAGATAACTGGAGGCTCCGACAAAGACGGCTTCCCCATGCGTCCTGATATCCATGGTGGAGTAAGGACTCGTGCAATCCTGACAAATGGGGTTGGTTTTCATTCTACTCGCAAAGGAGAGCGCAGAAGAAAAACCCTCCGTGGAAGCGTAATAACCGAAGAAATCTTTCAGATAAACATGAAGATCCTTCAGAAACCAAGCACACCCAAGAAGCCAAAGCCAGAGAAGACAGAAGTACAACCCACTGAAGAAGAATCACCAAAACAGAAACCCAAAGCAACGGAGCAAACGGAAAGCAAAGCTGAAGAAGAAACCCGCAAAGAAACAGAGAAGGAAGAAAGCCCAGAAACGCCTGGAAAAGCCTAGCAGGCATCAATCTGCATGCAGCAGACTGACGACACGAATTTCCGGTTCGCAGCACGAGAGCTGCTAGGCATTCTCCAAGAAGTTTCGCACAAGCCTTTTTAGCCCAGATATCTATCTTCCTACACCACAAGAATGGAAAAGACCGAAGATGACCAGTAAGAACGTGCCTTTGCCTGTTCAACCAGAAGCCAACATAGGCACGATTGGACACGTTGATCATGGGAAAACGACTCTCGTGCGAGCTCTGTCAGGGGTGTGGGCGGCGAAACACAGCGAAGAACTGCGAAGAGGCATTACAATCAAGCTTGGATACGCCGATGCTCCAATCTACAAATGTCCAAAATGCAACGAACCAGACTGTTATTCAACTTCCCCAACGTGCACAGCCTGCGGTTCTCAGAGCGAGTTTCAGAGAGCTGTTAGCTTTGTAGACGCTCCAGGACATGAAGCGCTGATGGCAACAATGCTCTCTGGTGCTGCAGTAATGGATGGAGCAATTCTTGTGATTGCTGCAGATGAACACTGCCCTCAACCTCAAACGAGGGAACATCTGGCAGCCCTCGAGGTTGTAGGTATCAAAAAGATAGTCATCGTGCAGAATAAGATTGACATTGTCGGAGAAGAAAGAATCCTCGAGAACTACAAAGAAATCACTGATTTCGTGAAAGATACAATCGCGAAAGACGCGCCAATACTCCCTGTCTCTGCCCAACACTCCGTCAACATTGATGTACTAATCAAAGCTATGCAAGACTACATCCCGACACCCAAACGAGATGCAACAAAGCCACCACTCATGTACATTGTCCGATCCTTTGACATCAACAAACCGGGAACCTCGATCAAAGGTCTAGCCGGAGGGGTCATCGGAGGCAGCATCATACACGGAAGATTCAAGCTCGATGATGAGATCCAGATTCGCCCAGGAATACGAGTAGAAAAGCAAGGGAAGAGCACTTTCCAGCCACTGAACACTAAAATCGTTAGTTTGAAGGCAGGTGGAAGGAACACTGATGAGGTCCAAAGCGGAGGATTGGTGGGAATAGGAACGTTGCTGGATCCCTCTCTGGCAAAGGCAGACAGCCTGACGGGCAACCTAGCTGGACTGCCTGAAAAGCTTCCTCCGACAGTTACAGAAGTGACAATGAACACTCACTTCTTTGACCGTGCTGTTGGCACCAAGGAGCTGATTGCAGTAGATCGCGTGCTCCCAAACGAGAATCTCCTACTCGATGTGGGCACAACAATCACAACTGGAAAGGTCAGCTCCGTGAGAGGAGATATTGCAACAGTCGGTCTCNNACAGGAATGCGTGCAGCACTGAGCAGAAGAATAGCTAGCAGATGGCGTCTAATAGGATACGGTATCGTTAAGTAGATGGCGTGTATATGACGTGCTCCACGGAGCAAAGTAAGAACAACCATCGACAAAACGTTGGAGACAAGAATCCTCAAAAGAAGCTCAGAGTCATAGTTGATGCGAATTTTCTCCTGGTTCCATCTCAATTCAGCGTGGACATTTTTGATGAACTGGCAAGAGTTCTGAATCGCAGCTTCGAACCACTTATGACGCTCCCGACCTACCGAGAACTGCAGAAGATTGCGAAGGCGAGTGCGCCAAAACTACAGCGGCAAGCAATTCTTGCCTTGAAGCTTGCAGGCAAATGCCGGATCATCAATGTCGAGAAAAGCAGTTCCGAATCACACGACAACCTCATAGTTCGACTTGCGTTCGCAATGAAATGCTGTGTTGCCACAAACGACAGGGAGCTGAAGAAGAAGCTGCGCAAGCTAGGACTCACAGTAATCTATCTGCGGCAAAGATCCCATTTGGTAGTAGAAGGAGCGGTTCAAGTGTGAGCACAGGTGAAACTCGGCACATGATAGATGCGATCTGCACTGTCACCGTTTCACCGTTCAAAAAGCTTTTTAAAACGCCCTCGAAGTTTATGTAAGTCACAGCCTATTTGAGGCCGAGGAACAACTCTGATGTTCAAACTTCTCACTCTAGAAGACACGATCCGCATACCACCCAAGAGGTTTGGCGATCCTTTGAAAGACGCAGGTCACGAACAGTTGAGAATGAAATATGAAGCCATGGTGGATGATGAGCTGGGCTACGTTGTTGCAGTGGCCAACATCAAGGTCAACCCAACAGGGAAAATTATACCTGGAGACGGGGCAACCTACCACAAAGTGTCCTTCTCTCTCTTGACATTTCAACCAAAGATTCAAGAGATCATTGAAGGTGAGGTGGTGGAGATCGCTGACTTCGGCACGTTCATCAGAGTTGGGCCAGTTGATGCACTCCTCCACGTATCCCAGCTCATGGACGACTTCATTTCCTACGATGAGAAACAGGGCGTGCTAATGGGCAAAGAAAGCAGAAGAAAGCTTTCAACAGGGGATCACGTCAGAGTCCGCATAACAGCGGTCTCACTTGCTCGAGGTGGAGGCTCTGGGAAGATTGGAGTGACAGCCCGACAGCCGTTTCTTGGCAAACTTGAATGGATCAGTGAAGACATCAGAAAGATCAGAAGCGAAACTGAAACGGGAAAATCAGCAGATAAGAACGCCAAGGAGACAAAACAAGGTTGACAACAGAAAAAGCCTGCAGACAATGCCATGTCGTGACTGTTGGAACCCTGTGCCCCAAATGCAAAACAGCAACTCTCAGCGACGACTATAGTGGTGTAGTGATAATCATAGATCCAGAGCAGTCTGAAATAGCCAAAGTGATGGGGCTCAAAGATAGAGGACGCTACGCACTCAGAGTCCGATGACATTGTCCACTGAGACCTACCCGCACAGCATTCAGAATTATGCTGAGTCTAGGATCTGGAAATCGCAGAAAGCCACAAGAAACCGAAACTGAGCAACAGGTGATTCACATTCGCCTTCTAACGTCCAAGCTCCGAAGAGAGCTAAAGAAACCACTAGGAATCCTGCTGCACGGACCCATGGAGGAAATCACAAATATCCTGAAAGCGATGGTAGACGAAGAAAGACCAGCCAAAATCGTGAGCGTGGGCGACCAGGTTTCCCAGGATCTAGCCAGTCACTCTTTGACACCTGATATTCTAATAGTTGACAATAAGATAATGAGACGAGCGATAAAGGCAATTCCTGTCTCCGCTCCCGTTGTGATGAACGTCAAGAACCTAGCTGGAACCATCAGTGACGAGGCCAGGATGGCCATAGAACAAGCTGCAGAGAATCCTCAGCGTGTAAAAATCGTAGTTGACGGCGAAGAAGATCTACTGTCGTTGGTTGCGATACTGGCAATGCCGGAAAACTCTCTAGTGCTATATGGTCAGCCACCGCACAAAGGAATTGTCGTTGTGAAAGCAAACTCAGAAAACAAGAAGAAAGTGCAAGGCATCTTAGAGAGAATGAAACGCGATGATTGACCGCTCTATCGCAGAACGCGTCAGTAGCGAGCCAGTCTCGCGAGCTACTTTCTTGTCTATCTATGAAACTTTATAAGCAGAAAAACATTCTTTTCTCTGCCGCAACTTCAACACGGATGAAAGCAACTTGAAGCTCATAATCGTGTCACGGAAACAAAATCCTTTGCTCAAGAGAGATGAGGTAATCTTTGAGGTTGATCACAGTGAGGAGGGAGAAACCTCTTCACGCTCAGAGATCAGGCAGAAATTAGCCGACGTTCTGAAAACCAAGCTCGAATTGACATTTGTCGAGAAAGCGGAAACAAAAACAGGAACTATGACTGCCAAAGGTGAAGCAAATGTCTACGAAACAGTTGATCAAGCAAACCTCATTGAAAGAGAACACATCATCCAAAGGAATCAGTTGAAACCAGAACAGCCTGCTGAAGTTGAAGCGCCAGAACCTGACAGCTTGATGGAGGAGCCAAGCGAAAACTTGGAACCTAAGGAAGCTGAGTCTGGAGAACCGGAACCTGAAGAAGAGTCGAAATCAGAGGCGTCTCAGAGAGAAGAGCTCACGGAGAACAAGACAAAAGGAGAAGCCGAAAAGCTGGAGGCCTAGTGAATGTCAGATGACACAGAAGAGAACGAAACGGTGGAAGAAGAAGACGCAGATGAAGAGATAGAGGAAACTGTTAGAGAAAAGCCAAAGCTCGAAAAGGAAAAACGAGAGAAAAAGAAGGAGCAAGGAGTCTTCAGCTACTACAAAGTTGAAGGAGAAAGCTTGACAAGACAAAGGCCTTTCTGCGAAAGGTGTGGTCCGGGTTACTTCATGGCCAATCATGGCAACAGGTTCACCTGTGGGCATTGTGGGTTTACTCGATACAAGCAGGACAAAGACTAAGAGTCCTGGTCAGAGCATTTACCGAACACTTCATGTGAGTGCTATAGTCAGTTTCATTGTGATGAAGACGTTTGTACACAAATACCAGAGCAGCCGACCAATACCAACCTTAATATACTCGATGAGAGTGAAGGCAAACAGATTCTCTGAGGTAGTTTCCGTAAATAACCTACCTCCCAAAAATAAAAAACCGGGGTGATGTGATGAAAATCAGTGCAAAATGGATTTCGGTAGTGGTAGTCTTCGTGCTCTTTATGCAGTAGGTGTAATCTCCTTGGCACCAATAAGCTTCAGCATCTATCAAGTAAGACTAGCCGATGCATTGCTTCCATTGTCAATAATCTTTGGCATGCCAAGCGCTATTGGACTCAGTGTCGGGTGCATAGTCTCGAATGTATACGGAGGATATGGTATGGTCGACATTGTGGGTGGGGCGATTGCTAATTTCGCTGCCAGCTCGCTAGCATGGTACTTGGCAAGAAGAAGTGGTTTGATTCGTAGATTCTTGGGAAGCGTTATCCAGACAATCATCATAACCTTGATCGTTGGAGGATACCTGTCACTAGTATTCGCGGTGCCGGTGAGCGTGGGGCTTCTTAGTATACTTGTCGGATCAATCATCTCAATAAATGTCATTGGCTTCCCTGTAGAAGAGATCGTAAGACGCACCGGGCTCTTTCAGGATGAGCCAACTCCAAGTTCTTCGCATAGGAACTAACATGTCCACATATCTGCGCTTCGAAATTCTCCAACTTCCATCGGACTCAACTGAGTCAGTGACCTTTCTTTGATGGACAATTCCTATCCCTCATAGCTTGAAGTAACTGAAGACTTTCGGAAAAGATTCTGCCTTGATCTCCTCTACCGAGCCCTCGGAAAATTCTAAGGGTTAGAAAGTCACGTGCACATTAGGGGGAGCTCGTCGCCCTGCTACTTCAGAGGCACGTACATTGAAGACCTTGAGGCGCCAATACCTGGTTGTCCATGTTTGACTGGTTTGTTTGTTATCGCATATTCTCCGAGATAGTGCCCAATCATTTCCGGCGTGATTTCTACTTTAACAAACTCTCTACCGCTGTGCAGCATTATGGTCACGCCAACCATTTCAGGTAAAACAATCATGTCTCGGGCATGGGCTTTGACTACTAGGCTCTGCCCTTTGTCCAACGCAGCTTTCGCCGTTCTCATTTTTTCAAGGAGTATTCGCTGCTCGGTCTTCAGTCCGCGCTGGAGACTTCGACGGTGCCGAGAGGGAAGCAAGAGTATGAACTCGTCCATCGACAGCCCTTGCAGCTGCTCCAGAGTATATCCACGATAAGCGAATTCTTTTGGCAAGATGCTTTACCGTCCACATCAATCGTCTTGCAGCCATATATTAACCTTTTCAGCAGCTCATCTTTTCCGTCGCTTTTTCTTGCCTGTCCCTCGGGCTGCAATGAGACCGACCTTTTTGCCTGGTGGTGCACCACGGGCTACTGTGGTAACCTTGCGTGCGCCTCTCTTGCTGCTTCCATAGGGATGGAAGGCGGCAACCATTGCAACTCCTCGGTTTCGAGGGTACTTGTGACCCTTTGCTTTCTTTCTGTGATGCTCTTTGCCCGCTTTAAGCAAGGGTTTCTCCAACCGTCCGGCTCCTGAAACCACACCGATTGTCGCCCGGCAGGAATCATTGACGAACTTGGTTCTTCCTGAAGGGAACTTGATCATCGTACCCTGAGGAGTGTGGCCGACAACAGTTGCATATGTTCCCGAAGAGCGAGCTATTTTCCCCCCGTCACCAGGTGAAAGTTCAATCCCGCAGATCATTGCGCCTTCTGGAATGGTGCCCAAGGGNNAAGGGGAGAACATTACCGATATCCGGGGTTGCTTGGCTGCCAACCTGGATCATCTGTTTCTCATGAATGCCCTCTGGAACTATAAAGTGGTAACTCTGACCTGTTTCAAGTCTGATCAGGGCTAGTGGAGCAAAACGTCCCGGCTCGTGGAGAACTTGCACTATTTCACCTTCGATCTTACCTTCCAGCTGATCATTGTTCATTGCCGGATATTTCGCTGGCGCTATCCTTTTATGAGTTGAAGCTTGGAAGACTGATCCTCCACGTCCTCGTCGTTGCACTCGAAGTCTCTTGCCCATTGGTCTAAACCTGCCTTCTAAGTGAAGGAAAAGGGAGGTTTAAATGCTTTCCTATGGACTCGGGCATACGCAGGAAATCTTCTACGCAACAATCGTTTTAAACAACAGTGTCAGTAGAAGTCTTGGACCAATGATGTGGAATCAAGTCTGATTGATGATGACTAAACCCAGCGTTGAGGTCTTCTCTGTTTCAGGGGAACAACAAGAATTCTGAATCCGGGGAGAAGCTCATAGGGCTTGCCTGGTCTATTTGGGTTAAGTTCATATGCGTCTTTGGCGGTAGGTAGTTCTGGTGTGCCATGTAATGACTAGAACATCCGCCCTCGCTGGCTTTTACAAGCTTTCTCTGGAAGACAGGCTTCGAATTGTTCAAGAGTTCGCCGATCTGACTGACGAAGAAACAGGTCAACTTAAGACTATGGGTGCCCTACCATTTGATCTTGCCGACAGAATGATCGAAAACGTGGTTGGCGCCTTTCCTGTTCCTTTAGGCATAGGGGTCAACTTTCTCATCAACAAGAGAGACTATTTGATACCGATGGCAATAGAAGAGCCATCCGTTGTGGCTGGTGCAAGCTACGCTGCAAAGATGGCTCGGGAAGGTGGAGGCTTCTACACTAGCAGCACATCACCAGTGATGATAGGTCAAATCCAAGCAGTAGACATTAGAGATCCGCAACGAGCCCGCCTGTCCATCCTTGCTCGCCGTGATGAAATTCTCAAGAAGGCTAACGATCAGGATCCACTGCTAGTGTCTCTCGGAGGAGGAGCCCAAGACTTGAGCGCCAAAACCCTTGACACACCTATCGGACCAATGCTCATAACTGAGCTATACGTTGATTGTCGCGACGCGATGGGAGCAAACGCAGTAAACACAATGGCGGAAGCAGTGGCTCCACTCATAGAAAAGATAACAGGAGGCAAGGTTTACTTGCGGATCATCAGCAATCTTGCGACAAAACGCTTGTCAAGAGCCTCTGCAACCATACCCAAAGAAGCCGTTGGAGGGGAAGAGGTTGTAGATGGAATAGTGCACGCCTATCATTTCGCAGCCTCTGATCCATACCGTGCAGCGACACACAACAAAGGAATTCTTAACGGTGTGATTGCTGTAGTCTTGGCCACCTGCAATGACCACCGGGCTATAGAAGCAGGTGCTCACGCCTACGCTTCTCGAACAGGCCACTACACAACATTATCATTCTGGGAAAAGAATGAAGCCGGAGACCTAGCTGGGTCTCTTGAAATGCCCATGGCCCTTGGCACAGTAGGTGGTGCAGTAACCACGCATCCCATCGCCAAAGTAGCACTGAAGATACTCGGTGCCAAGACAGCCACCGAACTCTCTGAAGTAGTCACCGCAGTAGGTTTGGCTCAAAACCTGGCCGCACTACGAGCCCTAGCTGCCGAGGGAATTCAACGAGGCCACATGCGTCTACATGCTCGCAACGTGGCAATTGCAGCTGGAGCAACAGATGAGTTGATTGATGCTGTTAGTGAGCAGATGGTGAATGAGCGCAGGATTCGAGTCGATAGAGCAAAGGAGATTCTTGAGCAATACCGAGAGAAAGAGTAATGATCATACTTCCAGGCCCCGCAAGTCAGAACCTCGCCAAAAGCTTGACGGCTGAGTTGAACGTGAAGGAGATCCCTGTTTCGTTCAAGAAGTTCCCTGATGGGGAAAGCAGCATACGCATTGATGGAAACGTGAAGAACGAAGAAGTCGTGATCGTGCAGACCACAAGCCCCCCTCAAGATGAAAGGTTGATGCAGCTATTCCTGCTCGCATCCGCTGCCAAGCACCATGGAGCCCAATCGATAATTGCGGTGATACCTTACTTTGCATATGGGCGTCAAGACAAGATCTTTCTTTCAGGAGAGGCCTTCAGTGCCAAGTTGATTGTTAACCTCCTGGAAACCTGTGGAGTGAGCCAGATCATGACTGTTAACGCGCACAATCCAGCGACTCTGGGATCCTGCTCACTGCCCGTGATCGATCTTTCCGCCTTTCCTTTGTTGGCGGAGCATTTCAGAGGAAAAGGCTTTGAAGGGGCAGTGTCACTCTCGATGGGCAAGAAAGGTCTGGCTGCTGCAAAGGAAGCTGCGGCAATACTTCGAGGGGGATATGACTACGTGGAGACTCAGCGAGATCGTCGAACCGGACAAGTCAAGATTAAGGAAAAGCAGTTGAGAGTCAAGGACAAGATCGTGATTTTCTTTGACGACATAATCAGCAGTGGAGGAACTATGGCAAAGGCGATTGCCCATGCGAAGATTCAAGGCGCGAGGAGAATCTACGCTGCCTGTGTCCATCCACTTTTGATTAGTGATGCTAGAGAGAGAATAGCTGGGAGTGGAGCTGAAGAAATCGTTGGGACCGATACGGTGCCAAGCCCAGCTAGTGCGGTGTCAGTAGCTCCCATAATTGCCAAGGCTCTTTGTCGGATGGAAGTCTAAGTCTTAGTGACAGGGTTCTTTTTTCTACTCTCTGGTGAGCATGAAACCCTGCCCTCAGCAGAGCTGACAGCTATTCTGAGAAGTGAGAGAGTAAAATATGTCGAGCTCGAAAGACTGCCACAGATTCTGCGAGTCGATTCTACAGAGGACTGTATTGAGCCTGTCACAGAGAGAGCCGCCCTCACACGTGACTGCTNNCAGCAACGCTTCATCACGAGAAATACTGGAGACCACCCAATCTCTCAGGCTGGAACCAATTCTGACACCCGAAGAAAGCTTTGCGGTACGCGTACACAGAGTAGGCTTGGCAGCTCCACACCTAGGATGCATGGATCTGGAACGGAGGCTTGGAGAGGTGATTCAGAAGAGAGTCAAAGGGTCAAGAGTCAATTTGAGTCAACCGACCAAGACCTTTTTCGGTACGATGACTGGTGATCGCTTTCTTTTCGGAGTGAGACTAGCCGTAGTGCCTACTCCTTTCTTTCACAGACGACCACGGAAGCGCCCCTTCTTTCATCCTTCCGCGATGCCGCCGAAACTGGCTAGATGCATGGTTAATTTGGCAGAGGCAAAAGAAGGTGACTGGCTTCTCGATCCGTTTTGTGGCACGGGAGGGTTCCTGATCGAAGGCGGGTTATTGGGGTGTCGTGTAGTTGGTTTTGACGCAAAGAAACTCATGGTTGAAGGAACGTTGCGAAACCTGAAGCACTTCGGCATCAAAGCTGAGGGACTGGCAGTGGCAGACGCTAGATACTTACCACTGAATGAAGTGGATCGAATAGTTACAGATCCTCCATATGGTCGCTCAGCGTCCACAATGGGTCACACAACAACTGGGATCCTCCAGGACTTCCTTAAATTGTCCAGTGCAATCATGGTTAAAGGACAGCGAATGTGTATGGCTGCACCCCAAAAGATCGAGGTGGGAGACTTGGCGAAGATTCATGGTTTCAAAGTGTGTGAATCCCACTTGGTTTATGTACACAGAAGTCTGACGAGGGAGATCGTGGTGCTGGAGCAAACATAGATGAGTCTCGAAGTAGTTTTTCTCGGAACTGCAGGTAGCATCCCTACTCCGACCAGATCGTTGCCTGCCGTGGCGATTATTCGATTAGGCGAACTGATTGTTTTTGACTGCGGCGAAGGAATTCAACGGCAAATGGTGAAGGCAGGCATAGGTTTCAACAGGAAAACGAAGATATTCATCACCCACATGCATGGTGACCACGTACTTGGACTACCTGGGCTGATTCAAACCATGGCACTTCTCCACCGCGACAAACCCCTTGAGGTCTACGGACCGTGTGGCTTAAGAGCCTTCATTCAAGGCATAGAGAAAGCTCTCCGATCGCCTCCAACGTTTCCTCTCGAACTCAAGGAAATCAGTCAGGATGGACTGGTATGTGACGAGAAAGACTACACTGTATACTCCATGCCGGCAAACCATACTCCTCCGTCTTTTTCCTACAGCCTGATTGAGAACGATCGCCTTGGCAAGTTCTACCCTGAGAAAGCGAAAGCCCTGGGTGTTCCTGAAGGTGCCCTATGGTCAGGACTTCAACAGGGGTCAGTAGCGAAGCTACAGGATGGAACAGTTGTTAAACCTGACGCCGTGGTTGGACCGCCAAGACCAGGTCGGAAGATTGTGTACAGCGGAGACACCGCGTTTTCTCCAGGTCTAGTGAAGCTGGCTAAGGATGCCGATCTCCTCATCCACGACTGTACTTTTGATGACGATCTCTCGGATAGAGCGAAAGAGGATGGACACTCTACTCCAAGCCAAGCCGCGAAGACAGCACAAGAGTCAAATGCCAAGCGGCTCGTCCTGACTCACATTAGTGCACGGTACAAGACTGCTAAGAAACTTCTAGATCAAGCACGAAAGATCACCGCAGATGCTGACGTGGCTGAAGATTTCATGAGAATTCAGGTGCCACTGAAGGACATTAAATGAAAAGCTCTTGGAGCCTAGACATGCTTTCCATGATGTGCCGGTATGATTCCACGACAATCACTCCATCGAAATCAAGTTGCCTGATCCCCTTGGCGAATCTGTTCCAATCCACAGTTCCATATCCAACACCCAAATGTGAATCCCTTGTTCCATCGTTGTCATGGGCATGGATGTGAACGATGTTTGTGCCCAACCTTTTGATTAAGGCATGCGTTATTCCATCAATATTTGAGTGTCCCACATCCAGAACTAGACCTAGATCTCCATCAACCTGGTCAAGAAGCTGAGAGAACTCATCAACACTGCTGACTAGGTACCTGTATTTCGCTGGGCAGTTTTCCACTGCTATTCTCACGTCGACGTCTCTCGCCAACTTTAGCAATTTCTGAACAGATTCAACGTTGAGTTCCCAACCCATACCTGGATAGAACCCGTTTAGTCCAGTTCGTAAACCAGGATGAATCACCAGAGTTGTGCAGTCAAGTTCTCGTGCAGAGTCAATGGATCTCCGAAGTTGGTCAACGGTGAATCTACGCATTTCCTGGGATAGAGTGGCAATGTTGATGTTTGCGAACGGAGCATGCAACGTGAATTTCAGGTCTCGAGACTCTCGAATCTCATTTAACCTCTTCACTCGTTCTTGATCTAGTGAATGCCACCCGTCATCGACTAGTTCCACGTTTGGAATAGTGATGTTTTCCAGTCGCTGGCAAAGACTGGAGAAGGATTCACCCAAACAGAAAAGCATTGACAGGCCAATTCTCGCCCTTGCCATGCAAGCCCCTTCTCAAGTCTGATCCACTCTGCGAAGAGTCTGGCATTTCTCCACAATTGCTATTCCTCTCTTCGCCAACTCTTCAAACAGGTGAGCTGGGTTGACACCCGACTCAGCTGGCAAGACTCCTCTCTCTGAGATTTCACCTCTTGCCAGCATCTGAGCAACTATGGACATCGGCACCCCAGTCAGGTAAGCTAATGCACTTACACCGTACTCTTCATGATACTTCTGAACAAGACTGTAGGAGTACTCGGTCTTAACTCCGTTCTTCTCACCAGCTACTTCCACGACGATTCCTGCAACATCTCTAACATCAACTCTTGGGGGTGGAACACACCGGAGCAGCAACTCCCGTGGTGAGACATGCACAGATGCCACCTGCAGAGACCTCTTTCGAGTCAAGCCGAGTTCTTTCAAGACGTGTATTCTTCTCTCATCTTCTTCAGTGATGGACATTGCGCAGTCCAGCGTTTCCACGCCTTTGCCGACAGTTTGTGGCAAGGTTGCTAGGCCAGAATACAGTGCAAAGCAGCAGGGAAGCTCTCCAATAGGATGTGGAAACATGAATTTCTCCTTGCCTGAAAAGGGTTTGAGTCGTCTGAACTTTCCCCTTGAGTAGATTACAGCACCCTTAGTGTATTCCTCCAGTACAGTGCGAAAGGACCATTTGTACAGGACGGGTTCCAGGTTTCTCTCACCATAGTGAATGTGTACTTCTTGGACGCTGTCAAGCTTGTCTGCTCCGTATTTTGCCATGACATCTGCAATACCGGGTGCCAATCCACTTCCGAGAACAATTGGAACACCACCGTTGCGTGCTTCATCATTGAGTTTTAGTTGGCGCAAGGTCATGTAGTACACTCCGCCCAAATCTGTCAGTGGCTTGCGTGCTTCAATTGCAGCGTCCATAACTTGGAGATTCAGATGATATGGTGTGGCACTAGCTACAGCGTCTGCCTCACCTAGAGCGTTGACTAGTGCTTCATGGTCACAAACATCAACCTCATAGGGAACTGCTTTTGCACTACCAGACCATCGAGCGATTTTTTCCGCTTGTTCCAGGTTTGCGTCAGCGACTGTGACTTCTGAGACTTCTGGGCTCTCCGCCAAGTCTCGAACTGTCACCATACCCATGGCTCCTGCGCCCCCTACAACGAATACTTTCATCGCTATTCCACACTTCCTGATGCTTGGTCAAAGACCGATGTATATCTGTTTCTTAGCGACTTCGAGGAGCCATCCAATCGACTAGCATGAGTGGATGCTCTGTTGTGATCTTGACTCTTATTGCTCCAAGAGGGCTTTCAGCAGATTCTTCGCAGAAGGACACATGTCCGGCGTAGGCGACTTGCTTGTTCAGGAAGAATGTGATTGTGTTCCTATGAAGACCGGCGAGAAACACTTTTCGTGCAGCATCTCGAATTCGTTCTCTCTGCAGAATTGTTCTCAGTCTGACAAGGTGTTCCCTAGCTTTTGCTCTGCATGTAAGAAGCGTATCTGCATCAGCCACTTCTTGTTCCAGTGCTGTGCCAAAAATATTCTCGACGGCGTGCCTGACTTTCTCTATGTCCTCGGTAGGTTGAATCTGTGCTTGAACTTCTATTTCATCCACGGTTCGTCACATTCTCTAGGAACTTCTTTACTTCTCGCTTCAACGCTCCTTTTTTTCCTTCGTTAATTATCATGGAATCTGCGGAGGCGATTACGCTTCCGATTCCTACACGAAGTTCTCGCCAATCCCTCTCCAAGAAGGTTTCCCACCTTGCGGGATCATCGCTTCGCTGACGGTTATAGAGTCTGTTGAATCGTGTCTCAGGTGAGGAATGGATGGCAAGAAGCGTGAACGCTGGAAAGCTTTTCCTTAGAACATCTGTTTCATACAGGCTGCGAATGCCATCAACAACTACTGGCTTCCGGCTACTTTCTTTAATTCTGGGAATGCACCGCCTGGCGATTACCGCTGGTCCTCCAGACTTCCGCATTTCCAGCATCACGCGACCAACATTCTCCGGAGTCAGCTCTAGATTCCGTTTCACGGCTTCTTCTCGGACTACGTCACCCATAATAACTATTCCGTAGTCGAGCATCTCAGCAACCTGAACTACTGTCGCCTTTCCAGCCCCTGGCATTCCTGCAACTCCGACAACGATCGTGGTTCTCAAAACAATCGCTGGCTCCTAGTTCACTCATCATAGCATTGAAAGGTCTTATAAATCGTACACAGTGAGATTACTACGGAGGCGTCAAACGGTGGAATCTATTCGCAGCTTCATCGCTTATGACTTGGGAGACCATGAAATTCTTTCCAGGATTTCTGACGTTCAGAGGAAACTAGAAGGAACTGGTGCCAGCTTGAAACTGGTTAACCCTCAAAACATTCATGTGACACTACGTTTTTTAGGAAACATCCAGCCCTCGATGGTTCACAAGATATATGGAGAAATGGAGCAGGTCGATTTCGACTCGTTTCAAGTTGAGGTCTGCAGAGTAGGGGCCTTCCCAACCATCCGACGTCCCCGAGTCATCTGGGCGGGCATTCAGAAGAACTTGGACAAGCTCCAAGCAATCTCCCGTCAACTGGCTACTCGCCTTCATGCATTAGGATTTCCTTCAGATTCCAGAGCCTTCAGTCCCCACATCACCTTGGCACGGGTGCGATCAGGTCGGAACGCAGCTGAACTTGCTGATCGTATCACTGAGCTGACAGACTACATGTTTGGAGTTTTGAACCTTGAGTGCTTGAAGCTAAAGAAAAGCGTGCTTACTTCGAGGGGACCTATATATACAACTCTGAAAGAAGTTTGCCGTTGAGCAGCAAGGGCGTTTCCTATGGTTTCGGAAATTGATCGGATCCTCTCAGAGGTCAAGGCACGAATTACTCCGCAGCCAACGGATAGGACACGTATAATGCGAATTGCAGAACAACTTAGGGAGCGGGTTGAGCAGATTGCTCAGGAAGCGAAGATAGACGTTGAAGTGCGCCTCGAAGGTTCAATTGCAAAGGACACGTGGCTTGTTGAGTCGCCAGACATCGACATATTCATGCGAGTTCCGACGCATGTGGCGAAGAAGAGTTTCGGTGGTGTCTACCTCGAAATCGCGCGGAAAGCAACTGTTGGCCGAGAACAAGTGGAGCGTTTTGCAGAACACCCCTATCTTGAAGCAATTGTGGATGGAATTCGCGTAAACATCGTGCCATGCTATGCTGTTAGGCAAGGAGAATGGAAAAGCGCTACTGATCGCACGCCGTTTCACACAGACTATGTGAAATCACGATTGACCAAAGAGGTTTCTGAGGAGATTAGGCTTTTGAAGAAGTTTATGACGGCCATTGGAGTTTACGGAGCTGAGATCAAGGTGGGAGGGTTCAGTGGATATGTCTGCGAGCTCCTCACCCTTTTCTATGGATCCTTCATCAGGGTTTTAGAATCCGCAAGCGCGTGGGAAAGGCAAACCCTGATCGACCTTGAAGGACATTACAACGGTCAAGCAACTGAATCCAAGGAAATCTTTCCTGACCAATTGATCATTGTGGATCCTGTTGACCGAGGAAGAAATGCTGCTTCAGCTGTGAGGGAAGATACGCTGAGTCTGTTTGTCGCTGCATCGAGAGCTTTTCTACGGACGCCGAGTCTGGAATTCTTTTATCCTCACGAAGGGGAACCCTTCAATTCCAGGGAATTCCAGCACGAAATAGAGAACCGTGGATCAAGCTTCATCTTCATCAAGTGTCGGACAGTGCAGATGGTTCCTGACATACTGTGGGGGAAACTCTTCAAGACAAGGAGACTCCTCAGAAAACTGGTGATGCGCAATGACTTCCAGATTATCAGAGATGCCGTGTGGAGTGATGAAGAGAACTCACACGTTTTCCTTGTAGAAGTAGCACATCGTTACCTGTCATCTTTGAAGAAGCGTATGGGCCCACCACTGCATCACAAAGAGGAATGTGACCGCTTTCTCCGGAAACACGTGGGTTCTGACAACACGATCTCTGGTCCATGGATTGAGCAGGGCCGATGGATGGTGGAGATCCATCGTGAACACACTGATATAGTGGAATTGCTGAAGGCGAAATTCATGGATGAGCAGGAGAATGCGGGCATACTTGGACCAGCAATGCGAACTAGACGTAGCATGGGCTTCGAAATACTGGTCAACGAAGAGATTCTAGAGGATTGCCTGCTAGATTCAAGTTTCGCAAAGTTCTTGTCCATGTATCTTGAAGGAAAACCGAGATGGCTAACCTAGCTGAACACGATGATCATCCGTGGACCTTCAGTATGGTTTCCTACGCGGGACTGATTCGCGGTGGCAGTAATTAAACGTACATTGGTTTATGCTGCTGCCTGAGCTGATGATTTCTTCAAAGCTATAAGTTGATGTTGGCATGGGGGAGATTCTTGTCTGTTCATCCTCCTGGTGCACCGTGGAACGGAACATTTTTCCAGAGGATTTCCCACCAGTCATCTTCAGTTATGGCTTCCTTTTTTACAATGAGGTCAACGATTCTCGTGAGGAGTTCATGGTGTTTTCGCTCGTCTGAAGCTATGGATTCCAGGAGGAATTTGATCTTGGCATTCTTCACTTTCGGCATGATTGCATCCAGCGCAGTGATGGCCTTTTCTTCGTCCACAACGTGTCTGTTGGTGGTTTCTTCCAATGCTCTGTACTCCTTATCAGTTAATGCTGGAGTTACAGTTGCGAGGGACAGTGCCGCATGATACATTCCAGCATGTTTTTGGGAATCAAATGCGATGGCTCGCAGAACCTGTTTAACCACTGGGTTCTTAACATTTCTCAGGCTGTTGGTGATCGACTCCACAATTTGCTGCTCCAGTTTGATCTGAGCTTTGAAGAACTCTGACATTGCATTGTTCTGCAATTTACACACATCCTCTGTTGTATGCAAGTCAGGGGAATATAACTGTTTGAGGAGACTATCTGATCATCTGGGAACCGATGATTAAGATGCCCGCTGCCCAGCAGTAGATTGCAAACCAGTGAAGTTTCTGGTTCAAGATGGTTTTCTGAAGGATCTTGAGGGAGGAATACCCGACGAGAGCGGCCACTATGACGCCGGCGAGAATCGCTGTCAGTTCAGTGTTGGAGATCAGGAGATCCAGGTCTCCCAGCTCGACAAAGGTAGCGCCTATGACTGCTGGGATAGACAGCAAGAATGAGAATTCGAAGGCGATTCGCCTGTCGACTTCACGCAGCAATTCTGCTGAGATGGTGACTCCGCTTCTTGACACGCCAGGAATAATGGCAATGCCTTGCGCGATGCCTGTGATCAAAGCGTCAACATAGTTTAGGTCTCTGGAGCCCTGTCTCCAAGCGGAGAAGAAGAGGAGGAGTCCAGTTGCTAGTAGGGCGAATCCAACCACAATCAAATTGTCATAGAAGGTCTTGAAGAGATTCTGAAACGTGTAGCCCAATACTGCTGTAGGTACGCTACCAACCGCAATGAAGAGCCCCAGCCTTCCCGCACGTGAATCAAAGTCCCTCATTGCAAAAGCCTTCAGTATTGAAAGCACTGGTCTTCGAAAGTAGAGTAGAATCACCAAGAGAGTGCTCAGGTGAAGGAGAACGTAGAAGAGAACAGGCGGCGGCGAAGGAAGGAAGTCTTGGGCTACTGCCAAGTGTCCTGAGCTGGAAATAGGAAGCCACTCAGTTAATCCTTGAATTATGCCGAGAATCACTGCCTCCAACAGGGACGTCATAACTTCCCAGTGTTCAGATTTCCATATTTAAGTTTCCTGAACTCATCCATCTCTCACTGTTTGGTTACGGATGGAGTGCACGGAGCTCAGGTTGACTCATCCTTCTGAGGTCTGCAACTCATGGATCCTTGCTGTAACATTGAACGATATTTGAGCAGACTGCACATTCATCAGGCAGATCGATTCCGTGAGGCAGTCCTCTCAGATACCCGAAAAAGTGTCGGCATGTCTTGGAAGGTCTGGTGGCGTATGGGCTTGACACAGCTTCTGCGAAGACTCCCTTGCGAGGTGATTGGATGTGGGTGAGCACGTTGTCTTCCAAAGGTTGAACGTGAACGCTTCCGAGTTCACCGTCGTCAGAGGTGTCGTCGAGAAACAGCTGCAGCCTGAGCATGCAATGGGGACAAGCATAGTAGGTTTCTCGAGGTAGCTTTGAAGAGTCTGTAACCATGACTGGCTGTTGGAATTCTTGACCACAGTTCGAGTATGGGCAGATCAAGTTTTCCGCTTTCAAAGGGTTTCCGCTCACCGCTAATCTGTACATCGTATCTTGTTTCTTAATAAACGTTACTGTAGACGTGTACAACACAGCAACACCAAACCATGCTGTGCCACTCTCCTTCACGAAACCCGAAACCAATACAACTGTCGGTGAGCTACAGGTAAAGACTAAATATCCCTCACCTTTCACTCTCATTGAGAAGCGCCGAATTGAGACTTCACTATGACATCTCTAACGAACCAAGAAGATAATCGGCTCGAAACCATCTCCAGAAAGGCCAAGCTGGAAGAAGGTGGAGAAGCCGTCAGAAGTATACTTCGCGAAATTTTCCGCAGCGAACGAATCAGCACCAAGAACCTAGCACACCTGACCGGAATCCCGATTCCAGTTGTAGCAGCCGTGAGACGAGAACTGGAAAAGATAGGCCTGATCATGAGGAAGAAAGGAGCTTCACTAACGGAAACAGGCCGTGAATTCGTCACAAGAGACCTTGGATTCAAACACCGGGAAAGACTGACGTGCGCTGATTGCCAAGGCAGAACGCTCAGAATACCTGATCAATTTGCCCCTCTCCTCCAGCAGCTGCAAGACTACATGATCACAAGACCTCGTCCACTGCCTTGGCTTGATCAGACACATGGAACACCTGAAACCGCACTCCTGAGAGCTCTTTTCATGCTTGAGAAGGGGGACGTTGAAGGCAGACGAATAATCTTCTTGGGAGACGACGACTACACCTCGCTCGCCGTAGCGGCATTGAGAGCAGCACGAGAGATAACAGTGGTTGATGTTGATCCAAGACTCTTGACAGCCATCCAGTCAGCGTCAAAGAAGGAAAACCTTCAGATCACCTGCGTTGCTCACGATCTTAGAAAACCTCTCCTGGAAACCCTGCAACACAAGTACGACGTTGCTTTCACGGACCCACCTTACACAATACCTGGACTGACTCTATTCACTTCACGCGCTGTAACAGCGCTCAAACAGAGACGAGGTGCAACCATCTACCTTGCCTACGCCCACCAGCCACCTGAGAAAACTCTTGCCATCGACAGAACCCTATTCAACATGGGCCTTGCCATTGTCGAACAACTTCCTGCCTTTAATCGATATGAAGGCGCGGAGATGTTCGCCAACACAACATTTCTGGCTCGAGTTCAAACGACTGAAAAAACAAGACCTCTAACCACATCAACCTATAGCGAGAAGATCTACACGGGTGAAATCACTCAAACTCGACGAAAATATCAGTGTCGATGTGGCGAGGAAATCCAAGTTGGTGCGCTTGAAGCTTTCCACACAATTCAAGAGCTGAAATCCAAAGGATGTCCCAAGTGTGGGAAGACCAAAGGTTTCAATCTCGTAGAGCGACAGAAACTGAAAGACACACTGGCAGAAAAACTGGCTTTTAGGGACTTCAAATGGACTGATTTTCCCACCGTGCTCGCGTTCGAAAGAGAAATCTCCCAAATCTCGTTCCCGGAAGCCCCTCTCATGGACGAAGCCATCCACAAGGAGAAACTGCAGAAAGCCACAAGGCAGAAAGGCAACTTCCTCAAAGTTGCGACTTTACAGGAGGAAATCGTCGGCTGGTTATGGCTAAGATCAGAAACAGATAGGACCACTGGAGAGAAATTCGGATATGTCAAAACTGTAATTGTGAAACCTGAGCATCGCCACCAAGGATTTGGCAGAAGACTTATAGATTTTACAGATCAGCTCTTCACTGAGGCGGGAATAGAAAGAATTGACCTCATTGTTGGAGCGGCCAACTACGACGCAACTCTCTTCTTTGAAGAAGTCGGCTTCGAACGACAACACTCTACTATGCGGAAGAGAACCAAGCGTGGGACATGAGAGTTGAAACAGATTCGAGAAATCCTCGGTGATCTTTACGATTGTCAAAGCGACCTAGATGACCTTGACTTCCTACGGAATGCTTTGCGCACCGCATCGGAAGCGATGGGCAGCACAGTAGTTAAAACCATATCTCACAGGTTTTCGCCAACAGGCATAACTATGTTCATGATACTCGCTGAAACACACATTTCAATTCACACGTGGCCTGAGCACAAATACGCGGCCCTTGACATCTTCATCTGCAACGAGGATATTGATCCTGAGGTCGGATGGAATGCGGTGAAAGACGCTCTGAGACCCTCTTCTTTCAAACTGCAGAAGATGATCAGAAACATTCCGTGAAGCTAGAGTGTGCACGCGCATGGACGCGCACACGTCTCCACCTTCAACGTGGGCGACCCCACGCGTACAGGGGGTGATTCTATTTGGCAGCTTCTTCCTTACTCTCAGCTACGCGTTTCTTTACTGCAGTTCGTCTGGCCTTCTGGGCAAGAACATCAGCTGTGACGAAGTCCAGAGCCTCCTCCGGACACCATTCCACACATTGAGGCTTTCCTTCTTCTTTGCACGTATCGCAGACATACACGACCTTCTTTTCGGGGTGGAGCATTATGGCGCCATAATCACAAGCTTCGATACACCAGCCGCATCCGTTGCATTTGTCTTCATCAACCTTGATAATGCCTGAGTTCTCTTCTTGTGTCAACGCGTCTCTCGGACATGCAGTGACACACGCAGGATCTTCGCAAAGTCTACACGCTACCGCTAGGTTCACTAGCGGACCGAGGCGTATGGCTCGTATTCGCGACTTTGTCGGGTTAAAGGTCTTCTCGTTAACCATGGAGCAGGCGTACTCGCAGACGCAGCAGCCGATGCATTTTTCCGGGTCTCCTGAGACGAATTTCTTTTCGTGAAGTTTCGGCATCTATTTCTCTCCTTTCTCTTTAACCAAAGAGGCGTATTTCTCTAGCCCTAGTTCTTCGAGTTTCTTCATTGTGGGTACACCGTTCTTTGTCCATCCGCGGACTGCATAGTAGTCGTCCAGGCCTAGGTCGAATTCCTCCTGGTTGACAACAGCTCCGTGGGCAACTCCTTTGTCAGGTATTGGCACTTTCATTATCTTTGGTGGCAGGGTGTCGTAGTCTCTCGTGCCTACTCCTTCTCGGATGTTGTAGAGCCTCGCTAGGTTGTTTATCCTCTCACCAGCTTTGGTTAGTTCCTCAGGGGTCAGGTTAAATCCAGTGGCGAGGTTGTAGTATTTTGTCATGTCGTCCATGCCATCGTAGTATGTTCCTCGTGAGAACTTGCACAGTATCAGGGAGTCGATGACGTTGTACACGTCTTCGTTGTCGAGGATGATCTTGCCGCGACCTTTTTCAATGGCAAAGCGATTCACACTGCCTTTCACGTCCGGTGAGTAGGCGCCAGATCTGAGATGGCAGGCTCCTCGGAAGGACACGGCAAATCCTAAAGCGGCCGTCTTTAAACCTCGTAGATCGTAGCCCGGTAGTTCAAGGCCTTTTATGTGGCATGCATATGCGTCTGCTCCCTTTCCGATTTTCTCGGCAGCTCTCTGAGTTCCCTCTCCTAGCACGTTGCCCAACCACCCGTCTCGGGTACCAATTTTCTTCACCATCTCAATCAGGGCTTCATGGTTGCCAAAAGTGAGGTCTAATCCATCGGTATTCTCTGTTGTGAGAATGCCGTTTTCGAACAGATCCATGGCAAAACCGATTGTGACACCTGCAGAGATGCCGTCTACCCCATAATGGTTGCATAAACGCATCGCTTCAATGATAGCGTCCAGCCGATCCACACCGCAACTTGGGCCGAGAGCCCACAGGCATTCAAATTCCATTCTGGACGTGGATCCTTCATATGGGCCTTCTGGGACGACAGCTACGTGATCGCATCGCATGGCACATGTGGCGCATCCAATGATCTTCTTGACGTAGTGCTCGTTTAAGTATTCTCCGCTGACTTTCTCTGCTCCTTCAAAGGTGGCTTGCGAGAAGTTTCGTGTGGGTAATGCTGCTAGAGCGTTGAGCACGAGAACGTTTTCAGGGGTCCCAAGGGTTCTGTACTTTCGAGTTGCAGGCCCTTTCATTCGTTCATGGATCATCTTTATGAATTCTTTGAATCCTTCGAAATCTGCTACGTTCACATCTTTGGTTCCTCTGACGGCAACAGCTTTCAGGTTCTTTGATCCCATGACTGCGCCCATGCCGGTTCGTCCTATGGCTCTGAACTCATCATTGATGATTGCTGCGAAGCGAACCAATTTCTCGCCTGCTTCTCCAATTGCAGAGACCCGTATGTAATGATCGCCTAGCTCTTCCTTTATGGCTTCATCAGTTTCTGAGGGAGACTTTCCCTTCAAGTGCTGAGCATCCAAAAGATGAACTGAATCGTCGTCAATCCAGGCATAGACAAGTTTCTCCGACTTGCCTGTGAAGACAATTGCATCATAACCTGCTCTCTTGAGTTCAGGGCCGAAGAATCCATGCGCTTTGGACTCTGCAACGCCTCCAGTAGCAGGCGACTTGGAAACCACAGCGTAGCCATTTCCAGCAGTTGGACCCATTGTGCCGCTGAGAGGCCCCGTGACAAAGATCAGCGGGGTCTGTGAACTAAAGGGATCGATGCCGGCCTTCGAGTTGTCCATGAGTAACCGAATCCCCAGTCCTATGCCTCCAATGTACTGCTTGGCCATCTCCTCTTTCAAAGGCTCCGTCTTGACTTTTCCCGTCGAGAGATTCACATGTAGAATTTGTCCTGCGTACGATAACAAAGGTTTTCCTCCAATTCTAGTCAATATTATAGAGAGATATGGTGAAACAACTAGTAAATATGTCTTCGTCTTTTACGCAGGGATGCGAGCAAATCCATGAGTCAGCGGTTTGTGATGTCAGAGATTGTCGCTTGAATGAATTTGTCATTGATACTCGTTGAAGACGCCGGTGGACTGAGCCTCGGTTTGCGGCAGTTTGCTGCTGTCGATGCAGAGTTCCATGGATTATTCATAGAGGAATGTTCCAGAAACCTTTAAATTATGAAGAGACTTATGTGAATAATGCTGAAAAACGAGAAAGGAGAACTAAGAATGAAACTGGAAAGAATAACTATTGCTGCTGTAATGATCTTGCTGACTTTTGCAATTCTCCCAAGCTACTCTGCGAAAGGACCTCGAGAAGACGACCTTCAACTGTTCTTCTATTCAGACGTCCAAGCAACTTATGCCGCTTTGGAAGCAGGTGAAGTGGACATTGTTGGCTTTGACATCCAACTGCCCATTTACCTTGATGCTATTGACAACCCCAACGTTGCATTAGGCCCAGTCGATGATATGGGCATGTATGAATTTGACCTACACAACAACTACTCCATTGCATCACAACCTGGAATCCGATCCCCCACAAGCTACACTGAGTTCAGGCAAGCTCTCTCGTTCCTCGTGGACAAAGACCTTGTCGTGGACACCTACTGTGGAGGCTTTGCTGTACGTATCGATCAACCAATTGCTCCACCAGCCTCGGCGTGGATGAACGCTTCAATGATGGGTGCAAACTACCCATATGAGTATGATCCACAAGCTGCCTCAGACCTGTTGGATGCAAACGGTTGGGTTGAAGGCACCACCACGAACCCTGACTATGATGCGGCGTTCCCAGGTTCAACTCAGTATATCCGCACCTATCCCACAGGCCATGAAACCGCTGGAGCGGACATACAGCCTCTCATCACCTATGTGAGGACAGATGATGCGCGAAGATTGCAGGCTGGACGTCACCTGTATGGCAACATGCGGAAGATCGGCATCCCGGTTGATGCTCAAGAAGGACCATCATCCTTCACCTACGACCCTGTCATGGGTCTGATGGACTATCACATCTACACCGGTGGCTGGAGCCTTGGACGCTTCCCCACGTTCCCGTACTTCGGCTATCACACAGATTACTACATCCCCTATGGCTCCAACTATGTCACTGGCTTCCAAGCCGATAATGCGACACCCACTCATCCAACGTTGGATCCGTTGCTGTACAACATCTACTATGCGGACACGTTCGCTCAGGCTTTGACTAACTGTCAGCTCGCGATGGGCCTCTTCACCGAATTGGCCGTAAACATTCCACTGTTCGGCGCTAGATCCTTCTGGGCTTACAGCACTTCACTGCTCGGTGCAGTCAACGAGGACAGCTACAGCTTTGAGAACGACTACTTCTTCATGAACGTCTACAAAGCAGATGGATCCCCAATCCGCTGGGGTGTCATCACGCCACCCAACGGCTTGAACAACATGTACTCCAGCTGGGTCTATGATTATCAATGCCTTGACCGTGTCAGCCTCTATGGTGGCTTCGATCTGCCTCCGTACAACATTGCCGCGGACCAGCCAGGCTGGGTCCTCGATTGGTTCGCAGACACGTGGGTCGACCCCGACGATGCCCAAACCAAAGCGAAAAACTTCAAACAGTTCCGCAAAGACGCGTACTTCATTGACTCCGGTGGCAATCAACTGGAGAATGTTGATGCTGACGCCTACCTGTTCGCCAACTTCGTGCAGTATGCAGCGGGTATCGATGGCTGGAGCTGGTCCACCGTGCAAGACCTCCATCACTTCGAGAAAGTGAACGACTACCGCGTGGACATCTACTTTAATGCGCGAAGCTACTGGCTCTACACCAGCGCGTCCCCCAACTTGTGGATTCCCAGTGTGTGGAAGAACCAGTCCTATGGTCTCACGGTGCTGCAGACAACTACTTTCATTGTGGACACCAACCTCACGACTCCTGGCTTCCTTGGCCTTAACCAACCAGTCTGGGTCAACTCCATCACTGGATCGACCTCTGGACTCCTCGCCGAGTGGACGGACTACTGGTGGGAGATGGGCGACTTCTACATTGACACAGCCCTCGTCTCAGGGGAAACCGTGACCGTTGAGTGGTACGAATATGGTGATGTTACAGGCTATACGCTTGGAGACAACCCGGCACCAGACGTCACGATTGGTGCTGGTCACTACTACATGACCGACTTTGTGCCAGGCGCTGGAGGCTACGCCACATACAAGAAGAACCCCTTCTACTGGATGGATGTACCCATCTTGGGTGAAGTGGACTTCAAATGGGAGGCTGGCGGCTACTATGAAGTCACCATCTTCGACGTGGTGAAAGCTGCTGGAGCCNNACTGGTTCCCAGGAGCTGACTTAGCTCCACCAGGCGGCGCGATCGACATCTTCGACATCGTTACCATCGCCGGCAAATACGGCCAAGTGTCAAGCATACCCCCGCCATAAGAACGAAACAAGCAATTCAACTCTCTCCCTTTTTTTGGTATTCTTCTACCGTGCAAGTCAGTGAGAAGGCTTCTGATGCACTGTTCACAGCGAGAGTGTATGAAACACATTGTCAAATGGTGTTTTCACTCTGGATCTAGGCATTGTTTTAGTGTTTGAGCGAGAATAGCATGGAGCAGATGGTTGAACCAAAACTTAAATACACATCGTCGCTTATGACTAGCTGTTCATCTTGGAGATTGGTGAAGTACTTGGGTTTGAAGGGGTATATTGCACGTCGCATTGTGTACATGTTGATCCTGATTTATCTTGTAGCGACGGTGAACTTTGTGTTGTTCAACCTCATGCCTGGCACAACACTGGCCAAGTATGTGGCGAATGTTGAAGGGAAGATGGATGCAGCAAAGCTGGAGAAACTGAAGGAGAGCTTCGGCTTCAACAGACCCTTACATGAACGGTATTTTCTGTATCTGCGGAACATGTTGACATGGAATTTTGGAGAAAGTTATGAATCTCGCGCCTCTGTGCAGGGAGAGATCATGCGTGCCCTACCTAACACCCTGCTGCTCATGGGAGTAGCTGAGATCGCGGCGATGGTGGTGGGCATATTGCTTGGGGTGATTGTAGCATACAAGCGAGGCGGATCCTTGGACACGGGCGTGGTGACAGTGTCTTTAGCCACGTACTCGATTCCCGTCTTCTGGATCGGCTGGTTGTTTCTCTCGTTCTTCTCAGTGCAGCTGAAGTGGTTTCCAGTGGGTGGGATTGTGCCGAAGGAGTGGGCAGTTTCCCCGCCGACAAACCTGTTTGCGTATTGGGCAGGACGCTTGTACATGATTACGTTGCCGTCGTTGACGTTGTTCATCTTTTTGATCGGTGGATGGATTCTCTTGACACGGGCCACTGTGCTGGAAACAATCACCGAAGATTACGTGGCCACCGCGAGGGCGAAGGGGTTGGCGGAGCGGACGGTGCTCTTCAAACACGTATTGAAGAATGCGTCGCTGCCGATCATCACGAGTATTGCGTTAACGTTTGGATTTCTCATCTCCGGGGCGATCATCACGGAGACGGTCTTCTCGTATGGAGGCATGGGGCTCCTGGTGTGGAAGGCCATTTCTCAGGCGGATGTGCCGGTGATGCAGGCGTTCTTCTTTGTGATTGCGCTCCTCGTTGTTGTCGCGAACTTCGTCGCGGACCTCCTCTATGGTGTCGTAGATCCTAGAATTAAATACGGGTGAAACTGTGAATGGAAGCACTTAGCAGACGTCGACTCTCCTTCCTCTATCAGAGATTCAAGGGATTCTGGAATGAATATAAGCAAAGTAAGCGAGGACTCCTGGGCATTGTGATAATCCTTGCCTTCGGAATTGTAGCAGTCTTCGCGCCAGTATTGTCTCCCTATGACCCTTTGGAACCAAGATATCCAGGATACTATCCTGCACAGCAACCAAGACTTGCAGAACAACTGAGTGTTCCAATCTGGTACAAGAGTGTCCTTGGTGACACGACTTTATCAGAAAACCTGTTTATAATAAGCGATAACGAGTTCAGATCAGCAGAAATCTTTGATCAAAAGTGGATCGGGACTCACACGCCTTCTCAAGCGAATGTTATCGTGGGCTATAGTTCCACTGGAGGAAACCATGATAATGATGGATGTATTCAGATAACGTACACACGGGCTGCAACTGAGACTCCACCTGTAGATGGCAAAGTAATCGTAACCTTGTCTCAGGAGTTTGAGTATCCATATCTAACCCCACCAAACTCCATGTGGATGCACTACTCTATCTCCATCAAGAATCGTACGGTGATCCCAGATCTCCCAACAACGGCTAGAATCAATGTGCGCAAGGGCACTGAATCCTTCAAGATAATCGATTGGCGCACAGAACTCACCAGTGCGCGTCTAGTAGACAAATGGAAACATGATCGAGGAATCTCAACAGGTTTCGCAGGAACCATGGAAGAAACCATCTTCACTGACGTAGGCTCGTACGCGTACGAGTTCGTGGTGACGATACTCGATGATGGAAATGGGGAAATCGATCTTACGATCTCCGTTGACAACTTGCAGATGATCCTGTATGGGAAAGCTTTTGGTTTTCTGGGAACAGATGCAGATGAAAATTCACCGAGAGACCTATTCACTATGCTTCTGTATGGAACAAGAATTTCGTTTCTGATCGGGTTGCTCACTGCCTTTTTCGGAGTGCTAATTGGATTGGCTGTGGGACTGGTTGCTGGCTATGTTGGTGGCCTTGTTGACGAAGCACTGATGAGGTTTTCAGATTTCTTGTTGGTGCTGCCAAATCTGCCATTGTTAATCGTGTTAGTCACAGTTCTCGGTCCATCGATTTGGAACGTGATAGGTGTCCTGATCTTCCTGGGGTGGATGGGCTTCTCCAGAACTGTAAGATCGATGGTGCTCAGCCTTCGTGAGAGACCGTTCATTGAAAGCGCCAAGGCTGCTGGAGCCGGCACTTTCTATGTTATACAAAGACACATCGTTCCGAACGTGTTTGCGCTTGTATACATTACTCTTGCAACTTCAGTTCCTGGGGCGATTCTCTCTGAAGCATCTCTGGCGTGGCTTGGACTCGGGGACATCAATGTTCCCTCGTGGGGAATGATGCTCTACGATTTCGGCAGAGCTAACATCGCTCTTGTAAGAGGCATTGGTGAATATTGGTTCTGGGTAATCCCTCCTGGAATAGCGATTGCACTTATGGCAATGGCATTCATTCTGATGGGCTTCTCACTCGACGAGATTCTGAACCCGAGATTGCGACAGAGACGCTAAAATATAGGGCGTCTACTGAAGAGTTCATCGCCAGTCTATGAAGATGCAACAGGATGATGCTATCTTGCAGAGTTGGCGAGGAGGTTGACTTTTTCATGAATGAAAATCCAGAATTTCCTTTCAAGTGCATCCTCTTCGTCTTGACTCTTGGCTCCTCGCAAGAAGGCGAAGCCTCCACCCAACCATTCTGTTAACCTTCCAAACCTCATGAAGGATTGTGAACGAGCCCCGACTGTAAACCTGACAAGGAAATCTGTGGGATCACCTAGAATAGATGTCCTGATCACGCCAATGATCTCATGAACATGTGTAGGTCTAGCTATTATTTCGGATCGTTTCTCAGTGTCCTCTTTCACCACGATGAATTCTTTTCTTCTGAGAAAACGAATAATCCATTCTGTCAACAAGGAGAGATCAACATTTCGTCCAACGTAGCGATACTCCACGTGATCACCTCTATGGCAACAATCCTGTTGAACTAGGTTCGTTTAAACATTTCGCGCAAATGTACTGCACGAGAAGAACTCGATTTACCAAAAACTTATATAAACAGAGCCACTTTCAAGTTAGCCAGATTCATGAATATAATACAAAGTGGAAACCAGAGTGGCTTGGGATGGTAACGCTAGACGTTAAGGATTTAACTACATACTACTTTACACGCCGAGGTCCTGTAAGAGCTGTTGAAGGAGTAAGTTTTCAGCTGGAAAAAGGAGAAGCCATGGGTCTCGCAGGGGAATCCGGATGTGGAAAAACCACAATTGCCCTCTCACTACTAAAGATCCTGCCACAAGGCGGCAGGATAGTTGGTGGAGAAGTAATCTTGAACGGACAAGATATTGTTCCCCTCAATGAGAACGAAATGCGCAAGGACGTTAGATGGAAGAAACTCTCAATCATCTTCCAGGGAGCCATGAACGCCATGAACCCAGTTTATAAAGTAGGCGACCAGATCGTTGAAGCGATTAAGCTTCACGAGCCCAAAGTATATCGAAGTGAAGCAAAGGAAAGAGCTGGCAAACTTCTGGAGTTGGTGGGGATCGACGCTTCCAGATTAGAGAATTACCCTCATGAATTCAGCGGAGGAATGAAACAGCGAGCACTGATCGCCATGTCCCTCGCCTGTAATCCAGACGTAGTAATAGCCGATGAACCTGGAACCGCTCTAGACGTGATTGTGCAAGCCCAAGTTCTCAGACTCATGAAAGAGTTGATCGAGAAGCTGAATCTCTCCGTAATAATGATCACACATGATCTCTCTATGCTTGCAGAAGTTTGCCACAGGATCGCAGTAATGTACGCCGGCTACCTGTCTGAATATGGAGACATCACACCCATCTTTCAGAATCCTCTTCACCCTTACACAAAAGACTTGATCGAATCCTTCCCCAGCATCAAAGCTGCAAAGCAGGACATGGTGTCAATTCCAGGTTTCCCGCCTGACCTGCTCAGCCCGCCACCTGGCTGCAGATTTAATCCCCGGTGCAAGTACGCCATGGATGTTTGCAGAAAAGAGACTCCGTCACTCATTGAAGCTGAACCTAGCCATTTTGTAGCATGCCATCTAGTAGGCAAACGCTGAGGCAGACAGAGGAAAAAACCATGAGCGAAGAAATTGTAAAAGCAGAAAACTTAACCAAGTATTTTCCAATAAAGATGAGCTTCTTCCGAACAATCTTCTCGAAAGAACAGCTTTTTGTGCGAGCCGTTGATGGCGTCTCCTTCTCCATCAAGAAGGGAGAAATCTTTGGCCTGGCNNGAAAGCGGTAGCGGAAAGACAACTACTGGCAGAATGCTGCTCAAGCTAATCGAAATCACAAAAGGAGAAGTTTACTTCAAAGGTCGAAACATCACGTCGTTGCGAGAAAACGAGATGAAACCTATTCGGCGAAGCATGCAGATCATCTTCCAAGATCCATACGAATCGCTGAATCCTAGAATGACCATTGGCGACATCGTTTCAGAACCAGTAAGACTCCTCGATTTAGCAGCAACTGCTGATGACGTGGAAAGACGAACGAAGCAGACGCTTGAAGACGTCGAATTAGCCCCCGCAGACGAGTTCTTCCAGAGATATCCCCACGAACTCAGCGGAGGACAAAGACAGAGAGTAGCCGTGGCCAGAGCTTTCATTGTTAATCCTGAATTCGTCGTTGCGGACGAACCAGTCTCTATGCTTGACGTTTCAATCAGAGCGGAGATCCTCAACCTTATGATCTCACTTGTCCAGAAGAACAAAGCATCATTTCTCTATGTCACCCATGATCTGGCCCTTTCACGACACATGTGTGATCGCCTTGCCATAATGTACTTGGGGAAGATCATGGAAATGAGCGACAGTGAAAAAGTCGTGTTCGAATCACTTCACCCCTATACGAAAGCCTTGATTGAAGCCGTTCCAGTGCCTGATCCGACAGCTGCACGAGCCCAAACAGTGATAAAAGGGGAGATTCCAAGCCCTGTCAATCCGCCATCTGGATGCCGATTTCACACTCGCTGTCCTGCCTACATAGGTGACATCTGCCGGACGAAAGAACCGGAGATGATCAACGTGGGAAAAGAACACTTCGTAGCTTGCCACCTTTATGGAAACAGCAAGTAGGCAACAGATGTTTCCCACAATGCAGTAGGGTTTCAGCCTCGTCTTTTCACTGGTTTCCTAGGGGGAGAACGTGCTGACCACACCGACACTACAGCCCCGGAGGCCATAAGACCGATCCCTAGAATTACGTATGGGTTGTACGGATATTCTAGCTCAACCGACATAACAAAGAGTCTCAGCACGGGCGGCGGTTTGGAATCGTACCACATGCGGGCCTTCTCATCAATGTGGGCTCTGTACTCCCCAGCATACTTGGTGATGCCAACGGGTCCCTCCAGCGGGAAAGAAACGTCCAGACCGCCTGTATCATTGGAGCGAAGCGAGATCTCAGCGGTGGCTCTCTTGAAGAATACGATTCTGAACGCCGTCTTATTCTCGAAAGGATCATATATGTCCACGTCAACTACCGCGGTATCTGGGTCTGGCATCGGATATTCATCCCATCGGGGGGGCGGAAAGAGAACAAGTAGCTTTTGGCTCTGATTGAAGACCGCTGACACATCAAGGGCGTTCCTCTCCTCACCTAGTAAAGTCGGCCTCTCAACCTCGACAGGTCGAGTGTAGAACTGTGAAAAGAGAATGACACCTACAAAAAACAGAATTATGCCGAAGCCCAGCGGATTCCGCTTCATTAAACCACCACACGCATCATGAAGAAAACTGGGTCAAGATGTTTAATTAAGTCTTTCTGAAGCACCCCGCAAATACGAGACAGAAGGACCGAGGCAATTGAACATTATACTCAGTGACGCAAGTTCGCGACATGAGCTAATCTCCTTCGATCTTCCATGACTTTCGGCGCGTGAGGCGCTGCTGCGAGATAGAGAAATCTTCCAGAAACCTTTTAATTGGGGAAGGCGTTTTCTATTAAATGCTGAAGAGAAAGGAGAAAACAATAGATGAAATTGCAGATGGAGAAAGGAACTAGTCTAGCACTTACATTACTGCTATTAGCAAGTTTCATTGCGATCGGCATACCAAATGCACGAGCACAAGCTACAACACTCGCACTGGTCCCAAGTCCCCAAGACGCCTACGCCACTGGAGAACTCATCACCTTCTCATGCGTCGTCTCTGATGTCACAGACCTATACGGTTTCGGACTCAAAATTGAATGGAACACAACAGAGCTAGCTTACAGTAGCCACGTTCTGACGGTTCCAGTGACAACGTATCCTGGAGGAGTTCTAAACCCAAGCGTAGCTGTGGTGGCAGATACCGTAGACATCCCAGCCGGGATCTATGAGGCTGCAGCCACATCCTTGTCACCAGCCCTCGGCTGGGACGGCACCGGTACAATCTTCAACATCACCTTCCAAGTAGTGTACATCCCATTTGACTTCGAAATCCCAGGTCCCTATAAGGATTCTCTGGTTCAGTTCACCAAGGACGACCTTGCAGACAGCGCCGCCGCTAACATCGCACACACGACAACTGATGGCGTGGTGAGGTTGAATGCAAAGCCCGTTATTTATCCGCCAGAACCACTTCTCAAAGTGTATCTCAACGGTCTTGAAACATATCAAGCCGGAGCAATCGGGGAAACATTCCCTGCTGACGTGATGCTCATGGGAGATGGTTTGACGGATCTGGACGCCTTCTGGGACGTTGCCGGAATCGACGTCTACATGCATTACAATGACACCATGCTTCAAGCGAATGATGTCACAATCGACCCGGCTGGAGACTTCGCCAGCTTCTTTGGTCTTGGCTTGTTTGAAATCGCCAAGAACATCACACCCGGCTTGATACACGTTGCCTTCATTGGATATGGTGAACCTCACTTTGCACCATTCGGTGTCATCAAGATGTTCACCGTCACCTTTGAGGCACTGACAGAGTCTGAAAGCTTCCCAACAGGAAGTTCACCAGTCTACTTGGACAAACCAATGACTTTCACAGGCACCTATGTCTTTGACTCAATAGGCGGCTTGATCGACATCTCCGCACCTATGGGAACCGATTGGTTCCAGCTGACACCCGGCTTTGGAACGAACGTTCCACATGTAGTAACCGGGTGGGATGACAATGGTGACGGAGAGCTAAGCCCCAGCGACCAGATCATACTGCAAGGCACCGACGGATTCTACTATGATTACCACATCGACAAGATCACCGGCACATTGAACGTGACTCAGCTGGTCTTCGGATACCCAGATCCTGCCGCTCAAACATACAGTGCGTTAGCGATGGACGGACCGACGAATGTCTATACGCCATGGACGAAACCATGGAGCACAGGAGCCTCCGGTACTGGACTGGGTAACCCGAACATGCATGAACCATTTTCGGTGGGTGCACCAGTCTTCGCAGTCAACTACTTCGAAGTCCAACCTCAGGTCGGTTCACCATATAACCTGACTGAGGGAGCTGACTTCGTGATCCTGCCTGACGGAACAATCGATCTGCTACACGGCCTAGATGTGCCCATCGTGAATGAGTTTGTCGGCACCATGCCAGCAGTGGATCTCGGATGGCCTGCTCTTGCCAANNAGAGCGTCTACTTGGTTATGCCAAACGGCACCTCCAGATACGCTCGCCACCTCGGCGTAGGGCTTCCACCACCAAACGAGTTTTGGTACGATGATTGGTTCCCCTATGAGATTGAAAGCTGGTGGGCAAGCGGCTACTTTGCTGGACCATGGGTCTGGCCAGATGGCACGGACATCTACTGCAACTACACAGCAGCCTCGTTCATTGAAATCTCATACCTCGCCGCACCAGATCCAAACCCACGATACCTTGAATTCAACGGAACCTATGCTGACTTCTTAGCGTCACTCACAGCTCCCGCAGGAAGCACATATGACGAAGTCTATCCAATGTCGCTGAACGACTACGAGATCATTGGATTTGATGACGACGACACCAGCGGCGATCTAACTGTTGGAGACGTAATTCACACCAACAGCACAGATGGCGTCTGGTCATACTATGTGCACGGCATCTCAACTGACATCACTGTCTCCAGGAAACCATACATTTGCGAGAATGATCCAAGCGATAGATACTATGGATGGCTACCAATCGTCGATGTCGCAGGATGGCCTCATCCAGAACGCGGCATGTGTCCATGGGACAGCGCATTCGGCAGCATTCCTCTACCGCACTTCGTGGAGAACGCATTGTACTATGAACCCTACAAACCATCAGGCGGCTTTATCGACATCTGGACACAATACCCCGATCCATTCGGTGGACAAGGACTGTTCAACCCAAGCGACATGTTCTGGCCACAGAAAGAAATGTTCGTTCAAGCAAACGTGACATATGCTGGATGGCCGGAGCAGAACAAAGACGTAGCCTTCCAAGTACTTGATCCTCATGGCGATACATGGGGCATCTATGTCAACAGAACAAACACTGTTGGCTACACATTCGTGAGAGTGCGATTGCCATGGCCATGTGACGATCCGGAATACTACTTCGGTGTGTGGACCGTGATTGCCACTGTGGACGTCGCCTGTGTCGTTGTCAATGACACAATGGAGTTCAAGTATGACTACAAGGTGCGCGTATGGGACGTCAGCCTAGACAAGGCTGAGTACAAGCACTCTGAAGACATCGTGGTGACAATAGACTATGGTACGTGGGCAACACAGGAGTACAACATTACGTTCGCCGTGACCGCTGTCGACGCATCAGGTGTACCATTCGACTTCGCCTATGGTGAAGTAACGATTGGATGGGGCGATCACACCAAATGGTGCATGTACGCAAATGGCACAATCCAGCTGACCGTACATGTCGAGAAGTTTGCTCGTCCTCCACTGGGCACCATATACGTAGTTGCCCTAAGTGACCTTCCTGCGAACGGCGGCGGCGCTGAGACTCCGGTATTTGCAGTGCAATTCACTATATTGCCCGAATGGGCAATATAGTCGGCTGCAGAAGACAGCTAGACCTCCAATCACCTTCTTTTTTTTGGTGCTACAGCTTCACTTGAAAAGTGAGTAGAAGACAAATCCAGAACCCTTATTAACACATTTTTCGTCGTAAGTAGAGAGAGAAAGGAGAAAATTCATGAAATTCAGAAGTCTTCTAGCATACATCATGGTAGTAGCTTTGGTTTTGACCATGATTCCTGAGGAGGGTTTGTCTCAATTCGGACTGGAAGCAACAGTGGCTACTGACCAGGCTTCCTACCAGCTACGGAATGCAGTGGAGATACACGGGAATGTTACATATTTAGGTCAACCTGTAGACGAAGGACTAATGGGCATACAAGTGAGAACCCCGTTGAACAACATAGTGGCCAGAACTGTTCCTACAGGTACAGAACATACGGGAGGTTGGGACGTTGAGATCGTTTCGCTATACGCTTCTGATGATGGAGGTAACCCTGTGAGCGCCTTCACTCGAGGAGATCGGGCTTACTTCACAGTCGCTGTCAGGAACAACAAGGTCATTCAACAGCATGTTCTCCTGACTGTTAATGTCTACGACAGCACCCTCATCCCTCTGGGTCTGGAATCCATCGGAACAGATGTTAATCCTGGCGCATTACTCATGTATGTGGCTTCCGTTACAATTGAAACGTGGGCTTCTCTAGGCACAGCGCCAGCCTACGCCAACGTCTATTCAGATTGGCCAATGAATGGCGGACACCCTCTAGGTCTTGAAGCAACAACTAACTTCTCAATAAGAGAATCACAATATGTGAGTGCACCGGACAATGCAGTTCCCGAGCAAACAGTGGAAAACGGGTCTTATGCAACCGGTTTCCGGCTGTCACCCGAGCCTCTACCAGGCGTCTACACTGTCTACACTAGAGCATGGTATAAGGGAAATACTGCAAGCAGCCAAACAGGATTCTTAGTGGTGGACGTAGAGGCACCTCCGATAGCTGCATTTGCAGCACTTCCTCCACTAGCTGGAGCCAACTTCACCATAACCTTCGACGGCTCCTTCTCATCTCCTGAAGGCTACAATGACACAATAACAAGCTATACTTGGGATTTCGGAGACAACTCAAATTCAACCGGAGAAACAGCGAGCCACAAGTACAGCAATCTTGGCAACTACAGTGTCACTCTAAACGTGACGGACTCAGAAGGTTTCTGGAACACCACCTCACAAATCATTGTAATCGCGGAAATTCACGACGTCGCATTAACCATCATACTCTTCTATGAAGAGATCTACTCTAATTGGATGGTAACTGCAAAGGTAACCGTGGAGAATAGAGGAACGTTCTCAGAGACTTTCGATGTGACCACCTACTACAATAGCTCCATAATAGGAACAAAATCAGTCACAGATCTAGAACCACTCACTCAAACAACCCTGAGTTTTCAATGGAACACAACAGGATTACTCACCTATGTAAGCTACGTAATCTCAGCTGAAACCAGCATAATTCCAGGGGATATCAACACAACAAACAACAACATAGTCTACGGAACTACGTCAACAAAGAACCTTGGAGACGTTGATGGAGATCGCGACACTGACATCTTTGACATCGTAAGAGTCGCATCAATCTATGGAAGCTATAGCGGTAGTCCCAAATGGGACATCCAAGCGGATTTGGCTCCTAGCGGAGAGATAGACATCTTCGACGTGGTAGTCGCCGCGAGGGAATTTGGGAATCATTACTAAAACAGAGTCATCCTCAGACGCATCGAAGGGATTCCAATGACCTCTGGAGAGAGAAGGCTTTGTTCCAAGCCAAGAGGGACGAGCCAAGTTCCACAATTCTTCTTCTCCTATTGTAATATTATTTTTCACGGAATACCACTTATTTTGCCACTTGCGAAAGGTGTTTCGAAGATTGATGCGTAGGAAGGCAGTCGTGAGTGCGCTTACATACTTGGCTTTTGTGGTTTTGGGAGTCTTCGCTCTCTTCTACCTAGCTGGAAACAATGTCACAGCTCAATTGAGCGGCATTGATATCTTCACGCAGAAAGAACCTTTTAGTGGAAGGGGCGAAAATGTGGCAAGCGACGCCTTTCATCCAGGGGAACCCGTCACACTCTTTGCTCGTGTACTTGTCAGTGGTGCCCCTATCTCCAACCAGCTTGTAACTTTCCAAGTCATTGAGCCTTCAAACAACACTGGTACTCTTCTTGAGCGAGTCGCTGAAACAAATGAAACAGGTCTAGCGTCGATTATGTTCACAATCCCTAGTACAAGCAGTGAGACACATATTTTCGGAAACTGGACAGTGATCGGTTCTGTCGAAATAAGCGGCGTGTGTTCAGAGGATTCACTCACTTTCAGAGTGGGCTGGATCGTAAGAATAGTATCCCTCCGAACAATTGACGACACCCTTTCAAGTAGAGACCTCTTCGGAATAGACGGCGATGTCGGAGTCGAAATTGCTTTCCAGAGCATATCGATGATCGAGAAGACCGCTACGGTTTCACTTGTTGTCCAAGACTTGTTGAACGTTCCAGTGGCCTTTTTGAAAATGGATGACCTTCTAGTGCAGCCAAATGAGACAATAATTCGAATGTACTGCGTACTCCATCTTCCAAAATGGGCCACAATCGGAGGTGCAACCCTTCATTCTGCAGCTCTAACGACTGTACCCGACTTGGGAGGAGTACCCTATTCCCCAGGAGTCAACACAAGTTTTGCTATTACTCCAATAGATCCTCTTAGCATCAGATTTGACGATGTCGCTGTGGTAAAGGTCAACTGCAAAGACGCCGTCGTGAACGCCGGGGACTCCACAAGTGTTAATGTTACAGTGCGAAACGAGGGATCTCAAAGTGAGAACTTCACATTGAACATCTACTACGAGTCAACCTTGATTGACTCCGCGTTCGTAGAATCTCTCAACGCATATACTCAGAGAGAACTAAGCTTTACATGGAACACATCCAACATGTATCCTGGTAACTACACTCTGAGCGCATCTATACCTTCACTTGCCAAGGAAATTGAAACCGCAGACAACACCTACATCGACGGAATCGTGAGAATTCAGATCCAACCCACTCCCATACACGACATAGCTGCAGTTCTCGTCACATCGTCACCTACAACAGTCAATGCAGGCAACTCAGTGTATATCAATGTAACCGTGAAGAACAAAGGAAATCGAATAGAATCCTTCAATGTGACAACCTACTACAATGCAACCAACATAATTGACCTACTCCTCGTTGAATTCCTACAACCCAACTCCGAGCAAACAGTTTTTTTTGTTTGGGATACTGGTGGGGTTGCGCCTGGGAATTATGTGGTGAGTGGTTATGCTCATCCTGTGGTGGGGGAGGAAGCGATTTTTGATAATTATTTGGTGGATGGGGTGGTCACTGTTTTGGCTGTGGGGGTTGTGCATGATTTGTCTGTGTTGGAGGTTTCAGCGTGGCCTTCTGAGGTTGATGTTGGGGGTGAGGTTTTTGTTGATGTGGTGGTTCGGAATAATGGGAGTTTGGTGGAAACTTTTAATGTGACGGCTTATTTTGATGATGTGGAGATTTCCACTTTTCTTGTGGACGCGCTTGTTTCTGGAGGTGAGTTGACGGTTAACTTTGTTTGGGATACTGGTGGGGTTGCGCCCGGCAATTATGTCATCAAAGCAAACATAACTCCAGTCCCAGGCGAGACAGCACTCGAAGATAACATCTTTGTAAATGGCATCATAAAAGTCAAGTCGCCATCCTCTAACCTACTTGCTCCCGATTGGATCATTGCTGCTCTCATTTCACTCCTACTTCTGCTAATTCTCTTCTTGATTATAACGCTTCTCAGAAGGAAAAAGAAGAATGAAGATCCAGGGGAATCCTTCACCCGTGCTTGGAAAGCATGGTATGATCGCTCTCCAATGAATCATTGAAGCAGGTTTCAAGCACTCACACTACTACACAATGCCCATCGAGAGTGCCCAGAATGTTTAAATCACTCGCGAACAAGATTTACTATATTCTCCGAAGAGAAAGGAGATAGGATTGATTGAAAAAGAGAATAGCGCTAGCAATANNCTGACTTTTAGTCCAAAACCTGCTTTATCACAGGAAACACCACTGGTTTACGTGGATCCACCACTTGTTGAAGGGCTGCTACCCTCAGAAACCTTCAGCATAACTGTCAAAGTTGCCAACATCACAGGGCTCTATGGTCTAGATATTCGACTACAATGGGATCCCACAATCCTAGACTACGTGAGTCATCAGGCAAAGATCCCCGTAGAAACGTATCCTGAGGGCGTGCTCTACAACACAGTGCTGATGATTATGGACACGCCGGATCCTGTAGCTGGAACATATGTGGTCGCAGGCACTTCCCTCTCTCCAGCTCCAACTTTCAACGGTACCGGAACCGTGTTCCAAATGACCTTTCAAGTCATTGGTGTAGGTCAAACAGCTCTTGATATCTATTCAACTGCTCTCGCAGACAAAGATGCCAATTCTATTCAGCACAATGTACAGGATGGTTTCTTTACAAACTATACACCGACTGCTGTAAGCATCTATGTAGATCCTGAACAAGTAGTGGACAGCGAGCTGACACCCAGCTCCAACTTCACAGTAGACATAAAGGCAGATGGAGCAGACAAACTGCGAGACTTTGAGTTCTGGCTGGAATACAATACAACGGTACTTGACACAGCGGACATTTCAGTAAACCCCATCTTCCCTGTACCAACAACAGGGATATTCGAAACAGAAGGACAGATACAAATCGCTGGTTCCACAACCCCATCCTTTAGTGGCGATCTTACACTAGCCTCCATCACTTTTCACGTTAATGAAACAGGGGAAAGCACACTCGACTTACACAACATCACTTTGATAAATGAGTGGGACGATCCTCTCCCTCTTGAAGAAGCGGTAGATGGCTACTTCAGCAACATATTGAGAGCAAAACTCTGGATTGAACCAGAAGAGATCATAGACCCACTCTTGACGCCAGGATCCGAATTCAGTGTCGACATAATGGTGAAAGACGTTTTCAACCTCTACGGATACACATTCACCCTATCATACAGCACTGCGGCCTTGACCTGCCTTGGATCCACTATCACACCTCTCAGCAACGAAACCAACTTCACAACTGAAATAGTGATGGACGATGCAAACGGCTACATACTCCTGAACGTCACATATTTCCCGCCAGCCGAGCCATTCATTCTATTGTCTCCCACGAAACTGGCAACAATCTATTTCCAGGTCCAAAACTACGGATGCACAACCCTTGATCTACACGATACGGAGCTCATCAACGAACTCGGCGGCTCAATCGCTCATGATGTTGAAGATGGCTTCTTCTGTACTCTGATAGCAGATGTTGCAATTGCCGACATAGTGCCATCACCGGAGATGGTATACGCCGGCCGAATAGTGAATGTCACAGTGATTTCAGCGAACTTGGGAGACACGACTGCAACTTTCAATGTCTCAGTATACTACGACAGCAATCTGATTGGAACACAGCCAGTTTACGACCTTCTTCCAGGTCAGAATCGAACGCTGATCTTCAGTTGGGATACAACAGGTTTAGAACCCTGCACCAGCTATGATGTAAAAGCTGAAGCGAGCTCCGTAGACTACGAGTTAGATTTGAGCAACAACGTACTAACCGCAGCAGTCGCCGTCAGGATCAAGATTCTTGGCGATGTCAATGGAGACGGAATAATTGATATATTTGACATCGTCCTGACAGCTCAGGCATACCAATCCACACCGGGTAGTCCCGAATGGAATCCAGAAGCTGATGTCGCACCCATGTACGGTCTCATCGATATATTTGACATCGTAACAGTTGCGTCCATGTACGGAACAACCTGCGAACCCTAGTTCATCCCCCCAATTTTTTTTGAAGGCCATGCAACACGCGTGCGATAAGAGCAACAGAATCTCACAGGTTTTCAGACCGCAGAAATATCGAAGTGTCACAATAGCTCCGAGGAGAACTACTCGTCTTCTTCTCTCTTCGGCTCCCTAAGGAGCCGCTTGTAATGATCAACAGCTTGTTCAACTTTCCACTCATTCTCACCGACGGATTCTGGAGTTGCTCCCAATCCATGAGAAGCCTGATACCGCTTCGGCTTGCTCAAGCCATATCTAAGACGAGTTCTCTTCTCTTCCAGCAAGGTTCCATAAACAATCATGACACCCGGAAGTATCAGTATCGTTAGCGGATGGATGAAAAAAATCATCCACAACTGTACGAGTATGTAGGCCATGAAACTAATGGGAAGCCAATACCAAAAAGTCGTGAGGCAAGCCTTCGTGATCCACAGAACTTCCAAGAAGGATTCTTTGAAGTCTTTGAATCTTCCCATGGTCGGTCCAAGTAGATGGTAAAAAACCTCTTCTATTTAACCTTTGAGGAATTGTAGTACATAAAGTACACGTGAAGATTCAACGAATATCGAGAGCAAAATAGATGGGGAAAAGATACATCGGTAATCAGACTTCTGGAATAGTGCCAAGTTCAGTTTCAGATGTAGATTGATGTATAGTAAAATTAAAATACAGATTGATTTATACGTAGACGCCGTTTAGGTGAAAACATTTGAAAAGATATGCTTCGCAAATCGTTAGGAGAGATAACTCTTTCACACTGTTGATTTCACTAACACTTGTCATATCCATATTCTCAGCGCTGGCTTGGGTGCCGACAGCAAAGGCACAAGGAGAGACTGTTGTAAAAGTGTTTCCACAGTCTATAAGCTTTGAACCAGGGAACGTAGTGGGTCAGAACTTCTCCATCGCTGTGGTAGTCGAGAATGTGAGTAGTCTATATGCTTTTGATGTTGAGNNAGTTCAGTTGGAATACTACTTATCTAAGCTACTTGAGTCATACTGGAACTTTCCCAAAGGAAGACTATCCGACGCCCATTCCTCCAAGTCCTTATGCTGGAATACTCTGGGAAGGAACAAACAACCTGCTCGTGCTTGAAAACACCGTAGATGAAGTAGCGGGAACTTACTCAGCAGCAGCCAGTCCACTCGGTACACCTCCATCTTTCGATGACAACGCAACTGTATTCGTGATGACATTTGAAGTCATCAATCAACCTGCTGAAGGAGAAGCAGATGTAGTTCTAGATCTAGATATCGTTTCAGTTGCCCTTTCAGATCCAGCTGCTGTGGAAATTCCAAGTGTAATCTTGGATGGCACTGTTACAATTCCTGCGATTCCATTCGTGTACCCACCTCTTCCCCTCGTGAAGATAATGCCTGAAAGCATTGCAGATGTCGCGCAAGGTACTGATTTCCCTGTGGACGTTCACCTCATGGGCGAGGGTGGCGGTGACTTGGACGCATTTTGGGATGTTGCTGGATTTGACATATATGTGAACTATAACACAACGTTGCTGGAAGCAACTGATATTGTGGTTGATCCTGATGACTGGTTCACATCCTACTATCCATTCAACCTGTCCATTGCAGAAGATATCAACAACACGCTTGGATTCGTTCATGTGGCCTTTGTGGGTTATGGAGAACCTCATACTCCTCCGAGTGGATCAGGTAGACTGTTCAGCATTACCTTCCAATCAATCTATGAAGCTGACACACTCCCACTGCCCTCAGAACCTATCTACTTGGAGAATCCGACCACTTTCATTGGTAGTTCAACGCTAGACTCCATCGGTGGACTGGTTGATCCTGCTGATCCTGTGGGAACGGAATGGTTCAACTTGACGCCAAACTTCGGAGAAAATGTTCCCTTCCAACTGACTGGTTGGGATGATGATGGTGACGGAGTACTGAGCCCAACTGATCAAGTTATGCTTGAAGGTGCCGATGGTTTCTACTTCAACTATCATGTAGACACCGTGACTGGAACTATGAACCTGACTCAGCTACCCTTCCAAACTGCCGAATATGGTCTACTTGCAATGGATGGTCCGACGAACCAATATACCCCATGGCCTAAGTTATGGTACACTGGCGCCTCCTCTAGTGGGTTAGGTAACCCGTACATGAGCGGCAACTTCTCGTTGGCATATCCAGTGGATTCTGTCAACTACTTTGAAGTGGAACCACAGGTAGGTTCACCCTACAACCTCACGGAGGGTGTGGACTTCATCGTAAACCTTGACGGAACCATAAACCTACTCCATGACCTCGATGTCCGCATCGAGAATGAGTCTGTTGGCACCATGCCAGATGTTGACCTCGGCTGGCCAGCACTAGTGAACATCGCCAGCGGTATCGAGAGCGTCTACCTCGTCATGCCCAACGGCACTTCCAGATACGCTGTCCACACTGGCGTGGAAAATGCTCCACCGAATGAGTTCTGGTATGACGATTGGTTCCCCTACGAGATTGAAAGCTGGTGGGCTAGCGGCTACTATCCAGGACCATGGGTCTGGCCTGACGGTACAGACATCTACTGCAACTACACTGCGGCATCTTTCGTGAACATTGACTACAATGCGGTACCTGCTCCAGGATTCCGATACATTGAATTCAATGGTACATATGCTGACTTCCTAGGATTCTTGCCTGATCCTACAGGCAGCACCTGGGATGAGGCGTATCCAATCTCATTCAATGACTACGTGATCACTGGATGGGTAGACAATGATGTAAGCACTGATCTAAGTCCTGGTGACCAGATCAACACCAACGGGACTGAAGGCCTCATCAACTACATCGTCAATACAATCAACACAGACATCCACACCTCAAAGAAGCAATGGATCTGCAACGATAATCCCGATGACATATTCTTCGGTATGGAATCGGTTGTCACACTGGCAAGCTACCCACACCCCGACCGCGCAATGTGTCCATGGCACAAGAAAGCCTACTCAGTGCCCCTGCCACACATAGTAGAAGACGCAACTTATACTGCTCGACTATCTCAGCAACCACCAGTAGCCAACTTCACAATCTCCATAACGGAACCACGAGAAGGCGATCTCATCACCTTCGATGCTACAAGCAGCTATGATCCAGATGGAACAATAGTAAGCTACTATTGGGACTTCGGTGATGACACAAATACCACAGGAGTCACATTTTTTAATA
>JABAOC010001928.1_pt4 | contig 45067 bp, 54 predicted proteins | sample 7062161 | NCBI WGS metagenome assembly JABAOC01 (sample SAMN14538625, study PRJNA623070) | marine sediment metagenome | biome: marine biome [ENVO:00000428]; feature: marine pelagic biome [ENVO:01000023]; material: deep marine sediment [ENVO:00002113] | place: India: Gulf of Khambhat ... | reverse complement strand
TATTAAATTATGAAAAATAAAAGAGAAAGTAAATAGGTTTTGTGGTATTTTGTTTAGCCGATAGTTAATAGAATGATTCCCCCGACGGTCGTTAATATCCCTAAAACTGTTTTCAGGGTGATCGGCTCACCACCAAAAATAAATCCCATCAAAGTAAATATTAAATAGGGTAAAGGGAAACGGGGGGAGTGAAACGTGTTACTTCCTTCGTCTCATGTTTCACGCATCAAATTCCGCCCACAGAATTGAGATTCACCAGCGGCGACTCTCCGCCGGACCGGATGATCCCACAGAAATGAAATTCTAATTTTTTAATTCTATGGGACTGTGTCATAGGCAGATGCGCTTCTGTTGCATTTCATTTCTATGACTTCAAAAGTTTTTGCCTTCTGTGCAAGAATTTAACTTTTTAGCTACTGACCACCTTTTTACCTAATCACCCGATTACCCAGTTACTTAATAACCGAATTACCTAATCCCGTTCCCATCTCAATTCAACCTCGCCCTTGCTGCCGATGGCGCGCTTTAAAATTTCGATCAGTTTTTCGTCAGCCCCTCGCTCTTTGAACATCTCAATTGTAGCTTCATTAAAGTAATAATCTTCATCCATTAAAGATTCTTCTTCAAGGTTATCCATTAAAAATTGAAACTGTTCCTCAGTAATTTCAGCGACCCGGTGTCCTGTTTCCTTATCAAATAATTTGACCATCTTGACTCCTTTTGGTTGATCTTTTTTAATAAAAAGTGTATTTATTTTTTTAATAATCGAATCTTCTTCATTTAATCCCTAAAAAGTGAAAACCTTGTGACTCTCTAATAACTTTGTGTCTTTGTGATTATAAATCATTCAAGGTTAATGAGAAAGAATTTTAAATGATCCCATTCTTTGTTCCTACCTTTTCAAATGCAGCAATCGCTTTATCGATCTGTTCTTTAGTGTGAGCCGCAGAAATCTGGACGCGAATTCGGGACTGACCTTTGGGGACCACGGGAAAGAAAAATCCGATATTTTCTTTTCCAGTTGTTTGTGCAGATCCTGGGTGCCACAGATAAATCTAACCGATGCCAGCCCCAATCCATACTTGTCCAATGTCTGATGCGCGGCTTCGATGAGCCTGGGATGATTTGCCAGTCCCAGATAATTATTGGAACAAAGGTTTATCACCTCTTTCGCCTCAGACCCCATGGGATAAGAGACTTTAATGTCAGGTTTTTGATCGGATAAAATAACTCTTTCGTCTTTAAAAAGTCCTGCTTCTTTGATTTTGATAAGCTCTTGTTTGAAGTCGTATTTGACGCGTTGGTACATAAATTCACCTATAATTAAAAACAGATCTCAATTCTTTTTATTTTGTTGTCTGCTTTAACAGAGTAGAAAGTAAATAAACAGTCCAATGCCATAAATTAAGTAAAGTACCATAAACATGATTGGCAAAAGATGTTCAAGTTTGGAGAAGCCAAACTTTTCCTTGCCTTTGATGGGTTTGAAATATTTTTCCCATTCTTGAATATACATTTGATGGCTATTTTCAATTTGACGCTCTATTTCCATTAATTGATCGTATCTCCAACCGATTAATCCTTTATACTGGATAATAATTCTATGCCAGATCCAACAAGCCACTATTCCCACAAGGAAGAGTGGAAGAGTAAATATAATAAATCTTTCTTGATCAATGCCGTAATCTTTGATCAAAAAAGCAAACACGGCAAAAATAGCTGTATTAACCGAAAGATAGGTTTGCGTAGCAGCTTGGCGTCGCTCTGAAAGGTATTGTGTGCTTTCAGCAAAAAATTTGTATTCCTCAAATTTTTCCATTAATATCTCCTTTTTTTATTAAAATCGTTAACAATTGGATTATCTTTTCAGGGTCTTCATTGAGATTTATAATATGAAACAATGAAGATTTTGTGGGATTTAATGCTAGTTCATCTGCCAATCGACCAGAACCAGCAACAATTACAACAGGTCTTTTCGCATCTAAACTGATTTGAACGTCCTTACGAGTGATCTCACCGCCATTGATGAGTATTGTTACTGCTTGAAAACCACTGGCGACAATACGGGCTACCCGATCCAACCAATAGGATTCATCCCCCCAATTGCTTCCTGGTACAATCACAAAATGAGTATGATTGGACTCCAGATTCGCTACATTAAGATTTACTTTATCAGTTTCCGGCAGCTTAATAGTTCCTGAAGCAGCAACTCCCACCAGTGAAAACGTTGCGTTGATTTCCTTGCGAGCCTTACCCATCAACTTCATAATCCCAGAATCAGTGCCACCATCGATTACAAATGCCCCAAGTTTTTCAAACGATGGTGAGAGAGATTTTACAAATAAGGGATAAAGGCGGTTTAATTCCTCATCTTTTATCCCTCCAGCACCTCCGACCAGAACAAATGTAGGTCGACCTGATTTAAGTCCCAATTGAGAAAGTGCTTCTTTAAGTTGATTTTTAGATTCAATTCGGACGGCACGAGCCGAATTTCCATCGGGAAAATTAATCTGAAAAACATTTATCATCATGAGTCTTCTTTTGAATACATTTAGCTTGTTGTAAATATAATGAAAGACTGAAATAATTGCAATAAAAAATTAGGAAAGCCTTTATAGGTTATAATAAAATTGGAATATCAAATTCAGGAGAAAATAAGACCTTTTGCTGAACTACTCAAATTATTACAAATCAACTGGAATCTCACAAAAAACACTCGACTTATCCACTTCTGTTATGACGGGTTTAACACCCAATGCTGAAGTTAAATAAAAAAAAACATGAGGACCAATAGTCGTCGCTCGGAAGCCATCTTTACAGACAATTGTACCATTACCAGTAGCCACCTCATCGATCTCTCCGATCAGCCCATATTTGGCTTGCAGCCTGAACCAATCGAGCCGATGTTCCCAGAAGTGATCTGAATAACTCGAAAAAAGCGCTGTCCCGCCGGTACGGGTCACTCGAATCGCTTCTTCAATTAATTTCCATTGATCGACTTTAAAAGCTGAAATGCCGTTTTGAATGCAGATGACCATATCAAATGTCTGATCGTGAAAGCCGAGATGAATCGCATCCATTGCAGACAGATAGCAGGGAGAACTTTTGCCGATGAATTCGGTGGCAAAGTGCAGGCTCATTAAAGATGTGTCGATACCAACAACAGTTTTCGCTCTTTCCACTAACTGCTTTAGCACCCTGCCGTAACCACAGCCAAGTTCCAGGACGATATTAGCTGGTTTTATTCTGGAGAGCACGAATTCGATTTCTGCATCAAGATATTGTCGGACTCGGGGGGGCGCGATTTCGTAACATCGGCGGAGTCGCTCGGCTGATAGTTGTTGTGTGTAATAATCTTTTTTGACCACGAATTTCGGTAATTTGTGTTAATTTATTTTTGATATCTTACAAGAAAGACTTAAACCGCTAATGATAATTGGATTTTTATCGTCCTTTTTGAAGTGAATTCCATCCTCGGATACCGCCAGGCAAACTAAGCGATCACCTCTTGGACAGACGACTGAATAGTAAAGAAAAATTTGCCCTTGTACCAAGACAGCCGCTGGATCGATAACATGAGTTTCATCCCAGTCACCAGGTCTGCCCACATCAATAACTGGTTCCGGGCGGATATGCCAGGTCTTGCCATCGAATAACTCTTTTTCTATCGTTGCCACACCAATCCGGTCATGTCCGTCCTGCTGTCCTCGAAAGTACATAAAATATTTATCACCCATGTCAAGTAGGTCAGGATTAGCGGTTTGGGACTCCATCCAGGTGTTTGGTAAGGTTGGGAAAATTGGATTTCCTTGGTATCTTTGCCATCGGAATTTATCACTCATTTTTATTTCCTCACTAATTACACATCGTAGTATAGACTCATCTCATACGGATGCGGTCGACTTCTCACTTCATTGAACTCCTTATTGAATTTATGATCGATCCAGGTTTCAATTAGGCGTTCTGAAAATATTTCGCCCTCCAATAAAAAGTCATGATCGGCTGCCAAGGCATCCAACGCTTCTTTCAATGAAGCTGGCAACGATTTAATTTTTTCTTGTTCTGATTTGGAAATATTAAAGATGTTTATATCGTAAGGACCAAATCCTTCTCTGGTTGGATCAATTTGTTTGTTGATGCCGTCTATTCCTGCCATTAACAAAGCCGATATGGCTAAATAGATGTTACAAGTTGCGTCAGGCGGTCTGAATTCGAATCTTTTAGTCTCCTGAGTATTGGCGTATTTGGGAATTCGTATCGCTGCGCTGCGATTTGCCAGACCAAAAATCGCTTTCACCGGTGCTTCGAAACCGGGGACCAAACGTTTATATGAAATCGTACTCGGATTAGTAAACGCTAATAGGGCAGGGCCATGTTTCAATACACCGCCAATAAAATACATCGCCGCTTGACTTAAGCCAGCATAACCCTTTTCATCATAAAATAGATTCTTTTCTTCCTTCCATAGTTGGATATGAATATGCATACCACTCCCTGCTTCATTATAGAGAGGCTTTGGCATAAATGTTACTGTTTTTTGATTTTTATTGGCAACCATTCTTATGATATATTTGATCATCATCGTCATATCACCTGCTTTTAACAGAGGGTGATGATGAATCTCGATTTCAGATTGTCCTGGACCGCCGACTTCATGATGATGATATCGCACAGGAATGCTGCATTCTTCAATATATTGCACCATCTGTGCCCGAAGGTTATATAAATTATCCAGCGGTGGAATGGCGTGATAGCCGCCCTGTCGTGGAATTTTGTGCCCTAAATTTTGTTCGTCTTCCACACCTGAGTTCCAATCCCCTTCCTCCAAATCAATCCGATAACAGGCGAGGTTGACATCGTTAATATATGTAATGCTATCAAAAATATAAAATTCAAATTCGGGGCTCCATAGGCTTTCATCGGCAATCCCATTTGCTTTGAGAAATTGCTCAGCACGATAGGCAACATTACGGGGATCGTTTTTAAATAATTCCAGCGTATCGGCTTCGTAAGCAGAACAGATAAAGCTCAAAGTATTCTGATGCCAAAATTTATCGATGAGCATTGTATCAATGTCTGGAATTAGAACCATGTCTCCGGATTCAAGTTTTTTAAAACCAGGTACGCTCGATCCATCAAATGTCACGCCTCGCATAAAAACAGATTCGTCGAATTGGCTGATTGGTATTGTCAAATGGTGCCAGCGTCCAAATAGATCACAGAATTTTAAATCAACCATTTCGATTTTATTTTGTTCAGCATATTTCAACGCTTCTTTAATTTTTCGAGTCATTCATCCCTCCGTAAATTTGACCTTTTATAAAATCTTGCATTGATTTTTATTTTTAAGGTTGAGTTCAATTCAGGATTTTCATGAAAATAATTATTCCCGATTCCTACTTTTAATGTCCTCCCAAATTTCATCCATTTCTTCCAATTTCATACTATCCAGCGACTTATTAGAACGAATAACCTCTTGCTCCATCTGTCGAAATCGAGTTGAAAATTTTTGAATTGATTTTCTCAATGCATCTTCTGGATTAACATTAATAAATCTGGCTAAATTTACCATCACAAATAAAAGGTCACCAAACTCCATTTCGATCTCTTCCTGTGGCTGATGATTAATCGCCTGCTTGAGTTCATTCACTTCTTCTTCGACTTTTTCCCAAACTTGATATACGTTTTCCCAATCAAACCCGACCGTCGCTGCTTTTGCCTGAATGCGATAGGCTCGAAGCAAAGCAGAAAGTTGCCTGGGGACACCGTCGATGACAGAACGGTCCAGATCCTCTTTCTTTTTCATTTTTTCCCAGTTCACCGTCTGCTCTTCGGCATTTCTGACGACTACATTTCCAAAGACATTTGAATGCCGCTGAATCAACTTTTGATTAATTTTTTTAAGTACATCAAGAATAGAGAATCGACCCTCTTCGTCGGCAATCTGCGATTGAAAGATGACCTGAAGCAACAAATCTCCCAATTCGTTTTTCAACTCATCATATTGCTTCGCATCAATCAATTCTAATACTTCATAGGTTTCTTCCAATAAATATTGTCGCAACGTTTCGTACGTCTGTTCTCGATCCCAGGGACAACCGTTTTTGTTTCGTAAAATCTCCATAATTTCAACCAGTCTTGCAAATTCGGATCTAATCGCTTCGATATCCTTCATTTATTTCGCTCCTTGTTTTTCACTTCAAAAAATCTTATTATACTCATTATGAGTTAATATTTTAGTATTAATCCATACTCAAAGGATTAATTGCAGTCAAGTCCTTGAATCCGAAATGCACCGAAGGCGTATCTGCCTCTGGCGTGATCTACAATCCGAAATGATTATAGTATACTATTTTTAAATGAAATAATCAAGTCACTTTCGTCTAAAACATTCATTTATGGGTTTAATTATTCTGAAAATTGATAAAAATAGTTTCCAATAGATATTCTAATCATAGATAATTGAATCTTACTCATAAAGCTTTATTCCCATATTAAAACAAAAATAAAATTATCCACAGAGTTTAAGAATACATGAAGATATTCAATATCGAACCACTTACAAAATGGAACTTCCCTTTCAGTATGAATTATAGAGAATGCTTTAAAAAATTCTTGACTATTTTAATCAATTTAATTATTTTAACATTTAGAATTAAAATATGTTAAGCCGCCGATATTAGGTGCTTAAGCAAGCGAATTATCCAAGATTCATTTTGGGGGGGAGACATTGGAGGTGTACCGACTTGAACGGTAAGAAATCAGAAATCAAAATTCGTGAATCAAGGGAAGAGGATTATAAGTTCGTAATTGATTCTATGGATGTTGCTCTCAGACCACGTTACGGCGGCGATCATCGTGCCCACGCTAGACGAATCTTTTCAACCCACGTTTCAGGAAGAAAAGACAATATTGGTCACTTCTCTTTCGAACAAAAGATGTTTATCCTCACAATTAATGTTACCTCAACAGGCATGATACATTTAGCGGGAAAACGTCAAAGTGCATATAAGATCAGCCCAATTATTGTAGCACCAAAATACCGAGGAAAACACGGCTCAGGCACTATGCTTCTTGAATTCGTTGAGAAGTATTCGAAGGATCACGGCGCACGGCAGAAATATTGTACTGTAGCCGAACAAAATAATGGGGCTTTACAATTTTTTACCCGAAAAGGATATATTGTTGCTGACCGATCAGAAAGCCATTATCAAGCTGGCATTATCGAAGTAATGTTATATAAGCTCTTCGTCAGTCCTGATTTCAAAAAGAAGTTCGATAGACCTAACATCTCAGTACTCCCTTGCGAAAAACACCATGAGCCTCAAGTTCGTCAAATGTTACTTGATACTCTGCCTAGGCATTTTAAAGGAATAAACTCTAATTGGATTGAGGCTTCGTTTGGTGGTGATAGACGACATGAATCCCTTTATATTAATTTGAAGTATAAATTGATCTATGTAGCTGTTGATCGAAGTAATACTGCGTTGGGAGTGACAAGTGTTACACCGAAAAAAGGTGAACCAATTAAAATTATGCCTCTGGTTGTCGCAACTTTGCCAGCTTTCGTAGCGTTAATAACAGAAATCCCTAATTTACTCAAACCTTATGGGCACAAATTGTATATCCATATATTACCATCGGTGAAAGAAACAATAGCCTTACAACAGCAAGGATGGAAACTTGACGCTGCTGCCTATCATGACGATTTAGTTACACAGCAACGAAGCTTGGATATCGGAGGTGAAGATTTTATGAAGTGTTTCGCAAATACTGCGCTATTTCCTGAATAAATGTTGCTTTTAAACAGGGAGAAGGTCTATCAAGCTTTTGTAAGCGTATGCAGCCTCAGCTAGTGCGTGACGCAATTGAAACTCTTGTATATGGTCTCATTATTGAATTGAACATGGAACTGAATTATAAAAGTCATCAACTACCTTTAAAGTATCAATTCGCTGTTGCAAACAGTAAAAAATCATCTGCTGAAAATGTATTTCTAGAATTAAGGTATGATAGTAAAATTGGTTATGGCGAGGCAGCGCCATCATATTTTTTCCATGAAAGTCCTCAAACAATTAAACGATTTTTTGATCGAGTCAAGCCAATTTTGTGCAATAACCCATTGGCCGTTGATTCCATTATGAACCAATTGGATGCCAAGTATGAAGGAAATTACGCTGCCAAAGCCGCCATTGACATGGCTCTATACGATTTACTCGGAAAAAGGCTTTCACTCCCAGTTTATAAATTATTTGGGATTAGTTATCCCCGTACCATGGTAATTTCTTTTACCATCGGGATAGATAATCTTGAAGTTATTAAGGAAAAGGTTCTGGTGGCCCAAAATTTTCCTATTTTAAAAATTAAATTAGGCAATAAACAAGATTACCAGATCATAGAAACAGTTCGAAGCATTACAAATAAGCCGTTAAGAATCGATGCCAATGAGGGCTGGACAAAAGAAGAAGCTGTAGAAAAAATCAATTGGCTAGAGACACAAAATGTTGAATTTGTAGAACAACCACTCCTTGCAGATGATATAGAGGGTACGAAGTGGGTTCATGAAAGAGTTCACCTGCCGATGCTTGCTGACGAAAGTTTAAAAACCAGCCGGGACATTGAAAGACTGATTGGTGTATACGATGGTGTTAATATAAAGTTAATGAAATGTGGCGGGATAACCGAGGCGATAAAAATGGTGCGCAAAGCAAAAACGTTGAATTTGAAAACGATGATTGGTTGCTTTATCGAAAGTTCACTCGGAATTACAGCAGCGGCTCATATTGCTCCGCTTTTTGATTACATCGACTTAGATGGTGCATTATTATTAAAGACCGATCCGTTTCGAGGCGTCCAAATTTCTAACGTACAGATTACTCTGCCAGTTCGACCGGGACTTGGTGTGGAACCGATTATTCAATGATAATATTCTACTTTGTATCGTGAAGGAGGCATTATTTTGGAACGTTTATTAAAGAAAATGATCTTCATCATACTGCTACTTTTTTCTATTAATGGTTGCATTTATCTCAAACCGGTTCAAGATGCTCTATCTCCCATAGAAAAATTAAGGACGGAATTAGATCAAATTTTGAATGAACCGGATTTTTCTAATGCACACTGGGGTGTGGTAATTCAATCAGTTAAAAATGGAGAATATCTTTACACAAGAAATCCTGATAAAAATTTTATTCCTGCCTCTAATCTTAAACTGTTTACCACAGCAGCTGCTTTAGTTAAATTAGGACCTGAATTTCAATATCAAACTGCGTTTTATATCAATGGATCAATTGATGAAAATGGAATCCTAGACGGTGATTTGATTATTTATGGATCTGGCGATCCGACAATCACAGGTCGTTATTATCAAGGAGAAATTACCAAACCTCTGGAATTTTGGGCTGATTCGTTGATTGCCCATAACATCCATGCGATCAATGGAAATATTATCGGTGATGACAATTATTTTGAAGATGAAATTATGGGAGAAGGATGGGCCTGGGATTATCAGTCTGACTGGTATGCAGCACAAATCAGTGCATTATCATTCAATGATAATTGTATTGATATATATTTTGCACCTGGAGATACGATCGGTTCTCCTGCAAAATTCCATCTTTTGCCTGAAACAGATTATGCTCAAATTTTTAATAAAGTTACAACAGTGAGGAAAGGGCTAGAAAAAGAGATTGTTTTTAAAAGAAAGCAGGGTACAAATCTGGTGGAAATTAGTGGCGCAATTGCCATTAATTCTCCTCCAATGAGAGACTGGTTTTCAGTGGAAAATCCAACTTTATTTACAGCAATTAGTTTCAAACATATTCTTGAAAAGAAAGGAATCCAGATTAATGGAACTTCAAAAGATATCGATGACCTGGAAGGATATTCATATCGAAAAGATCCGGTTAATCTAATTTTTAAATATTCGTCATCGCCTTTATGGCAAATTGTTGAGTCAATTAATAAAGTGAGCCAAAATTTGTATGCAGAACTTCTGCTACGAACTCTCGGCAGTTATTTCCATGATATTGGTAATTCGCAACATGGCATTGAAGTTGTCAAAGAATTTCTTCAAGATATTGGTATTAATGCGAATCAATTTCTAATGTACGATGGCTCCGGTCTATCACGACTGAACATGATTACTCCAAGACAGATTGTCAAATTACTCCAATTCATGCGGAATCATGTTTATGGTGATTATTTTTATAAATCACTGCCGATTGCAGGAGTTGACGGAACCATTAAAAATCGGATGCATCACACTGCAGCAGATGGAAATGTTAGGGCGAAAACAGGTTATGTGGGCCATGTTCGCGCGCTTTCTGGTTATTTGACCACTGTTGATAATGAAGATTTGGCTTTCTCAATGATTGCTAATAATTACTCAGTGCCAACTTCGATGGCTAATTATATACAGGATCTTGTCTGCGAAAGACTTACTAATTTTTCGCGCTATAAATAATATTTGTATTAATTAAGGGAATTTCAAATGTTTCTAAAACAACAAAAAATCAGACGATTTGAGTATTCCCCTCGTTTCTACAAACCTGAATCAGAGGAAGAAGATGACGGCAAGAGAAGAATTAAATTCAGACGATTAACTGCTCGAAAACCAGTACCAAAACGATCTTTCTGGGGAATGCTTATAATTATTGCCTTACTTATTTTTTTAATTCATTATTTTTCTAAACTTACGAAATCGGATAATAAAGAATTTAAATTTGAAGAATTAAAGATTGAGACTATCGAGTAATCATCAAGTAATCATATTATATAAAATTAAGTTTTAAAAGTACAGGGGGAATATATTTGTCCTATTAATTACGACAAAATGAAACAAGATATAAATTTAATTTTGTATCTTGAAACGGAGGTATTTATTCTGAAATGGCTGATAATTTCAAGAAACAATCTATCTACACACATCGATCAAACCTTAACCGGCTTCAGGATATTGTTGTTATCATCTTAACGAATTTTATTAGTTCCTTATTAAAGATTAAAAATTTTGCAAAATCTATTTGGACACGGTCTAAAGATCTATTTATATCGTTTCCGATCAAACAAAAATTAAGCATTATCATTGGACTGATTGTTATTGTTGTTATTTTTGTGCTGAGTTTAATTTTTCAGCAAACAGAGAAACGAGTATTAACATCAAAAATAGAAGAGATATGTAACTTATCTGTCCATTATCTTGCTTATGATATTGAGGATAATCTTCTTTTAGGAGAAAACGATCCCTCGAAGTTAAATGAAATTAAAGTATCGGTCCTCAGAATAAAAAATCAAAATATCAAAGGGCTTGACTATGCATGGGTGATCAATAGGCATGGTGATTTAATTGCACATACCAATTGGAAATTAACAGAAAATCAACATAATTTTCTTTTCAATGAAGATATAATTTTTTTACTAAAACTCAGAGAACCTATCATCCGGGAGAAAGAAACCCACTATGAGTATTATTATCCGGTTCTTAAATCAAAAAAGAGTGCCGGCGAGCAGACGAATGTCTTTTTGGGAGTTACAGGTATAGGCTTTTCAAAGGAAGTATTGTTAACGCCAATTCGTGAAGCTAAAAAAATTATTTACACGATTGCTCTATTGGTTACCGTTCTTTCTATTTTAGGGATTTATTTTCTGACGCAGCGAATGGTTCTCCAAATCCATGCCCTGTCGGAGGGGGCCAGGCAAATTGGACAGGGGAACCTGAATATAAAGATATCGGTCAACACTCGTGATGAATTAGGTCAATTAGCTAATGAATTTAACAATATGACCATGCATCTGAAGGAAAAAATGCAAATGCAAAAATTTGTCTCCCAGATGACGCGACAGATGATTAAAAAAAATGTATATTCGAATGAAAGATCAACCAGCAGTGAGCAATGTGAAATTGCTGTCTTTTTTTCTGATGTTCGAGATTTCTCCAGATTTTCCCAGCGGCATAAACCAGAAGTTGTTGTAAAAGTCATCAATATTTACCTTGATTTACAAGCCAGAATTATTGAAGAAAATTTCGGCACTGTCGATAAATTTATGGGCGATCAGATCATGGGCGTTTTTGAAGGAGCCAATAAACACATCAACCTGTTGAATGCAGCCGTGTCTATCCAAAAAGCAATCGACAAACTTAATTTTGAACGAAAACAGCTAAATTTGGAGACTCTAACAGTTGGTATTGGAATAAATGTTGGTCATGCAGTGTTAGGAAATATTGGCTCGAAAGATAGAATGGATTATACAGTCGTTGGTGATGTTGTGAATTTAGCCTCTCGATTTTGTGATGTGGCCAAACCAGGTCAAATTATCACCGCCACAAAACTTATTTCGTCATTTAAATTCCTTTACCCCACCGTGAAATTAGGTTCTATATCAATTAAAGGAAGAGATGAACCAGTGGAAATTTGTAATATTAACTACCACCAGGATTTTATTATATAAATTAAAATCTCCTAATTTAAATGAAACTAGATATTATAATATTGATTCTAACTATCATCATCTCTTTTTCCTGTCCCCTAACAAGCATTAGTCAACAGGAATATTCTGAATTTTTACCCAATGCTCACTCGATTGGTATGGGCGGCTCTGGAGTTGCCTTACCCTACGATCCTGCCGCGAGTTACTGGAACCCGGCCAATATCGCATTCCTGACAACGAATCGAGTACTGATTAACATTAATAATAAATCTTACCTTAATTGTATAGCACTAACAAAATTTTTTCCACCCTCATTTACATTGGGAATAAATATTTTTCGACCCGAGGTCAATAATCATCATTATGATATAGCGAATATTGCGATAGGTTATCGAATGGCTTCATTTTTTTCTGTGGGGACTAATTTCAATTTTAGTAAAACAATGAAGGATGAAATTTATTCGAGTTTTGGGTTTGGTCTTTTTTTTAAGTCATACCCAAATTTTCAACCACCACAGACCTCTTACAACTCTATTTGGAACTGGTTTCGATCAAAACAAATGAAAGATAAATTCTGTTTAGGATTTTCTTTTCATAATATTCCATTTAATTATAAAAAACAAAACCATGAAATTCGGCTTGGTGCTGCTGTAAAACCACACGACCTTGGTCCTTTGATTCATTTCGCATATCACTTTACTCCTGATAGCCATAGTTTACACCTTGGAACCTTAACAACTTTATCAAAATATCTAGATATCTATTTTGGTGTCAAGGATTTGAACATTAATCGATTTGCCTTAGGAGGGGCCATTGATTGGGGACCGTTTCAGATGGACCTTAGTTACGATTTTAAATATTCCAATATTTATTTTTCGGTGATGATCCGATTGAGCGAAGAAAAAAGCGTACTATTCCAGAAATACAAAGATCTTGGGACGAGACACATAAAAAATAATGACTTCAAAAGTGCGCTAAAGGTCTATCTAAAGGCTTTAGCCTATGAACCGGAAAATAAGGAAATAAATTATCTAGTTTCTATCCTAAATAATGAAACATCTAGAGAATCAAAAAAAATAGATTCTCTGTTCATTGCCGGAAAAAGATTTGAAGAAAAAGATTGGTTTATTAATGCTTTTATCTCTTATCAAAAGATATTAGAAATTGATAGAGATAATCGCAAAGCACAAAAACATTTAAAATCATTGAATTCAAAATTAGTCCCTTATCTGAATGGAATTTATCGCCAGGGAGTGATGTATTTTAATCAGAATGATTTAAACCGTGCAAAACGAATTTTTGAACAGATAATTATAGTCGACAAAAAACATCAAGGTGCCAATAGTTATCTTGCAAAAATCGATAGTATAAACACCAGTGCTGCGAATGAGTATTACTATCGTGGGCTGGGTTATTACAATCAAAGAAACCTTTCTCGGGCCCTAGACGAGTTTAAAGAAGCACTCACCGCAAATCCCAATCATGAACCAGCTCGTCAATATTTAGAAAAAACTGAAAGAGAGATCGAAACCAATCAGCAGAAGATTAATCAATTCTTAAGAGAAGCCCAAAATTACGAACTAAAAAAGCAGTACGTAAAAGCAACAATATCTTATCGAAAAATTCTTGAAATCGATAAAAGTCATCAATATGCCAGGGAAAAATTGGCATTTTTAGATGGTTATATTAAAACTGAAGTTGAGAATAAATTTCAACGAGCGCAACGTTTGTACGATCAAATGGATTATTCAGGTGCGATTGTGCTGTTTAATGAAATTCTATCAATCGACCCTGACCATAGAGCCTCGAAGAATTATCTCAGGAGAACCACTGACAAATTACTTGTGCTGGCAGATCAACATTACGAACGGGCTCAAAATTTTTTTCATCAAAAAAAATGGGATCTTGTGCTTCAAGAATGCAATTTAACACTCACAATGAACTCCGATCATTCTGGTGCCAAAGAACTCCAGCAAACGGCGTTGGCAAACATCAGTATTGGTAAACTGCTCGAGAAGGGTTTAAGATATTATGAGCGCAGCGATTATTTGAACGCCCGATCAACTTTTAAACAGGTACTTGCCAAGGAGCCGAACAATGTTACTGCCCAAAATTACCTTAATAGAATTGAGACTGGACTTAAAGAACGAGTAGACGAATTATTTAATATGGGTATGGTAAAGTATGCAGAGGGAGATTATGAAGAAGCGATCAAAGAATGGAAAAAAATCTTAGATATTGATCCCAATTATAAAAGCGCTAAAGAATATATTCAGAAGGCGCAGGAAAGAATAGATGCTTTAAAACGAATTGAGTAATCTATTCTTTTCTTTTCATTTTTAAATGTACGGAACAATTGAATCAATATGTAAAAGATTTGTAGCCTCTCCTTCCTTTCAATCACCATCTCTGAGTTTTATAAAAACAAATAATAAATTTCTATCGTACAATTTCTATGTTCATTATTGAAGGTAATACATTTAATTATAAACAGCGGCAATTCCAAAGGTAACAAAATTCATGTTGCAAATGTTATTCAGGAGGAATATTTATGAAAATAAGGCTTATTTCGGATATAATCATTACACTCACTCTTTTCATTTTATTGTAGATTAATTGCGGTTCTGAAGCGATACTTCACGGCGGGAAGAAAAAGTCAGAATCAAAGCAACAAAGGTGCAGCAGAAAGCGATTTCAAAATCCATCTATACAAGCGGACGTCTTTCTCCCAAAGCGGAGATGAAGCTGTCCTTTAAAATTGGTGGAATAATAAAGAATATATTTGTTGATGAAGGACAAAGAGTTTATAAGGCGCAAAAATTGACAGAACTGGATTTATCGGAAATTAAAGCTCAGGTTAATCAAGCCCAAAGCGCTTTTGAAAAGGCTAAACGTGATTTAGAACGAATGAAAAGACTTTATGCGGATAATGTCGTGACACTTGAACAATTGCAAAATGCTGAAACTGGATTTGAAATTGTCAAGTCAAATTTAAAGATAGTAACATTAGAAAATCCGTGAAAGTCCTCTCATCCGTGTGGAAAAGATAAAAAAATTATCCGTTGATGTTTTATCATCCAATATAAAAAAAGAATAAGGAAAGAAAACATGCGCTTACCCAAGCTTGCCATAGAAAATCATCAGTTCACAATCATCATGATCTTGCTCTTAGTTTTATCGGGAATTTTTTCCTTCATCACCATGCCCCGTTCAGAAGACCCTCAAGTCGCTAAATCTGGCACCAGCGTAGTCGTGATTTATCCTGGAGCAAATCCTGCCGATCTGGAGCAACTCATCATCGATCCGATTGAAGAAGCCATCAACGAATTAGACGACATCAAACGAATCGATTCGCAAATAGAAGATGGGTTGGCTTCTGTACATATTGAATTTCTGGTTGGAACCGATCCCGATGAAAAATATTCGGATGTGGTGCAAAAAGTCAATACCATCCGCAATGAATTACCAAAGGATATTTTGAGCACAAACCTTCACAAATGGCAGGTATCAGACGTCTGTATGCTGCAGTTGGCGATTATCTCAACATCTGCGCCCTACAGCGAATTGGAAAAAGAAGCCGAACGACTGAAAAAAAATCTCGAAAAAATTTCAGGAGTCAGAAAAATTGAAACCTGGGCTTTTCCTGAGCAAGAAATTCGAGTGCCAGTTGATTTGGAAAAAATGGCGCAAATGCGAATTCCGTTAAAACAGGTTTTCGGGGCGATTCAAAGTGCCAATGTCAACATCCCTGGCGGTAATGTCGACCTCGGTTCAAAAAGAGTTAATATTCAAACAAGCGGAAATTATCAATCATTGGAAGATATTCAGAATAAGCTCGTTCATTCTGATGGCACAAAAATCGTCTACCTTAAAAATGTTGCCGACGTTTATTTTGATTATGAAGATGTGACCTATCATGCGAGATTCAATGGTATGCGTGCAATTTTTATCACCGTCAATCAAAAAGAGCGAACGAATATTTTTGATATCATGGAAAATTTGAATGATAATATCTCAGACTTTAAAAAGAATTTACCTTCGTCCATTAAACTTCATTATGTATTCAACCAATCGGAAAGCGTGTTTGTTCGCATGAGTCGATTTTTCTCCAATCTGTTACAGGGAATGGTTCTTGTCGGGTTGGTCATTTTTCTAAGTCTCAGTTTTCGGGCATCTTTAATTGTCATGTTCGCCATTCCCATCGCCATTATGATCGGCATCGGTTTTGTCGATTTGATCGGCTACGGGCTCCAATAGATGTCCATCGCAGGCTTGGTGATTCTGCTCGGTATTTTGGTCGATAATGCCATTGTGGTTACTGAAAATGTCTCTCGTTTTCTTAAAATTGGGTATAGCCACAAAAATGCCGCTGTCGAAGGTACCGACCAAGTCGGATGGGCAATTGTGAGCGCCACAGCAACAACAGTTCTGGCATTTGTCCCAATGATGATGATGCGAGATATTACAAGAGATTTTATTCGCAGCATGCCTGTCACAGTCGTTTACACATTGATAGCTTCTTTATTAGTGGCGCTAAAATTAACGCCATATCTTTCCAGCAAATTTCTTAACATTGAGAAGGTGATGTGGGAAAACAGAATTCAGCGTTTTTTAAATTTCATCATTAAATCGCCATATCGAAAGACTTTGAACTATTCGCTTTTGCATCATCGCCTTATTATTTTAATCGCATTGGGAGTTTTTGTTTTCAGCCTAGCTCTATTCCCGTTAGTCGGCATTAGCTTTTTTCCCAAGGCAGAAAAACCGCAATTTGTTATTAATATTGACACCCCAAAAGGCACCAATCTCGATAAAACCGATGAAGTTGCCAAACGTGTCGAATCTGTACTCGATTCCCGAGAGGAGATTAAACATTATGCAACGAACATTGGTCATGGGAATCCCCAAATTTACTACAATATTCATTCGAAAAGTGAGAGAAGTACCCATGCTCAGATTTTTGTCCAGCTTAAAAACAACAACTTAGAAGTGATAGCGAACTTGATAAATGATCTCAGACATACTTTTTCCAATTATCCTGATGCGAAAAGCGAGGTCAAAGAGCTTGAGCAGGGTCCCCCTATCGAAGCGCCCATTGCCATCAAAGTCTTGGGGGAAAATTTGGATGAATTGAGCAAGCTCTCCCAGGAAGTGGAAGGAATTATTTCATCGACGCCAGGCACAGTCAATGTCGATAATCCTCAGAGGACTTAAAAAACCAATCTGCATGTCAAAATTAATCGGGAAAAGGTGGGAATGTTCGGCGTGCCGTTAGTGGACATCGACCGAACCGTCAGAACCTGTATTGCGGGAATGCCTATTTCTAAATATCGTGATGCAAAGGGAAAGGAGTATAATATTGTCGTCCGTTTGCCAATAAACGGCAAACCGTCCTTCATTGATTTCGACAAAATTTATCTCACTTCGGTAATGGGCGCTCACATTCCTTTAAAACAATTGGTAACGATTGAATTTAAATCTAGTCCCATGCAGATCGATCATTTCAATCTCGAACGTGAAGTCACCATTACCGCTGACGTGGTGAGCGGTTATTCTGTGGATAAAGTCACCAAAAAAATCATTGCTCAATTGAATCAATTTAGCTGGCCTAAAGATTATCGCTATTATGTTGGCGGCGAATTGGAAAGCCGTGAAGAATCTTTTGGCGGGATGACCCGAGCTATCATCATCGCCATGATCGGCATTTTTGGCGTGCTTGTTCTTCAATTCCGTTCTTTTTCACAGCCACTGATCGTCTTTTCAGCGATCCCACTGGCGATTATCGGCTCTATCATTGCTTTGTTGATAACAGGCAATACATTTTCTTTCACAGCCTTTATAGGATTGACCAGTTTGGTGGGAATCGTCGTGAATAACTCGATTATTTTGGTCGATTATACCAATAAATTGAGAGAAACAGGTATGGACTTAATCTCAGCCTTAAAAGAAGCAGGAGAAACTCGCTTCCGATCCATTATTTTAACAACCGGTACAACTATCGGAGGGTTGTTACCTTTAACTTTACGATGCGGCACACTCTGGGCTCCCATGGGCTGGACGATCATCGGAGGATTGTTGATGTCTACATTATTAACTGTGCTTGTAGTACCTGTGTTTTATAAGATTTTTTCACCAAATTCGAGATAAAGATAAGGCGAAATCATTTAATGGGGAAATATTGGGTAATATGGTAATCGGGTAACTGGGGAGTAAAATGGATATTAAAAAAAATAAAATGTTATTAATTATTTTGCCAGATTTATTCTTCTCAAAACAAACTTCTCTATTTTTTCAGCGGCTTCAATTGCCTCATCAACTTGCTTCTTGCCAGTCATTTCCCAGGGTAAATCACCTGGATAACGACCTTCGGTTATATATTCATTTAATAGTGTACATTCTTCTCTTAGTTTTTCAAATTCAGTATCAATCTTAATCGCATATTTTAGAAGCTTTTCCATATCGTGTATCTTTTCCAGTTCCCAACCATTCCAAATCAGATATGCTTTCAAATATTTTTCAGCACTCCCTTGACACATGAAGCATACAGTATGAAATGGGGAAAAATCTTCATCTATTAAAGCTTTAGCGGCGAGTAAATTTTCCTTTGCGAAATTAATCCAGGTTTTTATTAATTCGATTTCTTCAGGATTTCTTTTTTTCATATAATATTTTCCCATGTTTAAAAATATGATGGATGTAAAATGGATTCTTCGCCCGAAAATTCCATTCTACCTCTTCAGTTTTTCGTACAAATAGATCTACACCAAATTCTCTGCCCCATAGTAACTCTGCAACTTTTCTTCTCATCAGCCGACTATCATGATCTCCATCTTTAATTATGAATAAGTCTAAATCACTATTCTCTGAGTAATCCCCCCTGGCATAAGACCCAAACAAGATGATCTTCTCTGGATCAATAGCATTAACGATTTTTTGCACAATGTAATCGATTAACTCTGGTGTAATTTCTCTGGTAGCTAATTTTTTGTCCATTTCGATCATTGGTATCTCCTGGCTTAGTATTAATATAAAAAATTATTTTTATTTTGTCAACAAATTATATAATTTAACTTTAAATGCCTTGCGGATTGGATGACTGCTCAAGCTTGCCTTCAATTGAATTCAAGTCTATAGTATCAAAAATTAACATAAAAATTTATTACACCCAATATTTTTAACTTGATTTTTGCAATCATATTGGCTATCATATAATGGAGAACTGAAAATGAGTAAGACTCATGTTGTGATATTAGGAATGCCTTTAGTGTTGAAAAAAAGATAAGAAAGAGAAGCCAAATATCAAAGTGTTTCCATCAATCAATTGACAAATTAATTATTGACTGTTCAACTAACACAAATGGAATCTGTTTCGATAATAGAATCACGATTAATTAAAAAATCAATACCTGAATTAAAGAAAAAATTTAAAAAGTTTTAACGGCTATCCCTGATAGAGAAGTGCTAGATTAAGATAAGATTGATTATAAGCAAACATGTAAATAGTTACTTAAACTTTAGAAAAAAAGTGCATCGCTTAAACACGGCACTCTTTTATTCTCTTAAATTTCGTTTTTTCAAATCACTTTATGCCAAGAGTCCTAATTACCTAATGACCCAATTAACCAGTTACCTCATCGATACACCAAATCCCCCCCCTGTTGACCAATATAAGACACAATCGGCAGGTAAAGAAAAATCATGATCGGAATGGCGATTTCGATTCCTGATGGGGCAGTCAGGACATCAGGATTGTTAATAATAGTTATCAAAACAATTACATCAGAGATTAAAATTACAATTGAGAAGATAATTTTTCTTGTGATATTGCCAATTCGTTTTCCTAGATAGTTCACCTTCCAGGAAAGCCAGCCCGTAACCAGTGCAACAGGTAAGGAGATTGTCCCTAAAATATGCAGATAAAAAATTGAACCTTTCAAGCATTCTACCGGGCTAATAACATAGTACCAGAATAAAAATATCGTAGCGGTTATGAAAAATGTCATTGGGAAATGAACGACCATCGGATGTGGATGACGTTTGAAAAATGAGTAGGCATCCAGGAAATTGTTTAACCAATTCGGTAATGGCGGACGAGCTTCTTGTGCCTCGGCTTTTTTCAGAGTTCCAACTTCTTTGAACCGATTCAAAACTTCTCCACCATGCGGTGCAGCGCCAATCACATCGGTCAAATCCTGTCCTGCCTGATGGCGATTCATGTGCAGACCATTTTTCCACATGCGGCTTTCAGTAACATCATAGACTTTCCCTTCAAAAGCGACATAAGCAGGCTTGCTTTCTTTTCCATCCTTTTCAGCTAATTTTTTCTTATCGAACTCCAAAATGATTCCCTCCTTGATTTCCATTAATTCGATACAAAGGACAGGATGAACAAGATCATAAAAGATTTTTTTTGATTATTTTTAAAGAAATCCAGTTCAATCCTGAAAATCCCCTTAATCTTATCTAATGTTTATTGAATATATTTTTCTGCAGGCTTTACTGAAATAACAGGAATAAAAACTGTTAAAACGACGGGTAGATACAAAATAAGCAAAACTATTACCGCACCTAAAATTTTGCTAAATTTCTGCCCAATCATCATTCCATCGATCATGTAAGCAGCAATGAGCAGAATGGCAGTCAAGTTATGAATCCGAATCGTCAGCATGTTGGCAGGTGACATTTTTTGTGCATCGTGGTAATTGCGATATAAAATTGAAAAAGCTTGAACGAACCAGGGCAGCGTTACCAGGCTGAGATACATCCAGAAGGGTGTTGTACCAGTCAATGGCGTAATAATGATAATAAGAAAAGCGATCATCATACTGATCCCGTATAGCCAGACCGCTGCTTTGGTGCCAAATATCACAACCAGATTTTTCTTCCCACCTGCTCGATCATCTGCTTCGTCGGGGATTTCATTGATGGTGATCATGGAAAACATCATAAATCCAAGCGGCAATAGCGCCCACATTGCTTCCCAGGAGAATCCCTGTGCCTGAACAAAATAGGAACCCAAGCCGATTGTCAGGCTGAAATTGATTAGTTGGGAAATTTCACCCAAACCACGATAGCCGTATCGAATGGGCGGAGCCGTATAAAAATAGGCACATCCCATGCCAAAAGCGCCAATGATAAACACCCACCAACCTCGTATGGCAGTCAGATATAGCCCCAACAGGATAGTTATAAAATAACCCGCCATAAAAACTCGGTACATCTGGTTAAGCTTGATCAATCCACTGGTAAGCGTCTCACTTCCGCCAGAATAAGGATTCTTCTCCCGATCCTTTGCCCGATCGACCGAGTACTTGTAATCAAAATAATCGTCGGTCATATTCAAAGCAGTGTGATTGACCGTAACGCCAATAACGGTTACCAGAAAATACCAGAAATAGAATTCACCTGTGATTGCCCAGGCGATTACTCCTCCAAGAATGGCAGGCAGGTAGCTGGGTGGCACAAAATGGAATCGAAACGCCTGCCACCAAATTGCGATAGCTCTTTTTGAATTCATCAATTCCACTGCATAAAATGTTCTTCATACTCGTCTTCTAATTTAATTTTATGACCACGCTCTTCGGCTGCCAGCCCATCAAACAATTTTTCCAATTCTGTTTTTAAAAATTGATCTTTTAAAGATGTATAAAAATTAAAGGCTTTCTCCTCTTCTTTCATGGCAAAAATCATAACTTCCTGAGTCGTTGCATTGGCATCCAATTCTCCTGGTGCTACCAAAAACTCAGCAATCCCCCGACTCTGCTTCGGAATCGTTTTGCCAAGCACTTTAACATCTTTTTTGGCAACAACGTTTTCCAGTTTTTTTCGATGTTCCATTTCCTGCTGCGCTAATTCTAGCAACATCGTCTTTGTCCCTGCTCCAGAGACTTTTTTGGTCGCTTTGGTATACAAAGTATAAGCTCTAATTTCAGCATCAATAGCAACTTTTAGAGCTTGTTCTACGGTTAGTGACATAACAACGCCTCTTATTTTCGATTGATAAATTACTTGGAAAATTCCAAATCACGAGTACCAAATTACAAATAATATACTCGTTAAGGATTAAAATGTAACAAATGCTGTCATTCCTGCGGATGCAGGAATCCCCATGTTAACAAATAGTTAGGAGATGCCTGTATTCACAGGCATGACATTACAAAACAACCCTTAACGAGTAGAACCAAATGTCAATCTTCAATGTCCAAGACAAAAATTTGTCCAGTGTTATTTAAGCAAATTTAGTATGGGAATTGGGATTTTCAAAATTAATTCTAAAATCTAAATTCTAAAGTCAAAATCATTCTCCCCAAATCCACATCCCGCCTTTATTGGCAAGGTTATAAAATTCATCGCTTAAGATTCGGCGATGCATTTTTTCTTCTCTAGCTAACTTTTCAAACATGTCTTTGCCATCGGAATCAGTAGTCTCATTCGCCATTCTATTATAAAGTTCATGGGCTTTTTCTTCAGCTTCAATGGCCATGGTTAGAATATTCAAAACCTCATCCTTGTTTGGTTCTATTGTACCTGATATCTCGGGACTCGCTTTAAACGAAGAAAATTTGGTCCCTTCATATTTAATAAATTTACCTTCCTCAGCCAAAGACTTTTTAAGCTCATTGAGTTTATTGTAGTGATTTTGTTCAAAATCCGCCAGTTGTTTTAATAGGTTTTTTCCCTGATCACTGGTCACTTGTTGAGACGCATCAGCATAGAATTTATTCGCTTTAAATTCCGCTTCCATAGCAATTTCAATTACTTCCAATAATCCAATATTTTTTTCAGTCATTATATCCCTCCTATTTTGGATTTTTCCAAGATTTTTTTAATAGCTTATTAATCCAAACTATTTGAACAATCTAACCGTTCAATATTTAATATTTACCTCTAACTTTTTACTTTTCACTATTCCCTTTAAAACTTCCCATCCATCTGAAACTCGGGAATCCCGAACCAGAATCCAGTCCCCTGGATTGAATCCAATTCAGCTTGAATCAGATCAAAATGAGCATCTTCCCATTCAGCTAACCGAATGAACAGTGCCTTTGCCTCTGGATCGCTCACCAGTTTTTCTTGATCTCGGAAAAACTTGGCTGCTTTGCGTTCCAAATCTAGCGCCGTATTCAACGCATCAATTTCCAATAATCCTGATTCACCTCTCGTTCGTTGCTGTTTCTCCCGAATTTTTGGAGCGATTTCCTCGATTTCAGATTTTGGAATTTCAATCTTGATTAATGGTTTACCTACTAATAAATTATTCAATTGCTTTTCGATAATGAGTCGATGTTCGTGTTCATCCATTGCTAATCGAATGAACATATTTTTCCCGGTCACATCTTTAGTTTGACGGGCAAATTTTAAAAAATTCAACAACCCATTATCTTCAATTTCGATGGCGGTTTTCAAAGCTCTTACAGCAATTGTTTGGTCTGACATTTGCTTCCTCCTGTGTTGTAAAATTTAAAAGAACGGCTATTTTATCTTTCAATTTTTTTATACCTCGAGTCCCTCTGATGACAATATTGGTATAAATATGTCCCATGATTTGCACCTCTTAGAAAATTCAGTTCCAACGTTTTATTGAAAATTTTTAAATTTAAGCTCCATTGGAATAGTGAAAATACCATTCCCAGAAAGCCCTGACGTCTCGTGAAATTTTTTGCCTGATCAAATTTTTTGTATTAAATTATTTGCCTGGCTTTTTTTCAAACGAATCCCAATTTCTTAATAATGTGTGAAGACACTATCCGCACAATTGAATTAGGATTACATTACACCTTTGCCCATCATTCCCCAATCGATGCTCCACAATCATGGTCTTTATATTACTGTTACCTTCATTGTTTTTAAATTAAAAATCGCTTCTTTTTCCAGCAACATTTCCATTCCCATCAAGGCAGTATCAGAATCAGTCGCAGTGATTTCGACTGTATAAGGCTGATTATCGACGACAACCTCTCCGATATAAATATCTTCTTCGATATAAGTCCCATCAGCCAATTCAAAAACCTCATTAGCAAGCGGGGGGATCCCGAGTTTTTTAATAACCGTTCTTGGAATGCAGAATGATGCATTGAATCTAGTATCCAAAATTGTTTTTAGAGGTATGACTTCTCCAATTTTTGTACGAACAAAAACATTGTTCAAAAGAGGTTCTAATTCATCGTTAATAAAACCTGTTATCATTAGCCCTCCTGCTTGACAATACCTTTATGTGAATGGACAGCTCGGTAGCCGATTCGCTTCAAATAAAATTTCTTAGCTGGATATTTTTTTTGTGCGAGTGTTATAGCTTTAACGACTGTTGATTCAATAAAATAGTCACCTGAATCAACTTCTATAGCCATAATTTTTCCCTTTAAATCTTCAAGGGATATCTTGGGAAGTATTTTTGTATTGTAAATATTTTCCCCTTTTTGTGAAAATTCGGACAAAATTAATTCAGACATTTTTTAAACTCCATAAAAATCTTTTTCAATGGATTAGACGATCTTCAGCTACAAAATTTACATTAAATGGCAATCGAATATTAGAATCTCTTTTTTGAAATGTTAGAGAGAAATCAGTGATAGTGAATCTTACCAATTCTTTTGTGTTCGGATCAAACCGCAAAATGATATTATCTCCGTATTCAACATAATCCGTGTATTTTGGATGACCTTTGGTCACGTAAAGCACATCGGCTTCGGTGTCATAATACATTTGCAGCAGAGCTTTTTTCATATCATTTTGTAAATTCATCTTTCAGATTAAAAGTAACTTTCATTTCTATGTCTTTCAAAAGCAGAGAGGAGTATGGCGCCTTTATGCGCCATCTGGATTCATCCTGTTGCAGTCCATAAACAAGATGTCCATGAACCTGTAATTTGTCATAAAGAAATACCATATATTGCGGTCAGAGACCGCAACTACCAAAGATGTGGATAGATGCCATCCCTGACGGCATGTTCATGGATACCCCTGTAAAGGGACTGCACTCCATCTTATTAAAATTCATTTTTTAATTTTTTAACCAATCAAATTCTTCCGCAACACCGCATTCAAAATCCCCCCGTTCCGATAATAATCAACTTCTACCGGCGTATCCAATCGACAATCAACTTTAAACTCCGTCACTTTACCATCCTTCGACGTTGCTTTCACTGTTACTTCAGCCCCCGGTTTCATTTCATTTTGCATTCCAATAATATCAAATGTCTCAAATCCTGTTAGGCCCAAATTCACCCCATTCTGACCTGGTTTAAACTGCAACGGCAAAACGCCCATTCCCACCAAATTCGATCGATGAATCCGTTCGTAGGTCTCTGCAATTACAGCTTTGACTCCTTGTAAAAATACACCTTTCGCCGCCCAATCACGTGACGAGCCCGAACCATATTCTTTTCCAGCCAAAATAATTAATGGTGTTCGATCTGCCATATATTTTTCAGCCGCATCCCATATTGCCAGTTGTTCGCCAGAGGGCTGATAGATTGTGTATCCGCCTTCCACACCAGGGATCAATTTGTCTTTTATTCGGATATTCGCTAACGTGCCCCGCATCATGACTTCATGATTTCCCCGTCTGCTGCCGTATGAATTAAAATCTTTTGGCTCAACACCAATGGAAATGAGATACTTCCCAGCAGGAGAAAAGGCTGAAATCGCACCAGCTGGAGAGATGTGATCAGTCGTCGTCGAGTCGGGCATCCAGGCAAGTACTTTAGTGCCCAAAATATCTTTTAAAGAAGGAATTTCTTGTGTGATATTTTTAAAAAACGGTGGCTCTTGAATGTAGGTACTTTTTACATCCCATTTATAAACTTCACCTTTCGGAACAGCGACATTATTCCAGGTTTCATTGCCATCAAAAACATTGCTATATTGCTGCTGAAACATTTCGGATTTCAGACAATCCCGAATTGTCTTTTTAATCTCGTCCTGGCTGGGTAAGATGTCTTTGAGATAAACAGGCTGACCATTAGGATCGTACCCGAGCGGTTCATTAATCAAATTAACATCAATTGAGCCTGCCAGTGCATAGGCCACGACCAGCGGCGGCGACATCAAAAAGCTAGCCTGGACATCGGGACTTATTCGTCCTTCAAAATTACGATTGCCCGACAGAACTGCCACAGTTACCAATTTATTCTCATTTATTGCTTTTGAGATATGTTCTGGCAGCGGCCCTGAATTCCCGATGCAAGTTGTACAGCCATATCCAACCAGATGAAATCCCAGGGCATCCAGGTACGGCGTTAATCCGCTAAATCTGAGATACTCGGTCACCACTTTTGAGCCAGGCGCTAGAGAAGTTTTGACCCATGGTTTTGTCCGCAATCCCGCCCGAACAGCATTCCGAGCCAGCAATCCAGCGCCGATCATGACCGACGGATTGGAGGTATTGGTGCAGGACGTTATCGCCGAAATAACAACCGAGCCATGCTTCAATGGAAAGCTCATTTCATTAATTTGAATTGAAACCGATTTATCTTTTTCTGCTTCTTTTACAGCAAAACCTCGTTTCTCAGTTGGTGCAGAAAGGACATCAAGCCAATATTTTTCTGCCTCGTTTACAGCGACACGATCCTGTGGGCGTTTCGGCCCTGCCATGCTGGGGACAACATCTCCTAAATTCAACTCAACTGTATTAGTAAATTCGGGATCAGGTGTATCATCGGTTCTAAATAAATCTTGCTCTTTGCAGTAGTGCTCAACGATTTTAACCAATTCCCCTGATCTGCCTGTATTTCTGAGATAATTTAAGGTTTCATCGTCTACAGGAAAATATCCAACTGTTGCGCCATACTCTGGTGACATATTGGAGATAGTTGCCCGATCAGCCAGGGTAAGTGAAGACAGTCCAGAACCATAAAATTCAACAAATTTTCCAACCACGCCTTTTTGGCGAAGAATTTCAGTGGTTGTCAAAACCAGATCGGTAGCTGTAGCGCACTCTCTCAATTTTCCCGTGAGTTTAAAGCCAATCACTTCAGGAGTGACCATGTAATATGGCTGTCCCAACATGGTGGCTTCAGCTTCAATGCCGCCGACTCCCCAGCCAAGAACGCCCAAACCATTGATCATCGGCGTGTGCGAGTCAGTGCCAACTAATGTATCGGGGAATAAAATTCTTTCCCCATTTTCTATTTGTTTTTCCTGAACAACCCTTGCTAAAAATTCTAAATTCACCTGGTGAACAATACCAGTTGCTGGTGGAACAGCCCTAAAATTTTTAAATGTGTGTGTTGCCCATTTCAAGAACTTGTATCGCTCTCGATTGCGCTCGAATTCTTTTTCCGCATTATAAGCTAACGCCGATGCCGAGCCAAATCGATCGACCTGAACGGAGTGATCAATAACTAAATCAACAGGAATTTGGGGATTGACTTTTTGGGGATCACCGCCCAGTCGAACAGCGGCTGATCGAAGGGCTGCTAAATCGACCACGGCAGGAACGCCTGTGAAATCTTGAAGAATCACACGAGCGGGCATAAACGGGAGTTCTATTTTCTTGACATTTTTTGCGTCCCAATTAGCTAAGTTGATTATATCTTCTTGGGTGACTTCAACGCCATTTTCGGCTCTCAGTAAAGATTCTAAAAGTATCTTTATTGAAAATGGTAATTTGTTGATATTCCCGATGCCCTGATTCTCAAGGTGTCTAAAACTGTATATAATAAAATCGTCATCCCCAACTTTGAGTTTCTTCAAAGTGTTAAAAGAATTTTCAACTTTTGTCATTTCTTTCTTCACCCCTATTTGATTTTTATTGAATAATACCTAAATTTTACTCCTTTGCCAGCCAGGCAGCATATTGAATAACCGGGCGCAGGTCATCCTCTTCAAGCTCTAGATAGGCTCACAGGATTTCAGCATGATTCATCCCAGACGCCATTAATTTGAGGACGAAAGCTACTGTAATACGCATTCCCCGAACGGTCGGCTGTCCCATACACACCTCGGGTTTCACCGTAATTCGATCTAATAACTTTGGCATAAAAGATACCTGTTATTTATTTTCTAGATATAAATAGAATTTTTAATCTATTTAATTTCCAACTTATTTAAAACATACACTGGATACTTAGCTGTGAGTAATACTACAGTTCTTAAGACTATTTTTAAATTGAAATTAGCATAATTAGCAAAATTAGCGATTCAATCATCAAAATCCACATTCACACAAATCGGTTCCGCGTTAAATATCGTCCCTAGATTTAAAATATCATCTGGATCAAATAATCTTTAATCATCTTGATGTATTTATAAGCCGATCCAAACTCCTGCTCCAGATAAATTGAACGTGATCTGCCTGCATTATGTTCACTCATTAAAGTTCCATGATATTTTTGCAGAATTGTAAATGTCTCCTGAGAAACAGTCATAATTTGATCAATCAAATCTCCTTTTTGAGGATCGAAAAATGGGCGAGCATGAACACTGCCGAAACCCAGATACCAAAAGAATGAAATTTCCATACCCAATTTTTTCATCAATTCGGATATTTTGTAATCCATTGTCTAAATATTCGGGAAGCGGATTTCGAGTGTCAACGATCTCGTCTCTGGCAATGATAAATTTGAAAGAGGTGGCGAAGTCATCAATGGTGCCATATATGACGGTTCTGAGCCCTGCAGATCGAGTTCCAACATTGCCCCCCAAAGCACAACGTGCACTACTGGGAGGAACTGATGGCAGCATCAAATTGAGTTTTTGCATCTGTTTCAGAAAATCATCGAGTATCGTGCCTGGCTGTACGACAGCCTCTTCTCCAACCGATAGCACTCGATTAAAATATTTTTTGAAATTCAAAATGATTCCTGTTCCGACACCTGTGCCATAGAGTCTGCTTCCAGCAGCCCGACTGGTGATACTCAATCCGTCATTTTTAACGAATTGCACGATATTTAAAATATCGTCTTCATATTTTGGTTCGGCAACCGGCGCAGGCATGATACGATAGGAACTGACATCCTTGCTGAATTTCTCCAGGGATCTGGAATCGGTATGGAAATCGCCTGTGATTTGTAGTTGTGAAAGGTTCACTTTATGCCCTAATTTTCATTGACTATTTTGTCAATATCTTCTGGGGAAGCAACTGGAATTTCATTCAAAGCTTCCAAAAAATCTTGTTCAGAAAAGGCTTTTGCCTTCTGTTTAAAGAATTTCATCGTTTCAAACCGAATGATTTCATTGGAAATCGAATCAACAAAAATTCTTCCATTTTCCACCTGTTAAATCCTTTTTGAATTTCATCAAAATTATCATTTTCCCAGACCGATATATTTTTAAAATCTTCCTTCCAGTTGTCTTTTCTATCTTTCTCTTTAATAAATTCTCTTTTAATCATCTGGAAAATAAGATAAAGCTTTTTCACCTGTTCTTGAGGCATTTGAGCTATATCGGTCATTATTTTTCTTTATACGTTAACATATTCTACCTCTTTCATATTACAATAAATAAAATACATTCATTTAATTATGAGAATTAATTTTAGCATTTTCATCCCATTTAAAAAAGCCAAAGAAATTTTCGATTTTATTTGTTTTGCAATTTATTTATGACCCAATTAATTCGTTTCCTGACCTTTTTATAATCAATCTTCTTCCACGCTTCTAAAATCGGAATATATTTCGTATTCCCGGTGGCTGCAACTTTATCCAGCAGCATCAAGATCATCTCCCGATTGCGATCCTTCAAATAATTCATATCAAATTCGCTCTTGCCGCTGGCAAGCATTTGATCAAATCCCCACAACAGCTCATCAGAATAAGTCTCCATTTCGATTTCCCAGCCTTTTCGAGTGTAAACCAGCAGTGGCAGGCGATAATCGTACTCAATGCTCAGGTAGCCATTGAGAATCAGCCAATCGATTTTGATGGTAATTTCTTTGATCGTGTGGTCTTTAAAATGTCCATAGACTGGACATTTATCCAGGTTCAATTCCAGTACTTTTGATTCTCTCGATCCTTTTAAAATTTTGGCTAACAGCGTGCGTCCGCCACTCATGATTAAAGGATTAGCACCTCTTAAAATCGCTTTTATCTCATTAAAAGGTACAGGTCGCAAATCATCTATATTGAGATTAACAGGGACTCTTCTGACTCTTCTGCCCATTTTTGTATTCCGTTAAAAAGTTTATTTTTCTCTGCAAATATTAAATCAAATTGATAAAATCCATTAAATGATCTGATCAATAATAAAATTATTGGACTTTAAAATTTTTTACTTGCATTCGTGATAGTTATCCCAACAACCTTTTTTCCTCGAAGTTTGAGAAACACATCATCTTCTAATATATCCATATCAGTTGTATTCTGTGGTCTTTCTAATCTAATTTATAGGACTTCTGCTTCCTTCCCAAAATCAAACCAGATATGTTTTGCACTCACTTTCTTGATATGGGGCAATGCTTGGGAAATCTCTTTCACTGCTGTGCTTGTTGCCACATTATTCTTCTGTTTAATAGCTTTTTGATTTTAGCTGTAAAGAGAGCAGTGATTTTATTTTTTTATTTTACCACTCGCCTAATCACCCAATCAACCAATTCCTAAATTACCCAAGAAAACTAAAAATCCAAAATTTTCTCCACAGGACGTCTCTCAGGCACCTGAACATGCGAAATCTTCCCATCAATCCAATCCTGCGAAACATACAGCCAGCAATAGCAGGCGCCATATTCTTCAATATCGGGTTTGGCATAATCGCAGGGACAAACGATATCCCGATCTTTTTCTAACACGCCTGCGGAAGGTCGACAGGGGCAGGAGCGATAACCATATCGTTCACCGTTTTTCAACAATCCTTCCAGTAATGGCTTGACGACATCCCAATCTGGATTGATAATTAATCCCTGTTTGGGGGCGAATTTTTTTAATACCTCGTGATATTGTTCGATTGTCATAATCCTAACACCTCCTTAACGCCATCGTAGTCCTCACCGACAACTGCCAGGTCTCCAACGATTAAGGTTGGAAAAGATAATCTTGGGTTTATCGGTTGTAAAAATCGCATGTGAGATTTTTTTTCATCCATTGGCAAAAGATCGACATCAACTATTTTTGCTTTTATTCCATGCATTTGTAAAAACTGCTTCATCCGAGCACATCTGGGACACGTGCTAATCGCCATCAGTATAGGGATTTTGTTATTAACTTCATATTCAAACATAAATTTGCTCCAAATTTTAAGGAATTGTTTTTTTTGAAAGAATATAATGAATTGTGGATTAATATTTAGAAATAAAAGGAGTAGATCGAGACTGATTCCACCGCTTTTAAGATGGAATCAGTAACCTCTCAGTAACAAGATGGTTCACTTTTATTCACGCTAAATTATAAAACACCAAGGACTTCCTCAGCATGTCCATCGGGTTTTACCTTTTCAAAAACATGCTTAATTTTACCATCTTTGCCAATCACAAAGGTAGATCGTAAAATACCCTCATATTTCTTGCCATACATGCGTTTTTCACCCCAGGCGCCAAAGGCTTTGGCAACTTTATTATCAGGGTCGCTGAGCAGGGTAAAATTTAAATTTTGCTTATTAATAAAGGATTGATGAGATTTCACACTATCAGGGCTTACGCCTAATACAACCGCATTTTTTGCCTGAATTGGCTCGATGTTGTCCCTAAAAGAACAGGCTTCTTTGGTACAGCCAGGTGTATTATCTTTCGGATAGAAATATAAAACAACGTCCGTTTTGCCTAGAAAATCTGATAACGATACTTCTTGGTCTTTATCTGATTTCAATTTGAAATCAGGTGCTTTATCACCGACTTTTAACATCGTCTCCTCCTCAATCATTTTAGATATAATAATCGTATCGATTTAGTTAATTTATCAAATTTCAAAAGTGCAATATAAATTCCAGAAGAAACTTGAACGTTTTGTTCATTTAATCCGTTCCATTTCACGGTATATTTTGTTTTATTTCGATCCACTGGGAATTCGAATCTTCTAACAATTTGTCCATTTAATATCAAAAATTTTTAGAGTTACTGTTGAAGTTTGTACATCAAGTGGAAGTGAGAAATGGATATTCGTAATCGTATTAAATAGGTTCGGAAAAGCGCCAAAATCAAGATCAGTTTTAATGCTATCTTCTTTGGTGTTTTCTACTGAACCTAACAGACTTTCATCATATAAATCTTTTGAGGCGTGATCGGTATCGAAAGGCTCTAAAGCTAAGAAGGCAGTATAATCAGTCAAAATCCGATTTTTCAAACTCAACTCGATCCTTTCGCTTTTCACGCTATTTGTCCGAGAAGGTCTTGTAAAAGTAATTTATTATTTAAATAAATTCGTTCTTTATATCTTCTGAAACGTTCGTTCTTAATTTTTGCCTTACCAGAGGACCAGCTTTAAGAACTGGTAATTGATCGATATAAGTTGGCTTATCATCAATCTTATAGAAAATCCCGATTGGAATTCGCTCTCCCCATTCCAACGTTTTTTCAAAAGCTAAAACTCGATTGGTCGCATCATAATTTTTATCATCTTGTAATTTATAAACACGCTTCTGGTACCATTGATAAGTATTGACTTTGTTGAAACTCACGCAAGGTTGAAAAACATCGACAAGACAATAGCCTTTATGCTGCAAAGCCTGTTCGATCAGCCAGGTGAGATGATTCATGTCTCCAGCAAAACCACGGGAAACGAAAGTCGCACCTTGAGCAATCGCAATCGCAATCGGATTAACACTTTCTTCAATCGAGCCACGTAAAGTCGTTTTCGAGATATAGCCTTTATCACTGGTTGGGGAATATTGTCCCTTGGTCAAACCATAAACTTTATTATTTTGATATATATCTACAACGTCAAGGTTTCGTCGAATGGCGTGAATGAAATGATTTCCGCCCATGCTATAGCCATCGCCATCCCCATGTGTAAGGATAACTTTTAAGTCATGATTAGCTAAATGAGCCCCTGTAGCGATTGCCAACGGACGTCCATGCAAGGTCATAAAGCCATTAGCACGGGTATAGTCGGGTAATTTACTCCCACAGCCAATTCCAGAAACGATAAGCACCTGATGGGGTTCGATATTTTGATTTGCCAGCGCCGCTTTCAATGAATTCCAGATACCATAATTTCCACAACCAGGACACCAGGTTGGTTTATGGGGGACATAATAATCTTTAACCTCAGTCATGATTTCCTCTTTTCCATTCTTAATTATTTTATGAAACAATGATATCTCAAATAACTATTACTTGTTACTTTTTACTCCTAACTATTTTTGGTTTTTCTTTTGTTACGGCCCTTGTTAAAAACAACAATGTTCCACCATCAGATATTTCCATTTGTGGTTCATAAAAGGTCAACTTCTTATTTCGAATTACTCCCAAAGGATAGATATCTTTATCTTTTATATTCTGCTGTAACTGCTGTAATTCTGTTGTTGATTTTAACTCTTGCCCTGCAATCACCCAGGATGAGCCGAGATGATTTTGCAGCCATTCTTGCGTAACTTTTGCAGGGAATACTGTTCGTCCTTCCCCGGACAGGCTAAATTCTTCCGATGATACATACTCTCCCTCATAAACGCCGACCCGAAATACATTATTGCGACCGAATTCATGAGACCATAATTGACAAGCCAGCACATTCACTTTTTCGTTCGGCGTGAAGGCTAATAATTTTCCAAAACCTGATGTCTCAAATTCCTCAATCGTATCTGGCGATATGGCATTGGCAACCTCAGCAGGAATGTTTTCTTTTTTTGCCAGTGAAATCAGATGACCATTCGTATCAATCAATAACACATCAATCTCAAGTGTCATCAATGCCCTTGCTAAATGTCTGGCTCCCAGATTGGCACCGATAATAACGATCCCATTTGGGTCGGGTTCAACAACCTTTAGCAGTTTTCCAACGAACCCTGCTGTTGCGCCCTGGAAGAAGACTGTGCCTGCAATAATCAAAAAAGTTAACGATTCAATATATCCTGCCTGATGCGTGAATTCTGGTGAATCTTTTAATGTTTCAGCAAACAGCGAAGCGACAGCCGCAGCAACGATCCCACGAGGGGCAACCCATGATAGAAACAGCTTCTCCCGAAGAGAAAGGAGTGACTTAAAGCTGCTTACAAAAATATTGACTGGACGAATGATAAAGAGCACAATCATCAATACAGCCAAACCAGGAATGCCTAAGTACCAAATCGCTTGCAGGTCCAATCGAGCCGCCAATAAAATAAAAAGGATGGAAACCATCAGGGTGGTTAACTGACCTTTAAAAGCCTCTATTTCCCGCAATCCTCTTGGGTTCAAAATACCCAGCACGAAACCAGCCACTGTCACGCTTAAAATTCCCGTCTCGGATTGCACCCAATTTGAAACTGCAAAAACGACTAGAACTACGCTCAAAACCACCAAATTTCTCATTTCTTCTGGCATGAGATCTCTGGCTTTGAGTAAACGATATAAAATTAAAGCAGCACTCCCACCAAAAACCAATCCGATGGATAAACTTATTAAAAATTCTCGAATCAGTAAATCACCCGAGGCACTGGTGTTTAAGAATGTCAATACGACCACCGCTAATAACGCCCCAATCGGATCGATTAAGATTCCTTCCCATTTCAGCACCGTAGCAACTTTTCTTTTCGCTTTTACGACTTTTAACAACGGTATAATTACTGTGGGCCCAGAGACCGTAATCAAAGCTCCAAATAATAGCGCAATTTTAAAACCGCTCGAATTATGAAGTTCAGGTATAAAGTAATAAGCCGCCACAGTTGCCAATATCCACGTGATAAAAACGCCAATGGTAATTAGATTCCGAATGACTAACGGTGCTTCTTTGAAATGCTTTATTTTGAGACTTAATCCTCCTTCAAATAAAATAATCGCCACACCGATTTGAACGATAGTATGAAATCCTTCGCCTAACTGCTCTGGGTTCAGAATTCCAACTTGTCCCAAAAGCGAACCGACTATCAGCAATGGAACGATTGCTGGTAATCGAAGTTTGTAAGCTAGAATTTGTGAAACAATGCCAGCAAAGATTGCCAGACTGGCGACGGTTAAGAGTTCCATGTATAATCACTCAATTTTCATTATTTTTCTTCTTAAAATCGTTTTTTATTTCTGCTCCACCAATTCTTATTCATTTCATCCGAAATCCTAAGTATTTCATCATCGAAATCTATTTTTTTGCTAAATATTCTATTCTCAATCGTTCCAAAAAACCAAAAATAATATCCAAATCAATCCTTGATTTATCAACTTTGATTGTAAGATCACTATCTATGGATTTTATTTGGATTGCTTCCATGATACAAATTCCTGTTTAAAGAATAGGAATAATCAAATGTATTAGAATTTTTCTATCTTAAATTATTAAGTATATACTCAGGCGAAAACGGTCGTCCGTCATACTTTAGAATTTTTCCAGCGACTTCAACACCCATCGTCATCTTTAACAGATTCGTAAATTGACCAGTAAAATTCCCTTCCACAGCGATCAGCTTGCCCGCTTTTTCAAGATAAGGACGTGTTTTCTTAACATTGATAGGCCAGAGATCAACGAATTGAAGGATATTTGCCTTATCCTTTTTCTCTCTATTCAATATATTCACTGCTGCTTGCAACGGTGCTATCGTCGAGCCCCAACAAATGAAAGTGATTTCCGCTTTTTCAGAACCGTACAAAATTGGTTCATTCATATCAGCTATAGCGTTTTCTAACTTCTTCATTCGTTTATCATGCATCTTGATGCGCACTTCTGCGTCTTCGACGATTTCACCTTCCTCATTATGCTCGTCACTAGTTGTTTTAAAAATTCCTTTTGGGTGACCTGGTAAAGCCCTCGGCGAGACACCATCTTCGAAAAAGGTATGTCTTTTATATTCACCCTGAAATTTGTCTAAATCTGCATCTGACAGAAATTTACCCCGATCGATTTTCACTGAGACAAAGTCCAACATATTTTTCTCAATGGTTCGATTTGATGTAGCTAAAAATTGGTCGGTTAGGATGATCACAGGTGTTTGATATTTTTCAGCTAAGTTAAAAGCACGTGCACCGACTTCGAAACACTGTTTGGTCGTTCCAGGGGATAAAATGATCCGTGGAAATTCTCCCTGGGAAGCATAAAGAACAAATAAAAGATCACCCTGTTCCGTTCGAGTAGCAAATCCAGTCGATGGCCCTGGTCGCTGAGCATTAACGATGACTATTGGCGTTTCTGTCATTCCCGCCAATCCCAATGCTTCAACCATTAATGAGAACCCACCGCCTGATGTTGGGACAATCGCCCTGGCACCGACATGCGCCGCTCCAATTGCCATACAGATCGCTGCGATTTCATCCTCTGCCTGTTTGGAAACAATCCCATATTTATCCGCCTGTTTCGTCAGCCATTCAAAAATCGAAGTTCCTGGCGTCATAGGATAAGCCGAAGTAAAATTGCATCCCCCGACCAGTGTTCCCAGAGCAATCGCTTCATTCCCATTCATGACCATTCGTTCTGGAGCTTTTACCGTTTGCAGCTTCCAGTCAAACATGTTTTTATAATTTTCATTAACAAAATTATAAGCAGCTTGAGATACTTTTGAGTTAATTTCAACGACTTTGTCCCCCTTTTTCTTGAAATTATCTTTTATCACTGAGAATATATGTTTAATCGGGAAATGAGTCAGTCCCGCCACAGCACCCAAAGCTGCCGTATTTGTCATGACTTTACTGCCACCCGAATCCTGTGTAATTTTAGCAAGAGGAACTTCAACAGGTTGTATCTGCCTCTGTTGTAACGCTTCTTTGTCAACTTCCATTCCCGAATCAAAAATGACAGCGCCACCTGGAACGATTTTCTGTCGATGTATATCTATCGATTCTTCAGTCAAAGCAACTAATAATTGCACAGGTTCAGTCCAACTGAGAATGGGCTGATCAGACGTTTTAATCACATAAAAATTATGCCCACCACGAATGCGAGAGCGATTGTCCTGAACACTGAATACATGCAGTCCGCCACGAGCTAAAGCTTTGCAAAATCCAGCTCCGCTTGAATCAACCCCCTGTCCTGCATCGCCACCGATCAATATTGTCATATCATTTATGTGCATTCAACACTCCTATCCTTCTTGATGAGTGGAAAATTGGTGAGTGGTAAGTAATAAAATTTAATTAGTTTAAACAACTACTCACCACTCACAATTAGATTTCAATCAAATCATTTTCACATCAATCATGAATTGAATTCAAAATGGTCATAGTAATTAGTCTGTCGGCTCAAATTGACTCTTATCAGCGCCACAAGCAGGGCAAACCCAATCATCAGGGATATCTTCAAATTTTGTTCCTGGATCGACGTCATTATCAGGATCGCCCTCAGCGGGATCATACACATAACCGCAAACGAGGCAGACATACTTTTGCATTGTTAAGTCTCCTTATGTTGTTTTAGTTTTAAATTATTGGTTATATAGATTCCTCACTCCGTTCGGAATGACATCACTAATGTATGCCATATTATGTTTTTCGTATTAATTCCGAAATCTAAAATCCGAATTCCAAAATCATGCTGGATATTTGCCAACGATATAATCTTTCAGATATCGATTCTCCACATGAATATGTTTAAGTTGAGCCTTTACTACGTCTCCAATGGAAATGATACCAGCTAATTTATTCTCAGAAATTATCGGGAGATGTCTGATGCGATTCTCGGTCATGATCACCTCGACATTGTCCAGATTATCTTCAGGATCGCCAATAATGATATTTTTCGTCATGATTTCTTTAACTTTAGTTTTACGAATTTCCTCACACGCCCTTAAGACCGCCATGAGCGTATCCCTCGCACCGATAATTCCAACAATACCTCCTTTTTCATCTAAAACTAACAGAGAACCAACCCGATTTGCAGCAAAAGTCTGCAGGGCTTCATAAACAGTTGCTTCTTGATTTACTGTAACGACGTGAGTACCTTTTTCAGCTAATACATCTTTGACCTTCATTCCTTCAGCTCCTGTTATTTAATTAATTTTTCTCATAAAGGAAGATTTAAAATTTATATTCCAATGGATAGATGACCCCCCAACGGATTCCCACATGGATCAAAACTCACATGCATGTTTGACAAAATTTTTTTGATTATGTTTTTGATCTGTGTGATATCCAATGTTTCTTATCGTCAAATGGTTTCAGACGATCACCGGGATTTTTAAAAGAGTGTTAAAGATTTAATTATCAGATACACTAAAACTGTACAAAATGCCCCAGCCAGAGCGCAATCAAAATAACAACAATATGCAAAATCCACCAGCCCAATCGCCCTCGAATAAAATGTTTTAACATAACGTTATCACCATATAAATAGTCAAAATAGAAAAGTCACTAAAAGCCAATTCCCCAGTTACTCATTTACCTAATTACCCAATTATCTCCACAATAGATGCCCTATTGAAAAGACAATAGCAACATAGACAAAATGCCTTGTCCACCACCATGCGGTGAACATTCTGCCCAGTCCAGTGGGATGGTAATGATGTAAAATCATTTGTCCGATGAAAAGCTTTGATAATAGTATAAAGGTAACTGCCAAGGTAGTTTTTAGCATGACATCGGAAAAGGTTAAAGGATCAGGTAAGCCTGAAAGACTGAACGTTGCCATCACTGCGGTACCGACTACTACGCTGAATCCATTCAATAAATATCCGATGAGGTATGTTTTCTTATAATTGAAAAGTATGGGAATGACAAAAACACTGAGTAAACCAACAATGAATGGAACGAAATTAGGCGGATTCCCAGCAAATGGATGAATCCTTATATGTAGTAGCCATCCCCCCAGTGAAACGAAAAATAAAGCAAAAATCTGTTTTTCAATTCCTTGTTTAAAAATCATATTCTAAACCCTCTCTGGTAATTTGTTTTTAAAACCAGAACGTTCTGAAAATGTTGAATCCGAACCGATAGTCATTATCGTTAAAGTTTAAATCCCCGCCCGTGATAAACTGATCAGATGTTAAACCATAAGAATTCGTAATGAAAACTTGAAAAACATGTCCACCAACTTTATATTCCGCACCGAAGCCCCAGCCGTTTAATTTGTTTTTATAACCCGAAAGGACTGGCAGCCATTCACCAATGAGTGAAACATTTTCAAGAAACATGAATCTGATTCCTGTTCCTAAGATGAAAGTATTTTCGGACAGGGGATCAAATGTGTTTGTATTTGTCGAATATGCAGGCACAAACATCAACGACAGGGCATTGGTAAACTGACGTGATAGAATCAATTGCAGATTGGCTTTCATATTCTCCGAACGAAATACCGATTCGTTATCCTGTTTTTCGGTGATCAAACTCCCACTGCCCCGAAATCCGACTGAAAGCGGGAATTTGAATTTCTTTCCTTGCGCTACAATTAACCACTGGAGAGAAAGCTCCCATTCGTGGTTCAAATTGCTATGTCCGAAAATAAAGTTTAAATTTTCAGTTATCCCATAGCCCAGACTAATGAGAATAAATGCGGGACCATTGAGCCCAAAATACACATCATAGCCTTCACTGATAGCAGGATAAAACCGATGAGAAACTCGGAACAGGATGTTGTGTTTTCCAATTGTTTGTGTCGTCGGCAAATTGATTAATTGAGTCCCCCAAAAAGCTGGCGTTTCAAAAACATCATCTGACACTTCATCGTTCATTTTTGAGCTTTTTTTTTCAGCCTCAGGAGTTGTTCCTGTCTCTTCTTTGGGTGATACGGCTTTCAGGCTTAGAATCCATTTTTCAATGGTTTGAATCTCACCTTCTTTTAATTGCGGAGCCTCATCAGGCATGCGCTCACCAACAATACCTTTTGTTCCCTTAACTTTCATCAAAATATAGCTCTTTTCAGGTTGTTCGATATCGACTAATTTTAACGAATCGACCTGCAAGCCTTGCACATTCACGAGTGCATCAAAAAATTTATCTGCTTCTAAATTTAATTTCTTTTTGGGGCGTTTTCCCCTGTGGCAGCCAGAGATGGCACAATGTTTTTTAAATAATTTCGTAACTTGTTTTTGAAGCTCTTTTTTGTCTGAAGGTGCTTTTATTTCCTGTTTTATTTTTCGTTCTTGTTGAATATTATTTGAAAAACCAAAACTGAACAATACAGAAAAAATTAACAGGCAGGAAATCATCAATTTTCTCATTGCTTCCTCCAAATTGAGTTTTATGAATTGAAATTGAGTGGATATTCAAATGGTAAAAAATTGATGCCTTAACTTCAAATTCTTTGCCAAAGAACTAATTGTCTTTAGCGCCTTTATTAATCCAATTTTTGATTAATTGGATATTCGTATCGCTTAGTGAACCTCCTAGTGGCATTTTAGAACCAACTGTTTGCTTCCCTTCAATTTTTATAACTAAATAGCTATTGTCTGCATCATTCGGAAGTACTCGTTTTTTCGTGTTGACTTGAGTTGAAGATACATTATACAAGTTCGAATAAGCCTGTCCCTGCAATAAATTTAATCCTGCTTGAGCGGTCAAATTGTGACAACCAGATAAAGCACAATTCGCCGTAAAAATCGGCTGAATATCGGCTGAGAATGAAGGATCTTCTTTAACAACAGAGGGAGAAGTTGGACTTTTGTCGTTGCTACAATACAAATTGACGAAAGCTGCAAGGATGACTATCAATAAAAATAATTTTTTGTTAAACATGATACACCTCTCGGTTAATAATATATCCGTCAATAAAAAAAATGACGGTCATTTGTTCTATTCAAATTTATTAAGGAAAAAATTCATTGCTACTGGATTTCTCGTCCTCAGGGCTCTTGATTTCTCCTGTAATTTTTCGTCAAGTTCGTTAATATCAGCCTCGTATCCGACAACGATCATGATGTAGACTTCGAACTCCTCTGGGATATCGAACTCTTCATGAATCACCTGTGGCGAGTACCCTGCTATAGGTCGGGCGACTAAATTTAATTCAGTTGCCTGGAGTAAAATTAGCTGCACCGCCATACCAAGATCGAATAAATAATATTTTCTACCGTCCTTTGTCTGGCAGTCCAGTTCCTTTTTGGAGAAACCGACGATTAACAAAGGCGCCTTCTTTGCCCAATAATTCCCAGAAGAAAGTGCTTTTCGGCCCTTTTCCAGAGCATCCTCTTCGGTCAAAAACAAAAAGCGCCACGGCTGATTATTAAAACAAGACGCCGATAGCTGGGCTGCATTCATCAATTTTTCAATGATAACCTCACTTAACTTCTCGATAGAAAAAGCCCGAGTGGCTTTTCTTTTCTGAAGAAGTTCAATAATTGAATAGAGCATGGTTTATCTCATGATTTTTTACGCTTCTTCTTTTTTGGCTTTTCTTGAGGAAATTCCTAATAGCTTGTATAATGGGCACCAATTAATTACCCCCGTAATTAATGGTATGAGCCCGATTAATCCCCACCAACTTCCAGCGGCAATTCCCCAAATAATAATAACAAGACCAATTACAATTCGGATGATTTTGTCAATGTTTCCAACATTTGCTTTCATGATACTCCCTCCTGAGATTATAATTAATTTGTTTACTAACTGTATAATATTAAAATTTTTAACAAAATTATCAACAAAAATTTTACTTTATGAGAATTAATTTTCTACTCTGAATCATATCATTAAATCAGATTTGGTAGGTATAAACACCAGATGCAACCAGTGTTCCATCCATCTCCATTCCAGTCCAGACAAAAGAAAGGCTACCTGCACTTGCGCGATTTCGGCTTGCACCATAAATTTTTCTGCCAAGCAGATCGAAAATGATGAACTCAACCGTACCCGAAGTGTTGATCCGATAACCGATTCTCGTTTCTGAATTGAAAGGATTGGGATAATTTTGATATAATTGAAACGATTCGACAATGAACTCATCCCTATCATCAACTGAAGTTGATTGTTTATACGCTGATTTCCTGACGGGCACTGTCGGATCATCACCCGATAAGCCGCCATCACCATTGACAGCATTTCCAGCAAAATGGAACACGACTGAATCGGTATCGGTAGCCGGCGCAATCCAATCGATCGTCCACGATCTGGCGTCAGGAGCTGAGTGCGTTCCTTCCGATCCGTCGATCTTTGCATTTAATCCAGGATTTGATAATTGTCCCCCAGAGGCTTTCAGATTGAATCCGCCTTTCGTACTAACAGGCCCACCTGTGACGGTTAAAGTGAGTGTATAAGTGTCTCCCTGAGTGAATCCTTCAGAAAAAATATCAGGATTTGCGCTGATATTGATAACGGAATTACCTGGGCTCAGTGTTCCATGACAGGTACATCCGGTTGTGGTTCGCCCTGTGATTCCGTTGGGATATGACATCAAAAATGTCGTCACCACGAATGCAAAAATTAAAATGATAAAAATGGAGATGATTTTTTTCATAACTAAAATCCTTCTCATTTGATGCACTTAATCTCCAAACCGATTGAAAAATCACACAGATGAGAATATCCATGTGTTTTCTCAATGCGAGTGTAAGATTGATACAAAGAACAAATTGAATTATGACATCGCCCTGTCAAACCGCCCTGCCACTTCTTTCCAATTAATAATATCAAAAATATTCGTCACAAACTCCGCCCGTCGATTTTGATATTTGAGATAATAGGCATGTTCCCAGACATCGATCACTAACAGCGGGATTGCACCCCAGATCGTCAAATCCTGATGTTTTTCTGCTTGCAGGATGACTATTTTTTTGAAAGGTACATGAAAGGCAAACACACCCCAACCACTGCCTTCAACCGCATTCGTCGCAGCAATCATTTGGGCTTTAAATGCATCAAAACTTTCAAATTCGGCTTCAATTGCTTTTGCCAATTTTCCATCTGGCTCGCCGCCACCTTTTGGAGATAAATTTTCCCAAAAAATGTTATGGAGAATGTGACCAGAGCCATGAAAAGCTAGTTCCCGTTCCCAATGTTTGATCAGGACGAAATCATTTGCCTGGCGAGCCTCCTTCAGTTTCGCTTCAGCATTGTTCAAACCTTTCACATAACCGGCATGATGTTTATCATGATGTAGACGCATGGTCTGTTCGTCGATGACAGGCTCTAGAGCATTATATTCATACGGCAAAGGCGGCAACTGATGGGTACCTTCTGCACCTTTTTCATGCACCAAATTTTCACCAGCACGACTTTCAAAAGCTGATACAATGCCATTCCCAAACAATAAAACTCCTCCCCCAATTCCAGCCTGTTTTAAAAACTCTCTTCTATTAGATGACATTTTGAAACTCCTTTATTTTGACTGAATCACAATTTTTCCAATAACAAAACGTCCCGACAAAATACACGAACAATACTAAAAATTTTTTCCCTTATTTCGTGTCTTTCGTGGTCTAAAATTAGAAACTACTTACCAGTCCAAAAGCAAACCGATTGACTTCGTTCTGGAGGTCTCTGGTGTATTCAGCAATAAGACGCAAATTTCGAGCGACCAAGTATGTGCTGCTAATCGTAGCCGTTTCGTAATCATGATTGTCCAAATCCGAATCAATTCGATTATAAAGGCCTGTGAAATAAAATCGGGAACGATCCAATTGCGGGGCGAAAATCAGTTCCGCAATAATTCCTTCAGAATCAATTTCATCGGCATTTGAAAAGAACAATGGATTGGTGTCTTTTCGGATCATGTATTGCGTTGTCACTTCAATTGGACCGACAGAGACATTAAAGTCGGGGCCGAAATAGGTGATTTTATTATCAAATGAATTCTTTTTTTCTTTGCCTTGATAGTAATATCCACCGATGCTCATTAAATCACCAATTCCCTGGTTCACTCTTAAGCCAAAATTTTTGTATTTGTCATCATCGAACTTTTTATCTTCACCCGCTTCCTCTTTTCCATTTCCGTTGACTACCAAACCGTTCAGGTCTGTGCCAGTTTTCTCAATTCCATAGACAAACATCAAGCCTCGATCATAAGCTAAATTTGTGCTTGACAAACCGATGTTCGTCTTATAGAAAACATAGTCCTCAAACGTCAATCGAAGCTCTCGTTTCATCAGCGGATCAGATGTTTGAAACTGTCCAACCATAATATCCAGCGGTAGTCCAAAGACATTATCGAAATGAACATAAGCATCTTCAATTCCAGCGACTTCACCTCGCTCGGAAAGATAGAAATAAAAATAGTAGCCGATGTTCTTATACAATGTCCCACCAGACATGAATTTCAATCCCCAGGGCGTTTGTAGGTCTTTATCGACGCTGGATTTATCATCAACCAGCGCATAGGCATCAAACCGAACAGCGATGGGAAAATCTTTGTTTAACCAGAGTAAATCGTCACCAGCCGTGATGTAATCCCTTTCTTTCTCATTTTCAACCATAATAAAACCATTGCCCGCAAATTCATCACCATAAGGTTTCAGCTTGGGAAAAGGAGCGTGACAGGTAGTGCAGGAAACTTTGTATCGACGAGCAAATGTGGGAATAGCATTGGAATCGGTTGGAATGAATAATGTTGAAGCGAAAAGTAAACACATGAATCCGATTAGAATTTTTTGAAATCTCATTTTTCAAACCTCCTGATCAAAAATTGTTGTTTCAACTTAGAGATATTGACCGCTAATTACGCTAATTTTACCAATTTCGCTAATCTTATTTAATGATTCTGTCGATTTAATATCAATGCATAGCAAAATA